>Ga0335075_10017029_pt1 | contig 10825 bp, 12 predicted proteins | sample Lox_Sample_24_FD_206723 | JGI IMG/M metagenome (GOLD analysis project Ga0335075, IMG submission 206723) | Soil microbial communities from Loxahatchee National Wildlife Refuge, Florida, United States - Lox_Sample_2.4 | ecosystem: Environmental > Terrestrial > Soil > Wetlands | place: USA... | reverse complement strand
TCATCGGCGAGCATGTCTTGGGCCTGCCGCGCTTAGCCGGCAGTCGTCAGGCGGACGCCGCAGGGATAGCGCGATGCCGTTCGCGCGCATTACTTTCTCGCACTGCACGGGCATGTACTCGAAGTTCCCCAGGTCCTTGACGGACGCACCGGGCTCGGCGAGGCCCTCGACATGCGGGTAGTCCGAACCCATCAGGATGCGCTCCACGCCGGTCAGGTCTCGCAGCTCGCCGAGCGGGTCCGCGTAGGAGGCCGGTCCATCGCGCCGGGCTTGGCGACCGGGCCCAAGGTGGGGTTCGGGATTAAGCGGTTGAGCTTCCCGGCGACGAGCAGCCGAGTCTTCCCGTCCACCTGCGCCCACTGCATGGTCCGCTTGCCGTGCCAGGCTCCAGGTGGCGGGTGAGGGCGTCCAGCGCCTCGTAAGAGTGGTTGTCGCAATCGAAGAGCCGGAACGGCGGCGTGGTCATGGCATCCCTCGTGGCGGCACAGTGCAACATACGTCCAAGCTCACACTAGAACTAGGTTCTTAGACTGACAAGGCCCTGCGATGGTCGAAAGATCCGGGCCTGATCTTGACGAGACTAGAATCTGGTTCCATAGTTACCAAGGTAACCCGGAGAGATGGCGAGAGGTTCCAGCATGGGCATGCCGTCCAACATCGCGATCATCGACACGATGATCAGCTTTCCGCGCGAGGGCTTCGGACAATATGACTTCATCCGGAAGCAGACGAAGGACCGTTCGTCACTCGAGGAGATGGAGTTCCCGGCCGAGTACATGTTCAAGAACGTGCCCAAGGAGCTGCCCACCTCCGATCCCGTCTCGGTCACGCTGCGCGAGATGGACCGGTTCGGCATCGAGGTCGGCGTGATCGGCATTTCCGACGAGTCGTCCCGGGCGGCGCTGAAGCGGCACCCCGACCGGTTCGTCCCGACCGGCAACGTCGACGACCCGAACGACGTCGGCGGCACCGTCCGCAAGCTCCGGCAGGAGTACGAGGAATTCGGCATCAAGGCGACCGCCGTATTCCCGGCCGGCACCTTCCCGCAGGTGGCGATCGACGACCCGAAGATGTACCCGGTCTACCAGACCTGCGTCGACCTGGACATCCCGATCTTCTGCTGCGCCGGCATTCCCGGGCCGCGGCTGAAGTTCGCGCCGCAGGAGGTCTCCCGGATCGACGCCGTCATGTACGACTTCCCCGACCTGGTCTTCATCACCCGGCACGGCTGCGAGCCGTGGGAGAAGCTGGCCATGAAGCTCATGCTCAAGTGGCCGAACCTTTACTACTCGACCTCGGCGTTCGCGCCTGAGCACTATCCACAGGAGATCATCAACTACGCCAACACCCGGGGCGCGGACAAGATCATCTACGGCGGCTATTTCCCGATGGGACTGAGCCTGGAGCGGATCTTCTCCGACATGCCGCATGTGCCGTTCAAGGACGAGGTGTGGCCCAAGTTCCTCTCCGAGAACGCGCGCCGCGTGCTGAAGATCGGCAAGTAGTGGGACTGGGAGGTTCAATGTCATACCCCGGAGACTTCGCGAAGAGCACGCCGGACAAAGCCGCGATCATCTCCGCGACCACAGGCGAGCGGGTGAGCTACGCCGAACTCGATGACCGCTCGATCCGCCTGGCGAATCTGCTCCGCGAATTCGGACTGGTCAAGGGCGACTCGATCGCCGTGCTCGCGGAAAATCACGTCCGCTACTACGAGCTCTACTGGGCGGCGATCCGCGTCGGCCTTTACATAGCGCCAGTCAACACGCACCTGGCCGCCGAAGAGGTCGCCTATCAGGTCACCGACTCGAACTCGAAGGTTTTCATCTCGACCCTTGCGATGGCGGACCTGGCCCAGCAGGTCCTCGAGCTGATCGACCCGTCGGTGCGGACGCTCCTGATCGACGGAACCGCCGCGGGTTTCGCCTCCTATGAGGCGGCCATCGCGGGCGCGTCCGCGGAGCGGCCGCCGCGCCAGCCGCGCGGCGAGGCGATGGTCTATTCCTCGGGGACCACCGGTCGGCCTAAGGGCATCAAGCGCCCACTGCGGGACATCGAGGTCGACGACGTGGCCGCCAACGGCACGCTGATGATGCTTACCCCTGGCGCGGACGCGTCCGCGGTCTACCTGAACCCCGCGCCGTTGTATCACTCCGCCGCGCTGTTCTGGTCCACGGGGGTGCACAGCCTGGGCGGAACCGTGGTCGTGATGCGGAAATTCGACCCCGCGGAGTTCCTGTCGGCGATCGAGCGCTACCGCGTGACGCATACGCAGGTCGTGCCGACGATGCTGATCCGGGTTCTCAAGCTGCCGCCGGAGCACAGGCTGAAGTGCGACCTGTCGTCCCTGGTGGGCTTGGTGCACGCGGCGGCGCCGTGCCCGCCGGAGGTGAAGGAGCAGATCATCGACTGGCTCGGGCCGGTCGTCTATGAGTACTACGGCGGCTCGGAAGGCAGCGGGATCACCTGGATTACGACGGATCAGTGGCTGGCTCATCGCGGGTCGGTCGGCAGGCCGGTCATCGGCACTCCGCACATCTGCGACGAACTGGGCACCGAGCTTCCGGCCGGCACGCCCGGGACCGTGTACTTCGAGCAACCGCGCGCACCATTCGAATACCACGGTGACACGGAGAAAACGCGCGCCAGCCGCCATCCGCTGCACGACAACTGGACCGCGATCGGAGACGTCGGCTACCTCGACGACGAAGGCTACCTCTATCTCACCGACCGCAGAAGCTTCATGATCATCTCGGGCGGCGTCAATATTTATCCGGCCGAAATCGAGAACTGCCTGGTCATGCACGAAAAGGTTGCTGACGTGGCGGTTTTCGGCCTGCCGGACCACGAGATGGGTGAATTCGTGCAGGCGGTCGTGCAATTGGCGGATGGCGTGCAGCCCGGTACCGGCACCGAAACCGAGCTGAAGGCGTTCATCCGGACGCATCTCGCGGGCTACAAGGTGCCGCGCCGCATCGACTTCCGCGGCGAGCTTCCCCGCATGGAAACCGGAAAGCTCGCCAAGTACCTCCTGCGCCGCGAATACCTCGAGGATTCCCAGAAGCAGTAATCGTGCTCATTGCCGTTGTGACCCCTGACGGCGACGGCGGCGGCAAGCTGGTCGAGGACGACAGCCAGCTCGGCCAGGCCGAAGCCGGAGCCAGATTGGCGGTCAGCCACGGGCCGGGTCAACCGCCGTCGGCCGCCCGATCGCCCGCATGACGGCGGCGACCGACTCTCCGAAGGCGTCGTCGACCGGCAGCCGGGTGACGGCGACGCGCGACAGGAACGGCGATGTGACCAGTTCGACGAGAGTTTCGACGCTGAGGCCGGGATCGATCTCGCCGCGCGCGATCGCCCGCTCGAACGGCTCGCGGACGAATCTCATGTCCTTGGCGCCGAGTTCGCGGAGTCCCTGGATGAGCTCCGTGTCGTCGGCGACGGCGCGGGTCCGGATGAAGGCGATCGTGGTCGGGCTCCGGAACAGCCGCACCAGCTCGCGGCAGAGCGCGTCGATGTCAGCCGCCCAGCTGCCCTCGTCAGGCCTGGGGTAGTGCGCGACCTGGCGGGCGTTCAGGACGTCCCTGACAAGTTGCGCCTTGGTGGCCCACTGCCGGTAGAGCGTTGACTTGTGCACGCCGGCGAGTTCGGCCACGTCGTCCAGCCGCAGGGCGTTGTATCCCGACGTGACGAGCAGTAGGCGGACGGCCTCGTAGACGTCTCGGCGCACACGCTCGGAGATGCCGGGTGGCCGTCCGCGTCCTCTTCGCGCTGAGGTCACCATGCGGACCATCGTGCCACGCGGACTCGAGGACGGCATCGGTGCGGGCAAATTTTTCCGACAGACTGTTGCAAATATTTCGGCGGCTGGTTAGCGTTCAGTCGATCCGCCCCACTTCGACGAGGAGAGTGGCCATGGAACTTGCGGCAATCGCGGCGATCGTGACCGGCGGGGCATCAGGCCTCGGCGCGGCCACCGCGCGTGAACTCGCGAAGCGCGGCGCCCGCGTGGTCGTCGCGGACATCTCCGACGACAAGGGGAAGGCGGTCGCGGACGGCATCGATGGCGCCTTCGCGCACGTGGACGTGACCAGGACCGACGACATCATCGCCGCCACCGAACTCGCCAAGACGCTCGGCCCGGTCCGCGCGCTGGTCAACTGCGCGGGGACCGGTTGGGCGGCGCGGACAGTCGGCCGCGGTGGCTACGACACCGCGCACGACCTGGCCGCGTTCCGCCGGATTCTCGAGATAAACACCATCGGCACCTTCGACTGCATCCGCATTGTCGCCACCGCCATGGCCGAGACCGATCCGCGGGCAGACGGCGAGCGGGGCGCGATCGTGAACACCGCGTCGCTCGCCGCCTTCGACGGCCAGATCGGGCAGGCCGCATACGCCGCCTCCAAGGGCGGCGTGATCGGCATGACCCTGCCCGTCGCCCGCGATCTGTCGGCGATCGGCGTTCGGGTCTGCACGATCGCCCCCGGGCTCATCGACACCCCGATCTACGGCGAGGGCCCCGCATCGGACGCGTTCAAAGACAAGCTCAAGCGCGACGTGCTGTTCCCCAGGCGTCTCGGCGTTGCGGATGAGTTTGCGACGCTGGCCGTCGAACTGCTCGCGAACAGCTACATGAACGCCGAAGTCATCCGGCTGGACGGCGGCGCGCGGCTGCAGCCGAAGTAAGGAACCCGATGCGCTACCCGGGGACGTACTCCGTGACCCAGCCGGACAAGGACGCGGTGGTGATGGACCGCTCGGCTGCTCGCACAACGTACGCGCAGCTCGAGGAGCGGTCGGTACGACTGGCGAACGCCCTGCGCGCGCGAGGCCTCCGGCGCGGCGACGTGCTCGCCTTGCTGTCGGAGAACCACATCCGGTACTTCGAGGTCTACTGGGCCGTGATCCGGTCCGGCCTGTACATCACGCCCGTCAACCGCCATCTTTCACCAGGGGAGATCAGCTACCAGCTGACCGACTCGGGAGCGGTGGCGATCGTCGCCTCCCGCGCGCTCGCCGATGTACTCCCGATCGCGCTCGCCGCCGCTCCGCAGGTCAGCGTGCGACTGATGTGGGATGGCACCGCGGATGGCTTCGACTCCTACGAGGATGCTCTCGGCGTCGCGTCACCCAAGCAGGCGGAACCGATGCCCGCAGGCGAAGCGATGGTGTACTCCTCCGGCACGACCGGGCGGCCGAAGGGCATCAAGCGTCCACTGACCGGCAAGGATCTAAGCTCGCCCGATCTCAGCGGCGTCGGACCGCTCGAGCACAAGATCCTGCGGATGAGCGGCGATTCGGTCTACCTGTGCCCGGCGCCGCTGTATCACTCGGCCGGGCTGGTGTGGTCGGCGGGCGCGCTGGAACTGGGCGGCACGCTCGTGATCATGGAGAAGTTCGACCCCGAGCGTTTCCTGGCGGTGATTGAGCGTGAGCGCGTGACCCACGCCCAGGTTGTTCCGGCCATGCTGGTCCGGATCCTGAAGCTCGGCCGGGAGATCCGGGGCCGGTATGACCTGTCGTCGCTCGAATGCGTCGTCACCGCGGCAGCGCCGTGCCCGGCGGATGTCAAGCGCGAGGTGATTGACTGGCTCGGGCCGGTCGTCGACGAGTACTACGCGATGACCGAAGGCGGCGGACTGACATTCATCGGCGCGCGCGACTGGCTGGCACACCCCGGATCGGTCGGCAAACCGGTCAGCGGCATTCCTCATATCTGCGACGAGAACGGCCACCAGGTCCCCGCACGTAGCCCCGGGCTGATCTACTTCGAGCAGCCCGTCGCGCCGTTCGAGTACCACGGGGACGCGGAGAAGACGCGCTCGAGCCGCCACCCGGAGCACCCGAACTGGACCACGGTCGGTGACGTCGGCTACCTAGACGAGGAGGGCTACCTCTACCTCACCGACCGGCGGCACTTCATGATCATCTCCGGCGGCGTCAACATCTACCCAGCGGAGATCGAGAACGCGCTCGTCATGCACGAGAAGGTGGCCGACGTGGCGGTCTTCGGCCTGCCCGACCCGGAAATGGGCGAGTTTGTGCAGGCCGTCGTGGAGCTGATGCCCGGGGTAGAGCCCGGCCGGGAACTGGCCGAGCAACTCCGCGGCTACGCCCGCGGCCGCCTGGCTGGATACAAAGTGCCGCGGCGCCTCGACTTCCGCGAAGAACTGCCACGGCTGCCCACCGGCAAGCTGGCCAAGCGAGTGCTGCGCGATGAGTTCCTGGCGGCGATGTCGCGACCGGGCTCGGATCGCTGATTTCCCTGAACGGAGGCCGCGGGTGAGTACTGGTGTCGTGTGCACGGCGCTGACCGGTGAGGATGGGCTGGAGATCCAGGAATTGCCGGACCGGCCGCTCGAGGTCGGCGAGATCCGGATCGCCGTCCGGGCGGCGTCGGTCAACTACCCGGACGTCCTGGTGACCAGGGGGGAGTACCAGGCGAGGGCGGAACCCCCGTTCGTGGTCGGCTCCGAGTGCGCGGGGGAGGTCATCGAACTTGGCTCAGGGGTAACCGGGTTCGCGCCCGGGGACAGGGTCTTCGCGCTGGTGGGATTGGGCGCGTTCGCCACCGAGGTGATCGCGCGCCCGGGTCAGGCCCAGGTGTTCCGGCTGCCGGATTCGATGTCATGGGCCGACGCGACCTCCTTCAATCTCACGTACGGGACGGCATACCACGGCCTGATCAGGCGGGGCGGGCTCGTCGCCGGGGAGACGGTGGCGATCACGGGCGCCGCCGGGGGGTGCGGCTCGGCGGCGGTTCAGGTGGCGAGGGCGGCGGGGGCCGGCACCGTGATCGCCATCGCGGGCGGTACCGCGAAGTGCGAGCTTTCGGAGCGCCTCGGCGCCGATGTTGTCATCGATCACACCGCGACGGCGGACTACTCGGGCGAGGTGCGAGAAGCAACCGCTTCGTTCGGTGTCAATGTCTTTTTCGACCCGGTGGGCGGGGCGGACATTCGTCCGGCGCTGCGCAGCCTGGCCTGGGGCGGCCGCTACCTGATGATCGGTTTCGCCGGGGGGATACCGGTGGTCCGGCTGAATCAGACGATCCTGCGGAATATCTCTCTGGTCGGCGTCGCCTACGGGGCGTCCGCGCTCGCCGACCCGGAGTCGAACGCTAAGGACTGGGACCAGCTGTTCCGGTGGTACGCCGAAGGCAAGGTCAAGCCCGCGGTCGGTGAGGTATACCCGCTGGCCCGCGGGATCGAGGCGCTGCGCGCAGTGCGCGACCGGCGCGCGGTCGGCAAGGTCGTCATCGAAATGCCGGAACTGATATAAGATTCTTATTCTACATAACTAGCAGCGTGGAGTCGCGATGACTGGTCAGCCGCCCTCCTGGTTCGGCGCCGCCCTGGAAACCCCGGCCGAGGAAGGCGGCGCGAAAGTCGACGGCGCGCGCATCCGGTACCGGGCCTGGGGCGAGCGCGGGCGGCGCGGGGCCGTGCTAGTCCATGGCACGGCCGCCCACGCGCACTGGTGGGACCACATAGCACCGCAGCTGCCGGACGGCATGCGCGTCGCGGCGCTTGACCTGTCCGGTCACGGGGACAGTGACTGGCGGGAGCGGTACAGCCTCGATCAATGGGCGGCGGAGGTCGTCGCGGTCGCGGCCGACGCCGGCATATCCGGCGCGCCGTACATCATCGGGCACAGCCTGGGCGGCAGCGTCGCGATCCGGGCGGCGGAACTCCACGGCCCGGATCTCGCCGGGATCGTCGTGATCGACACCCCGCTGTTTGAGGCATTGCGCGCGGCGCCACCGGGACTGCAGGAACCGGCCATGTCCTTCGGGGGTGACCGGACCTATCCGAGCAGGGAAACGGCGCTCGCCCGGTTCCGGCTGGTGCCCGAGCACCCGGTCTTGCCCTACGTCCGCGAGCACGTCGCCACCTCGTCGGTGGCCGACGGAGGCGATGGCACGTGGGGCTGGAAGTTCGACCGGGGGCTGTTCGGGAAGATGGCGCCGCCCGTTTCGCCGGTGCGCGGGCGGGCCGGCTGCAGGGTCGCGATCCTCCGCGCCCAGCACGGCCTGATGACCCCCGAGATGGTTGAAATCCTCGGTGAGCGACTCGGCCGGATGACGGTGTTCGAGATTCCCGCTGCGGGACACCATGTGCTCCTCGACGAACCGCTTTGCCTGGTGACGGCGCTGCGTGCGGTGCTGGCCGGCTGGACTTCCCCGATCGTGTCAGGCGCGCTTGACAGCCGCATCGAAGTGTTAGATTCTAATTTCAATTGCGCGGCCGGAAAAGGCTTGCGCGCGTCGAGCCGGATGCGTGGTGCGTAACCGTGGCGCAGAGTCCCGCCCCTGTGATTTCCCCCGCGACAGAAGACACGATCGTCCGCGTCCCGATCGTGGACTACCTCGTTCTCGACCCCGAGCCGCACCTGCGCGCGCACGAGTGCGTGGCGTGCCGCGCGCGGTACTTCGACCGCCGCAACGCGTGCGCGAACTGCTCCGGGGCGGAGTTCGCCGAGGTGGATGTGCCGACGACGGGCGTGCTGAGCACCTACACGATCGTCAGCTTCGCGCCGCCCGGTGTCGATGCGCCGTTCGTCGCGGCCATCGTTGACTGCCAGGGGACAAGCGTGCGCGGCAAGCTGCTGAACGTGACGCCGACGCCGGACAACGTCGCGCTCGGCATGCCGCTGCGCCTTGCCACCTATTCGCTGGGTGCGGACCGCAACGGCGTCGTGGCGATCGGATATGGCTTTGACCCCGCTGACAGGAAGGACATGTCCGGTGAGTGACGACGTCTGGATCCTCGGGATCCACATGACCAGGTTCGGCAAGCATCCCGGCAAAGACGTGGTCGACCTCGCCAGCGAGTCCGTGCTCGGCGCCCTCGCCGACGCGGGCGTTTCGATGACGGACATAGACGTCATCGGTGCCGGGAACCTGATGGGCGCGTCGTCCGGGATCGGCCAGCAGGTGCAGAAGCAAGTCGGGCAGACCGGTATCCCCGTCTACAACGTGGTTAACGCGTGCGCCACGGGAGCGACGGCGCTTCGTGTGGCCTACCTTGAGATCAAGGCCGGCGAGTCGGACATGGGCCTGGCATTCGGGGTCGAGAAGCTCGCGGGGGCCGGCCTGCTGGCGGGCGGCTCCGGCACGGCCGACGGCGACCAATGGGCGCCGCAGGGCCGGCTTGGCGCGGTAACTGGCCTGGAAGGGCACACGGGCACGTCGTCGATGCCCGGTGTTTTTGCCCAGATCGGACTCGACTACGCGCACCGGTACGGCGGCGCGGACTTCGAGCTGTTCGCGCGCATCGCGGAGAAGAACCATGCCCATTCGACCCTGAACCCGCTGGCCGCGCACCAAAAGCCGATGAGCGCCGCGCAGATCATGGCGGACGTCATGGTGGCGTACCCCAACACGCGGCCGATGTGCTCGGCGAACGTCGACGGAGCGGCGGCGGCGGTGCTGGTCAGCGGGGAGCGGCTGAAGAAGCTGTCGGCCGAGCAGCGGCGGCGCGCGGTCAAGATCTCCGCGTCGGTGCTCACCTCCGACCCATGGCAGGAATCCTGCCAGGTGCTGCCCGACGTAAGCACGCTGACCAAAGCGGCCGCGCGGAAGGCCTACGAGATCGCCGGGGTCGGCCCGGGCGACCTCAACCTGGTCGAGCTGCACGACTGCTTCGCCACCGCCGAACTCGTGCACTACGACAACCTCATGCTGTGCGAGGAAGGGGGCGCGGCGGACTTCTTCAACTCCGGCGCGACCTGGCGGGACGGCGGCACGCCGGTCAACGTCTCCGGCGGACTGGAGTCCAAGGGGCATCCGATCGCGGCAACCGGGATCGCCAACATCTGGGAGGTCGCAACCCACCTGCGTGGCGAGGCCGGCCCACGGCAAATCGACGGGGCCAGGGTCGGGCTGACCCACGTGATCGGCATCGGCCAGGCCTGCGCGATCCATATCCTCGAGCGCTCGGCCGCCTGAGGGCACTAGCCAGGGAAAGGATGTTTATGTCTATCGAGGATTCGGGTGACTCCCCGGAGTCTGAGGTCGTCCTCGAGCGGCGAGACAATGTGCTCGTCGTCCGCATCAACCGGCCGGCGGCGCGCAACGCTCTCAACTTCGCGGTGATGTCCGGCATCGGCAGCGCGCTGCTCGACGCCGACGCCGACCCCGAGATCCGTGCCGTCGTGCTGACCGGGACCGGGGACCGGGCGTTCTGCGCCGGGCTGGACCTGCGGGCCTTCGCGTCGGGCGACTTCGCCCCGACCGAGGAACAGGGCCGCGGCATGGCCGCGTTCGGCCAGTTCACGTCCGGCGGCGGCTGCCAGAAACCGGTGATCTGCGCCGCCCAGGCGACCGCGCTGGCCGGCGGGCTCGAACTGCTGCTCGCCTGCGAACTCGCGGTGGTGGCGGAGGACGCGAAGCTTGGGCTACCCGAAGTCAAGCGCGGCCTGTTCGCGGCCGGCGGCGGCATGTACCTGGCGCGCCGGATCCCGCTGGCCAGAGCCCTCGAAATGGCGATGACCGGAGATCCCATCACGCCGTCAGAAGCCCTCGCCCTCGGCCTCATCAACGCGGTCGCGCCGGCGGGCGAGGTGCTGGACCGGGCGGTGGAGCTTGCCCGGCGGATCGCCGGGAACGGGCCGCTCGGCGTGCAAGCGTCGAAGCGTCTGGTGCGGATGGCCGCCTTCGAGCCGCTCGCCGAGGTCCGCAAGATGCACACGGAGCTGCAAGAGTCGGTGTTCGCCAGCGAGGACGCCAGGGAGGGCGCTACCGCCTTCGTCGCGCGCCGGACCCCGGTGTGGCGGGGACGCTGATTGCACCGCGTCCGCGATCCGCTGGGCGTCCGCGACG
>Ga0335075_10017026_pt1 | contig 10826 bp, 3 predicted proteins | sample Lox_Sample_24_FD_206723 | JGI IMG/M metagenome (GOLD analysis project Ga0335075, IMG submission 206723) | Soil microbial communities from Loxahatchee National Wildlife Refuge, Florida, United States - Lox_Sample_2.4 | ecosystem: Environmental > Terrestrial > Soil > Wetlands | place: USA: Florida... | reverse complement strand
TGCCCCTCGGCGCCGGCCAGGCGAGCCAGATCGGGCTCAGCTTCGTGTACCAGAACCTGGCGCTCGCGCCGGGGCTGAGCGTCCTGGAGAACCTGACGCTCGGCCAGCGCATCGGCGGCGGCCGCCTTAGCTCGTGGCGACCGATCAACTGGATCGCGGAGCACCGGAGCGCCGCGGCAGTTCTCGACCGCTATGACGTCAAACTCAATCTGGACCGGCTGACCGGCGAGCTGGTACCGGTCGACCAGGCGCGGCTGGCGATCGTCCGGGCGGCGGAAGACCTCCGCCGTTACCGGACGCGGAGCGGCTACAAGCACTCGGTACTCGTCCTCGACGAGCCCACCGTGTTCCTTCCCGAGGAGGAGGTCGACCGGCTCTTCGATCTCATCAGGACCGTCGTGGCCGAGGGGGCGGCGGTGCTGTTCATCTCGCACGACCTGACGGCGGTCCGCGCGATCACCGACCGGGTCGTCGTGCTCAGGGACGGCCGGGTGGTCGGCGAGGAGGTCACGCCCGACATTCGCGAGGAGGAGCTGGTCGATCTGATCGTCGGGGCGCCGGCTCGCGTCGGCCAGAGCGCCCCGGCGGAGACGGCCCCGGTCGAAGACCGGCAAGCGGTCGCGCTGACGCTGGCGGCGATGGAGTCCGTGGGCGACACGACCGTGTCAGGCGAGAACGTGGCGGTCGGGCACCTCACCGGCGAGTGGCTGCGCGACCTGTCGTTCGGGATCGGCGCCGGGGAGATCCTCGGCGTGGCCGGACTCATCGGCTCCGGCGCCGAAGAGCTGCCGTACCTGCTGTTCGGCGCGCGGCCGGTCGGCAGCGGCACGCTGTGCCTGGGTGCCGAGACCATGGACGTTGGCGTGCTCAGCCCGCAGCGCTGCGTGCGGGAGCGCATCGCCCTCGTCCCGGCGGACCGCGCGGCGCAGGGGCTGAGCCAGTCGCTGACGCTGTGGGAGAACATCGTCATGCTCGTCGAAGACGAGCACTACCGAGGCGGGGTTTTCCACCGCGGCGAGCTTGTCACCCTCGCGCGCGAGGCCATCGATCGGTTCCTGATCAGGCCGGCGCGGACGCGCAACCCCATGTCGACATTCTCGGGTGGCAACCAGCAGAAGGCGCTGCTGGCGAAGTGGCTGCTCGCCCGGCCGCGGCTGCTGCTCCTGCATGAGCCGACGCAGGGAGTCGATGTGGGCGCCCGGCGCGACATCTACCGTTTCGTGAAATCAGCCGCTGACCTGCATCACATGGCGGTGCTGTGGGTGACAACGGAGTTCGGTGAGCTCGCGGAGGTCTGCGACCGGGTGATCGTCATCACCCAGGGGCGGCACACCGACACGCTTGTCGGCGAAGAGCTGACCGAGGAAGCCATCAGCGCCGCGGCGTTGCGGCAGACCAGGGAGGACAGATGACCGCGCCAGCTCCAGTCGACGAGGCCCGTCAGGAGGGGCGTCACGCGGAGCGGCCCGCGCCCTCGGCGATGTTGCGCACCGGACTCCAGCGTTACGCGATTCTCATCGTGTTCGCCGCCCTGATCGTCGGGTTCGGGATCGCGCTTCCCGGCACCTTCCTCTCGGTCGGCGACCTCTCCAACATCCTCGGCTCCCAGGCAGTGCTGTTCATCCTGGTGATGGCCGTGCTCCTGCCGACGGTGGTGGGCGACTTCGTCGACCTGTCACTCGGCTCCTCGCTCGGCCTGTCCGCGATGACCCTGGCCGTGCTCAACGTTCAGCACGGGTGGCCGGTCCTGCTTGCCTGCGTGGCGGGGATCGGCGCGGCCGTTGTCGTCGGCCTGGTTAACGTCTTCTTCGTGGTGTTCTTCGACAACGACCCGTTCATCGTGACGCTCGGCACGATGACGATCGTGCAGGGCGTCATCTACATCGTCTCCGGCTCCAACAGCGTGGGGATCGTCTCGACCAACCTGTCGAACTGGATCTTCGGGAATGACTTCCTGTCGATACCGCTAGAGTTCTACTACGGCCTGGCCATCTTCCTCGTCGTCTGGTACGTGCTCAGCTTCACCCCGACCGGGCAGAAGGCCCTCGTGATCGGGCAGTCGCGCGAGGTGGCCCGGCTGAGCGGCGTACGGGTCAACCGCCAGCGGGCCTGGGCCTACATCATCGGCGCCGCCATCGCCGGCGTCGCCGGGATCGCCTACGCGGGCACCAACGGGACGGTGGACCCGACGGCGGGCAGCGCGCTGATCCTCCCGGCCTACGCGGCGGTCTTCCTCGGCGCGACCGCCATCAAGCCCGGCCGCATCAACCCGCTCGGTGCCCTGATCGCCGTTTACTTCCTGGCGGCGGGCACGGCCGGACTCGAGCTGCTCGGCGCGCAGACTTACTTCCAGCAGATCTTCTACGGCGCCGCGCTGGTCGCGTCGATCACGATCCCGAAGGTGACCCGCGACCGCTTCTTCAAGCGGAGGCGGACCGCCTGAAGGCTGATCCACACCGATCACCCAATCACTCACGAGCGAAAGGCTGACCGATGAGCGTGGTAGACGACCTGTTCAACGTGCGAGGGCAGGTGGCGCTGGTCACCGGGGGAGCGTCCGGCCTCGGCCACGCGTTCGCGACGATCCTGGCCGAGGCCGGCGCGACCGTGATCGTCGCCGACTGGAACGACGCGGCGCTGGAGAAGGCGGTCCTGTCACTGGCGGACGCAGCCGCCAGCGCCCGCGCGGCCGCCGGCCGCGAGGACCCGGCCGTTGAGCGAGGCGAGACGGGCGGGATCAAGACCCCGCCCCTGATCAGCGGTCGCGGCCTCGACGTCAGCGACCCGACCGCCGTGCACGCGTTCGTCGACCGCATCGTCTCCGACCACGGCCGGGTGGACATCGTCTTCGCCAACGCGGGCGTGGCCCGCGGCCGTCCGCCGCTGCTGGCCGAGGGCTGGCTCGACGACATGTCGATGACGGACTACAACGCCCTCATCGACGTGAACCTGCACGGCGTCGTCTACACCGTGCAGGCCGCCGCGAAGCACATGAAGCGCCAGCGGTCGGGCTCGATCGTGACCACCGCCTCGACGGCCGGCCTCCGCAACGACCCCTACACCCCGTACTCGTACACGATCGCCAAGGCCGGCGTCGTCAACTTCACCAAGCAGGCCGCCCACGACCTGGCCCGCTGGAACGTCCGCGTGAACGCGATCGCGCCGGGCCCGTTCAAGACCAACCTCGGCGGCGGCGGCCCCACCTCGGCCGAGGCCGAGTCCATGTGGAAGGCCGTCGTCCCGCTCGGCCGCATGGGCGACCCCACCGAGATAAAAGGCCTCGCCCTCCTCCTCGCCAGCAACGCCTCCAGCTTCATGACCGGCGGCATCTACCCCATAGACGGCGGCGCTCTCCTCCAAGGCCCTTCTCTCCCCGCCGTCGACTAACTCCGTCGCCGGGGTCGCCTCGTAACCCTGGTTGCCTCGTGTTGTTCCGACACACTCGCGTGGCGCCAGTGCCCGGCGGACGGGCCACGGCATCCGCATGATCACGAAGGGTTTTATCCTGGCGAAGGATCCTTCGCTTATCAGTGCATAGATCCTTCGTGTTCATGGCTCGGCTCCGGTTAGCCCGCGCTGGGGGTCCGCTCACCAAGGCCGGGCGGCTTAGGCGGCGTACTCCGTGTCGCCCACGAAGGCGGCCCAGAGGTCCGCGTAGACGCCGCCCTCCTCAAGCAGCTCGTCATGAGACCCGATCTGCGCGACCCGCCCGTGGTCCATGACGATGATGCGGTCGGCTCGCGCCGCCGTGGTCAGCCGGTGCGCGACCACGATCGTGGTCCGCCGCGCCGACAGCTCGTCGGTGGCGGCGGTCACGGCCGCCTCGGACGCCAGGTCCAGGGCCGCGGTGGCCTCGTCGAGCAGCAGGATGTCGGGATCGGCCAGCTCGGCCCGGGCCAGCGCGATCAGCTGCCGCTGCCCGGCCGAGAGGTTCCGGCCCCGCTCCCCGACCTCGTGCGAATAGCCGCCGGGCAGGTGCGTGATCATCTCGTGCGCCCCCACCGCCCGCGCGGCCGCCTCGACGTCCTCGTCGGACGCGGACGGCCGGGCGTAGGCGATCGCCTCGGCCACCGTGCCGCTGAACAGGTACGCCTCTTGCGGCACGACGCCGAGCCGCTGCCGGAACTCGGTGAGGTCGTAGCTCCGCACGTCGACGCCGTCCACCAGCACCGCGCCGCCGGTGACGTCGTAGAACCGCGCCATCAGCTTCACGATCGTGGACTTGCCCGCCCCGGTCTGGCCGACCAGGGCCACCGTCTCGCCCGGCGTCACGGTAAAGGACACGCCGGCGATCGCCTCGCCCGCCTTGCCCGCGGACGCGGGCGCCGGGCCACCCGACAGCTCGGAGCCGGTCGTGTAGGCGAAGTGCACGTCCCGCAGCTCGATCAGCCCGGTGAGCCCCGACGCCGGCACCGGCACCGGCACGGCCGGCGGCGGGGTCGAGGTCTTCAGCCGCAGCAGGTCCTTGATCCGCTGCAGGCCGACCGCCGCCTGCTGATAGCCGTCGAACACCTGGGAGAGCGACTGGATCGGGGAGAACACCATGTCGATGTAGAGCAGGTAGGCGATCAGCGCCCCGACCGAGAGCGCGCCCGAGCGCACCTGGCCCACCGCGACGATCAGCACCAGCGCCGACGCGACCGTCGACAGCGTCTGCACGAACGGGAAGTACAGCGAGATGTAGCGCTGCGCCCGCAGCCGGGACTGCCGGTAGAGGTCGCTCCGCCCGGCGAACCGATTCCGGTTCGTCCCCTCCCGGCGGAACGCCTGGGTGACGCGCAGCCCGGCCACGTTCTCGGCCAGGTCCGCGTTCACAACCGAAATTCGCTCCCGCGCCTCGGTATAGGCCTGCGACGACTTCCGCCGGAAGATCACGGTGGCCACCGCGAGGACCGGGGTGATCGCCAGCACCAGCAGTCCGAGCTCCAGGTTGATCACCAGCATCGCCGCCAGCACGCCGACGAAGGTGAGCAGCGAGCTGACCATGGTCACCAGCCCGGTCTGCAGGAACGACGAGAGCGCGTCCACGTCGCTGGTCATACGGGTCATGATGCGGCCGTTGAGCTCGCGCTCGTAGAAGTCGAGGCCGAGCCGTTGCAGCTGGGCGAAGAGCTTCACCCGGAGCGTGTACAGCAACCGCTCGCCGTTGCGCCCGACGACCATCGTCTCGACGATGTTGACGATCCAGTCGGCGAACACGATCGCGAGCCCGATCATCGACACCAGGATCACGTAGTGGAACGCCTTGGCCTGCACGCCGCTGTCGATCCCGCCGCGGACCAGGGCAGGCAGCGCGAGCCCGGCGGCGGCGTCGAGGCCGTCGAGGACGAGCCCGAAGATCAGCGCAAGCGCGATCGGCTTGAGCAGCTTCTTGAGCGTGAAGTTGTGGTCGGAAGCCCGTGCCGCCTCCAGCTCGACGTTGGGCTCGTCCTTGATCGGCGGCAGCGCCTCGACCTTCGCCAGCAGCTCTGGGCTGGGCGGCACCGACCCGATCATGCCGTCCATGGCGCCGCCGCCGCGGCCGCCGGCGCCGCGTCCGCGGCCGGCCACTTGACCGCCGACTGCACCGCCCAGCCGACCGCCTGCTGTGGCCGCGGAGGCAGCGAGCGCTCGCGCCGCCGCCCGCTCGGAAACCCCTGATATCGAACGGACCCTGGACTTCGCCTTCCCATTCCCATGACCGTTGCCGGCGGTGACGTCGAGCCCGGCGGTCCGCGCCGTCGCGCCGTCCGAGCCGATCGCGGTGGCCGCACCGGGCAGGACGCCCGCGTCGATCCCCTCGACGTCCTCGCCGGGACCGGTGATCAGCACCCGGTAAAGCTCGCAGCGCTCGGTCAGCTCGGCGTCGGTGCCGACGTCGGCCAGCCGGCCGTCGGCGGTCATGACCGCGATCCGGTCAGCGAGGTTGAGGGTGGACTTGCGGTGCGCGATAAGCAGCGTGGTCCGGCCCGCCATCACCCGGTGCAGGGTGGCGTGGATCTCCGCCTCGATCCGGGGGTCGACCGCGGAGGTCGCGTCGTCGAGCAGCAGCAGACGGGGGTTGGTAATGAGCGCCCGGGCGAGGGCGACCCGCTGCCGCTGGCCGCCGGAGAGCGTGAGCCCCTGCTCGCCGACGACGCTGTCGTAGCCCTCGGGCAGCTCGCGGATGAACTCGTCGGCCTCGGCCGCCCTGGCCGCGGCGAGGATCTGCTCCTCGGTGGCGTCCGGTCGTCCGTAGGCGATGTTGGCGCGGACGGAGTCGGAGAAGAGGAACGACTCCTCCATCACCATGCCGATCGAGGCCCGCAGTGACTGCTGAGTCACGTCACGGACGTCGTACCCGCCGATCCGCACGGCGCCCCCGCGCACGTCGTAGAAGCGGGGGAGTAGTAGGCTGAGGGTGGACTTGCCAGAGCCGGAAGGCCCGATGACGGCGACGGTCTCACCCGGCCTGACCTCGAGCGTCAGCCCGCGCAGGACCGGCTGGGAGGGCACGTAGCCGAACTGCACGTCGTCGAAAAGGATCCCGTTAGCGTCGGCCGGCAGATCGATCGCGTCGGGCTTGTCAGTGATCGTCGGCTTGGAGTCGATCACCTCGAAGACCCGGATCACGCTGGCCCGCGCCTCCTGACCGATCGTCACCAGGTTGGTCATAACCCGGACCGGGCCGGCCAGCTGGGCGAGGTAGCTGGAGAAGGCGAGGAAGGTGCCGAGGGTGATGTTGCCGCGGATGGCCAGCCAGCCGCCGAGCAGCAGCACCCCGACCAGGCCGAACGACGGGATCGCGGTCAGCGCGGGGTTGTACCGGGCGGTGAGCCGCACCATCCGCAGCCGGGAGCCGAACAGGAACCTGCTGGTTCCCTCCAGCCGCTCCATCTCCTGCTCTTCCTGGCCGAACCCCTTGACCACGCGGACGCCGCCGATGGACTCGTCCACGATCCCGGCCACGTCGCCGACCACCTGCTGGGCCTGCCAGCTGGCCGGGAAGAGCTTCTTCCGCGAGGCGACCGCTATCAGCCACAGCGCGGGCGCAACCGCGATGGCGACCAGCGAGAGCAGCGGCGAGAGCACGATCATGATGACGATCGAGAAAATGAACAGGATGCCGCTGCCCAGGATCAGCGGCATCCACTGGAGCAGCTGCTGCACCATGTTGACGTCGGAGATCGACCGGCCGACGAGCTGCCCGGTGTGGATCTCGTCCTGGCGCGCGCCGTCCAGGTTGGACAGCGACTCGAACAGCTCGGTCCGCATTTCGTGCTGGACGTCAAGCGCCATCTTGCCGCCGCGGTAGCGGCGCATGTAGACGCCGAAGAAGTTCGCGACGGCCGCGACCAGCAGGCCGGCCGCGAGCGGCCAGACCGACTCGGTGTGCTTCACGATCACGTTGTCGATGACCGCCCGCTGCAGCAGCGGGATGGACAGCGTCGCCGCCGTGTACAGCAGCGCGCCGATCAGCGCGATGGTCACATCGCGCTTGAAGCGCCAGCAGTACCCCACCAGCCGCCTGATCCAGCGAGCCTCGTTGCCCTGCTGGTAACCGTCTTCGCTCATGCCACCCCACGCTGAGATGCTCGTCAAGATCACGCCCGCCCGGCTCGCCGCCGGCCCTCCGGGGCGCCGGCCGGATCCCGGGCCAAAGAACAGTAACGCCTCACCCGGATATTTCATTTCCCGAGCTAACGACTTTTCCGAACACCGCCGTCGAGTCGAGCGGTCGGCCGGCGCCGCTCGCCGCACCCGTCGCGACCCACGCCATAGTCAGCAACGAACCATTAGGACCCTGTTCCCTGCCGCTCAGCTCCCTGCGGGTGCGCCCTCCGACCGAGGGTCACGGGCGAGCAGGCGAGGATCCGGCCGCCCGACCGGGCCGCCCCGCGGCGCTCGGGAACAAGGGCACCGCTCGGCCGGATCGTCACAAGTTGATCCTATGGCGGGACTCCCGTCGCGCAAAGGGAATATCCCGGCGCCCGGCCTTCGAGCGCATTCGCACCGTAGCACCGGCCACCGACATTCGGGCTCGCCAACCAGTATCATGCCTGGTCAGTCCCCAAGATTCGCTATACCTGATAAGCAAGCGTTTGCGGTTAATTCACCTTGCGTCGCTTCCGCCCCGGCATTCCGGGTCCAGTCCGGCGAGAATGAAGTAATTTTTCTCGAACACCGCATCCAGATAGGGTCCAGGGCATGACCTCCGCGCGACCGCTGTCCTGGCCGACGACGCCGGTGGCTTACGGCCCGGTCGTCCTGCGCGAGTTCTCGGCGGCGGACCTGGACATGGTCCAGGAGATGTCCACCGACCCGTACGTTCCGCTGATCGGGACCCTGCCACCGAACGCGAGCAGCCAGCAGGCCCGGGCGTACATCGATCGCCAGCGTGGCCGTCTGCCGGAAGGCAGGGGCTTCTCGTTCGCGATCGCGGACGCCGCCACCGGTCGCGGCCTCGGAGGAATCGGCCTGTGGGTGGCGGGCCTGGAGCAGGGACGGGCCACGGCCGGCTACTCCGTCGCGCCGAGCGCACGGGGACGCGGCGTGGCCGCCGCGGCGCTGACGGCGCTGACCTCGTTCGCCTGGACCATCCCGGACCTGCACCGCATCGAGCTCTACATCGAGCCGTGGAATGCCGGGTCGGTCAAGACCGCCGAGCGGGCCGGGTTCGCGCGCGAGGGGCTGCTGCGCAGCCATCAGGAGATCGGCGGCCGCCGCCGGGACATGCTCCTCTACGCGACGATCAGGGAAGCGACGGCGGCGTTACGCCGCGCGGGCCGACGACCTCCCGTCCGGGGTCCTGTGCACGGTCCGGCCGGCCGGGCGGAATCAGCGGTAGACGAGCGTCCCGTCGTCGAGGTCCGCCGCGGGCAGGATCTCGCGCTCCTGCTCGTGCTCAAGCAGGTGGGTCCACGGTTCGCGATCGCCCTGTCCGAACAGCAGGTGCTGCGAGCGCATGACATAGCCGGGGTTGAAGTTCTCCGGATCCGCCCACGGCCGCAGCCGCATGTCCGCGTCCTGGGGCCGCAGGGCGGGGACCACCATAGTGGCGTCCCGCTCCCGCATGTTCTCCAGCAGGCGGCCGACCAGGTCGGCGACCAGATCCACGCGCAGGGTCCAGCTATGCCGGAAGTAGCCGAAGACGTAGGCCATGTTCGGCACGCCGTTGATCATGATGCCGCGCCAGGTCACCCGGTCGGCGAAGTCGACCGGCTCGCCGTCGACGGTGAACGCCACGTCACCGAAGACCGAGAGGTTGAAACCGGTGGCGCTGACGACCACGTCGGCCGGGATCTCGACGCCGGAGCTGACCTTCACCCCGCGCTCGGTGAAGGTCTCGATGGTGTCGGTGACGATCGAGGCCGTCCCCTCGCGCAGCGTCGCGAACAGATCGCCGTCGGGCACGATGGCGATGCGCTGCTGCCAGGGCCGGTACCGGGGGGTGAGGTGCCGCTCGATGTCGAAGCCCGGCGGGAGCAGCGGGCGCACGGACTCCATGAGGAAGGCATGCAGCTCGTCGGGCGACTCCGCCGCCATCCGGGCGAGCAAGTCCGTCTGCGCCATGTACTGCCGACGGAGAATCTCGTGCGTCCACTCGTCCGGGATGTTCAGTCCGCGCAGCGTCGTGGCAAGCTCGCTGGTGGTCGGCGGGGCGTAGAAATACGACGGCGACCGCTGCAGCATCGTCACGTGCGCCGCCTTCGGCGCTATCGCCGGGATCAGCGTCGCGGCGGTGGCGCCGGACCCGATCACCACGACCCGACGGCCCGCCAGGTCGAGGTCCTCGGGCCAGTCCTGGGGGTGCACGATCGCTCCCTGGAACCGCTCCATGCCGTCCCACCGGGGTCGGTAGGGCTCGGCGTGGTTGTAGTAGCCGGGGCACATCCACAGGAAGCCGGCCGTGAACCGCAGCTGCTGTCCGGTGTCTCCCCTGGTGACCTCCACCGTCCACTGGCGCTCCTGGGTGGACCAGCTGGTCGCGGTGACCCGGTGCCGGTAGCGGATGTGCTGCCCGAGGTCGTCTTCGTCGATGATCTCGTCGAGGTAGGCCAGGATCTCCCCGCCCGCCGCGATCGCCGGGCCGCGCCACGGCTTGAACCGGTAGCCGTAGGTGAACAGGTCACTGTCGGAGCGCACGCCCGGGTACCGGTGGGTCCACCAGGTTCCGCCCCGGTTGTCCTGGACGTCCAGGATGACGAAGGTCCGGTCGGGAAACTTGTCAAGGAAGTGGTGCGCGACGCCGATGCCGGACACCCCCGCCCCGATGATCAGGGCATCGACGTGGCCGGCGTCCTCGATCTCGGCCGCGCCCGGAGCGCGGGGAGCCTCGCGAGCAGTCGTCGTCATGGCCCACCTCCGGGACGCGTCCTGCCAGCAATCCTAACTCCGGCCCGGAATGTCGGAGGGGTTCGCTACTGTCCCTGCCATGCGGTTCCTGCACACCTCGGACTGGCACCTCGGGCGGTCGCTCCACCGGGCCGACCTGAGAGAGGCGCAGTCGAAATTCCTCGACCACCTCGTCGACACCGCGCGCGCCGAGCGGGTTGACGCCGTCCTCGTCGCGGGCGACGTCTACGACCGGGCCATCGCGCCGGTGGACTCGGTCGCGCTCTGCGAGGACGCGCTCGCCCGGCTCCGCGGGACCGGCGCCCGGGTGATCTTGATCAGCGGCAACCACGACTCGGCGCTGCGGCTCGGGGTCAACAGCGCGCTGATCGACACGGCCGGCGTCCATCTGCGCACCAACCGGGCCCGGCTCGCGGAGCCGGTGATGCTAACCGACGAGCACGGACCGGTCGCCGTTTACGGCGTCCCGTACCTCGAGCCCGCCCTCGGCCTGCCGGACGAGACCCCGGCCG
>Ga0335075_10017025_pt1 | contig 10827 bp, 10 predicted proteins | sample Lox_Sample_24_FD_206723 | JGI IMG/M metagenome (GOLD analysis project Ga0335075, IMG submission 206723) | Soil microbial communities from Loxahatchee National Wildlife Refuge, Florida, United States - Lox_Sample_2.4 | ecosystem: Environmental > Terrestrial > Soil > Wetlands | place: USA... | reverse complement strand
CGGCGAAGGATGGCACTATCTCGGCGCGTTCGACTTCAATTTCCCGCCCGGCTCGCGACCGCGGCTGGAGTACCTTCCCGCCGCCAAGCTCGCCGAGTGCATTCCGATGGGGACCGATGACCCAAACAAATGGGCCGACAAGCCGCGCGCCGCGGAGCGGCGAGCGAGTTGCCCGACACCCGCCGCTTTGCCGTGAGGAACGATGGTAATGGCCGAGCCCGCAACGCCCTCTGACTGGCGCGACGATATCTTTGCCGCGCTCAAGGCGGCCGATATCCGCCAGGTCGGCTATGTACCCGATGCCGGCCATTCGCGGCTCATCGAACGGGTCCAGGCCGATCCACAGATCCGCGCGGTTTCGCTGACCACCGAGGAGGAGGGGATCGCGCTTGCCGCCGGTGCCTGGCTCGGCGGGCAGCGCGCGGCGCTATTGATGCAGTCGAGCGGCGTCGGCAACTGCATCAACATGCTGTCGCTGGCCAAATCCTGCCGCTTTCCGCTGACGATGGTGGTGACGATGCGCGGCGAATGGGCCGAGTTCAACCCGTGGCAGGTGGCGATGGGGTCGAAGACCCAGGCGGCACTCGAATTGATGGATGTGCTCGTGTATCGCGTCGAGGACGCCGCGAGCGCCGGCGAGACCGTTGCCGCGGCGCTCGACATTGCCTTCAATGGCAGCCTCGCGACCGCCGTATTGCTGTCGCAGCGCCTCATCGGTGCCAAGCGGTGGGTGAAATGAGCGCCGGCAGCAACCAGCCGCGGCTCGACCGCCGCGCCGCGATCCGCGTGCTGCTCGCCGAGCGCGGCGATCTGCTCGTCGTCACCGGGCTTGGTTCGACGACCTATGACGCCGCCTCGGTCGCCGATGACGAGCGCAATTTCTATCTGTGGGGCGCGATGGGCGGCGCGGCGATGGTCGGGCTGGGCCTGGCGATCGCGCGGCCCGATCGGCCGGTGCTGGTCGTCACCGGCGACGGCGACACGCTGATGGGGCTCGGTTCGCTGGCGACGGTGGGCGTGCAGTCTCCGCCGAACCTCTCAATCGCCGTCTTTGACAATGGCCGCTACGCCGAGACCGGGATGCAGCCGAGCCATACGGACAGTGCGGTCGATCTCGTCGGTGTCGCGCGGTCGTGCGGGATCGAAGCGGCGTTCGATATTGCTGACGAGGTGGCGCTCGCCGATTTCACGCGCCGGGTGCAGCGCAAGGAAAAGACCCTCTTCGCCCGCGTCGCCATCCTCGCCGAGGAACCGCCACGTGTGCTGCCGCCACGCGATGGCGTGCTGCTCAAGAACCGCTTCCGCCGCGCGACCGGGGCGGAGTAGGGGCTAATCCAGCGCGGATTTCACGTCCGTCGTCGCGAAATCCTGGCCGACATAAAGCAGTGGCGCATCGAGCGATTTGGCGAGCGCGTAGGAAAACGTGTCGCCGTAATTGAGCACACCCCCGTGACCCATGCCGCGTCCGTAGCGAATGCGGGCGTCGAGTGCGATGCGTGCTTGCGCGGCATCGACGGGGCGTAGCTCGATGGCGTTGTCCGCGAGATAGGCGTCGAGAAAATTGATGGCGCCGAGGCGATTCGATCCTCGTCGGCCGGCGATCACGGTGCCAACCTCCACATAGGAAGCGACGGACATGACACGTTCTGCTTCTGCGGCAAGCCGCCCGGCGAGAACGGCAGCTGATGGCTCGTCTTCCAGAAGCGCGATTATCGCTGATGAGTCGAGAACGATCATTCTTTCGGCCGGGGATGAGCCAAGTCCCATTCGTCGCCCCCCGCAAGATCCCATTCTTCCTGTGTTACGGGCCGAGTGTCGAACTCCGCGCGATAGCGCTCCGACCACGCCTTTAGACGTGCCGGCAAATCCTCGTCCTTTTTGCGGCGCTCTTGCTCGCGCGCGAGGCGTTCGCGCAGTGCGATGGTCACCGCCTGGGTCATCGTTTCGCCGGTCAGTCGTGCCAGGATGCGCGCGAGCCGGTCCGCTTCCTCGGTCTTGATGCTGAGTGCCATCCGGCAATCTTTCTAGATTTGGTTTCTAGATACGCTGCGCCGCCGGCCTTCGCAACCGCCGCACCCCACCCTTGCGGAGGTAGCGCTTGGGACGCGGCGCGATAAGCCCGACACTGGGCGAAGAATGAGAGGCGACACACCCGCCCGACCGCGGGCCGAAAGACCCGTGGGGCTCAGCAACCCGGCGCCGATCTACGCAGTCGGCCTGTTCGGCATGGGCTACACCGATTTCTACATCTTTCTCATCCCGCTTTACGGCCTGTCGCTCGGGATGAGCGCAAGCCAGATCGGGATGCTGGTCGGCGGGCGGTCGCTGCTGGCGGTCTTCCTGTCGATCCATATCGGCGTGTTGATGGATCGGTTCGGCACGCGCCGGGTGACGCTGTTCTTTGTCTGGTCGGCGATCGCGTTGGCGCCGGTCTTTCCGCTCTTGCCGTGGTTCTGGCCGCTGCTGATCTTGCAGATCATCAACGGCGGCGCGCTCAGTTTCGCCTGGTCGGGCGCGCAAACGCTGATCGCGCAGCTCGCCGAGGGCGAGGCTGAATATATCGGCCGGTTCAGCTTTTTTGCGCGGATCGGCACCACCGCCGCGCCGATCCTGGCGGGGCTGGCATGGGATTTCGGCGGGGTGTGGCCGAGCTATGCGATCGGTGCGCTGTGGGGCGTGGTCCTGACGATCGCGCTGTTGCGGGCCCCCGAGGCCAGAGAGCGCACGCAGATGCCGTCCACGGTCTTTCGCTGGCGCGATTTGCTGCCGAATTTTTCCGATTATGCGAGTTGTTTCGCGCTGATGGCGATCCCGGCGATCGCCACATCGATGGCGATCATCTTTTTGCGCACCGCGACGATGGGTGTCCAATCGTCGCTCTATATCGTGTACCTGCACAATATCGGGCTGATCGGCACGACGATCGGCGTGCTATTCGCGCTGGTCGAGATTTTTAGTGGATTGGGCCATCTCTTCGCCGGTCGCGCGATGCGGCTCGGCGACCCGCAAAAGACGATGCTGAGCGGCACGGTCATCTCGATCGCGGTGATCTGCGTGACGCCGTTTCTCGGCGGCATCTACGCGTTGTTGGTGGCCGCGAACGTCGTGCGCGGCTGGTTGCAGGGCGTCGTGCAGCCGATGATGTTTTCGGTGCAGGCGAAGGCGGTTGGTCCCTATCGCCAGGGCGCCGTTGTCGGACTTCGGCAGACGATGAACTGGCTTGCGGCGATCGCCATCCCGCCGATCATGGGCGTGTTTGCCGACGCCTGGGGTGCGACCGCGAGCTTTGTGATCATCGGCGCCGTGCTCTCGCTGCTCTGCGTGCCGGTCACCTGGATCACCCGTCAGGGGGCGCAGCTGCGCGCCGAGCAGGCTTCCGATTAAGCCGAGTTTTCCCTTAACTTGCCACCGACACCCAGCCGGGAGGGACGCATGCCGACGATCGATGTTCAGGTCCACGCCTATGAGCGCAACCATCCCGGCCGGCCTTGGGTCGGCACGCTGCATGGCCCCGCCGAGGTCACCGGCGACCAGATGGTCGCGGCGATGGACGAGGTCGGCGTCGATGGCGCGGTGCTGGTATCGCCGTTCTCGATGTATGGCTACGACGCGAGCTATGCGCTCGATGTCTACGCCAAGCACCCGACCAAATACCGCCTGGTAAAGCCGGTTGATCCCAACGACCCCGCGGTCGCCGAGACGATCGCCGACTGGGCGGCGCAAAAAGGCACGGTCGGGGTCCGTATCATGATGCGCGAGAACATCTCGACCGACCCGGCCGATCCCGGCCTCAACCGGGTTCTCGCCGCCGCCGGAAAGCAAGGGCTCGCGGTCAATCTGCTGTGCTGGGGCCGGCTGGAGCAGGCCCAGCAGATGGCGGCGCGCAACCCGAACACGCAGATCGTCATCGACCATATCGGGCTGCAGCAGCCGTTCGAGCCGCCCGCGCCGCCGACGGCCTGGGACGATGTGCCAAAGGTGGTGGCGCTCGCGAAACAGCCCAATATCGCGATCAAGATCAGCGGCGGCTGCACGCTGTCACACGAGAAATTCCCCTACAACGACATCTGGGACCCGCTGATGCGGATCATCAACGCGTTCGGGCTCGGGCGCTGCATGTGGGGCACCGATTGGACGCGCGCGGTCGGGCTGCTGACCTACAAGGAAGGCGTTGAGGCCTTCCGTGTCACCCGCCGCCTCTTCGACAGCGACAAGGCGGCGCTGATGGGTGAGACGCTGATGCGGGTCTACAACTGGTCGAAATGGTAGCCGACGCTAAGGGTCACGAGCCCGGCACGATGCCTTTCGGCAGGCTCTCGCAATAGCGCGCGATCTCGCCTGGCGTGGTGATCCACAGCGCATCCTTGTGCGCCATGATGTGCTTGAGCGCGCGGCGCAGCGCTCGCAGCCGGAACGGCTGACCGATAATGAACGGGTGCAGCGCCACCGAATAGACGAGTGGGTACTTCTTCGACTGTTCGAGCATCTCGTCGAATTGGTCGATCAGCATTTCCTCGAACATCCGCCCGGTATGGCGACGAAAGACGAGGCTCGGCGAGTCGTTGAGTTCGATCGGATACGGCACCGAGAGGATCGGGCCCGAGCGCGTCGTCATCCAGATCGGCTGGTCGTCGAGCGCCCAGTCCATGCAATAGCGGTAGCCGGCTTCCTTGAGCAGATCGAGTGTCACCCCGGTCTGCGCCAGATAGGGGCCGAGCCACCCAGTCGGCGGCTTGCCGGAGAGCCGTGTCACCACCTCGGTACACTCGGTGATCAGCCGAGCCTCGTCTTCCTCCCACAACACGTCCTGGCGCTCGGAGTTGGTGCGGCCGTGACCGACATACTCGTCGCCGCGCGCATTCATCCGCTCGACGATCGCCGGGCATTCCTCCAGCACCGCCGAGTTGACGTTGTGCGCGCCTGGCAGGCCGAACTCGTCGAGCAGGTCGAAATAGTACCAAATGCCAACCCGATTGCCGTAATCGCGCCAGGCATAGTTGCGCTGGTTCTGGTCGCTCGGCGCGCCGGTCGAGTCGCTGCCGAGCCCGGCTCGAAACGCGAAAAACTCGATGTTGTTGCAGAAAAAGACCGCGAGCCGCTTGCCCTCGGGCCAGTCGTAGACCGGCCGCTTGTGGATCGGCACATAGTCGTAGCGACCGTGACGCGGGAGTTTCATGGCAAGGCCCTTGCGCAAAAACCCTCACCCGCCTCGCGGCGATGCCGCTCGGCACCCTCTCCCGCAATGCGGGAGAGGGGGGACCCCGGCGCGTTAGCGACGGGGTGGGTGAGGGTAGACCGACCTGAGGTTACCGCCCCTTGAACATCGGGCGGCGCTTTTCCATAAAGGCGGTGCGGCCTTCGGTGTAGTCCTCGCTCGCGAAGCATTCGGCGACGACGCGCTTGCACAATTCCATGTCGCGTTTTGACTCGTCCTTGAGCGCCTCGCGCACGATTTGCTTGGCGGCGCGCACGGTCAGCGGCGCGTTGCCGGCGATCGTCTTCGCCATGTTCTCGACCGTGGTCTCCAGCTCTTCGCTCGGCACGACCTGGTTGACGAGACCCATGCGCAGCGCCTCGTCGGTGGTGAACTGGCGCGCGGTGAAGAAGATCTCGCGGGCATAGGCCGGGCCGACGATGTCGACGAGCTTCTTGATCCCGTCATAGGCATAGCCGAGCCCGAGCTTCGCGGCCGGAATGCCGAATTTCGAGCCCTCCGCGGCGACGCGGATGTCGCAGGCGAGCGCGGTCGCCATGCCGCCGCCGATGCAATAGCCGCGGATCATCGCGATCGTCGGCTTCAGCGTCTCCTGCAGCGCGACCCGCGCGCGCTCGGAGACCCGCGAATACTCCTCCGCCGCCTCGGCGGTGGCGCGCTTTTCCTTGAACTCCGAGATGTCGGCACCCGAGACAAACGCCTTGCCGCCGGCGCCCGATAACACGATCACGCGGATTTCCGGATCGCTCTCGAAATCCTCCATGATCTGCCCGACCGCCTGCCACATATCGAGCGAGACCGCGTTGTGGCGCGCCGGATTGTTGAAGATGATGCGGCCGATCGCGCCGTCTTTTTCACAGATCATCTTCGAGGAAACGAGGGGCTGGTCGAGCATGGCGGTTCGCGCTCCGATTGGTTCGATTTGGTCAATCCCGGCGCGCAGTGTGGCAGATCGCGCGGGCGAGCGCATCCGCGCAATCCGACACGTCATCTTCCCTACGCTAGGGCTTTACGAATTTCACATATCTGCTAGAACATTATTGCATGACCGCCTTGAGCGGTCAGCGAGGGCGACAAAGCCCTGGGTTTGAACAGGTACGTGGGCCGCGGGCGGGAACGCCGGAGGCCGCACGGTGAGGCTTCAGGTCGGAGCGTCCGCGATGCGGACGCTGCGAAGGCGTGTCACAACCGCCAGCCTCCCGGCACCACCGCCTCGGCCAATCAGTCGGGAGGAGAGGCTAATGTTAGAACGTTTGGAGCGGCAGGAGCGGCTAACGGCCAACCAGTGGAAGATCATCGCCACTGCGGGCGTTGGCGACATGCTCGATTTCTTTGACTTTTTCCTGATCGGCTACGTGCTGGCCTTCATCCTGAAGGAATGGCACCTGACTTACGGTCAATCGGCGATGATCCTCGTCTCGGCGGGACTGGGCGCCGTGCCGGGAGCGTTTTTCTGGGGCTGGATGGGCGACGTGATCGGCCGTCGCCGGGTCTTCATCCTGACCGCGCTCAACGTCGCGTTCGCGACCGGCGCGATGTATTTCACGCCCGGACAGGACGGATGGGTCCCCGGCTGGGCGTTTCTCATGTTCTTCCGCTTCTTTGTCGGCTTCGGCAATGCCGGGCTGATCGCGGTCGACATCCCGCTGGTTCAGGAATTTGTTCCCACCTACAAGCGCGGTTGGGTCGCCGGCCTCACAACCGTGCTGTTGCCGGGCGGCAATGTGCTCGGCGCGATTTCGGGGGCTTTCCTCGCGCCCTATATCGGCTGGCGGGGGCTGTTCCTCGTCGGACTGACGCCGGCGCTTCTGGTGCTGATGATCCGCTATTGGATCCCGGAGTCCCCGCGTTTCCTGATGCGCATGGGCCGGCTTGACGAGGCGCGCAAGGCGCTTGCCTGGGCGCTGCAATGCGACCCCGCCGAGGTCGAACTGCCTCGGGCACAGGTCGAAATCGCGGTGCAGAGGACCTCATGGCGCGAGCTTTTCCACTACCCGCGCAGCATGGCCGCGGCTTGCGCGGTGGCGCTCAGCCAGACGGGTGGCGTCGGCATCCTGATGTGGATCACCGCGCTCTTCGTCATGGTGCTGAAGATCACGCCGGTGGAAGCCTCCTATCTGATGATCTGGGTCGGCATCCTCGGCATCGTCGGACGCGCGGTCGCCTCGTGGATGTCGGATGCCTTCGGCCGGCGCTGGTCGGGCTTTTTCATCGGCATCCTGGGCGCGGTGACGATGGCCCTCGCGGGGTATCTGCACGATGTCTTTGTCGGCACGGTCTCGGTGTTTTTTGTGCTGATCATGGCGCAGCGGTTTTTTGGTGATGCCAGCTACGCGATCATTGGCCCCTATATCGCCGAGGTCTGGCCCAATCGGCTACGCGCGAGCGGGATGGGGTTCAGCTACGGGATCGGCAATCTCGGCAAGATCATCGGGCCGCTGGGCCTGGCGATTGTCGTCGGCGCCTCCGACTATGTGAGCCCCAAGGCGACTGTCGACGCGATTTTTCCGGCGCTGTTGTTCCTTGCCTTCTGGTACGCGCAGGCGGCGATAGCCTTCGTCGTGCTGGGGTTTGAGACCAAGGGCGTCTCGATCGAGGAAATCGACTCGCGCTTGGCGGCCCCACGTCGGCAAGGCGAACCGGCGAAGGCGCTGGCTCGATAGTTGAACTGGGAGGGAGCGGCGGGCTGGGCGTTCCCGGTCCGTCACTCCGCGGCGAGTGCGAGCTTTGCCGGCGGCGCATCGGTGCCCAGTTCTTCATCGGGGCGGATCCAGAATGCGGTCACCGATCCGAGCAGCATCAGGCCCATCGAGGCGATAAACGGCATCGTCCAGCTGCCGGTGAGGTCGAGGATCCAGCCAAACGCGACCGGCGACAAAATACCGGCCACCGCGCCGGCGGCGTTCATCAGCGCGCTGGCGCTGCCGGTGTAATCGGGGGCGATGTCCATCGTCGCGATCCACATCGGGGTGATCGCGGTGTCGAGAAAGAGCAGCGCCAGCGTAAAGCTGATCACGCCCGGGATCAGCTCGTGTACGAGGATCGCCGGGATCAGCGCGCACAGCGCCAGAATCATGCACACCGTCACCAGCAGCGAGCGCGCGATCGCCTTCCTTCCGGTCCGCCGCAGCAGATGGTCGCTGATCACCCCGCCAAAGAACTCGGCGAATGTCGCGCAGAGGAATGTCGCGGCGTAGAACATCGCCGATTTCTTCATGTCGACGCCGTAATTCTTCGAGAACAGCGACGGCATCCAGGTCACATAGAGCCAGCCGGTCCAGCCCATGCAGAAATAGGTGATCATCGACGGCACCATGCGCGGCACGAGGCGCCGCCAGGGCACCGGGCCGGAGTGGCGCGCCGTTTGCGCATTGGCGGCGAGCTGGGCGAGCTCCGCCTGGCTGATGCCTTTGTGATCGCTCGGCTCGTCGCGGAAATACCACAGCCACCACAGCGACCAGACCGCCGAGACGATGCCCAGCAGCACAAAGATCATCCGCCACGACATCACGGTGATCAGAAACGCGACGATCGGCGCGGTCACGCCGGCGCCGATGCGGCCGGCGGCATGGGTCAACCCCATGCCAAAGCCGCGCGTCGCCTCCGCCGTCCATCTCGACAACGCGCGCGTCGCCGCCGGCAAGGTCGCGCCTTCGCCCATGCCGAGGCAAAAGCGCACCGCGAACAGCGTCAGGAGACCGCCGACCGCGCCGGTCGCCATCGTCGTCAGCGCCCAGGCCAGCGCGCAGACCGCGAGGGTCAACCGTGAGCCGTAGCGGTCGGCGACCCAGCCTCCGACCAGCTGAAACGGCGCATAGGCGTAGTTGAAGGCCGAAAACGCGACGCCGAGCTGGATGTTGGTAAGGCCGAGATCGGTCTTGATCGTCTCCGCCGCGGCCGCGAGGTTGACGCGGTCGATAAACAGCATCACGTGCATCGCGCAGAGGATGATGAGGAAATTGCGGGTCGCCCGCCCCATCGTCCATCCGGAGAACGCGACCATCATGGCCGCTCTCCGTCGCTTCCGGCTGTTCTCCCGTGACCGAGCATGGCTGACCCCGCTCTTGTCTGAGCGGTCAGCATGACAGAATGTCGCAGGGACCGTCCACCTCCCGCTATGGCGGCTAAGCACGAGGCGACTTGGGCGAGCGAAGCCCGCAGATGAATTTCACCGCAGAGACGCAGAGAGCATGGAGATATCGAGTACGGGAAGCCTCGGTGTCCTCTTTGTCTCCGTGATGTATTTTGGGCGTTTCGCGCCGTTCAGACGCCAGCCGGCGCCGAGAGCGGCCGGTCGGGGCGCATCCAGATCGTCGTCACCACACCGACCAGCAACAGCCCGATCGAGGCGGCGAACGGCATCGTCCAGCTGCCGGTGAGGTCGACGATGCTGCCAAAGGCGATCGGCGAGAGGATGCCGGCGACCGCCCCCGCCGCGTTCATCAGCGCGCTGGCGGTGCCGGCGTAATCCGGCGCGACATCCATCGACACGGTCCACATCGGCGAGATCGCCGACTCCAGAAAGAAATACGAGAGCGTGAAGCCGAGGGCCCCAACCACGAGCTGGTGCATGATCAGCACCGGCACCAGTGACAGCAGCGACAGCACCATGCAAACCGCGATCAACGCCGAGCGCGCGATCTGCCGGCTGCCGGTGCGGTGCAGCAGCCAGTCGCTGACCACGCCACCCACCGTGTCGCCGATCATCGCCGCGAAAAACGTCCCGGACGAGAACAGTGCCGAGCTTTTGAGGTCAAGCCCGTAATTGTTGAGAAACAGCGACGGCATCCAGGTGACGTAAAGCCAGCCGGTCCAGCCCATGCAGAAATAGACGATCATCGTCGGCATCATGCGCGCGACGAGCGGCGCCCACGGCACCGGTCCGGCGCGCATCGGCTTGCGGGCATCAGCCGAAGGCAATTCGGCGAGTTCGGCCGCGGTGAACGAGCCGTGGGCGCGCGGGTCGTCGCGGTAGAACCAGGCCCACAACACCGCCCACAGCGCCGATAGCGAGGCGAGCACGATAAATGACCAGCGCCACGACAGCGCGGTGATCAGAAACGCCACCACCGGAGCCGTCACTGCCGCGCCGAGCCGCGACGCCGAATGCGTGATCCCCTGCGCGATGCCGCGCGCCGAGGCCGCCATCCAGCGCGTCATCGCCCGCGTCGCGGCCGGCAGGGTCGCGCCCTCGCCCATGCCGAGCACCAGCCGCACCGCGAACAACGTCGCGAGGCCCGTCACCGCGCCGGTCAGCAGCGTCGTCACCGCCCAGACCAGCGCGCAGACCGCGAGCGTCCAGCGCGCGCCATAGCGATCGGCGATCCAGCCGCCGACGAGCTGGAATGCGGCGTAAGAGTAATTGAAGGCGGAAAACGCCACGCCGAGCTCGGTATTGCTGAGCTTGAGATCCGCCTTGATCGACCCGGCCGCCGCGGCGAGGTTCACGCGGTCGACATAGAGAATGAAATACATGATGCAGAGGACGAGCAGGAAATTCCTGGTCGCCCGGCCGCGCAACGCGAACATGTCGGCTGTTTCCTCCGAAGTCCTTTTGCCCTCGCCCCGCTTGCGGGGAGAGGGAGGGACCCATTGCGCAGCAATGGGAGGGT
>Ga0335075_10017024_pt1 | contig 10828 bp, 4 predicted proteins | sample Lox_Sample_24_FD_206723 | JGI IMG/M metagenome (GOLD analysis project Ga0335075, IMG submission 206723) | Soil microbial communities from Loxahatchee National Wildlife Refuge, Florida, United States - Lox_Sample_2.4 | ecosystem: Environmental > Terrestrial > Soil > Wetlands | place: USA: Florida... | reverse complement strand
GGCGTGCTCCATGGACTCACCGTGGATCAGGGAAGCCAGCCGGTAACTGGAGAAACCATCGTCATCCATGCCGGCGTGGGAGTCACTCCGGCGGGCGGCTTGGTGATGCTCACCACCGACCTCACCATCCAACTCTCGGATATCGCCGACGAAGAAGATTTAGATGAGGCGTTCGGACTCTCCACATCACCGCAGCAGCCCTCGCGGACCCGCACAGGAATCTTTGTCATCGCGCTGCGCTGGCTGCAGTTCACCGCGAATCCCATTACCTTCTATCCATCCAACCTGCAAAGTCCAAGGGTCAGCCGCGATGGAGACATCGTAGAAGCGACAGCCGTATCGCTGGTTCCCTACACCAATCCGGTCAACAACTACGATGCTTCCCTGCAACAGGCGGCTCTGGCATACCAGATCTTCGTCGGCGGCAACACCGGAACACTCGAAGACTCGCTTCTGCCGCTGGCCATGATCAGCATTGATCGCGGCGTGATCCAGTGGATCGATATGTATCTGGTGCGGCGCGATAGCGGATCGCAGGCGAGCGGAATTCAGTTGCAACTCTCCGATCCGGCTGTGCAACAGGCCTACCTGCTGCAATACACCACACAGCTCGAGGCTTTTGTGGCCCAGCGTGAGGCCGCAGGCCAGACACTGAACTTTGCCGCCACAAACTACTTCCAGGCGTTGCCATCCGCCGGTCTGCTGCCCTTGGCGGCCATCGATACCAACCGGTATCTCCAGAGCTATTTCCCGCAGCAGATGAATGTCGAGCTGAGTCTGATCCCTCAGGACGAACTACCGGCCGTCATCGAGGACGGGCTGTCGCTTGCGCCCCTCGACCTTACCCAACCGGCGGCCAGCTATGCCAACCTGTCGGTCTATGTGCTGATTGCCGTGCCTCGCACCAGCTACGCCGGATATGCGGCCAACGCTTCGCCTGTGCCGCTGGGGCCATCTCTGCCGCAACTGCTCGTCAACCGCCAGTCCCTGCTTCCAATTCAATCGCTTTCTCCCCCTGCCGCAACGCCTGCCGCCAACCCGGTGTGGGGACAGGCAGCCGCAGGCCAGACCTATGGTTATTACACGCTGCGGCAGAGCAAGCCGGTGTTCGTCGACTTCACCACGGAATCCACGCCGCCGACCACAACTACGGCCGCTCCCACCACCACACCTACACCCACCACAACACCTGCACCCACAACCACGCCCGCTCCCACCACAACGGCGAAGACCTAGGAACTGAAGACCGGTAAAACGACGACGAGCAACGTCGACTGTGAGCCAAGAAAATGAATGTAACGCAAATTCAAGACGCAATGCCCAGCGAGAGCCTGATCGGCATCGAGCCAGAGCTATCAGAGCAAGTGGATGCGGGATGGCGGCACCGGCTCGCGCTGTTCAACGGACGCACTCTCACCGCCACTGCGCTCGATAGCGAGCAGGCCTATCGGGCCGGACGGCTGGCGGTGCTGGGCCAGTGCGTCACCCAGGGAATCGTCAAAGGCCTGGAACTGACGGCTGATTTCACCGCGGCCGACCCCGTGCTGCAGGTTACCGCTGGCTATGGCATCTCGGCTTCAGGAGAAGATGTGGCGCTCCTGCGCACGCTGCGCACTACGCTCGGATCGCTTCAGGTCATCGATCCCGCCACTGGCGCCGTGATTGCGGGATTTCAGGACTATACCAAGAACACCGAAAACAAAAGCTACGCAGGAGTGCTGCTTCTGCAGCCGGTTACCGGCCAGATGAACGGCACCAGTCTCGATACCGGCCCGCAGCCCATGATTGTCTCCGGCAATCTGGGTGCTTCATGCAATCAGGACCCCGATGAGTATGCCTTCGAAGACTGGCAGATCGTCGATGGAGTGCGGCTGGTGTTGGTGGCGTGGCCCACTGCTCCGGCGAGCCTTGCTCTGCCCACTGCCGCGCCGGCCATCAGTTATCGCAATCGCCTGGCCTACACGGTCTTCAATGCGGAGATGGCGCTCACACCGGACGATCGCCTGCCCTGGGATATGCTCGGCGTGCCTCTGGCCGTTATTGGATTCGACTCGTCATGGACTCCGCAATTCGTCGATCGCAACACCGTAGCCCGCACCGGCGGTTTGGCGCGTGCACGGTACATCCTGCCGGTACAGCCAGCCACCTTGCTTGAGGTGCAGCCCGCCCTGGCGCAGGCGCGGGTGAGCCAGCTCAGCGAGCAGATTAACGCCACGACCGGCCTGGCCAGCCTGGCGCCCGCGTTCAGTCTCCTGCCGCCATGCGGAATACTCCCGGCTTCGTCGATGGACTTTGTCCATAACGAAGCGCTCTGGCTGCCCGCAATCTGGAATATCCAGGTGGGCCCGGTGCACCAGGAAGAAGTGGAAACCGCTCTGCTGACAGGCATGACGGCACAGCCCTTCGATCTGACCCAGAATGAAACCATCGAGGTGCTGGTGCCTTTGCCCGATTCCCTCTACGACCCCGACGTGCTGGTCACGGAAACCGTCGATCCGGCCTTTCAGCAGGCAGTCGACAGCGCCACTTCCGCGCTTGCCGCAGACCTGCAACACCGCAAGGCCATTCAGCAGGAAGCCAACGCGCTGTCGCAGGTCATCACCGGAACCACGCCAGGACCGCTCTACAACCTTGACGCGGGTTTGACTGCGGCCGAGATCGCGCTCCGCGACCAGCAGGTCTATACACCTGCGGCGACGGAGACCTTCGGAACCAGTTCTCCGGCAGGACAAACTCCGCCGGTTTATACCTCAGTCGACTACCAGAATCTGCTAACGACGGCCACGACCACCTACACGCTCACGAAGGACGGCAACGGCAATCCGCTCACGACGCCGCTTCCGCTTTTCTCCGCAGCCGATCTCGGCGACATAACGCAGAATGGACTGCAGCACTTCATCGACCGCATCAATGCCAAGCTCTCCAGTGCGAACGATATTCTGGACCTGGGATTTCTGGACACGCAGACCGATATCTACCGGTTCCGGCAATATGTGCTCAATGCAACAGACGCCACTGCGCTGGCCGTTTCTCCCATTGCGGCGGAGATTGCTACCGGCGACTCGGCGGCTTCCACCTCGGCCAATCTGCAGAACTATCTCAACTCCGTACTTCCGGCCAGCACGCCGACAACCACTCCCGCGCCTACCACGACGCCCGCGCCCACAACATCGTTTACGATTCAAGCCGTCAACCGGGCCGCGCTGGCAACGTTCCAGGCGCAGAACATTGCGGCTCAGTCCCGCGCGGCCACGCTCATGTCCACGCCTGCGGCCTTCAAGTCTCCCGCGCAAATGGTGCAGACTTCTTCCCTGGCGCAAAATCTGACGCTGGCGAAAGCGGCAGAGACGCAGATCGGCGCAGCCACGGATCTTGCCGAGACCGCCGAGACCTTCACCATTCTGACGCCCGGCACCGCGGCCCAGCCCGCGAGCCCGAGCGATGTGTCGCAACAGTCTCCCCTGGTGGGCGCGCAGCTCAACCTTCGTACGCTGACCATCGCGCAGAGGATGGCCAATCCGCCTTCGCAGGAGGGACTGTTTTATTCGATCAACAGCCGGAACATGCTTCTGGCATTGCTGGCCGATCTGGATCTCACCATCGCCGACATTCCCATCCTCGTAGACAATTTTTCGCCGCCGGCAGCCGAAGGAACAACTCCGCTCGCTCCAACCCTCGCAGACATCCTTCCCACTGCAGACGCAGCGCGCAAGGCCGCACTGTATCAGGCAGTGGCGTCACCGACGATTACCTCGCCAAAGGGTATCGATCCGGATGAAGGCAGTCTTTTTTCGACAGGTGTTCACGTGCTCGAACAGCACTCCGCGCTGCTGCGCGCGATCGAAGCACGGGTACAGCAATACAACGACTTTCTCACCCTCTGCTCCACAGCGCTTACCAACATTCAGGCTGATCTGCCCCAGGCACAAACACTGCTCACGCAGCTGGACAATGACGTGGCGCAGGATCGCCAGAACCTGGCTTTCACCACGGCTCTGCTGAACGACGATATCCAGCTTGTGAACAGCGTGAATGCGCAGCGTCAGTACACGCTCCAGAACTACGTGCAGTACGTGGCCTTCACGCGTCCGCGGACGCTGGTCACGGTAGCCGATGTCACCAGCCGGCAACTGGTACCCGGCAATGTGACCAACCCGGTGCCGAGCTGCCTGCAACAGAGCGTCGCTATTCCGCCCGAGCTCCGGGAGATCGTCGCTCTTCTGCGCGAGGTTCCGGTCAGTTGGCTGCCGTCCATCGAATCGCTGCTTCAGAAGCTGGAGCGTCCTGCCATCCTGCAGAACTTCGCCGTCGATGTGCAGGCCCGGGCCACGCTGCAACTGCAGCTTCCCGCGCGCGCCTCTTCGGCTGCCGGAGAGCCCGGCGTCTATGCGCCGGTGATTGCCAGCATCTACAGCAACAACCAGCAGTCCATTCGCACGGTTCAGGCAGCCCGCGCCGCATTTCAACCCGCCCTGCTGGTGAATCAGAGCTGGGCTTCGCAGGTGGCAACCCTGACCACGGTTGCGGCTCCGGCTGACCTGACCTCATCCAGCGTTGTGCATACCGAGGTCGCCAACGCCACGGCAAGGCTCATCCAGCAGGTATCGAGCGTGGCAACCTGTCTTTATGCGCGCGCCAATCAGGCGTCGCCCATCGACCGGCTTGCCTGGGCGGAGTTCCTCAGCGGGCAGGGTCTCACCGTGCAGATGCAAAGCCTGGCTGTGTTGCCCAACTGGAATCTGCAGGATTACGTGTCCCGGCAACAAATGCAGATGCTGGTGGACTGGCTATTTCTCCAGATCGACTCCACAAACAGCCAGGCCGTGGCCTTGATGAGCGACGTGGTACGGGTCTCGATCCTGCTGGCCAGCGACGCACCGGTAAACACCGTGATTGCCGGAGCCGTGACCCTTACCACCACGCCTACCCTGGGAAGCGTCGTATCGATCAACCTTTCCTCGGACCGCATTGTTCACGGAATGTATGTGCAGCTTTACAGCGCCGGGACGCTCGCCGCGCAGGCAGTGGTCAGCGATCTGGACAGCTCGAGTGTGCGCGCCACGGTGACGCAGGTGTACAAGCAGGGCGTGGCGCTCCAGGTGAATGACGTGGCTCACTTCGTGGCCCAGTCTCCTGCAGCGCCGGCGATTCGGGCCTTCGATAACTAGGGCCTGTTCTTAACTTTCGCGCGGATGGCGCTGGGAACCAATTTTTCGAGTTCCAGGAGTGGGGAGTGAGGAGTGAGGAGTGACGCGTACCGGGTGTCTGCTAGCGACGGGCGGCAACGAAATCGGAAAAATTGGCCCCAACCCGAAGGGTTGCGGCGTAAATTGGGCCATACTTCGTTGTCGCCCTCGACCTTGGAACCGCCCAAGCCTTCGGGCTCCGCCTCCTCTGGCCCAATTTCCACTCGCAACGCTACCCACGGGAAAGTTAACAACAGGCTCTAAAACCGACGGCGGGTCAGATGGAAACCGGCAGCGTCCTGCCAATTCGTAACCGGAACGATCGCCATGTGCACCGGGCGCAACTCCGCCTGAGCCGTGGAGCGCCGCATCACCGGCTCGCTTTCGCGGTGGAGGAGGCGTTGCGCCTGGTGTCTTTGCCAGGCGAAGACCAGGGCCGGATGTACTACTTCCGGCGCCTTCATGTGGGCGGCCTTCCACCGGGTGGCGACCGCGGGGCATGGCAGGCCAGCTTTCAGGAAACACTCGGGCAGAAGTCCCGCCAAGCCGTGCACGGAGCGGATGCACGCGCCGAACGTGCCGACGTTGTTTACTTTCGCAGCGAACAGGAAGCGCTGGAACTGCTATTGCACAGGAGACTGGCGGACCGCCCCGTGCAGGAGTGGTTCTGGCCCATGGTGACCGGGAACCGCGCAGGGTCGGGAGCGGCACCCTCGGTGCTCGCCATCGTGGAACATCTGCGGGCGCAGCCGGCCTTGTGGTCCGCGGTGGCAAGCGTGCTCTTTGCCCAACCGGGCTTCGATTCAGTTCGCTTACTGCGCGCGATTCCCGGCGCGTTGGCCGAAGCGTGGATCACGGAGATGGATGCAGGACCGGTGGATCGTCCTGCCAGGCTGCAGCCCTGGCTGGCTGCGGAACGCCCTCTCCGCGAGCAGCCCGCGGTGCGCCGCGCGCTGGGGGCATTTGGTCTGGAAAACCCCGGCGTCCTGTGGCTCAGCACCCTTGCAGTGATCTTCGAGTCGCCTTCAGACCTCGCGGCCGGGATCGCCGTTGAGCGCGCCCGATTGCAGCTTCTCCAATGGGCCGCAACAACAGAGAATAGCCCTGCCGCGGCGCCGCAGCGTTCGCTGGACATTCCAGGAGATGCATCTGTCCGGAAAATCGCGCAGGCGAGCTATACGATTCCCGACCGGTCTGACGCCGCGCGGCCAACACCCTCGTCTTTGCCCTCTTCTCAAACTCACCCCGTGCGGCTTGGCGCTGCAGCGGCGCAATCCGCAGATTTCAATGAATTGAACCTTGCGGGCCAACCCGCGCCTTCGGCAATCGACGGGATGCCGCTTGCCTCGCAAATTTCCGACACTTTTCGCGAAGGAAGCTCAGCGCCTTCCCACACACCGGCCGCCGAGCCGCATTGGCCTGCGACCCTCGGCGGAGCAAAGGACCTGTCGGAGTGGCTGCTTTCCGGGGTAACGACACACGCGGCAGGGTTGTTCTTCCTGCTGAATGCAATCGAGCGGCTCGGCATGGCCCGGGCAATCTCGCAAGGCATGCCTGCGCCGCAATTCGTCCATCGCGTTCTGTTGCGCCTGGCGCTTCGCAGCGGCGTCTCAGAGGACGATCCGATCGTTGTCTGGTTGCGCACGACAATGGATGAACTGACCATGACCGAACTGCCGCAACCTTTGGACCGGGCCTTCCTGCCGACGAATCTGCCATTCGCGCAGCGCGTCACGACCGTTGACAATCTTGTTCGCCTCTGGTCGATCGCCGTGCGGCGTTGCTGCTGGCGCACGGCGCGCCTCGAAACCAACGAAATTGTCCGGCGGGATGGGATCTTTTGGGTCAACCGGACCGACCTCGATATTTCGATGTCCATCGAAGCGGCCGATGTGCGCATCCGCAAAGCAGGACTCGATCTCGATCCCGGGTGGCTGCAGTGGTTCGGACGCGTCGTGCGCTTCCATTACGTGTTCCACGGAGATCTGAATGTCTGAGTTTGCCGGTATCGTCGAGCCGCTGACCGCCGGCGACCTTTACTCATGCGCGCTGGGGGCCCTGGCCGCACTGCTGCCAGCGGATACGCGAGCACCGGAAGCGATGTTTCTTCGCCAGCAGACGGTCTCCCGGGGTCCGGGGTTGCCGTTGGAGCAATTGCTGCGCCGCAATCGCCATCTTGCGCATCCTGCCGACGCGGCCCTTCTGGAGCTGGGCGATGCGCTCAATCTGGGCCCGGTGGAGCTGCTTGCCGTCGCGCTGGCAGCGGCGGTGGAGACCGACCTCATGTGCGGACGCGCGGTTGCGCATCTGCAGGCGCCGCTTGGCGGTTCGCGTCCATCGCTGGGTCTGTTGGCCTCCGCCTTGGCTCAGGTCGGCGAGCATGTGACCGAGTGCCTGTTGACCGGCCCCGCGGCAGAGTCGGGGCTGTTGCAGTTGCTTAACGAGGGCATGCCGTTGTCAGAACGCGCAGTTGCGGTTCCCGTTCCGGTATGCCTGGCGTTGAACGGCCGCGATGCCGCGTGGCCGGGCGCCGCGCTCGACCTTCAGGGAGTTCCCGAGACGCCGCTGCCTCTCTCGATTCTGCGTGAAGCGGAGCGGCAGGCGCGCGGCCTCGGAGCCAGGTCCCAGAGCGTCCTTGTAATTCGCAGCGTCAACGCGGCAGAGGCGCGCACGGCGGCCCACGCGATCGCCGCCGCTGCCGGCCAACGTCCTCTCTTCCTTGAAATCGAACAGTCTCCAGGGAGCGGCAAGACGGCGCCCGCCCTCAATGGCCTTGCGCCTTTTCTGTTACTGCGCCGGCTCATGCCTGCCTTTTGCTTTCATCCCGGACCGGGAGAATGGCGAACCCTGCCGGCGCTGCCTTACTACTCCGGCGCCACGCTCGCGTTGTGCGGCGTGGAAGGCAGCATCGAATCACACGGCGAGACCGCTGCCTCGTGGCGAATCCCGGTGCCTCCGCGCGCCGAAAGGCGCGAGCTGTGGCAGGTTGCGCTGGCAGACGACTCCCTGGCAGCACATCTGGCGGCAGATTACCGGCATGGGAGCGGACGGATCGCCCAGCTCGGCCGGCTTACCCATCAGCGCCGTATGCTCGATGGCCGCCAGGAGCCTGTTTTGCAGGATGTGGCGGATGCCGCGTGGACCGGACAGGGTTCTGGACTTGAAGCCCTTGCTCAGCCGCTGGCGGATCGCATTCCAGACGAGGCTCTCGTCGTCGGAGCCGCCCTGCGCGAGGAGCTGTCGCGGCTGCTGCTGCGCTGCCGCCGGCGCGAGAGCCTCATCGAAGGCCTGGGAGCATCGGCCACCGCGCGTTACCATCCTGGCGTTCGCGCCTTGTTCACCGGCCCCTCGGGCACGGGCAAGACACTGGCCGCGGGGTGGCTCGCGACCCAGCTCGGTCTGCCGGTCTATCGCGTGGATCTTGCTGCCGTCACCAGCAAATACATTGGCGAGACCGAGAAGAACCTGGCCCAACTTCTGTCGCGGGCTGAAGAGTCCGGCGTCTTGCTGCTTTTCGACGAGGCCGACTCGCTTTTTGGCAAGCGAACTGAAGTGAGGGAATCCAATGACCGTTTTGCCAACGCGCAAACTAACTATCTTTTGCAAAGAATCGAAACCTTTGATGGCATTGCTCTGCTCACCAGCAATAGCCGCGCGCGGTTCGATCCAGCCTTCTGCCGCCGGCTCGACATGATCCTTGAGTTTCCGCTCCCCGGGCCGGAGGAACGCCGCCTGCTGTGGCTCTCGCATCTGGGAGACAGGCATCGCCTCGTGAATAAGGATTTGAATCTGCTTGCCGCCGCGGCCGACATCGCCGGGGGACATATTCGCAACGCCGTGCTCACAGCAGCCGTACTTGCGCAGGTTCAGTCACGGCTCATCGAATATCAGGACGTGCTTACGGGCCTGCTCGACGAATATCGCAAGCTGGGCCGTCAGCTTCCGCCGGAGCTGCGGAGAAACTCGTGAACCCGAACCGCATCCGGTTGCCCGGACCGGAGCAAGGATATGAGCACCAGGATGGCGCGCAAAAGCCTCACCATCGGCATGGCCACATACGACGACTACGACGGCGTCTACTTCACCGTGCAGGCCATCCGGCTCTACCATCCTGAAGCTGCTGACGCGATTGAAATCCTCGTCGTCGACAACCATCCGGATGGACCTTGCGCCGCTGATCTCCAGGCGCTGGCAAACTGGATTCCGAATTACAGGTACATTCCGTTCGATCGCATCCGTGGCACGGCCGCACGGGACGTGATCTTTCGCGAAGCCAGCACCGAAAGCGTCCTGTGTGTTGACTGCCATGTCATGTTCGCGCCAGGTGCGCTGCGCCAGCTCATCGACTACTTCGATGCCAATCCTGCATCGCGCGATCTGCTGCAGGGCCCCCTGGTCTACGACGATCTGCGCAGTTTCTCCACTCACATGGAGCCCAAGTGGTCGGCGGGCATGTATGGCGTCTGGGGCTGCGATACACGCGCCGCTGACCCCGCGGCTCCGCCCTTCGAGATCGCACTGCAGGGGCTGGGCGCGTTCGCCTGCCGCAAGGCCGCGTGGCCCGGACTCAATCCACGCCTGCGTGGCTTTGGCGGTGAGGAAGGTTATCTGCAGGAGAAGTTCCGACGCGCCGGAGGCCGCACGCTGTGCGCGCCTTTCCTGCGCTGGATTCACCGCTTCGGCCGCCCCTTGGGAGTTCCCTACCAGAACACATGGGAGGACCGCATTCACAATTACCTGATCATTGCCGACGAACTCGGCCGCGATCCCGGACCGGCGCTCGAGCACTTTCGCCAGCACCTTGGCCGCGACGCCGCGGAGCGCATCATCGCCGGCGTCCGCGAAAAGATCGCAAGCCCTTTCCATTTCTTCGACGCCATCTATTGCATCAACCTGGCGGAAGAGAAAACGAGGTGGCAGCAGGCCGTGGCCCGCTTCGAGCGTCTCGGCATCGCTTCACGCGTGCGGCGTTTCGAGGCGCTGCGCACACAGCAAAATCATCATGTCGGGCACGGCCTGTCACACCGTGCGGTGGTTGCGGAGGCCAAAGCGCATGGGCTCGAAAATGTGCTGGTCTTCGAGGACGATGTTCGTTTTACTTCTGATGCCGTGCGCGGCCTGCGGCAATCGCTGGACGAACTGCGAGGCCGCCCATGGGTCATGCTCTATCTGGGCGCCTGCCGCTGGCATCGTGAGACGCCGCCGCTGCCGGGCTGCGGTCGCCTGGCTCTGGCCGGACCAGTCACCTGTGCACATGCCGTTGCCTACCACCGGTCGATCTTCGACCGCATCCTCGCCGATGTTCCCGGTGAAAGCTCGGCGATGGAGCGATGGCTCCAGACCCATCACGGCATCGACCAGTACTATGCCTTTACCCTCACTGAAAACAAATTTCTGCTGTCGCCCGTGATTGCGACCCAGACCAGTGTTCTTCCCATGGAGAGCCCCGAGGTCCAGCGGATGGTGGATTAAAAAACGGCCGCAAATCGTGGACCTGCCGAAAGCCTGCGGCTTTGGCCATCGGCCATCGACTCGAATGGTCCGCTGCCTGCGCGCGGAGCTTGACTTTTCCAGCACAAATCCACGAAACTTGCTGAGCCTCAACAGCCAGCCGATTTCATCCCTCTGTTGCGCAGTTCCTG
>Ga0335075_10017023_pt1 | contig 10828 bp, 6 predicted proteins | sample Lox_Sample_24_FD_206723 | JGI IMG/M metagenome (GOLD analysis project Ga0335075, IMG submission 206723) | Soil microbial communities from Loxahatchee National Wildlife Refuge, Florida, United States - Lox_Sample_2.4 | ecosystem: Environmental > Terrestrial > Soil > Wetlands | place: USA: Florida... | reverse complement strand
TGTCGTAGATCGCGGAGTCGCCGTGAGGGTGGTACTTGCCCATCACCTCGCCGACGATCGTCGCGCACTTGACGTGCTTGCGCGGCGGCCGCAGGCCGAGCTCGTTCATCGCGTAGAGGATCCGGCGATGGACGGGCTTGAGCCCGTCACGGACGTCGGGCAGCGCGCGCCCGACGATCACCGACATGGCGTAATCGAGATACGCCGAGCGCATCTCCTCCTCGAGCCCGCGAGGCTCGATGTTGCCGCCGCCGATGGTGTCGATAGATGCCATGTGTCCTGTCCCTAGACGTCGAGGTTGGCGGCCAGGGCGTTGTCCTCAATGAAGGCACGCCGCGGCTCGACCTGGTCACCCATCAGCATCGAGAACACCAGGTCGGCTGACGCGGCGTCCTCCATGGTGACCTGGACGAGCGTCCGTGACGCCGGGTCCATGGTCGTCTCCCGTAGCTCGTGCGCGTCCATCTCGCCCAGGCCCTTGAAGCGGTAGTACTCGATCCCGCGCTGCGCGACCGTGAGCACGCCTTCGCGCAGCTCGTCGAAGGTCGGGGCATCGCTTGAGTTTTCGCCCAGCTGGATGTGGAACGGCGGCGTGCCCACGAGCTCGACGAGCTCGCGATGGACCTCGGCCAGCTTGTGGTACTCCTCGGCGTCGAGCGTCGCGCGCGGGATGTGATGCGTGGTGGCCAGACCGGTCTTGGCCTCGACGGTCCGGATCACGACCTCGCGATCGTTCTCGGACAGCAGCTCGGTCCGGTAGGACTCGCCGTTCTGTCCGTCCTTGGCGATGTGACGCAGGAGCGCGTCGACGTCGGTGACCTGCTCCTCGAGCAGTCTCGCCTGCTGCAGGAACGCGATCACGCCGTGGCCGTGCGCAGCACGCAGCGCCGAAGCCCAACCGTCGTACTGCTTGAGCAGCCGGTTGAAGCGCTTCCAGCGCGTATCGGTCAGCTTGAGCGGCTTGTTGTACCGATCGAAGATCTCGATCTTCTCGAACTTGTCGCCGAGCAGAATGTCCTCGAGCTCTGACTCGCGCTCGATGTAGCGATGCTTCTGACCCTTGGTGAGCCGGTACAGCGGCGGCTTGGCGATGTACACGTAGCCGGCCTCGATCAGCGGCTGCATCTCCCGGAATAGGAGCGTCAGCGCGAGGGTCCGGATGTGGGCGCCGTCGACGTCGGCATCGGTCAGCAGCACGACCTTGTGGTACCGGGCCTTGGCGATATCGAACTCGTCGCGGACACCGGTGCCGATCGCGGTGATCAGTGCCTGGATCTCCTGGTTTTGGAGGACCTTGTCGATCCGGCTCTTCTCGACGTTGAGGATCTTCCCGCGCAGCGGCAGGATCGCCTGCGTGTTGCGGTCGCGGGCGCTGACGGCGGAGCCACCCGCGGAGTCGCCCTCAACGATGAACAGCTCGGCCAGCGACGGATCCTTGACCGAACAGTCGGCGAGCTTGCCCGGAAGGGCCGAGTTCTCGAGCGCCGACTTGCGCCGGGTTAGGTCGCGGGCCTTGCGAGCCGCTGCACGCGCACGCGCCGCGTCGATGCTCTTGCGGATCACCCGGCGGGCGTCCTGGGGGTTCTCCTCGAGGAACTCCGACAACCGGGCGTAGACCACCGACTGGACGAAACCCTGCATGCCCGGGTTGCCGAGCTTGGTCTTGGTCTGTCCCTCGAACTGGGGATCGCTCAGCTTGGCCGAGATCACCGCGGTCAGGCCCTCTCGCACGTCCTCACCGGTCAGATCATCATCCTTGTCCTTGTTGAGCTCGCCCTTCTCCTTGGCGTAGTTGTTGAGCGCCCTGGTCAGGGCCGAGCGGAAGCCGGACAGATGCGCCCCGCCCTCGATCGTGTTGATGTTGTTCGCGAACGAGAAGACCGACTCCTGATAGGAGTTGTTCCACTGCATCGCCACCTCGACCGCGCCCTCGTCGCTCTCGCCTTCGAAATAGATCACCTTGTTGGTGAGCGGCTCTTTGTTCCGGTTGAGGTAGTTGACGAAGTCGACGATTCCGCCCTCATAGTGGAACTCGGCGCGATGCCCCTCACCGCGCTTGTCGATGAGCGTGATGCGCAGGCCGCGGGTAAGGAACGCGGTGTCGCGCATGCGCTCCTCGAGCGTGTTGAAGTTCAGGTCGAGCGTCTCGAACACGTCGGCATCGGGCAAGAACGTCGTCGTGGTGCCGGTCTCCTGCGTGGGCTCACCGCGCTTCACCTCCGACAGTGGCTTGCCGCGCTCGTAGGTCTGGGTCCATACGTAGCCGTCGCGCCGAACCTCGACCTCGAGGTGCTCGGACAGCGCGTTGACGACCGACACGCCCACGCCGTGCAGTCCGCCTGAAACCTTGTAGCCGCCGCCCTCGCCGAACTTACCGCCGGCGTGCAGCACGGTCATCACGACCTCAAGGGCGGACAGCTTTTCCTTTTCCATCTTGGACACAGGGATCCCGCGCCCGTTGTCGCGGACGGTGACCGAGTTATCAGGATGGATCGTGATCTTGACGTCGTCGCAGTAGCCGGCCAGGGCCTCGTCGACGGAGTTGTCGACAACCTCGTAGACGAGGTGATGCAGGCCGCGTTCGCCGGTCGAGCCGATGTACATCCCTGGGCGCCGGCGAACCGCCTCGAGTCCCTCGAGAACAGTGATGTCCTGGGCGTCATAACTACCTTGATTGTTGGGGCGCGCAGCGGCGCCATCGTCTGTTGCCACGATCCTCCGATGACATCGAGACGCCCCGGTCCCGCGCAACCTGGCGCGCGCTCCGGGGCGTCGAAGATTGTGTACTTAGGATAGCACAGGAGCGCCCCGAAACCGCCGTTCACAGCCGCGTATTTTGCCTGCAAACCTCGGAAAACGGAAAGGATTTGCAGAGCTGTCACAGGCCGTTTGCTCGTGTGTGACGCCGGCCGGCATGACGGCGCCGTATTTGGCGTCGCCGGACGGCTGAATAGCTGCCCCGGCCCGACGCTCAACTTTTCGGCGGGCAAGCCGATGCTTGTGCGAAGGGCTGCCGGCCAGCTGTCGTCGGCGCAGCGAGGATGACCGTCCAGACCGCCACCGAAAACCGGCCCAAATTGCCGTCTCGCCTCGGGCGAGCGCTTCGCCCTGTCCGCGGGCTGCAGCCCGTGTGGGGGCTCAACGTGCTGATCCTCGCGGCCGCGGCGGCGCTCTACGCCGGCCCGGTTCATGGACTGCCGCCACTTGCCCGCCCCCACCTCCCATGGTGGGCCATCGCGATCGCGTTTGCGGTCGCCGAGCGCTGCGTGGTCCACCTTCACTTCCGACGCGGCGCACACTCGTTCTCGCTCGGAGACATCCCGCTCGTGTTCGGGCTCATCTTCTGCAGCGCCGAGTCGTTCGCAATCGGATGCCTGCTCGGCTGCGGCCTGGTCCTGCTGTTCGACCGGCGCCTGCCGCCGGTCAAGCTGGTGTTCAACCTGGGCCAGCTGGCACTGCACGCTTGCATCGCGCTGCTGGTGGTGCACATCCTGGCACCGGTCAGCGGCACGGTGGACACGCGCACGTGGATCTCGGCACTGATCGCCGCCCAGGCCTCCTCGATGGTGGGCTCCTCGCTGATCGCCGTCGCGATCTCGCTCTCGGAAGGCCTGGTGAAGCTCCGGACCTGGGTCCAGATGCTCGGGATGGACCTCGTCGTGACCACGAGCAACGCCAGCCTGGGTCTGTGCGGGGCGGTGATCACCGGGGCCGACGTCCATGCGCTTCCCCTGCTGCTGGTGCCCTCGGTGACCCTGTTCGCCGCCTATCGCGCGTACCTGTCCGAGCGCGAGCGCCACAAGCGCCTGGAGTTCCTGTACGAGGCCAACCGCACGCTGGCGCGCTCGCGCGAGATCGCCCATGCGCTCGAGGGGCTCCTGGTCCGCTCGCTCGAGGCGTTCCGGGCCGAGCTGGCCGAGATCATCCTGTTCGGCTCCGAGGAGAATCCGTCGCTGCGCACCCTGCTGGGCCCCGGCAACTACCGGGAGCTGATGGAGCCCGTCGACGCCGAGGTCGCCGACGAGATGCGCCACCTGCTCGAGCGCGGCCACGGCGCAATCACGCTGGACCGGCCGTTCGGCGGCGGCCGCCTGCAGCGTTACCTGGAGGCGCGCGGCGTGACCCACGCGATGGTCGCGCCACTCCCCGGGGAGGAGCGCGTGATCGGCGCGATCATGCTGGCCAACCGTTTCGGCGTGGTGCGCTCGTTTGACCACGAGGACCTTCGGCTGCTCGACACCCTCGCCGGCAACGCCAGCGTCGCGCTTCAGTACGACCGCCTGGAGCAGGCGGTCACACAGCTCAGCGTGCTCCAGGAGCAGCTCCACCACCAGGCCTACCACGACCCGCTCACGAACCTCGCGAACCGCTCGCTGTTCACCGACAAGGTCAGGGAGACAATCGCGCAACGGCGCGGGGAGCTCGCCGTCCTGTTCATCGACCTCGACGACTTCAAGACGGTCAACGACAGCCTCGGCCACGCCGCCGGCGACGAGCTGCTCGTGTCGGTCGCATCGCGTCTGCGCGCGAGCCTGCGGCCCGAGGACCTGGTGGCGCGGCTCGGCGGCGATGAGTTCGCCGTGCTGGTCGAGGACGCCCACGATGCCGAAGCCGCGGCGGTCAAGGTGGCGCGGCGGATCATGGAGGCGTTCGTGCTGCCGGTTGGCGTCGGCTCCGAGAGCGTCGCGGTGTACGCAAGCGTCGGCATCGCCGCGAGCAAAGGCGGGGATCTGTCCGCGGAGGAGCTCATCCGCGACGCCGACGTCGCGATGTACAAGGCGAAGAGCACCGGGAAGGGCCACTTCCAGGTCTTCCATCCCAGCTTCGGCGCGGCCGTGCTTGAGCGCCACGGCCTGAAGGAGGAGCTGCGGCTGGCGATCGAGCGCCAGGAACTGACGCTCTACTTCCAGCCGATCGTGGACATCGACACCGGGGAGCTGGTCGCCGAGGAGGCGCTGGTCCGCTGGGAGCACCCGCGGCGCGGCCTGGTCGGTCCATCGGAGTTCGTGCCCCTGGCAGAGGAGACCGGCCTGATCCTGTCGCTCGGTCAGTACGTGCTCGAGGAGGCGTGTCAGCACGCGCGTCGCTCGCAGGCCCGTGGCCCCGGCGGCTCCGGCGGCTCCGGCGGTCGCTCCGAGGTCGCCGTGCACGTGAATCTCTCCGCGGTCGAGCTGCGCGATCCCGAGCTCGTGGACCGCGTCCGAGCCACGCTCCAGGCCGCCGAGGTCGACCCCCGGAGCATCGTGTTCGAGATCACCGAGTCGGTCCTCCTCGACGAGTCAGAGCGCGTGTCGGCCGCGATTGGCGCGCTGCGCGAGCTCGGAGCCCGATTTGCCCTTGACGACTTCGGTACCGGCTACTCATCGCTCAGCTATCTGCACACCCTGCCGTTCGACATGCTGAAGATCGCCAAGTCCTTCGTCGACGGCCTGGCGCGGGGCGGGCGCGAGGCCTCGTTCGTGCGCATGATCATCGAGCTCGCCCGCACGCTCGGCGTGACGGTGATCGCCGAGGGCATCGAGACGCGCGAGCAGGTGACCGCGCTGGTCGCGCTCGAGTGTGACCTCGGGCAGGGCTTCTACCTCGGCCGGCCCGAGCCCGTGCGCCAAGAGCTCGGCCTACGCTCCGTGGCCTAGGCCAGCGCCCGGCTCTCCCCCACCTGCATAAGCGCACACGCCACGTCGATTGCCCCGGGGCTGCGCGGATCCCCATGCGTGGCGTGAATAAACGCGCACTGCTCCGGTGGCCGGGGCGCGGCGAGCGGATTTACATGTCGAGTGGGGCGCCCGCGTGCACGTTTTCTCCCACACCACGCCCACCGAAGTCATACCTCTGCATCCATCCTCATACATCTGTCCACAAGGTCTCATGTCTCACCATCCATTGGCCGAAAAGCCCTGTGACAAGGACTGCACAGGGGCAAACCCGCCGCGAGGCGGGGACGCAAAGCCAGGGGTCTCGTGACACACAACACGCGAGATGGCCCAGCCGCCAGTTCTCAAGCGACTGATCAGGGCAAACCCGCCGCGAGGCGGGGACGCAAAGCCAGGGGTCTCGCGACACACAACACGCGAGATGGCCCAGCCGCCAGTTCCAGCAGTTACTGGTAAGCGGATTTGCAACAGCAACACGGAGGTTGCCCTGACATGACACGTTCTGTTCAAATCGTCGAGCGGATGCGGTGGATGGCCGCCCTCGCCGGCGCGGCCATTCTGGCCCTGGCCGTCGTCGTCGTACTCGGCGCTTCGAGCGGACAGCTGCACGTGGCCAGCGCGGGCAATGCGAGCGCGCCGGCCGGTTCCTCGGCTCCGCTCGATCCGCGCATCGCGACTCTCGCGCAGCACCATCCCGGCAACGTCATCCAGGCGATCGTCCAGTTCAACGCTCCGGTGTCGCAGGCCCGGGCGCAGGCCGACGCCGGCCGTGCCCACGGGCGAGTGATCGGCAAGCTCCCGATCATCCACGGACTGGCTCTCCAGATGACCGCCGCCCAGGCGCAGTCGCTGGCGGCCAACCCGGACGTGCACTCGGTGTCTCTCAACACAACCGTCACCACGCAGAGCCTGCCGCCCAACTTCCGCCTCCCGATGATGCCCGGCAGCCAGGGCGTCTCCAGCGATCAGCTCCAGACCACTTATGACGAGACGCTCGGCGTGACCCCCCTCTGGAAGTTCGGTGTCACCGGCACCGGCATCGGCGTGGCCGTGATTGACACCGGCATCGACGGCTCACTGCCTGACTTCGCCGGACCGAACGGTCAGTCACGCGTGATTGTGAGCGCGGTGGACAACGCCGACGCGAAGACCGCCACCGACGGCTACGGGCATGGCACCGACGTCGCGGGCATCATCGCGGGTAACGGTGACAACCGCCCGGCGTCCGATCCGCTGCACGGTCAGTACATCGGCGTCGCTCCGAACGCCAACCTGATCTCGCTCAAGGTCTCCGACGAGAGTGGTAACACCACCGTCCTTGACGTCATCTACGCACTCCAGTTCGCGGTCGAGCACCAGGCTGAGTACAACATCCGTGTCGTCAACCTGTCACTGGATTCGGCCACACCGCAGTCCTACAAGACCGATCCGCTCGACGCGGCGGTCGAGGCCGCCTGGATGCACGGCATCGTCGTGGTGGCGGCGGCCGGCAACCGCGGCAACGTCCCGGGAGCGGTCCAGTACTCACCCGCCAACGACCCGTATGTGATCACCGTCGGCGGCGTGGATGAGAACGGCAGCTCGAACCCGAGCGGTGACACAATCGCCTCGTGGTCGAGCCAGGGCACCACTCAGGACGGCTTTCAGAAGCCGGATGTCTACGCCCCCGGCGCTCACATCGTGTCGGTGCTCGCGCCGGGCAGCGTGTTCGACACCAGCAGCTGCGGGTGCCTCGTCGGCAACGGGCAGTACATCCAGACCAGCGGGACCTCGATGGCCGCGCCGGCCATCTCCGGGCTGGTCGCCGATCTGCTCCAGGTCCATCCCCGCTGGACTCCCGACCAGGTCAAGGGTGTCCTGACCAGCCCTGCGGTGAGCGACAGCCCCTCGCTCCAGGAGCCCAACGCGGTCAAGGCGATCCTCGATTGGAATCCGCCGGTGGCCGACCAGGGCCTCACCCCGAGCACGCTGCTTAGCGGCGCGAACGGAAACGTCAACTACACGTGGGCGACCTGGAGCTTCGCCACCTGGAGCCGCGCGACCGGGCTGCTGCGCGCCGGCTACACGGGCAAGAGCTACGACTGCACGACCTGCTCGAACGCGCCGAGCTCCGGCGTCAACTCGAGCGTGGCCGGCTGGGATTTCGCGACCTGGACCACGATCCCCTTGGGGTGAGCTGACGCGGCACGGAGGCCAAATCACGCTCGCAATGACAGACCCCAGGAAGTAAGGGGGCTGAAAGGAGCCGGTGGCGGCAGGGGTGCGGCCACCGGCTCCGCCTTTTCCGCTCCTCCAGCGACCTCCAGGTCTCAGAGCTCGGGGGGCAGGGCCACGCAGCGCAGGCGCGACACCCGACCGGACCGCAGCCGCTGATTGAGGCGCTCGACGATCGCTGGCGCCATCAGGTCGAGTTCCTGCGCCCACACGGACGCTGTGCACGAGACCGTCACCACGCCCGCGCGCTCGCGGGTCGGCTGCGCCTCGAGCGCTATCGCTGCGCCAACCGCCTCGCGCCAGGCCTGCTGAACCTCAGCCAGCAATGTGGCGGGCGCGAGCTCGGCGCGCACGCGGTCGAACGCAATCGCCGCCTGTCGGGGACTGCGCCGGTAGGAGGTCACTCGGCAACCATCTCCAGCAACCGTCCGCTCGAGACGCACAGATGCATCACGTCCGCGTCACCCCCACCGGGCACATGGTCGAGATCGGTGGCGGTGATCACCGACTGCCCAGAGCTCGCCCGCAGCAGCTCTACCAGTGCGCCGCGTCGGTCGCGGTCGAGCTCGCTCATCACATCGTCGAGGAGCATCACCACAGGCGCCGGGCGGTACGCGGTGATCACCTCCCGCTCGGCCAGGAGCAGGGCGAGCACGGCCAGCCGCTGCTGGCCCTGCGAGCCATAGGCGCGCAGATCGTGCCCGTTGTGCTTGAGCACGAGGTCGTCGCGGTGGGGACCGTGCCCGGTGAACCCACGCTCCAGATCGGACTCCAGGCGCTCACCGAGCTCGTGGGCGAGTTGGCCGGGCTCGGTCGCGGTCGAGCGCGGCCGGTAGGACACCGCCGGCTCACCCCCCAGGCCGAGCGCCTGGGCCAGACGCGCGAACGTGTCGGACACCGACTCGAGGGCCGCAGCCCGATCGCTCATGAGCGCAATCCCGTGGCGGGCGAGCTGCGCGTCCCAGCTCACAATGGACTCACGCGACCCGCGGCCCGAACGGATCCGGGCCAGCAGCGCATTTCGCTGGGCCAGGGCCTGACCGTAGAGGCGGCGCGTGGCCGCGCGCGAGGGCCACAGCGCCCCCACGAACTGGTCGAGGTGGGCACGGCGCAGCGCCGGCGCGCCCTTGATGAGCTCGAGCCGGTCGGGCAGGAACACGCTGACCAACGGGCGCGTCTCGACATCGAGCAGGCGCTCGACCGAGGCCCCGTCGACGCGCATCACCTTGGCCTGACCGGGCGAGAACCCGACCGACAGTTCGTGCAGTCCGTCCTCCGCCCGGGCGGTGAGGACCGTGCGGGCGGTGTCGGCGCCGAACTTCACCACCTCGCGCTCGTTGCTCGTCCGGCATGACCGGCCGGTGCACGCGAAGTAGAGGCCTTCCAGCAGGTTGGTCTTGCCGGCACCGTTCGGGCCCGTCACCACGGTCAGCCCCTCGCCCAGTTCGATGTGGGCGTCGTGATAGCAACGGAAGTCGCGCAGGGACAGGCCGATTACCTGCAACGCGGGGGTACGTTCCTAGACGTTGAGCCTGATCGGCATGATCAGGTAGCGGAAGCGGCTGTCGTCGCCGGACTCGATCAGCCCCGGCCGCAACGGGCTGATCAGCTTGACCACCACGTCGCCCTCTTCGATGGCTTCGAGGCCGGCGCGCAGGAACTCGGGGTTGAAGCCGATCTCGAGCGGATCTCCCTGGAAGGACACCGGCAACGACTCGAGTGCCTCGCCGATGTCCGGCGTCTGAGCCGAGATCGTCAGCTCGCCCGGTGTGAACGCAAGTCGAAGCGGCGCGTTCTTCTGAGCCAGCAGGCTGATCCGCCGCACGACCTCGGTCAGCTCGGCGCTGGCCAGCCGCAGCTCGTGCTCGAAGGTCTCGGGCAGAAGCTGGCGGTAGTTCGGAAACTGCCCGTCGATCAGCCGCGAGGACAGGGTTACGCCGCCGAGCTCGAACAGGATCTGGTTCTGGCGCACGCTGATGCGCAGCTGCTCCTCCTCGACGTGAGCCGCAACCCGAGCCAGCTCCTGGAGCGCCCGCGCCGGCACGTTGACCTCGAAGCCAGATGGCAGCGCCGTCTCGAGTGTCGTCTCCTTCACGCTCAGTCGGTAGGAGTCGGTGGCGACCATCCTCAGCTCTCGGTCGGACGCGGACACGAGGATCCCGGTCAGGACGGGCCGGGTCTCATCGCGCGAGGCCGAGTTGGCCACCTTCAGCGCGGTCGAGACGAACGCGTCGACCGGCAGCGTGACCGCCGGCTCATCCTGGGGCTCGGGGAAGGGCGGAAAGTCCTCGGCTCTGAGCGTGCGGATGTGGAATGTGGCGTTGCCGGAGACGAGCTCCACGTCCTGCGTGGACGGCCTGAGCTCCAGTGACGCCTCCGATGCGGGTAGGAGGCGGACCACGTCCAGGAGCAGCCGGGCGGGGAGGACGACCACGCCCTCGCGTGCAACCTCGGCGTCCAGAGGCACGCGCAGACCGACGTCCATATCGGTGGCCTGGAGCTCACAACCGTTCGACGACGCCACGAGCTGAACTCCCGAGAGCGCCTGGATGGCGCTGCGAGTAGAAGCGACGCGGCTCACGGTCTGCAGCTGTCGAAGCAGCGCATCGCGCTCCAAGGAGATCTTCACGATGAGTACCTCAGTAGATGTGTAGAAGTCATAGGGGCTCCAACGGTGTTGAAAACGGCCCAATCGGCCGCACCGAGCGGGAAAGATGTCGTGTGAGGGGAACAGGCAAGTCTGTCAGCGACCTCGGTCGGCAGAGCCGCGGGCGAGGATGGCCGTGAGGTCGGCGAGTTCTTCAACAGCCTGTTGATCGTTCCCAACACGTTCTTCTACCCGCTTGCAGGCGTGAAGGACAGTCGCGTGGTTACGGCCCCCGAACGCGTCGCCGATGTCGTGCAGCGACGAGCCGGTCAGCTCGCGCGCGAGGTGGATGGCGAGCTGACGCGGCCAGCTG
>Ga0335075_10017022_pt1 | contig 10828 bp, 10 predicted proteins | sample Lox_Sample_24_FD_206723 | JGI IMG/M metagenome (GOLD analysis project Ga0335075, IMG submission 206723) | Soil microbial communities from Loxahatchee National Wildlife Refuge, Florida, United States - Lox_Sample_2.4 | ecosystem: Environmental > Terrestrial > Soil > Wetlands | place: USA... | reverse complement strand
GCCGGAGATCAAGGTGGTCGTGCTCACCACGTACGCCGATGATCGGTCTGTGCTCGACGCACTGCGGGCCGGGGCCCGCGGTTACCTGACCAAGCACGCGGGCGGTGCGCAGATCCGCGAGGCGCTGGAACAGGTCGCCGAAAACCGCGCCATCATCGACCCCGCCGTGCATCATCACCTCATCGACGCGATCGCGGCCGCCCCGGCGGCCGCGGGGGCGCAGGGTCATGCTCCGGCGCTGCCGGCCGGGCTGACGCCGAGGGAGGCTGAGGTGCTGGCCCTGATCGCGGAGGGCCTGTCAAACGCCGAGATCGCCGACCGCCTCGTCGTCAGCGAGGGCACGGTCAAGTCCCACATCAACCACTTGTTCGCCAAGATCGACGCACGGGACCGGGCCCAGGCGGTCAGCTACGCCTACCAGCACGGGCTGGCCGGAGCCAGCACGGCCGCTACTCCTCCACCTCCCGGGCCTGCTCCCGTTCCGCCGCCCGCTCCTGCCCCCGAGCCTCCTCGACCGTGAGCTCGGCCGCCGGGTCGGCCTCGAGCCGCTCGTCCGGGATCGGCGCGCCGCTGCGGACGGATCGCCCGTAGGTGCCGTCGTCCAGCCGGTGCAGCGCGCGGTCGATGGCCGCCAGCCGGTCGCGCATGCTCTCCGCTATCGCGTCGTCCATGCCCTCGGCGGTCAGCGACGTGGCCGGGTCGACCGAGTCGACCCCGCCTTCCTCGTCCTCGGATTCCCGGTCTTCCTCCCCGGCCTGCTCCGAGTCCGCCAGCAGGCTCTGCACCTCGGTCCGCTCGGCCTGCAGCAGTGATCGTGCCCGATTCTCGTCCATAGCGCTCCAGTCTCCCGCAGCCGCTTCCCGCGTCTCGCAGCAGGTAGCCACGAAATCCTCACAGTCGGCTGACCCAGCCAGGGCGCGCGGTCATGATGACGGTGAAGGGCGACAGGAGGTGACAAGCGTGACGATCAGCCCGGCGCAGGCGGGCCGCCCCCGCGACCCCGACGTCGACCGCCGCATCGCGGACGCCGCGATCACCCTGTTCGGCGAGGCGGGCTGGGCCGGGTTCAGCGTCGATGCCGTGGCCAGGCGGGCCAGCGTCGGCAAGGCCTCCATCTACCTTCGCTGGCAGACCAAGGAAGCCCTGCTGGTCGACGCGCTGCGGCTGCGCGTGGGCATCATCGACGAGGTCGATACCGGCTCGCTGCGCGAGGACCTGGTCAGGCTGGCCCGCCAGATGCTTGACCTGTACCTGGGTGACGCCGGGCGGGCCGCCCAGCGCCTCAACCTGGAGGGCGACCTGATCCCGGGCCTGACCGACCGGCTCAGCGCGCTGCGCACGTCTCAGGTTCTGGCCGCCCGCGGCATTGTCCGCCGCGGCATCGCCCGCGGCGAGATTCCCGAGGACACCTCGATCACGCTACTGCTCGACACCCTGGTCGGCGGCGCGGCCACGCACGTCCAGAGCACGCCCGCCGGCCGGCGCGACGCGCTGCACGCGGACGCGGCGCGCTACGCCGAGCAACTGGTCGACTTCCTGCTCTCGGCGGTCAACTCCGGCCGCCGGCCGTGACGCCTCAGTCGATCTGCGCCTCCCGGCGCAGCAGCGCGGCCAGGTCCTCGGGGCCGGGCGCCGTTCCGGCCAGGCCGCGGGCCGTGAACCACTTGGCCACGTTGGCCGCGTCCCGGTCAAGGAACCCGGGGCCACCCGGGTTGGCGATCACGTCGACGACCTGCGGCAGGTCGATCATCACCAGGCGCCCGCGGTGGACAAGCAGGTTGTAGGCGGACATGTCGCCGTGGGCCAGGCCAAGGCGGGCCAGCGCGACCAGCCCCTGCACGAGCTGGTCCCAGAGGTCGGCCAGCTCGCTGCCCTGCGGCCGGGTCTCGGCCAGCCGGGGAGCGGCGGTGCCGTCGGGCTCGCCGATGAACTCGATCAGCACCTCGGTGCCGATCACCTGCACCGGGTAGGGCACCGGAGCGCCGGCCGCGTGCAGCTGGCACAGGGCGGCGAACTCGGCGCCGGCCCACTGCGTGGAGATCATCTCCCGCCCGACCGAGGTGCGGCGGGCCATGGCCCGGGCGGTCCGGGACTCCCGGGCCCGCCGGCCTTCCAGGTAGGCGCTGTCGCGGTGGAACATCTTGTGCTCGGCGGCGCGGTACCGCTTGGCCGCCAGCAGGCAGGACCGGCCGGTTCCCGGCACGCCGCGGCGCACCAGGAAGACGTCGGCCTCCTTGCCGGTCTTCAGGAGCCCGAGCTCGGTGTCCACCGCGGCCAGCTCGGTGACCAGCCAGGCCGGGTAGGGATGGGGCCCGCGCTCGCTGGCGGACGGCTGATCCCAGGAGGACCAGCGAGCGCCCTCAGGCAGGCCGTCGGTGGCGTCAAAGGCATCCGGCGCGGGCAGCCGCCGGTGCCGACGCCGCTTGGCGAAGGCAGGTTCGTCGTCGTCGTGCGCGACGAAGGGGAGTCCCCGGTCGTCGCCGTCGTCATCAGGTCGGAAGCGCCTCTTGGCGCGGCGGTTGAACGCGTGGTCGGGCACTGCTGGTGCTCCTCTGGCGAGCGGTGGTCAGGGAAGGCGGCACAAGGCGCGCCACGAAAACGGCCATCACGGGCCTCCCTTCCGCTCGACCGGCAGCACCGGTACTGTCTGGTCCGCCCGAGCGTGGCACGTGCCGGGCGGCGGCGGCAACTGAATTAGCGCCGGGGACGGCGGCCGTGGTTGGCTGGCCGGAGAAGGGCGAGGAGAGGACGCAGGGCGATGCAGTTCACCGCCGAGCACGAGGCGCTGCGCGCGAGCGTGCGCGATCTCGTGGAGCGCGAGATCAACCCGCACGTCGACGAGTGGGAGGAGGCAGGCCGGTTCCCGGCCCACGAGCTGTTCCCGGCCCTGGCCAAGATCGGGCTGCTCGGCCTGGAGTACGACCCGGCCTACGGCGGGGAGGGCGCCGACCACTCGTTCACCGTGGTCGCGGGCGAGGAACTGGGCCGGATCGACTGCGGCGGGGTGCCGATGGGCGTGGCGGTGCAGATGGCCATGGCCACGCCGTCGCTGCACCGCTACGGCAGCCACGAGCTCAAGCAGCGCTTCCTGGCCCCGGCGATCCGCGGCGAGATGGTCTGCTCGATCGCGGTGACCGAGCCCGACGCCGGATCGGACGTGGCCGGGCTGCGCACCCGCGCGGAGCGCGACGGGGACCACTGGGTGATCAACGGCAGCAAGCTGTACATCACCAACGGGGCGCAGGCGGACTGGATCTGCCTGCTGGCCCGGACCTCGGGCGAGGGCGGCCACCGGGGCATGTCGCAGATCGTGGTGGAGACCGACCGGCCCGGCTTCCGGGTCTCCCGTACCCTGCACAAGCTGGGCAACCGGTCGTCCGACACCGCCGAGCTCTCGTTCACCGACGTGCGGGTGCCGGTCAGCAACACGATCGGCGAGATCGGCCGCGGTTTCCAGCAGCAGATGGAGCAGTTCCAGCAAGAGCGCATGATCGCCGCCTACCTGCAGGTCGGCTCCATGCAGAAGGCGCTGGACCGGACCCGGGACTACCTGGCGCAGCGGCAGGTCTTCGGCCGGCCGCTGCTGGCCAACGACCACATCGGCTACCGGCTGGCCGAACTGTCGGCCCAGCTCGACCTGGTGCGGCACTACAACTACGCCTGCGCCGAGGCCTACCTGCGCGGCGAGGACACCACCCGGTTCGCCACCATCGCCAAGCTCGCCGTCGGCCGGCTGGCCCGCGAGATCGCGGACACCTGCCTGCAGTACCACGGCGGCATCGGCTATATGGAGGAGACCTGGACCGCGCGGTTCTACCGCGACAGCCGGCTCATCGGGATCGGCGGGGGCGCCGACGAGGTCATGCTGAACCTCCTGGCCCGCCTGGACGGCTTCACGGCCTGATTTTCACCGCCTGAACGCTACGCGCCCGGGCCGGCCGTCACCGCACCACCGCGCTGGCCGCGATGGCCGAACCTCGCGCGCCGGCCATGTCCAGGTCCGGGACCAGGGCAATGCGGGCAACCCGTTCCTGCTCCGCACGCAGGATGGTGTGCTCGCGCACGCGGTCCAGGAACCAGTCACGGAAGTGTGGGGCCGCCTCGACCACACCGCCACCGACGAAGTACACGTCCGGGTCGGTGAAGTTGGCTGCGATCGTGAACAGGCGGCCGACGGCCATCGCCTGCTGCCCGAAGATCTCGAGCGCCAGCGGGTCGCCGGCCTCGCCCAGACCGCGGACCAGCTTGGCCGCCGTGCTGGCCGGGCTGACCTTGGCCAGCTCATGGCCGGGGAACCGGGACAGCCAGTACGGCAGCAGGTTCTTCTGGATTCCGGTCAGCGAGGCCACACTCTCGGCGTCACCGGGCAGGCCGCAGTTGCAGGCCGGCACCGGCTGGCCCGGGCCGAGCAGCCCGTCCATCGGAATCCAGACATGCCCGAGTTCCCCGGCCATCCCCGCGGCGCCCTGCACCACCCGGCCGCGCTCGATGACGCCGCCGCCCAGGCCGGTCCCGATGATCGCCGAGACCGAGGAGCGCCGGTCGGCCTCGTCCGGGCCGAAGTACACGTGGTGTGCGTACAGCGCCGCAGCGTTGGCGTCGTTGTTATACAGAACGCGGATGCCGATGGCTCTCTCCAGCGCGCCCCGGACATCAAAGCCGCACCAGTCCGGGTTACCGAAGTTCGTGGCTCCCCTCAATGCGATGACGCCGTCCGCGCTGACCGGCCCCGGCGTGTCGAGGCCGACCGCGCGCACCGTCCCCCGCCCTGTCCCGGTCAGCTCGAGAATCTGCTCAAATGACATGGCCAGGGCCTGGATCGCCTTTTCCGGGCCTTCCCGCACATAGCTGGGCGTCTCGACCAGCCGGTCCACCAGGAACCGGTCGTCGTTGTCGAGCACCGTGGCGTTGTTCGTCGTTCCGCCGTTGTCGAGGCCGACCACAACCCACCGATCGGGATCTCCCATGTTGCCTCCCCGGCCTCCGCATTGCTGGGTACACTACCCGCCGCTGGGAGTACTAGCAGGTCGGGTGGGCCACCAGACGCGGTCTCCGATGGTGAGCAGCACGGCCGGGACCAGCACCGTGCGCACCAGCAGCGTGTCCAGCAGCACGCCGACCGCGACCGCGACCCCCACCTCGGCCACCGGGGCGTTGGGCAGCCGGGCCAGATCGGCGAACGTGGCGCCGAGGATGATCCCGGCCGCCGTGATCACGCCCCCGGTGACCGCGAGCCCGCGCAGGGTGCCCTGGCGCAGGCCAAGCTGGCGCGATTCCTCCCGGATCCGGGCGGACAGGAAGATGTTGTAGTCGACGCCGAGCGCCACCAGGAAGATGAAGATGTACAGCGGGATCTGCGCCTCGACTCCCGGATAGCCGAGGGCGCGGAACAGCAGGGTGGCCAGCCCGAACGCCGCGCCAAAGCTCAGCGCGGTGGTGGCCACCAGGACCAGCGGCGCGACCAGCGCCCGCAGCAGCAGCGCGACGATGATCAGGATGACGACGAGCACCAGCGGAATGATCACCAGCGCGTCCCGCTGGGCGGCGCGCGTGATGTCGGCCTGGACGGCCGGGTCGCCGCCGACGAGCGAGCCCGGCGCCCGGCTGCCGAGCCGGTCCCGCAGGCTGCCGACCGCCGCGTAGCCGCGGCCGCTGTAGGGCGGGACCGAAAGCGTGACCGAGTAGTCGGCGTAGCCGCCCAGCGGTGCGGCGGGCGCCACCGCGGCCACTCCCGGTGTGGCCCGCGCCGCCGCGGCGGCGGCGGCCGCCTCGCGCGGCGGGGTGAGCAGCACCAGCGGGTCGGTCGCGTCGGCCGGGTAGTGCTCGGCGAGCAGCCGCTGGCCGACCACGCTGTCCGGGTGCCCCACGAGGGTGGCCTCCGGGCTGTTGTTGCTGTGCAGAGCGGCCAAGCCCGCGCACGCCGCGCCGAGCAGCACCACGGCGGCCACCGCGACCCGCGCCGGATGCCGGGCGACCCGGCCGCCGACGCCGGACCAGAACCGGGATTCCTCGGCCGCGCGCTGGCCCGCGCGGGGCGGCCGCGGCCAGAACGCCACCCGGCCCAGCACCAGCAGCAGCGCGGGCAGGAATGTGGTCTGGGCCAGCAGCGCCGCGGCGATGGACACCGCGCCGACCGGGCCGAGGCCGTGCAGCGAGGCCGACTCCGCCGCCAGCAGGCACAGCATCGCGCAGACCACGGTCGAGGCCGAGGCGACCAGCGTCGGCACGGTGCGGCGCAGCGCGGCCGCCATCGCGTCCTGGGTGGCGGCGTGGTGCCGCAGTTCCTCCCGGTACCGGTGGATGAGCAGCAGCGCGTAGTCGCTGGCCGCACCGAGCACCAGCACGATCAGGATGGCCGCGGACAGCGAGCTCACGGTGAGCCCGGCGCCGGCCAGCCCGCGCGCGCCCGCCTCGGCGATCACGATCGCGCCGATCGCGCCGAACAGCGGGAGCAGCCAGAGCAGCGGGCGGCGGTAGACCAGCAGCAGGATCACCACGATGATCGCCACGGCGGTGAGCCGCAGCGTGGACAGCGTGTTGCCGGCGACGCCGCTGTCGGCGCTGGCCGCGGCCGATCCGGTCACCGCGACCTGCAGGCCGTCCCCGGCCCGGCTGGCCGGCCCCGCGACCACCCGGCGGATGGCCCGCACCGCGGTGGTGTCGGTGGTGGTCTCGTTGTTCGCCGACGAGGTGACGTCCGCCACGAACAGCACGGCCTTGCGGTCCGCCGAGCGGTGCAGTGGGCCGGGGGCGCCGAGCCCGGCCGCCCGCAGTCGCGCCACGGCGGCGCGCGCGCCGGCCGCCGCGGCCAGGTCCGCGCCGGTGAGGCCGCCGCCGCGGGCGAACACGACCACCGCCGGGTCGACGTCGGGATGCCCAGGCTGCGCGGCCTGCTGCAGCTCGACGACCCGCGTCGACTGGGCCGAGGACTGCAGGTTGGCCTCGGCCGTGTTGTTGGTCACATTGGACAGGCTGTTGGCGATGGGGTTCAGCGCCACGATCGCGATCAGCCAGGCGATCACCACCGGCCAGCGCAGCCTTCTCAGCCATACCGCGAGCCGGTCGCCGGGGTCGGGCCGGCTTCGCCGATGGGCCGCCGGGGCCTGGGGCGTCTGAGAACTCTGGGTCGGTTCCATGACCAAGCAGCCTGGCCGCGATCGGTGCCGGAAGCGTCGGCCCACCGGGCTGATTTGCCTGGCCCCGGGTATGAGCCCGGTTCCAGGCCCGGGTGGCGTCTCATACCGGAAACCAACCCGCCGGGCCGGCCCTAGCACGGGCGGTATTCGATCACAATGGGTGCATGCTGCGGGTCGCGAACGTCACGGCGCGGGCTGGCACGTTGCGGGTCGCGAACATCACGGCGCGGACGGTCATTCTGGGCGTCGTCGGCCTGATCACCTTCACGTCGCGCTGGCCGTCCGACACCCCGCACCTCCGGGTGCAGGTCGCCGTGCAGATCATCGCGTTCACCGTCTCGGCCGCGGGCATGGCCGCGTGGGCCGCGCTGGACTTCCTGCCGAGGTTCCGGGCCCGGTGCGTGCCCTGGATTCTCGGGACCATCGCGCTGGCCAGCGGTGCAGCGGCGGCCACCAAGACCGGCGGCAACTTTCTCGACCTGGACCTGATCGCCACGATATCGGCGGGCAATGCCGACAGCCTCGCCCTCGGCTGGATCGTGACCGGGCTGGGCGCGCTCGGGTTTGAAGTGCTCGCGCTGCCTGGCGGCACGAGCGTCTGGGGCGTGATCGGGTATCCAGGTACCCTGCTCGCCGGGCTGTTGCTCGGCCGCAACCGGCGCGATCACCGGATCAAGGCCGAGCAGTCGGCGGTGCTGCTGGCCAAGGCGGAACAGCTCCGGGAGGAGCGGGCCACGGTGGCGACGCTGGACGAGCGGGCCAGGATCGCCCGGGAGATCCACGACGTGCTCGCGCACTCGCTTGGCGCCCTGGCACTGCACATCCAGGCCGCCCGGGCCGTGCTCACCGACACCCGCGACGAGGCGCGCGCCGTCGAGCTGCTTGAGCAGGCGCAGCGGATGGCCAGCGACGGGCTCAGCGAGACCCGCCGGGCCGTGCACGCGCTGCGCGGCGATACCTTGCCGCTGGCCGAAGGGCTGGCCAAGCTGGGCGCCGACCACCAGCGGCGGCATGGCGCCCGGGTGAGCTTCGAGGTGACCGGCGTCCCCCGGCCGCTGGCGCCCGACGCCGGGCTGGCCATCACCAGGACCGCCCAGGAGGCGCTGGTGAATACGGCCAAGCACGCCCCGCACCAGCCGGTCGAGATCCGCCTCGACTACGCGGAGACCGGCACCAGCATCGAGGTGGCCAACCCGCTTTGCGGGGACGGCGCGGGCAGCCAGGAAGCCGAGCTGGCCACGGTGAACGGCCGGTACGGCCTGGCCGGAATGCGGGAACGCCTGCTGCTCCTCGACGGAACGCTGAGCGCTGGCCGCAGCGGCAGCGACTGGGTCGTGGTGGCGAGGGTCCCCCGGTGAGCGCGGTGACCGGACCGCCGGGTCCGCCGGGTCCGCCGGGTCCGCCCGCGCCGCTGCGGATCGTCGTCGCCGACGACCAGGCCAGCGTGCGCGAGGGACTGGTCGTGCTGCTCGGCCTGCTCCCCGACATCGAGGTGGTCGCCTCGGCGGCCAACGGCGAGGAGGCGCTCGAGCTCGTCGCCGGCCAGCGCCCGGACGCGATCCTGCTCGACCTGCACATGCCGGTGCTGGACGGCATCGAGACCACCCGCCGGCTCACCGAGCTCCATCCCGAGGTGGCGGTCGTCGTCTTGACCACCTATGCCGACGACTCCTCGATCCTGGGTGCCCTGCAGGCCGGAGCGCGCAGCTACCTGACCAAGGACGCCGACCGGACCGAAATCGCCCAGGCGCTTCGCGGCGCCGCGGCCGGCCTTGCGGTCCTCGATCCCACCGTCCACGCCACGCTGCTGGCCGCGGCGGTGTCCCGGCCGGGGAAACCGGCCGGGCGTCCCGACGACCTGCCCGACGGGCTGACCCAGCGCGAGGCCGAGATTCTCTGCATGATCGCCCGGGGCATGACCAACCCCGACATCGCGGCCGAGCTCTTTCTCAGCACCCACACCGTCAAGAGCCACATCAACCGGATCTTCGCCAAGACCGGATCGGCCGACCGCCCGGCCGCGATCCGCTACGCCCGCGACCACGACCTCGGGTAGCCCATTTCCTACCCGGCCACGGCCACCCGGGACGTGTCGCTGTGCTCGGTGTCCCACAAGGCGGTCAGGCTGCCCTCCTTGGCCAGGACGTCGGAGGCATAGGTCTGGATCCCGATCAGCGGGCCGAGAATGGGATCGCTGGCCACGGCCGCCTGGAATACCTCGTCGTGCTCGTTGTCCCACAAGGCCGTCAGGCTGCCTTCCTTGACCAGCAGGTCACCCAGGCTCTCGTCGGGCGAGAAAAGCAGCGCGGCGATGAGCGGACCGTGCACGGGGTCGCTGGCCACGGCGATGTTGGACACCCCGCTGTGCTCGCTGTCCCAGGTCGCGGTCAGGCTGCCCTCCTTGACCAGCAGCTCGCCGTCGGGGGTGGTGGGGTCTGTGTCACGACCGCTATCAGCGGGGGGGTGCCCAGGTCGCGGGGAAGCCCGGTGCTGGCGGCCAGCGCGCCGGGAACGGTCCCAATGCCCACGGCGACTGCGGCTGCCGAGACTGCCGCCGTCGCCACGACCCGTCTCCCGCGCCGCCCGCGAGCGCGGGACGTTCTGGTGATGCCGACCGGCTCGTGCCTGCCCATTCTCATGACGGCCCCTGTAGCACTCCCGGCCCGTTCACATCCGGGCCGAGCGGACCGAGCCGTGACCGGCCCGCACCGCCGCCAGCGTGCCGAAGGCCAGGGCGAACCCGGCCAGCACCGCGGACGCCCGGAACGTGCCCGGGCCATCCCCGCGCAGGGCCGCCTGCAGCGCGGACACCGCCCAGTAGCCGGGCGAGCCAGGCGCGACGTGCCGCACCCAGCCCGGCATCGCGGACAGCGGCACCAGGGCCCCGCCCAGGCTGCTGAGGATCATGCCGCCGACGTCGCAGATGACCGACAGCTCGCTCAGGCTGCGGGCCAGCACGCCGATCATGGCGCCCAGGCCGAGCAGGGCCAGGGTCCAGGCTGCCACCGCCATGGCGAGCAGCAGCGGGCCGGTGGCTTTCAGCCCGAGCACTGCCACGCCGAAGCCAATGATCAGCGCCTGCTGGGCGAGCAGCGCGCCCATCGCCGGGACGGCCTTGCCCACCAGCAGCTCGGCCGGGCGCACGGCGGTCGCCCGGACCCGCTCCCAGGTGTGCCAGACCCGCTCGGTGAGGATCGAGCCGCCCACGATGCTGAGTGCCAGCAGCGAGAACGTGACCAGGGTGGCGATGACCGCCTGGCCGATCCCGGCGCCGCGGCCCTGGGCCGCCTGGTACAGCGGGTGCAGCAGGGCCAGGAACACCACCGGCATGATCAGGCGGCTGGCCAGCGGGCCTGGCTCGCGCAGCAGCAGGATCGTGTTGTGCCTGATGGTGGCGCCCGTGCGGGCCAGGGCGGCGGGCCAGGCATCGGGGCCGCGTACGGCCACTCGGGGGATGGCGTCGCGGCGGATCGCGGTGTCATGCAGCATGGGAAGCCTCCGGGGCCAGGGCGTGATAGAGATCGTCAAGGTCGGGACGGCGCACGTCGACGGACACCGGCGAGCATCCGGCGGACAGCAGCGCGGCGAGGTCGGCGGGCGGGTCGGTGCTGGTGATCCGCAGCTCGCCGTCGACGGTGTGGGCGCGGCGGCTCAGGGAGCCGGGCAGGCGCCACCGGCCGGCCGCGCCACCC
>Ga0335075_10017021_pt1 | contig 10828 bp, 10 predicted proteins | sample Lox_Sample_24_FD_206723 | JGI IMG/M metagenome (GOLD analysis project Ga0335075, IMG submission 206723) | Soil microbial communities from Loxahatchee National Wildlife Refuge, Florida, United States - Lox_Sample_2.4 | ecosystem: Environmental > Terrestrial > Soil > Wetlands | place: USA... | reverse complement strand
GAGTTCACCATCGGCGCGATCCTCGCTGAAACTCGTCTCATAACGAGGGGGCATGAAAGCCTGCGTCGCGGCGAATGGCGGGGCGATCTCTATCGCGCCGATCTCACAGGCGAGGAATTATCGGAAATGACGGTGGGCGTGATCGGCTACGGGCATGTAGGGACCAAAGTGGTGCGCATTCTCAAGGCGTTTGGCTGCCGCACGCTTGTTTGCGACCCTTATGTTCAGTTGTCTGCCGAAGACTTGCGCGATGGGGTCGTTCAGGTCCCGCTCGACCGGCTCTTGCGCGAGAGCGATGTGGTGACGCTGCACGCGCGCGTGACCGAGGAGACGCGCGGGTTCATCGGCCGCGATCAATTCGACGAGATGAAGCCCGGCGCCTATTTCGTAAACACCGCGCGCGGCCCGATGGTCGACTATGCTGCGCTGACCGAAGCGCTTAAGAAGCGGCGCTTGCGCGGCGCGGCGATCGAGACCTTCGCCGTCGAGCCTGTCCCAGCGAATCTGGAATTGCTGCGGCTCGATAACGTGACGCTAACCCCCCACATCGCAGGCGCCTCGGTCAAAACTGTAAAATTCGCGGCCGAGGCCGCGGCGGAGGAAGTTCGCCGCTACCTTGCGGGGGAAAATCCCCTCAATCCCTGTTGAGCGATGCGCCGGCAAGCTCGTCCGCGCGAAGTTACGCACTCGGAATGACGCAGGAGCTCGGCCATTTCGACCTGATTGTCGTTGGCGGCGGCATCAACGGCGTGGGCATTGCCCGCGATGCGGCGGGCCGCGGCCTCAAGGTGCTCCTGTGCGAGAAGGACGATCTCGCGCAAGGGACTTCCTCGCGCTCGGGCAAGCTCGTTCATGGCGGCCTGCGTTATCTCGAATACTACGAATTCCGCCTCGTCCGCGAGGCGCTGATCGAGCGCGAAGTCCTGCTTCGCTCGGCGCCGCACATCATCTGGCCGATGCGATTCGTGCTGCCTCATAGTGCGGAGCAACGGCCAGCCTGGATGATCAGAGTCGGCCTATTTCTCTATGATCACCTCGGCGGGCGCGAGATCCTGCCGCCGACCCGAAGCGTAGACCTCTCGACGGCGCCTGAGGGCAAGCCCCTCCGCAAGAATTTCAAGCGCGCTTTCGAATACTCGGACTGCTGGGTCGACGACGCGCGGCTGGTCGTTCTCAATGCCGTTGACGTTCACAACCGGGGCGGGATGGTGTTGACCCGAACGCCGCTCGTATCGGCGCGGCGCGTGGGCGACAAGTGGCGCGTCGATTTGGGAAGCATCCGCGACGGCCGGTCGCTTACTGCCGCCGGAAGAGTGATGGTCAACGCCGCGGGTCCATGGGTCGAGGACGTTCTGCGCCGCGCGGGCCGCAACGCCGAAAATCACGTACGCCTCGTCAAAGGCAGTCATATCGTCACGCGCAAATTCTGGAACGGCGACCAGGCCTATCTTCTGCAACACACCGACAAGCGGGTGATCTTCGTCAACCCTTGCGAGGGAGACCTGGCGCTGATCGGGACGACCGACATTCCGTTCCGTGGCCCGGCCGAGGACGTCCGCATCGACCGCGGCGAAATCGAGTACCTTCTCTCGGTCGTCGACCGCTACTTCGAGCATGCGCCCAAGCTCGGCGAGATCGTCCACTCGTTTTCGGGCGTCCGGCCGCTTTTTGACGATAAGGCGGCAGATCCGAGCGCAGTGACGCGCGACTATGTGTTCAACATCGACGCGCCTGACGGTCAGGCCGCGATGCTGTCTGTTTTTGGCGGCAAGATCACGACCTATCGCAAGCTCGCCGAGCACGCGCTGAAGAAACTCTCGCCCTATTTTCCTCAGATGACCGGCCCCTGGACGGAGCATGCGCCTTTGCCGGGAGGGAACATTCCCGGCGCCGATTTTGCTCTTTTCCTGTCGGAGCTGCGCAGGCGACGTCCGTGGCTGCCTGAGCAGGTCGCCTACGGCTATGCGCGGCGATACGGGGCGAGGGTGGAGGATTTGTTGGACGGCGCGAGGTCAGTCGGCGACCTGGGGCGTCTGTTTGGCGGAACCCTCTATGAACGCGAGGCGCGCTTCCTCACCGAGAACGAGTGGGCGTTCAGCGCCGAAGACGTCCTCGAGCGGCGAACGAAGCACTTCCTGCATCTCACGGAGCGCGAGCGCGCAGACTTTACGGCATGGTTTGAGGCGCTGGCGCCCTCGGCGGTCTGACGGCGTCCGGGAATGCTTGGGGGAGACGTCCGATTCACGGGAACGTCGCAAGCCTCGGCTATGCAGTCTCAACCGAAGGCTTCCATCCACTCGCGGCTCAGCTTTGATCTCCCATCTTAGATCAGATCGCCGCCGTAGATTGGAACCTTTATTTGCCTGATGCGTTGACTACCTTGGCTGCTTTCGCGGGGACGGGGTTGAAGCTTCACCGGAGGGAATTGCTTGGAAGCGTCGCGTTCCTGCTGATCGGCGGGACTGCGATCGGCCGCGCGGGGTCGCTGCCGTGGCGGCCGCTCGCCGGTTCGCCGCCCTCGCCAATCGGCAAGGAGCAATGGGCCTTCTTCACCCCCGCCGAGGGCGCCGCGGTCGAGGCGCTGGTCGATCGCCTGGTCCCGCCCGATCCCGACACGCCGGGCGGCAAGGATGCCGGCTGCGCGGTCTTCATTGACCGGCAGCTTGCCGGCCCCTACGGGCGCCGGGCCGGCCTTTACTTAAGCCCGCCCTTCATCAAGGGAACGAAGCAGCAAGGCCCGCAGGAGGCGGACGGCCCTGCCGTGCGATATCGCAAGGCGTTGGCGGCGCTCGACCAATATTGCCGCAAAGACAAGGGCGGCGCGTTTGCGTCTCTCAGCGAAGCGGACAAGGACGCGATCATCGGCGGCCTCGAGAGCGGCAAGGCGAAACTTGACGGGGTCGACGGGCAGGCCTTCTTCGAGCTCCTGCTCAAGAACGCGCAGGAGGGGTTTTTCGCCGATCCGATCTACGGCGGCAATCGCGACATGTGCTCGTGGCGCATGATCGGCTTTCCCGGCGCGCGCTACGACTACCGCGACTGGGTCAGCCGCCATAACGAGCGCTACCCTCATCCACCGGTCAGCATCATGGGGCGAGCGGAGTGGACGGTCCACAAGGCGTGAGAAAGTGAGCGATGGCCCAGAAGCTGCCTAGAAAGGACGTTGCGATCATCGGCCTAGGCTGGACGGGCTCGATCCTCGCGCATGAACTGACCGACGAGGGTCTCGACGTCGTCGCCATCGAACGGGGCCCATGGCGCGATGCGCCGACCGATTTCCCGACCACCTACGTTCAGGACGAACTGCGCTATCGCATCCGCCATGAGCTCTTCCTGCGCCCCGAGCAGCTCACCTTCACCTTTCGCAACAAGATGAGCGAGCAGGCGCTGCCGATCCGCACCTGGGGCGCGTTCATGCCGATGAACGGCGTCGGCGGCGGGGGCGTCCACTGGAACGCGGAGACCTGGCGCTTCCTGCCGTCCGATTTTGTCCTCAAGACGCATCTGACGCAAAGATACGGGGCGAAATTCCTCCCCCAGGACATGACGATCCAGGACTGGGGCGTCACCTACGACGACCTCGAGCCGCACTACGACCAGTTCGAATATCTTTGCGGGACCTCGGGCGCCGCGGGCAACCTCAAAGGGCAGATTCTCGAAGGCGGCAATCCGTTCGAAGGGCAGCGCTCGCGCCCCTATCCCAATCCGCCGCAGCCGCAGCCATTCAGCCACACGCTATTCGCCAAGGCTGCGCGCGAACTCGGATACAAGCCGTTTCCCCAGCCCTCCGGCAACATGTCGCAGGCCTACACAAACCCGCTCGGCGTCCGGCTCGGGCCATGCACCTACTGCGGCTTCTGCGAATGGTTCGGCTGCGGCAATTATTCCAAGGCGAGCCCGCAGACCACCATTCTTCCAGTGCTGGTGAGAAAATCGAACTTCAGCTACCGCGCCGAATGCGAGGTGACGCGCATCAATGTCGACGCCTCCGGCAAGCGCGCGACCGGCGTCACCTTCGTCGACTCGAGCGGGAAGGAATGGGAGCAGCCGGCCGACCTCGTCATTCTCGCCGCCTTCACGATCTTCAACGTCCATTTGCTCCTGATGTCGGGCATCGGCAAGCCTTACGATCCGGTTGCCAATCAGGGCGTCATCGGCCGCAACTTCACCCACCAGACGGTCTCCGACGTCGTCGGCTTCTTCGACAAGGACAAATTCAACTTCAATCCGTTCATCGCCTCGGGCGCGATCGGCATGTGCATCGACGAATTCAACGGCGACAATTTCGACCATGGGCCGCTCGGCTTCGTCGGCGGCGGATATATGGGACAGGTGCAGACGGGCGGGCGCCCGATACAGACGACCCACGTTCCCTCAGGCACGCCGCGCTGGGGCGCCAAGTGGAAGACCGCGGTCAAGGACAATTACTTGAGCACGGTGACGCCGGGCACCGGCGTGCACGGCAGCTTCTATTCTTATCGCGACATCTATCTCGACCTTGACCCGCTCTATAAGGACCGGTTCGGGCGTCCGCTGATGCGGATGACGATCGATTTTCACGACAACGAGATCAAGCAGAACGCCTATCTCACCGACAAGTTCGCCGGGATCATCAAGGCGATGGGCGCAAGACAGATCGAGAAGCAATATCGCAAGGCGCCCTACGACGTCACAAAGTACCAGACGACGCACCTCAACGGCGGCGCGATCATGGGAACCGACCCGACCACCAGCGCGCTCAACCGCTATCTGCAAAGCTGGGACGTCCCCAATCTGTTCGTCATGGGCGCGACCGCCTTTCCACAAAACGCCGGCTACAATCCGACCGGCACGGTTGGAGCGCTCGCATACTGGGCGGCCGCGGCGATCAGGACCCAGTATCTCAAAAGCCCGGGACCGCTCGTCCATGCGTGAAAAGCTCGCGCGCTGGATCGCGGGCGCCGCGATCGCCTCCTCGATCTTCGTTGCCGCGGCCGGCGCTGGGGACAAGGCCGGGACGAGCCTCGACCCGCAGAATTTCGGCCAGATCGAGCGCGGGCGGTATCTCGCCATCGTCGGCGACTGCGCGAGCTGTCACAACGCGCCAGGAGGCCAGCCTTATGCGGGCGGCCGGCCGATCGAGACTCCGTTCGGCGTCGTGATCGGCGCCAATATCACCCCCGACCCGGAGACCGGGATCGGCGCGTGGAGCGACGCGGCGTTCGTCCGGGCTTTGCGCGAGGGCAAGGGCGATCACGGCCAGTTCCTTTATCCGGCGATGCCCTACCCCTATTACACCAAGCTGACCGAGCGCGACGCGCTCGCCATTCGCGCTTACCTCAACACGGTGAAGCCGGTTCATAACGCCGTCATCTCGAACAAACTGCCGTTCCCGTTCGACATTCGCGAGGGCATGGCGGCCTGGAACACGCTCTATTTCAAAAGCGGCGAGTTCAAACCGGACCCGACCAAATCGGCGACATGGAATCGCGGCGCCTATCTCGTCGAGGGTCTGGGCCATTGCGGCGCCTGCCACACGCCGAAGACGAGGCTCGGCGGCGACGATCGCGCCCATGCTCTTCAGGGCTATGCGCTGCAGGGATGGTTCGCGCCCAACATCACCAATGACCGCGAGCGGGGCCTCGGCGGGTGGAGCGTCGCCGACATCGCAGCCTATCTGAAAGCCGGCCACACCGCGGTCACCGCGGCGACGGGGATCATGGGCGAGGAAATCGCGCTCGCGAGTTCGCACATGACCGACGCCGATCTCGCCGCCATCGCGACCTACCTCAAGGCCCTGCCGGGCCAGACCTCCTCGCCCCCGCCGGCGCTTTCCGCCTCCGATCCGAGGATGATCGCCGGCGCCGCGATCTATCTGGACAATTGTTCGGCTTGCCACGGGCCGGACGGGAAGGGCGTCCCGTTCCTTTTCCCATCGCTCGCCGGATCGCCGAACATCCGCTCGACCGACCCGGCGACCCTCGTTCGCATCGTGATCGAGGGCGCACGCAGCGTTGCGACCGACAAGGAGCCGACCAGTCCGGGCATGCCCTCGTTCGCATGGAAGCTGAACGACGATCAGGCCGCGGCCGTCCTGACCTATGTTCGCAACTCGTGGGGCGCCTCCGCGCCGCCCGTCGACCCGCACGACGTCGAGCAAGCGCGCGCCCGCGCCGCGATGGCGGCGACGGGGCGGTAGCTCCCAAGGAGCGGCGGGTCGGCCGCGCCGCAATCACGGCGCCTCGATAGGTTCGACGCGGCCTCATCCTTGCCGCACGGTCCCTTTCTCGCCGCCTCGCTCGCCCGCAACCAGCAGCAAGCAGGTTTCCGGCTCTTGTAAACAATGCGCGCGAAGCTTTCTCTTTTCGCAGGCGCGCTTGCGGCGGCTGGGCGCTTGGCGCTCTCGGGGGCGCAGGTTTAGCCGCGCTCCTCCAGTTGCCGGACCCGCTGTTCGAGGCGCTGCATTGCGAGCGTGAGCGCTTCATAACCGAGTTTGTGGGTGTCGCCGAGACTCGATAGCGCGGCCATAGTGCTCTGGTGTTGATCGCGAGTGATCTTGAGACCGCGCCAGACGATATAGACGACGGCGCCCAGTAGAATGACGATAAGCCAAATTGCAATGTCGGTCATGTAAAGCTGCGAAATTCAGGGACAACGATATTTCTATCAAATGTGGGGCTTCCAAGCGAGCGCGCAGCTTAATCGATCGGCAGAAGAACGTCGGCCCCTCAAAAAAAGCCAGTGACGGCCTATCGAGCGCGGCTACAAGAATGCGGGCGCGTTTCAGGCTAAAAATCGCTGGCGAGCCCCTTCACCTCCCAGTCGCCGTAGCGGACCGGATCAAGGCCGCCCCGGCCATTGAGTTCGCGGGGAGGAACAGACTTGGCCTCTGCGCGACGCGCCTCCGCCTCTTCAAGCGCCCTTCGCGCCGCGGGCGGCAAATCACGCGGCGCCGGTTTGCCCGCTTCCCCGCGGGCGCCTGAATTCTGAGAGCTGTCGTTCATATTCTGCTCGCCCTGATCTTCACTTCGCGCTGACCCGCATCATGTCGGCGCAGCCTCAAGCTTTTGCAACTCTCCGCGCCCGCCTCCCTTCGCCCAAGCCGACGCAAGTCCGCCGCAGATTCCGTGTATAATCTCCATGGGATGCAGCTGGTAATCCTGATTCGAGGGCCGTTTGACAAGACCATCGGGCGGGTTTCACGCGCGCCGTCCGGAAACGGCGGCCTCTCCGCCTGCGGGGCTCGCGGCGCGGGTCGCCGCGGCGCGGGCTGTCGCCGAAGCCTTGACCTCCTCGCGCCCGCTCGACGAGCGGCTCGCCGCTGATCTTACGCAGCAGAGAGGCGGGCTTGATGCGCGCGACCGGGCCTTGGCCCGCTCGATCGCGACCGTGGCGATGCGCCGGCTCGGCACGATCCGCAAGGCGCTCATGCAGCGGCTGGAAAAAGGCCTGCCGCGGCGCGGCGGCGCGCTGGAATGGACGCTGATCGTGGCCGCGGCGCAGATCCTGTTTCTCGATATCCCCGACCATGCGGCGGTCGACCTCGCGGTGAAGGCGGCGCGCGCCGACCCGGCGAGCGCGCCGTTCGCGCCGCTCGCCAATGCGGTCCTGCGCGCCATCGCCCGCGACCGCGACGCCATTCTCGCGAATTCCGATCCGCTCGACGACGATGCGCCCGCCTGGCTCGCGCAGCGCTGGCGCTCCAACTATGGCGAGAGCGTCGCCCGGGCCATCGCCGCGGCTCACCGCGCGGAGCCGACGCTCGACCTCAGCGTCAAGAGCGACCCCTCCGGCTGGGCCGAGCGGCTCGGCGGCGTCGTATTGCCGACCGGCTCGGTGCGCCTCGACACTCATGCGCCGGTTGGCGACCTCGAAGGCTATGAGGCGGGCGAATGGTGGGTGCAGGACGCCGCCGCGGCCTTGCCCGCCCGGCTCGTTCGGCCGCATCCGGGCATGCGCGCCGTCGACCTCTGCGCCGCGCCGGGCGGAAAAGCGGCCGAGCTGGCCGCGGCGGGCGCCGATCTGACCACGGTCGATCGCTCGGCCGAGCGGCTCAAGCTGCTCGCCGCCAATTTCGAGCGCCTGCGCCTTTCTTCCGAGATCGTGGTGGCCGACGCGCTCGCCTTCGACGCGCCGCCGTTCGACGCGGTGCTGTTGGACGCGCCTTGCAGCGCGACCGGCACCATTCGCCGCCACCCCGACGTCGCCTGGATCAAGCGGCCGGGCGACCTCGCGCCGCTCGTCAAGCTACAAGCCGAGTTGCTGGATCGCGCGATCGCGCTCACGCAGCCGGGCGGCGCTCTTGTCTATTGCGTCTGCTCGCTCGAACCCGAGGAGGGGGAAGGGCAAATCGCCGCCGCGCTGCGCCGCAATCCGGAGGTGCGGCGTCTTCCTGTCGCGGCGCATGAGATCGGCGGTCTCGCCGAATGCGTGACGGAAGCGGGCGACTTGCGCACCCTGCCGTCTCACTTATGGAACGACAATCCCAGGCGCTCGGGCCTGGATGGCTTCTTCGCCGCCCGGCTCGTCAAAGCGAGCTAGCGGGACCGAAGCCTCGTCACCGGAAGAAGGGAAAGAAGCCCTTCCCATGTTCCCGCAGCCATTCGGCGCTGTCTCCAGCCTGGTACAGGGGCGTATTGTTGAAGTTCCAGGCGCGCTCTTTGGGCGTGAGCGCCTGGGTGGGGATCACAGGTCCCCAACCGACTGTGCCCCAGGAGGACGAATCGCCCTGTTCGGCGAGGGCTGCGCCGCACATGAGCGCAAGCGCGGCGGCGAGGCCGACGACAGCAGTAGCTTTGAACATGAGTCGTCTCCTATAAGATCGAGGCGCCGTTGTGTGTTCCCGCGCACCTAGCAGCGACGCCAGAGCCGCGCCTCGTCAGAAGAACGGAAATGGGCTCTTCCCATGTTGGCGAAGCCATTCGGCGCTGTCATAGGCTTGGTACTTGGATTGATTGGCGTGGTTCCACGCGCGGTCGAAAGGCGTCAGCGACTGGGTGGGGATCACGGGACCCGAACCGACCGTGCCATACGACGACGAGTCGCCTTGTTCGGCGAGAGCAGCGCCGGACAAGAGGAGGAGGCCGGCGGCGGCGCCGATGAAGGCGCTGGCTTTGAACATTTGAGCTTTCCCTTTTGAAGGAATTGAACAACTGCGTTTTACGTCGGTATCCCCGCGATAGCAGTGACCCAGCGCACACCGCCGGTCTGCTCACTCACGGATTATGAGCGGGATGACGGCCGTAGTGGTGATGACGCAGCCAGGCCGCTCCGGCTCGCGCGCGCATCTTGCTTTCGTTGGCGTGGTTCCAGGCCCGCTGGAAGGGCGTCAGCGATTGGGTCGGGACAGTTGGGCCGTAACCTTCCGTGCCGTAGGACGATGAATTTCCTCTGTAGGCGAAGGCCGAGGCGGAGGGGAGGACGAGAGCGGCTGCAATACCGATTGTCGCAATAGTCTTTAGCATGGGTTGCTCCTTGGATCGGACGCTGTATCTCGCAGGTAGGAAACGCTCGAGGTCCGGACAATGGTCCGTGCGCGTCCGGCCCCATGACATTTTAGTGAGCGGGAGTGCGCCGGATCTCCCCATTTCCTGAGCAGCGCGCGCTGTGCTATTGCACTGCAGCAAAGCGGCGCAACCGAACTTGAGGTATGGGCGCGAAATGGCCACGGATATCGTCAGGATCGGGCGTGCGCTCCTCTCCGTTTCCGACAAGACCGGCCTCATCGATCTTGCGCGCGGGCTGAAGCCGTTCGGCGTTGAGATCATCTCGACCGGAGGCACGGCCGCAGCGCTCAATGGCGCCGGCTTCGCCGTCGTCGACGTGGCGCAGGTCACCGGCTTTCCGGAGATGATGGACGGGCGGCTCAAGACACTCCATCCCCGCATTCACGGCGGGCTGCTGGCGATCCGATCGGAGCCCGCGCATCAGGCGGCGATGATCGCCAACGACATCGCGCCGATCGACCTTCTGGTGGTCAATCTTTACCCGTTCGAAGCGGCGCTGAAGCGGGGCGCGCCATTCGACGACAAAATCGAGAACATCGACATCGGCGGACCGGCGATGATCCGCGCGGCGGCCAAGAACCACGCCGATGTCGCGGTCATCGTTGACGTGGACGACTATCCGGCGCTGATCGACGAGCTCAAGCTCAACCAGGGGATGACCAGCCTCGCTTTCCGCCGCAGGATGGCTGAGAAGGCGTTCGCGCGCACCGCGGCCTATGACGCGGCGATTTCGAACTGGCTCGCACAAGAGATAGCGGAGCCCGCGCCGAAATGGCGGGCCTTCGGCGGCCATCTGCATCCAAGCTTCGGCAGGCTGCGCTATGGCGAGAACCCGCAGCAGCGCGCGGCGCTCTACCTCACTCCCGAGACTCGGCCGGGAGTCGCGACCGCGCGCCAGGTGCAGGGCAAGGAGCTCTCCTATAACAACATCAACGACACCGACGCCGCTTATGAGCTGATCGCCGAATTCGACCCGGCGCAAAGCCCGGCGGTCGCGATCATCAAGCACGCGAACCCGTGCGGCATTGCGATCGGGGAGACGCTGCTCGAGGCTTATGAAAAGGCGCTGAGCTCCGATCCGGTCTCGGCCTTCGGCGGGGTGGTGGCGCTCAACCGGCGGCTCGACGCGGCCTCAGCCGCCAAGATCGTCGAGATCTTCACCGAGGTGATCATCGCGCCCGGCGCGGACGACGAGGCGCTCGCGATCATTGAGGCCAAGAAGAACCTGAGGCTCATGCTCGCCGGCGCGCTGCCCGATCCGAGAGCGCCGAGTTTGACCGTGCGAACGGTCGCGGGCGGACTGCTCGTCCAGGACCGCGACAACGGCGTGCTTGAAGAGGGAG
>Ga0335075_10017020_pt1 | contig 10829 bp, 16 predicted proteins | sample Lox_Sample_24_FD_206723 | JGI IMG/M metagenome (GOLD analysis project Ga0335075, IMG submission 206723) | Soil microbial communities from Loxahatchee National Wildlife Refuge, Florida, United States - Lox_Sample_2.4 | ecosystem: Environmental > Terrestrial > Soil > Wetlands | place: USA... | reverse complement strand
GATAATGACCTAGCCCGCTCTTTCGCCACATCTTTTACACTCTTGTTTTTTTTGTATGCAGTGTGGAAACATGTTTCGCTTTTTGTTTTACGCTCTAAATATGCCAGCCAACATCATATATTGGGTATCAAGGTCCAATCAACGTGACAGGCCGGTGTTATCGCTTGGCTTTCCCTTTCCCCTTTGGCCTCTTGGACTGCGTCGTGGTCTTTGATGCAGTGGCCTTCTGCTCGTGGACGGCACCAACAACTCCTGGAACCTCCTCTTCCTCGTCGATCCTGGCCGCCTTGCGTTTCAATGCCCTCGTCGGCTTGCTGTCCATCAATGGCTCTGCCTCCAGCGTCTCCACGGTCGGGATCGACGCCGGCTGGCCATGGCCGCGAGTGGACAGGTTGACCGCGGGGCTGCCTCTTCTCGAGGACGTGCTCATGTGGGCCGAGCTCCTCGAGGCGGCCGGCGAGAGCCCCCGGGAGGATCCGAGCCGCTCGCTCGCCACGCTTTCGTCCAGGCTCTTCACATCCCACGCCGCCGTTCGCGATTCCCTCCACGTCCGGGCGAGCAGGCCCTCCGCGGCCATGCTGTCCCGCAGCGCCCACGGGTCGCCCCCCTGCCGGTGGGCTTCCCCCACCCGCTTCTCAGTCAGGATGCTCTCGCCCTTGGACGCCGTCTCGAAGAGCTCGAGACGCATCGCAGACGTGTTCCGGACCCGTGTGCTCAGCACGGTCGAGGGCTCCGCCGGCTCGACGCTGTCCATCCATTCCCAGGATTGGTTCCGGACCGCGGAGGTGAATTCCAGATCGTCGTTTACCCGGTGAGCTTGGCCTAGATTCGAGATGGACTTTTCCTGCGGGTTGAAGGGGAGGATCGAGTCGAGTCGCAGACGCGATGGTGCAGGAAGATGGGCGGGCAGTCCGACTACGTTAACTTGGTTCAAGGAAGTGTTGAGTTGCTGTTTGGCTTCCCTGGAGCAGTCTGATCACCGTATGTCAGTAAATACACTTTGGTTTCCTATTTTCACATACCATCTATGAGGATGCAGGCAGTCTCAATGAGCATAGAGAAAGTGATATCATCGAGGGTGATACCACCCCCGAACATCTACGAAAGCTTGTTAGGCAGCCTACATAGAGGTAGATTGCGACATACAATAGCCAGTTGAACAATGGTCGATATCGGGGGGACAATTTTGGGACCTAGATCCGGACCAAACAGCTCCGCAAAGAAATGGAGCACCCTCATCATAAAGCAAATGGCGTCTGCAACTTCATTTAGGCTGTTGCCTTGCATGTCGAATTTGCGGCCTTTCACACAGTGCTGCAGTGCAGAGACGGTGTCCATCCAGTGTCGCAAGAATTGTTCCTGACGATCGGCAGACCAGATAAAAGGGCCAGGCGATTGTTCGGTGCGACGGAATGTGACAATCAGGCGTAGAAGCTCCTTAGCAGGAGAGACGAAGGCAACTGGATCACTAGAATCGGAGGAGGAAAGACACAGAGAGAGCCACTCAAACCCATGTCGCGAGATCTATGAATCTCTCAGCTTCCCAAAAAAAAAAAAGCCTGAGGGGCAGTCAAATATACCTTATAGTGAAGCGCTGGTTCTACTGCTCGTAACAGCTCTGCCTTCAATGCAGTACCCGACGATGAGAGCGCCCCTTGACTCAAATAAGAGGCTAGAGACTCGAGATACAGGTCATCCCGAGAAGCCCCGCCGTTCTTCATTTGTTCCTGCAGCGAATGTTGGTGGAGTTGTTCCAGAAGGAGCCACAGATTCAGTTTCGCAGATGAAAACGACCAGAAATCAATATCCGCCAGCATTTGGGCCCATTGGGCTGTTGTCACGATGCCTGGGCTCAATTTAGGCCGTCTTGTGTGGACATTGAAACCTGATTTTACTCACCAGTAACCGAATCCGGCACCCATTCACTCGTTAAACACTCTTTCAGATTTGAAACGAGGATATCTCTTTTCCCCGGCTGCTCAGCGGAGATGGCATCAAACACTCCCTGGAGGAGTATTGTTCTCGAGAAAAGATTGCTCCGCATGAAGGGATCCTGTAATATCCGTTGCCTCAGATCTCTAACATCCTCTCTTATCGTGACGTCTAGTGCTTCGTCTCGCTCTAGTATAGCCAAGGCATGTATTCCTCGGAAAATGGTAGGTATGTTCGACGGGCGGGTTGCGCGAGCGCGGCAAGTCTCCAACCTGAGCACAACATCGACGTCTTTGTCTTCCATCGATTCGAGAGGTTCGCATAGAAGAATGGACCGTGACAGAGGGAGGGTTCTCGCCAATGCTTGAGGACGAGTCAGGGTTCCATGAGGCCGAAAAGCGACATTCCAAACAGGAAATATCAAGCCGTCCAGAATGGTTTCCGGTGAAAGAATGGCACTTGAACAGAGAGACAAGGCGATGTGTTTCATCATATGCCATTCCTCATCCGAGACTTCCATCATCCTCTCAGCACCGCCAGTTTCGAACCAAACCCCTACGACGTCCTTGACACCGTCTGGGAGGTGGGTATCTATGCAGGACACCAACGCAGTGAAGCGTTCGGCTATTGTGTGATCTGGGATCGAAGGATTCCATGTTCGGCTATCCAAGGCTTTCACCACAGCCTGCCACGAGACTACACCCCAATTGGCATGCGCACGATTCTTGTACCACATAGTCGTAGCAACGTCAGTTGGCTGCTCAAGGGAGTTTTCTTGGAGGGCAGCACTGATGAAGGGGTAGATAGGGGGAGCAGGCGAGGACACATCGGAGAGTAGTTCCTGAAGATGTCGTGAGATTCAATCATGAGACAAAAGAATAGGAAAGGACTACCTTCCGTGCTTTGTTCAACTCGACCTGGATAGCTTCTCGCAAATGGGAGGCGATAATACAATAACGGTCGATACCTTGGAGCAAGGCCAATATCGGCTTGGACGATTTTCGTGTCTGTTCTCGGAGTCTGTTGTATGTCTCCAGAAGAACTTCGACAATCCTCTCCACTTGCATCATGCTGACCCAGACATCTAGATGTCGGGATATAGATGAGAGGGTTGAAAGTAGAACCTCGTCATCTAACGCATGATACAGCATTAGGTTGTTCAGCTGGATTCACCCAATCAGTCAACTGCACAGGTAGACCACGGCCATCACCTACATCGAAGAGAGAGAGAAAGCACCCAGTCCAGGAAAATATGCGGACCAATGCGTTATAAACAGATTGTGGCAGCACAGCGCGTTGTGCCAGCGCTGAGGATGCCGACGTCCTATCGATTATGAGCAGACAGCGAGTACAGGGAGCTTGCCTACCGTGATATGTAGTCCTTGACTAGATCAAATAACCAATGGTGAATCACTCTCGCTTGGACGAACTTGCTGGCAGAAAGCGCCCTCGGGAGCAAATCGCGCGAGAAAGTCTCTTGCGGCGGAGGTCCTGGGATAACAGTGAATACAAGGCATAAAAGGGATCTACATGAGAGGCAAACCGTTGAAAAACAATGGTACGACTCTTCGTATTTCTGCGCGGATCTCCTTCTCCATGGCATCTTCAGTAGTTTTCTTGGCTCGGATACCATACAGCACAATCTTCCTTTGATTGAGAAGTTGCTCCGAGATTTTGTCCCAGAGCGGAAGATGTCGAAGAAGTCCCAGGTGGTCCGGAGAAGCAACGACGGATGGCTTGGGACTCCCACCCTCCATGCTACTATCCGTCTTGGTAGGCGAGGCCGCCGAGCCTTGCCCAAAGGAGGTCATTCGAGCGAGGTAATCCGAGAAAGAGAATAGCCTCCGATGTATTAGGTCGCCAAACAGCAACGAAATTGCCTCCAGTTCACCAACTGCTCTGGCACCCCTCCTCCAAAAGAGCGCCTTTAGCGGCAGAATCACGGAACCTTGGTGCGAATATGGCCGTAGAAAGCCTTTTTCCTCCAGCCACAACAGAAGCTGGCGCTGGAGAAACTGACTGGTATTTGGGATGTTGCGTACCGCTTGTGCCTTCCAGATCGATATGAGTGCCGTAGCAATGTATGGCCGCACTCCAGGATCTCCCGCTTGACCTGGAGTGACAGCCCATGAGAGAAGGGTGAAGAGGCGGTCCGCAAATGACCTTGTATCGAAAGGGGCGGAAGATACGCTCGCAGAAGAGGGAAGAAAGGTGCATGACCCGAGATCGGTGGTAATGTCAACCGAATTCAGTATGGCTATATCGGCTAATTTCGACTTGACTTCTAGCGTATCCTCGTCTACCGGAAGCTGTATAGAAAATATGGCGTTTAGGCGCTCCATTAGATGTTCGTATCGTGCCATGGTGTCCTCCTTGATTTTGGACTGGATATCTGGATCCAGCTGCTGGATCGCTTGAAGCAATAGGTCTTCCAGATGAGACGAATGATTCACAGTAATATTACGATTTACAAACAAGTCTTCATTGGCACGAAAGAACCGCTAGAAGCCCTTAGCTTAGACCTAGGTTACAACTGTGCATCTACGTACCAGCAGTAAGGACGATATCTCTTCCAAAATGCACGCGGCATGTTGCTTCCCAGGCGAAGACTGTATCTAAGGCGAGTGTAAAAGATCACTCAGGCGAGTAAACAGGGGAAACTGACCTCTACATATCGAGCGAGACACGCCTCGATGACAGGAGTAGCAAATGCCCGATTGGAGGCGACCGAGTCAAAGTACTCGTCTATAATGCGCACAACAAATATGAATTGGTGAGGTCCTAGTCCTTCTGCGACGCTGGCGGTTGTGACAAGCCATGATAAGAAACCAACTTGGTCGATCAGGCAACAGTCGCAAAGTCGGCGAAGAAGTTCTAATCTTGTGGGCCCTTTAATGCGCCACTCCCACGAGACGGCAGACGATGAGGACATACGTGTATGCAAACTTGTCCGCCCACGCTTCCCTCCCTTCCGGGTCGCTAAGTTTTGTCCGCTTGAAGACTTGCTTTATGTTTGCGCCCGTTCTACTGACAGCGGGAACGGAAATCTCGCCGAGCTGTCGTTTCAAAGATGAGGTAAGAGCGGAGGTCCACTCTGGGATGCCAGCATGCTGCACCCCACTGTTCCCTTTATTTTTGGCTTGCTATCATCGTCAGACAATGATAGGGGAGCGAATAGCAGGCGCATACGATTTCGATGGCACCGAGTGCACGTATATACCAACACGCTCTGTCGACCGGTATCTTATTTGCGAACATAACATCAATCGATTCGGCGGTTTTCATTTGATGTTGCACTTGCGTGATTTCGTGTAAAGGTATGTCGGGATTTGCCAGTTTTTCATACCATTCTCTTTTCTTAGCCTCGCCAAAACTCATGCGAGATGGGAGCTTGAATGGTGCATTCCTGAGGAGGTTCCGTTCATAAATACCGGAATCGTATGCGATTGGCAGACTCACTCGACCACGGCATACAATTCTGAGCGTCTGGCTATCACCCTCTCCATAAGATGCTGCAGCGAACTTAGGCCGTCCTTCGAGTCCTGCTTAAAGGCACTAATAAATGTATCTGTTCCTGGCCATAGCTCGGTCTAGAGAGTTCTCGTCACCGTTTTGCTCCTGCTAATGAAGCACGGAAGGGACATACACTAAAGAGGAGAGGCTCGGTATATCCATACTTGATGCTCGTTTCTGACATTATCTCTTCATCTTGTCCGGGCTTTGGTGGATAAAACCCATGATATCCTACGGGCCGTTTGGTTGCCAAAACCTTGGTCGCAAAAACAGAATTTTACGCACCAAGGTCACCCTCTCTGCTGGCTTTCGTTAGCCAATCTGGCGGCTTTGACTCGTACGGCGTGCTAGGTTGGACTCCCAAATTCATGGACGCCATCGAAGCCCATGGGCATGCTTTGTGCCCTCTTGCCACCCGACCCCTCCACCCAATTTTTCCTCCAAAGTGGAAAGAGATAAACGATCGCTCCCCGTGATGGCCAATCCACGCGTTTCTACTGCTCCTTTGCGTCTTCCTCACGCACCCGCCAGCAGAGAACTCATCGCAGCGAAAAGGCGGGAATACCTGGCGCTGTGCGAGATCGCGCAGGATAGCGCGCAACTGGAGAAGAACCTGAGAGCGACAGCGAGTCAACAGGCGTTGATGAAAGAAGGCGGCGCAGGTACGGTTCCGTTATCTCATCGAGCGTTCTCGGAACCTGATCGGTGGTGTTTTTTTTGGCGGCAGCTTTGTCGAAGGCTATGGGCAATTGGCTTGTCATTCTGCGGACCGTTTCACTTTATGGTATGATTTTATCGGCTCGGACGTTTCCCATCACTCACGGATTTCGCACAGCGGAGGACTTCGGCAAACGCCAAGCTGCAGCCCTTGGAGAGGGTAACCCTGATTCGGATCCTGAAGCCTACAGCAAGATGCTCCTTCGAGTAGAACTGGAGGAAGCACAAGCGTCCGCGTGATCAAGGGACTCGCGTCTTTATGGCTTCGTGTCCTTTTACTACCCATACCCACTGACCTGTATCATGCGTTCTCAAGTTGTATCCCTAGATCTGCTCAAATTTACGTCCATCTACTCTCATTTCATTCCCAGCTGCCCAGTCCTTACCTCAATCTCTCCCTTTTCCTTTCTATCGAATTGGATCACTCAGGCGGGTTGTGATAATGCAGCTTTGATTTGGTGTGCGTAAAACGTACAAGGTAGAAAAACAATGGAGTGAGAAAAGTCCGGTAATCCATGAAGCCCACAAAGTCCAAAAGGTGACAGCCAGTGTCAAAAGTAGTACAACAGAATAGGGAGACGAAAAGGGTCATGTACAGTGTCCTTGTAACAATGTCCGTGAAGTATATACTGTCCGCGGATGATTAGGAAGAGGGCTCGAAGCCTCTAAACGGGCACGTGGAGACTTAAAGAGATAAAATAAGCAAATATTCAGGAGTCGAGGAATTAAGGTATCAATACTCACTATGGTGTTCCGCGAGAGATTCCAGTCTCTGCATTTCCGCCTCCTCTACGATTGTGCCCGTGAGGTACTTGACATGTTCGAGTGGGACCCACTCGCCGCCGTCGCCAACCCAAATGTACCCCGCCCGGTTCGACGGTGGATTGGTTTCGAGCCCCCGTCTCCCAAACAGATCGCGGTGCTCCGTGTCGTCGCGTGCGAGCCAGTGCTGCAGCTTCGCACCCACCGCGCGCACCTGGTCGGACGTAAGGTGGACGTGGCTAGTCATTTGAAGCACCCGTACATGCGTCGTTGTGCTTTCTAAAATCAGGCAGGGATGTCTCGCCGTGAGGCGGCCCGTCGAGGAGGTTTTCATGAGACGCCGCGTCGTGCGTGTCATGACGATTTCGCCGCGGGCAAACCTGTGCCCTTGGGGGATGGGGATGAGACCAGAGTCCGTACGAGGGAGTCCTTCGTATATTGGATGAACAGGCGCCAACGCATCTGCGAAGGGGAGGGGGGATTGAGGCGGGGACAAGGAAGAGGTGGATGAGCTCGAATGCCGTGAATTAGTAACAGGGGATGGAGTCCGTCCATTCAATGTGTTATATGGAAGTTGAGCGAGTGGAAAGTAGCCTTGATGAGGTTGTGAGCTGCGCCGCTGGTGCTGCTGAACGTCGGAATACGATCTGGAGTGTGACTTCGTATGTGGGAGCTGCGCGTTGGAATTTACCCGGGGCGCAGAAGAAGAATGAACGTTGAATGAGTGAGTAGAAATGGTAGAGCGACGGTATTGCGGCTGAGGTGACCACGCAGAGTTGTCATGCTGACTCTGGCGAGCCTGAGGAAACGAATGTGGACTGCGCGGTGTGGTCGGTGACCGAGCGGACCATCCGCCGCTGGGGAATACGTAGTTGTCGGAGTTGAGAGGAATAGACTGCGGTCTCAATGATGTTGCATGATTGGGATGACTGCCGAGAAGGGCTCTAGAACTCGACTGATTGTCCATAACGATGAAAGGAGTGGAATGATACGTAAATGGTTCACAAGAGTAGTTATTATGGGCAATGTAATGCGATATAGGGGCGGCGAATGAGCATGCCATCGTGAGCAAGTATTAGCGTTGCTTTTGTACTTGAGAGAGTGAAATGGCAGAGGCGGAGTGAAGGCGGTCTCGGACAAACAAGATGATCTAAAGGGATTGAGGGAGTAGTATATGAAAGGTCGGACAGTTACTTGGTTCGGCGGTTGGATGAGGAATTTATGTAGAGGCGCCTCGGCCCTAGTAGGGCAGTGGGGGGCTTTTGACAGATGAGCGCCGACGAAACACTACCCCGAAATAGAAAGAAAAACGTCTTCATGATTTTCAGTGAATCCCAGGATAACCACAGTTCGCAGCGAGGTGCCGGGACTCGACCGGGTCGCACCGCCCACCACTGCTTGTACGAGGAAAAGCGAAGCGACATCTAGAGCTGTGAAGCTCTTTGTGAGAACTGATTGTTCGGATGTACCAATTGCGCGCAGTTGCCACGGGATTCGGGGACTCGGAGGGTTTGATAATGAATAAGCAGATCTTTAGCATGCCAGATCACGAAACAGGTCTCAGCCTGGAACAAGACGGAACACCGAGTCATCAGTGGGTACGAATCCACTAGATTTGTGACAGGATCCCGTCGACTTCTGCGTCTATGACTCGGAGGCATCAGAGCGACCGATAGTGAAGGCCCATCCCTTTGACATTCTTGATAGATGCGACCAAAAATTCCCATAGAGGTTCTGATTTTCCATATATCCATGTTTGGCAAAGTGAATTAGTCGAAAGGGGCTGTAATGCAGTGCAGCATTGGCGGAGGCACTCCAATACTCCACGACGGAAGCGTCAAGGAAACGCTTATGTCCGAGAAGGAGCAGAATTCCGGTTTTCTGAGACTTTAAGTGGAATCCCTCGGCGACCGTACCCATTCCACTGGGAATCCCAACGATGGTCCACCAAATAATTCCCAAAAATTTGCAACTTTGATCTGTGGGGCTCCCATTCAATTTATAAAGAGTTACGAGATTTTCCTGTTTGGGACGGGTGTTAGAAATCTCCACCGCCGCTTTCGTGCAGGCTATGACGGAAAATACAAATCGGCGCCAGCGGCCAAGGCGTGGAGAGGAGGTCGGCCTGGAGCCTATGTCAATGAAATTGTAGAGAGGGTATGCTTTGGTAATGATTCGCAACTCATTTCTCGGCTGGTTCGGTTGGTCGGGGTCAAGCGACAATCAATGAGGAATAATTCAGGGGAATTCATAGAAAGTATTGAATTGAACAAGGAAAGTGACAATCTCCGACGACCAGATAGTCTACTTACGATCCTCTTTGCTTCCTACCGCTCTCTCGGACATACCGGCCTTAACGGCTGGCAGGCGCTTATGCCTTCACGAATGCTCTGCGGCGGCAGCCATGGAATCTACCCCGATAAAGACAAAACAGCGGAGCAGATACTATTTCTAGCTATTGTTTAACGCATTTTATATAGCCTCTTTAGGGGCCATATCCGCGACAAAGCAGGCAATCTCTAAAATCCGATCCTTCGAAACTTGTTCCTTGCACTCCGGCCATAAATTTCCACAAACAAGTCAGCTCGGGCTTTCAAGTTTTCTGAGTAGAGCTTCCCCATATGAGTCTTTGACAGTGGCTTCACATCCTCCTCAAACAGGATATCGCAAAGGTCGAGGATGTCATGGTAATCAACATTGTTTGCCTTCTCTTCTTTCCACGATTCGCCCGAGTCCAAGCGGGTGTCCCAACCCATGAGCTTGTGGTATAAGACGAAATAGAGGGGAGCTATCGGAATCTCGTTGATGTACTCGAAGTGACTTGGCCTGAGAGAAGAAGGCGTTTCGAGACCTGGCTCATCGGATAGTAGTAAGTCGATCTTGATCGTGTGCCGTGTACGCGGAATGCGATAATAAAGTTTCATAAATGCGGCCCTCCTGTCTCGAGGACGCTGTAGAGAGAACCTGCCCGGATTTCCATCCACCAGTGCTTGCTGAATAGAGTCCAGGTCCATTGAAAGGGATAATACCAGGATATCGAGGTCCTTTATATACATTAGCGAGGTTTGGGATCGCCAAGTGGGTCAAGAGGGAAGATACTTGCCTTTACTTCTCTTTGAATACCCCACATCCTCACAGCCATGCCCCCTACGAGGCAACACCATTCCTCACCAATGTCTTCCAAAGCCTCGAGGACTTTTCTCGCCGCAAACAGGAAATTGTTGTACGTAGGGCCACTCATCCAGTCGTGTCAGGCTCACGTACGTTTGGTATGCACCATCCTGCCACCACCCACACGCAAGAATCGCATATTGCACATGGCCCATGATATGGGTACTCCGATAGTGTGTAATATTTATAGGGATGGGAGGCGACCGGAGAGAGAGTTTTCGTATTATCATGTTCAAGGGCAAACTGACTAAAACTAGCGATATATTAAGATGGATAACTGTTTAAGAGTGCGAATTTAGGTAGATTACATGCTTTAATAACATTTCTAGTGAAATGTAGCGAAAACCGTGTGAATCGGGAACCAATCCACGAACCCCTCACCTGTCATGTAAGCCATTCAAGGATTCCTCGTCTATAATATTGCCTTTAAAGCGAAAAAAAACGTTTTAGACATGAAAGTGAAGCCGGCGAAACCAGGTCCTGGCGATGCGACCATGGTTCTGTACGAAATCGTCTGCTCTTCTGCGAAAATTGTCCAAAAATTGTCCTCCCATGTGCGACTTAGAAAGGGGTCTCAATCTGTTTCTGTAGGCGATGACACAGAGACCAATGATATCATCCTTGTCCGTCTCCCTCGCCTTCTTTCGTTTCCAAGGTTCCTGTGCGTTCGTTCTCTCTTGCCACCCTAGCAGCTTATGATATAGGACAAAGTGAAGCGGGGCCACTGGCAGTTG
>Ga0335075_10017019_pt1 | contig 10829 bp, 6 predicted proteins | sample Lox_Sample_24_FD_206723 | JGI IMG/M metagenome (GOLD analysis project Ga0335075, IMG submission 206723) | Soil microbial communities from Loxahatchee National Wildlife Refuge, Florida, United States - Lox_Sample_2.4 | ecosystem: Environmental > Terrestrial > Soil > Wetlands | place: USA: Florida... | reverse complement strand
CAAACAGACAAGACAAATTGGCACAGACCAAAAATTTTCTCTACCTCACAAACTGGCACAACAAATACAGTCATCTTCCAGTCTAAAAAGACATGTTCGAACCCGGGCTGAGGATGTCAGACAATGTCTAGTGATCCCACAACAAACTCACCTCGAACCGGGGACCTTGTCGGGACCGAGAGTGACCGCAGTTCAACTTTGATGTGAACGACACGTGATAACCCTGACAGAAAATCAATTTGCTGCCAAGTTTCGAAAGTTTTTCACACTCACACTACACCATTCGAACAGAATTTTGGAAACTGCAACAAATTCAGGATATAACCCGCAATTTATATGGCGGGGCAATGACCAATACGATTTACAGCTCCCCGTTATCGTTGCCTTTGACATCCAGTCTCTACAGCATTCACACATCTAAGGACCTGTCCGAGCCAGTTCTTTCCAACAGCCGGTTCCGGATTGCCTACAACTTATTCAGTGCTGTAGGGGGACGCGATCTGTTAACCACACATTTGCATTTTCCTTCTGCCTTCAAAGGCGACACATCCCTTCCCATCACACATGCTGAGCTCGTTGTTTGGGGGGGAAAGAGGGGGGAGGGGGATCACACACAAAGGCACTCTCTTCCCGAGTGTTGGTACGGTGTAGCGCATCGACTCTTCTGCAAGCTATTCCCAGAAGCCAGAACGATGGACGTTATTGCCGCACTCAAAAAGCCACACTGATCTATAGCATACTGTATCATGCATTTCGGTCGATGCGCGTCTCAAGGCCTGGGTACTAGGTCCAGGATTTAATGCGAGTCAATTTAGCCCCAGTGCTTGCCCAGAAATCTTGCGCCATGACTCAGCATTTAGCAGTTTCATCCATTTAGACGACGCGTCATCCACATGTGATCGACACATTCAATATAAGGTCTTGCAAATCATGAAACTTGGGCCGGAATTTGGCTTCTTGCAAGTCACAACTTGCCCCTCTAATATCCCTTTTCGAACAGGTCCGTTGGGCCGTTGAACCATGTCTATACCCTGGCTGTGAGCATGGGTTGCGGAAAACAGACCCGAAGGTTTGCACTACAACTAGAACTCTAGAAGCCCAACACGTCGACCAGGGACCCATTTTGAGTAGCCAACTGGAATTTTGGTCCATCCAGTTGTACCACAAGTACGTTCCTATGTGACAAGGGGCTGGATAGCGACTCTCGATCTTGCGATTAATCATTACTGTTGACATCTTGCCGAAACTGATGGTAGAATGGCGCTGGTGATCTCTATTTTGTGCAGCAGTGGACCATTGCGGCTGCACACGGCGATGATGTGAGATAGAAACGGGTCACCAGCCATACATTTCTGATTAGGTGGACTGCTGAGTGAACGAAAAGAAGGCGTTATACGCAAGACCCCCACATGGCCGAGTTTCATGTAGCGGGCTCTTCAAAGCAAAGGGATGTAGTTAGTAAGCTGCTGCGCCCAACACGTACCGGTACGTGGAGTTGTTTTGGTACGTACGTTACTTGACATGCCCAACAATGAAAACGGGGTCCAAACAGCAAGCCCTAACCACGATTGACAGTAGCTCCCCTTGAGATGCATGTGAGACATGACGTCGATGAATGCCGTCAAACTTTACGTCAAGCTATGTGTCAAGCGTTCAATCGAACACGCTGTATCCTTACCACCACAGAGGGGATGTGACCCTCGACTTCCAATTAGAAATATATCGATGAGCTTGGATAGAGCCGTGGCTTTTGCGGCATCTTCGATGATCAGGGGAGTCACCAGCCCAGATCGTGACAGAGAGGCTAAAAAGTGGACGGCTGAAACTGCACTCTTTTGGCCAGATCCACGAATCGGATCCTTGCGAGCCGGTGCGCAGAATGCACTTGGGGCGGGGCCCATACTCAATTCAGCGACTGCAGGATAATGGAAACAGGCTTCAAGGTATCGCAAATGGGCTCCGTTTTCCCAGTACAGTTAAACTCTGGGGCGTCTGTGCTAGATAAACAGGCCAGCAACTGGCCATAGACACGTGGTGCGACAACGAAACACCAATGTTGCAGAATAGTGGTCAGCAGCTTGCTCCTGAGCAAGCGAGGAACTCACGTGCACTCTGGACCACCCATCAAGGGTAATGGCGATTTTCTCTGTGCCTGATTACTACTCCCGTTTGCGCAGGTTGCACTTTGAATGAAACTCACGGCGCTGTCAATCAGCGCCAGCTGGAGTCATAGCTGACCGATCCTCGGATAAGTAAACGCCCGGTAATACTCGTCGGCTTTGCGCAATCGATCTGTCAAAGTGAAAGGCTGTGATCAAGATGGATTGTTTGGTAGCACAATCGGCCAATAATCCTGGTCTGCAGCGTCTGACCCTGGCTGCAGGGGGTTCAATGAGCGATTGTTTGGGATCAGAACAGAAAGGTCGATGGAAGCGGGGGAATCGTTGCTGGAACTCTTTGCCACGAGAGAACTAGCATTGTCGTGACTTGTCAGAGGCCATCGAAGAAGCCTAGCAGGGAGATAACTCGGGTAGATCTTGAATGCCAAGCCTAGACATGTGCCAGTGCCCCTGCTAACATGCTTACAAGCTGGAAAAAGCGGGCTGTTGCGATTGGCCATCGACCTCGGAATTTGGTTAGGGATGACACGGGAAGGAGAGTCTGTCTCACAGTTACTATTTTCAGCAGCACCTTTATTTCTAGCGAAATGAGATGACGGAATCTACTTGCTTTGGGGACGGTCTGGCCCTATAGAATTCTGGAGGCGACACGGATAAAGAGCGAGGTCGGCGAAGTTCCGAGGGGAACGGCGCGCCTCAACCTGCAAGACCTTAAACGACGCACAAGGCTACTTGGAACTCTCCTCCAACTTGGAGTCGGCGCTGCATGCGACCTCCTGATCATCTCTTTGACAGATAGTGCGACGCAGTGGAACATATGGACGCAGTTGTTCCGAATTCGCGATTCATGGGCGTCACCAGGGCACGAACTTTGTCGTCTCTAAGCGGCAAATTTTCGTGCTATACTCACACGGGACTTCGAAATAGTCCAGGATGATTCTTTTTGGTTACAATACGTAACTAGCCGTCAGCAAGGACCCGACGTCACATGGGATCCCATTACCGAGGTGCAAGGTGTAGATGCAATGCAGTGTTCATGCAGTGTGGTCCTTGCAGACAAGTGCCATGCTGCACAGAACCTATTCGCAAAACCTAGCCTGTGAGGGCTAGTGAGTTAGGCGAGCTTAAAGCTAGTCGCTGCTACGCCCACGAGGCTTCCAAATATACCCTCAATGGTCTTTCTGTTGCTCGTAGACATAATGCTTTGTGACTGCTTACGACCTCGTGAACCGCCGAACTTGGAAGCTGGGAGTGAAGGTCGGCGGCGAAGCAGATACGTGTGCCGATGATTCCAGGTTTTCCTTGAAGGATCACTCCTCTTTGCATACAGCTTCAGCAAAGACCCTTCACACGAACCACGCTAATTGACGTGACCTAAAGCCACCTTGCAGACTTACGCCTCTCGGGTATATGCACCCGAGCAGTGCTGGCAGGCTTGAGAAAGACGTATGTATTGGGCTTGAAATAGGACTGTTAGAGGCGCGATGGAATTGGAGAGATATTCTAGCCTGTAGAGGGTAATGCCTCCCGGGGGGTAATAGCTGCTTTATGAACTGGAAGCACTTCAAACGAGTGTCTAGGCGCATGCTGTTGCCATACTCCTGCATATGGCAGTAATATCGCAAGAACGCCAGCCGATCTTCTCGTGGAGCAGATAGTCATCTCAGGATGTTCGGTGATAGTGGTGTAGTCTGTCTCGGCGCACGTCTGTTCGCAAAGGCGGAAACCCCCGACTCGCGGCGACGATACGAAAAGCAGCAATGACTTCGATGCTGATGTTTCGTGGTCTAGTTTCCCATCCGGAATTTCCCTTCTCGTAAGCCTCGCTAGGCATCTGCTGTTGTGAATCTAACTTTTCTGTCAATCTGTCGGATTTGGCTGTGAAGGTCCACCTCTTCCATAAAAGGCCCTTTAGGATTCCGGATATTTCGCGTAGGGGAGATTACACTTTATGAAATCTTCCACACCGAAGTCGAACCTTTCCTCGACATCCCGTCAAGCTCGCCCATTCGATTTACAATAGATGGCGCGTTGAGTTACCTTGGGTGGGGCTAGATTTCGGAAGGGGGGAGCGGAGCTTGAAATTTGGCCCAGACTCTTCCAACACGATTTCGAAGAGGCTAATAAACCGTCCCGCGCTAAGATTATCGCTGAAAAAGGATTCACAAGTTCATCACGTGTCGCGGAATGGAAAAAATTGCCGTGTCTGAGTTTGATCTTGAGTTTTTGATCTTCCCGCACATTGATTGCGCCAAGCAAGGATAGCCAAGCCCCTCTTGCTGCTTGGTCGTCACTCGGTCGGCTGCATTGGTCGAAAGCAACTGCCAGCGCAAGCCCATTTGACAATCCAATGGAGTCAGTGCCCCGTCCTTCTAACATCTTTGGGCCCAGCTGACAACTACGCATCTTCTGCTTTGACTGCACCAGTGGACCCTTATCTGCTTTGCTATCATTTGCAACCAACGTATCCCGAAGTTCGCCGATGATAGCATGTGCGGCGGATGCACCTGGTCCCACACAAACACTTTCTCAGGTGCCCTACAGTGCAATGCTCCCTCAGAGCCCAAGCTGAATCGGCGATCGTGATATCGTCGCCAAGGAGGTCGGACGATTATTACTGCATTTATTTGGAATACACGGAGAAAGTCTACACCAGTAATTACCAAGACGCTGATCCAATGGGTGTCGGTGGAAAAGCGGTACCTTAGCAATCAAAATTTGTTGGCAGCGAAAGTAAAACCCGCAACCCATATCCAGCCTGTTGAACAGCAAGAGGGGGGTTAAGTACCTGCTTGATACGGCTCAAGAATGTCTTACTTTTCGACGATCAACGCTCCGAGGGCTGCAGGGTCTTGGCCCATCAATGCGGCAAAGCGCAATTCGTTAATTGTCGATCGTGTCTGCAAGCCTCAGCTCTTTTTACCGCATGGTTATGTGCAAGGCTAGTTAATCGTTGGGCTTGAGCTCGTGCTCCTTGCTACTTGGCAAGTTTTATTTTGAAAAGGTTGTAATCACGAGAGCAGCATTACTGCTTCCGGTCAAAGGACATGGCTTGACCAAGTTTTTCGTCTTGCTTCCCAAGCCCTGGTAACTTCCGAAGCTTACAGTGGGACGGCCGGTTAAATACCCCATCAAAACGTAACCGCGCATGAATGATGGCGATCTCGCAGCAGCATCATTCTTCACAGCTTGTGAGGACCTTCACGTTTCGGTCAACTGGGGGGCCGTGGGCTATTTTATTGTCAAATATCTCCGTGACACCAGAAGTGTGGTCCAGGGAATTCTCTGTCATCCTGCAGAGCTTTACCGCGACTTGAACAACCCATTCTCGGAAGCTGCGATCCCCGCTCGTGTCGAGCTTTGCCTACTTGGTCGATCAGAGCAAGACGCAAGCTCTCTTCCGGTGAGGTGATCGACCGCGATGAACTAAGTGGCTGTCGTAATGAGCGAATTGAGTAAGGCCACAACAGGCTCGAGTCTAATCGCTGCAGGACCAAGCACACTTGAACGCCCGTTGAATAGAAGGGGGCTGGGGTGCGCGTTCGCGTCGACCCACGGGTTCTGCACCGGAAGGGTGTCCCCGCCCGCGTATCGGTATGAACATGTATTGTACCGTTGAAATCTGTTTCATGAGTACAATAATTGTAAATTTGGGCATGGCTAAGCGGAGATAACAGTGCAGCCACGTCGGAGTCTATGACACGAATACGATTATTGCAGTCCTCGGGTGATGGCGACATTTGTGGTGTGTCAATGCTTGAGGAATCCCCGCTCCAAGGCTGAGGTCAGCGAGCTGATCGTAAAAAATGCCATGTTGATCCCTGTGGGTTTTCGGGCCCCCTCTCCTCGTAGTAATTCCACACAATACTGCTGGATTTTCCAGTGGGCCGGTTCACAAAACCTGGGATACGATCCTTCGTTCAAAAGCTGATATGGAAGCTTGACTGTTGTGCTGGCTGTGCTGCAAAGTGCGAAGGAGGGTTTTACGTACCGAATGCATAGACCCCCCTTGCAAGATGGAAATGCAGAAGCCTCATCACGGTGCACCCCCAAAAGTTGCCGTGCCACTGTTTCATTTGTCATTTTGACCGCTGCCAGGTGTGCACGTCAAAGGACGGGTAAGACATCACAAAAAACCGCGCGAGTAATGTGCAGAAATGCTAGTAAATTATGCAAGGATCACGGTTACCACTTCGTTAGAGTTCAGTTCCTAATATAGGCGGACGCGCCACTCCCTATCAGGCTCAGCCCACAGGGCCCCAGCATGGCCGGCTTCTCATCAGAATTGGCCTTTCTTCCCTCTGCTCCCCGCAAACTTAGCCTCACTTTCCTGGCCTTAGCCAGCCCAGGGTTGTTGTAATCGATTCAGCCAAAGGGCTAGGGATCTGCAGCGGGCAAAAGCTGGCCTGACGTTTACAATCTTTTTCCACTTTTACCCTCAGTCTCTATCCCCAAAGACTCGTCTACTATGCTCCTTCGTCTCAGCATAGAGACCTCCCATTCGTTTGTAACCACACTCGCTACTACAAGTACCATCTAGACCAATGCGCCATTTTCATCCTGAGAGAGCCTCTAGACGCCCGAAATCGCCGAGCCACCTCGAACGCCGCCCAACTGGCCCCCAGGTCTTTCCCAACACGTAATACCTACGCTCCAAAAAGCCAGGAGAGTGGCCTCCCTGACCGTTACCCATCCTGCCCAAGGGCCTCTCTTCGCGTTCGGCTACGATCTGTTCAGGCATGGAGTCTCCGGAGCGAATGCCAATTGCCTGCGTACACTGCGCAAAGGCGAAGGCGAAGTGCGACAAGAAGGTGAGCAGGGGCTCCCAAACCACAATACCACAGAAAAAGGGCAGATGTGGAGGTCAATGGCACGACTGTGGAGCCGGTGGTGTTACATACCTTTGGCAAGGCAGTCGGTCTTTCGGCCTCCCTGATGCAAGCCCCTCTGTTGGGAACAAAAAGCTGATTGATAGTACAGGTGCCGTGCTCGCGATGTGTAAGCAAGCAGATAGTCTGCCAATCAAGAGCGACTCGGCGATCATCTCAGGCGCCCTCACGTCGAGGGACCAATCTTCCGCGGCCGCATCCGGAGCGTGCTTTGCATGCCTCGGCCGCCTTCCATATCTCGCAATTATCATCCCCGCCGCATGACGGCACTTTAATGTCTCCTGGTAGGGTCTTCACCGCTCCTGAGTAATGCTGGAGTGCCACTAATCAATACGAAGTAAACTTTAATTCGCACCCGATGTCGACTCATCGGCTCTCTTTGCCGGAAATCGGGCAGGCGCTTCCAATGACAAATGGCTTATATGCGCACGACATTGATCCACCACAGCATCTGCGCAATGGGTTCTCTCAGACGCCTTCCGACGCCAACATTCCCATCACACCCGTCATGCCCAACATGCCCCAAATGGAGAATTTCGTCTCCATGAATGGAAGCTTCGACTCCGAAAGCGACAGCCCTTTTCTCTCCATGAGCAGTGGCCAGACATCTTCAATGGACTACGACATGTCCAACATGCTGGACCTTATGAGCCCTCCAGGGTTTATGCAAGAGTTTAACGATCAACTGGCCGCGTCGGGCAAAGGAATTGTGCAAACGCCGAACCATATTTCAATCTTCGCAAAGGACAGTCCAGCATATGTCAAATCCCGACTTGACATGGACAGTCCCCCACAATATGCGCCTTACCGGATGCAAGCACGCTCTCCGCTTTCACCTACCTCGTTGAGCGGACTACAAGAACCAGACGCTGTCATAAATGCGCAGCAAGCTTGGCCATTCTTCCAATGCAATCCTGCAGAGAAACCCTCGGCCATGCCCCCCAAAACCGCCAGCATCTACCTCGAGGGTCTGGCACAAACACTCAGGAATCCTAATATATGGAGAGCTTGGATAGCTCAATCGCAATTGGACGACGGTTGCAATAACTATGCACATGATTCTACCTTGTCGGCCGTTCCCATGGAGTCACAGTCGAGGGAGAAGTTGCTCGCCATAATGCAAAGCTTCCTCCATAAAGCATTGGACATCCACCGAACCGGGCCCCATGGTGGCAAAGAGGAGAGTCGAGGAAGCAGCCCGGATTCCACTACCGGCAGCTATTTGATGTTGCCTCCTCCAGAAGTGATGCAATCGTTCCTGACGAACTACATAACCCGCTATCGGCCGTACTATCCCTGCATATCGGGTGGAAGACTTGATCCAAATACCCTGATGCAACTTAACAACGGCAAAGCTCCAAGCTTGCTTTTGCTGTTAATGTTAGCTTCAGGAGCAATATCCACACCGACTGTCGAGGCTCGATATTTGGCCTCTGGGATGACCGAAGCTTGCCGTATTTCGCTGTTCGATCTTATCGAGAAAGATGTCTTCCAAGCAAGAGATCCTATCGTTCTTCAATCAGCTCTTCATTTCACCACGTTGGCAGCTTGGAGTGGAGATAAGTGGCACATGGATGTGAGTTCATGTGGTTAGATCATTGCTCTGCCAGACACTGACCTTTGCCACACAGATCGCAATGGGGCAACGAGGAATGTATTTGGCGGTATGTATCTTTCCACCAGCGTTAGGCACCCGAAGCTAATGCGTTATACAGATGTTGACACATGCTGGACTGCTTGACATGCAAGAAACCAAATGCCAACTGCAGGAATGTCAGCAAGAGCCTGAGCGTTTCTGGGAAGGGTGGAAGGCGTCCGAGGCCAAGAGCCGGTGGGTTTTTTTTTTCCTTCCCCTTCTTCCAAAGCTCCTCCATCGTATCATAGCTGATCTTGTGGTATCTAGACTTGCACACTCTTGGGTCATCGTTGACCAAGAGATGAGCCTGTTCTCTGACACGGCTCCCATACTTTCGATCGTGAACTTGCACTCCCCAATGCCAGACGCTGATGCTCTGTGGCAAGCCAATTCACCATCTGACTGGTTGATGGCGTTTGAGAGTGTCCACGGTTCAAACTACAGTAATCCATCATCACTCCGTCAGCTTTTCACTCGTTTCGTAGCCGGCGAGATTGAAGAGCCGGGGATGGTGATACCGCCCCTGCATCTTCGTCTGCTGCTTCACCCTCTGCAGACGCAAGTCTGTCAGTTACGTCAATTCCTGACCTGCCTGCCTGATGGAGGAAGCCATGCAAAGGCATCGCGAACCGTATCGAAAGCGGCCACCAAGGCCCGGCTTGAGGAAATATCGATGCTTCTGCAGCAGTGGTATTCCATTAGTAAACAGAGCGCCAGTAACAGACAAGAGACCTGCTGGACGACTTGCGCGAACTTAATCATGTACCATCTTATCTCCTTGAATGCCATTACAAGTTTCAAGGATATTGAACAGTTTGCAAGGCGAGAGGTTGTTGTTGGTCCGTTCCGGCATGCAGCATGGCTGCAATCACGCTGCATTGACCAGGCCGAGGAAACGTCCTTCCACTGTGGTCAAGTGCTTCGACTGATCAGATCGATGCCAGAGCAAGTCAGGCCGTCGTGGTGGGCTGGGGCCATCTACCGAGTGGCACTGACTTACTGGGCCAACAGTATGGCCAACGTTGGATCCCGGTTCCCCACGAGTGGCCACAGTGTGGAAGCGGATCGACCAATTGCCATTGACGCCTTGACGCCCGAAGACCCGGCAATCACCCGATACTTGAAATACCAGGAGGGCCAGCCAGTCTTGTCCAAACCCGACGGGTCGTTCATTTCCACCGACGTTCCAAACAACATCTTGAAGTATTGTATTGACCTTCTCGAAGAGGACTCGTCGATGCGGCTGACGGATGGGATCAAAAGAAAGCTTCGCATTTTCCTCGCTGGGTGGAAAGAGTCTTGAGGTGGTTGCTGTGTTAGGCGTCAAGCCCCGGTGTGACGTCGATGATCACGAGTTCTGATATTCGAACCAAGTCCGGAAAGTCTGATCTAGCCCCGTTGCCTTATAAGCACGACCGGCCAGAGTCTCTACCAGGGACCACTCATTTCTGCTCAACACGAAGAGCAAACTCATATCATGACCTTTGACGAATTGTGGGAAATCAGGGAGTGCGTAAAGGAATAGAAGGACTGCAGCCCCAGGAAGGCCCCCCTGGGACGTGAATAAGGCCGGACGGACAGGCCACTCGGACGTTCACACGATGCCTCCACTGTTTCATTATTTGTCGGACTTACGAAACTGACGATCATGCCACTAATGCCCTACTCTCGAGATGGATGATGCGACTTTGAATTATGTCCCCATGATTTTATGCAAGGCTGCAATAGGTAGCCGGTAATGACGGTACGAAGTGCTAGGAGCAGATCTAAATCTGAATGAACTTTTTCCAACTATTGTTTCTAATGCATCAATTTTGCGTTCATACCACTTCTTCGTTCCTTCCGGACCGATGAAACACCATCGAACCCGGCATGTTTCATGGCGATCATTGAATCTCATACAGTATTAAGTCTTCAAGCAGACGCTAGCCGCCGCTACGGCTTCATCGACGGACGTTGCTTTAGTAGTCGTTGCCTGATTATTGTGACTCCTGGATTGTCTAACGGACGCTCTAATCCCCGACTTGTCCGTTGAAGGGTGTGAATCGCGCTGTCGGGACATAGCTTCTAGACTATTGGCAGTTCATCATGCTCGTGCTCGAAGAAAGTGGAAAGGGGATGTTTCGGCATTTGCAGGTGTTTTGCTCCCTCTAATTGAAGAGCAAAAGAAGCAGCCATCTGTCG
>Ga0335075_10017018_pt1 | contig 10829 bp, 11 predicted proteins | sample Lox_Sample_24_FD_206723 | JGI IMG/M metagenome (GOLD analysis project Ga0335075, IMG submission 206723) | Soil microbial communities from Loxahatchee National Wildlife Refuge, Florida, United States - Lox_Sample_2.4 | ecosystem: Environmental > Terrestrial > Soil > Wetlands | place: USA... | reverse complement strand
CCCCGTGCTGACGGTGCTGCTGTTCGAGAATGAAGCGGAGGCGGTCGAGATCGCCAACGACACTCCGTATGGCCTTACCGCTTATATCTGGACCGGCGACTGCGGCCGCGCGCTACGCATGGCGCATGCGGTGGATGCCGGCATGGTCTGGGTGAATTCCGAGAACAACCGGCATCTGCCCACACCGTTCGGCGGCATGAAGGCGAGCGGCATCGGCCGCGATGGCGGTGACTACAGCTTCGACTTCTACATGGAGACGAAGAACATTTGCCTGGCTCACGGCACTCACCGGGTGCCGAAGTTGGGCGCGTGATTTGCGACAGGAGCGAGCCTGTGAGTGTCCAGCCCGATCGGCTCAAAGGGTCCGTCCCGCCTCTGGTCACACCGTTTCGTGACGGCGAGGTGGATTACGACGCCTACGCGAAGCTCGTTGCATTTCAGATCAAGAATGGGTCGCATGGCATTCTGGTAAACGGTACGACCGCGGAGCCGTCCACTCTTTCAGTAGAGGAGCGCAACCGGCTCGTCGACATCGCCGTGCAGGTGGCGGCGCAAAAGGTTCCTGTCGTCGCGGCCACCGGCTCGCAGTCCTTGCGCGAGACACGCGAGTTGACCGAGCACGCGGCCAAGGCGGGTGCCGACTCCCTGTTGATTGTAACTCCTTACTATATCCGGCCGCCGCAGCGCGGGCTCATCGCGTACTATCTCGAGCTCGCCTCGATGACCGCTCTGCCGTGGATGGTGTATCACATCCCCGGACGCGCCGCGGTCAACGTGACGATCGACACACTGAAGGAGCTGCGTGCGAAGTCGCCTACCTTTGTGGGCATGAAACACGCGGTGAACGATCTTGCCCTGGTGTCCGAATGCCACGCCGCGCTGGGACCGGAGTTCAAGATATTCGTGGGCCTGGAAGAGCTGAGTTTCCCCATGATGGCCGTGGGCGCCTGTGGCCTGATGAATGCGGTCGGGAACTTGCAGCCCAGGATCCTTTCGGACCTGTGTGATGCCATGTGGCGGAACGATCTGCCCGCGGCACAGGCTCTGCATCATCAGCTCTTCGAGATCAACCAGGCGGTGTTCTTTGACACCAACCCGATTCCGATGAAGTACATGATGAAGCGGCTCGGCATTCTGGCGAGCAACGAGCACCGGCTGCCGATGGTACCGGCGACCCCGGAGCTCGAGCGGCGTCTGGATGCCGTGTTGAAGCGCGTCGGTCTGCTCGGGGAGCGGGCTGCTTGAAGCTGCTCAACTTCCGTGCGGAAGGTCGGGAGTCGGTCGGAGCATTGGGTACGCGCGGCATCGTCGATCTCGGGGCGCGCCTGGGCCACGAAGTTACCGACGCGTTGACATTCATCCGGTCCGGCCTCACAGGCCCGGCCCGCAGTGTTGCATCGCTCGAGCAGAGTGACTACACACTCGATGAGGTGCAGATTCTCAAGCCGGTCGGACGCGACACGCGGTACTTTTGCATCGGCGTGAACTATCCGGATCGCAACGAGGAATACAAGGATGGGAGCGAGCGGCCGAAATATCCGAGCCTGTTCATGCGCTCCCACACTTCGCTGGTTGCGCATGGTGAGCCGATTCTGCGGCCGCGCGAGTCCGAGCAGCTCGACTACGAGGGCGAGATCGTCGTCGTCATTGGAACGGGCGGCCGGCGCATCAAGGCGGAAGCCGCTTTGCAGCACGTATTCGGATACACGTGTGCGAACGAGGGCTCCGTTCGCGACTGGCTGAGGCATTCGAAGTTCAACGTCACGCAAGGAAAGAATTTCGACCGGTCCGGCGCCATCGGCCCCTACATCGTGACGGCGGACGAGGTCGGTACGGCGCCGTTACGCGTGACGACACACGTGAATGGCGAAGAGCGGCAGAACGATACGAGCGACCGTATGCTCTTCTCGATCCCCTATCTCATCAGCTACCTTTCGACGTTCTGCACGCTGGAGCCCGGCGATGTGATTCTGAGTGGCACGCCCAGCGGCGCGGGGGCGCGTTTCGACCCGCCTCGCTACCTGGTCCCCGGAGACGTCGTCCGGGTCGAAGTCTCGCGAGTTGGATCTCTGAGCAACACGGTGGTTGACGATGTCGGCTGACGAAGAAGACAGAACAGTTGCGCGCACGGCTTTGCCCATGCGGGCGTTCTCCGAATCGCTTCCCATGGCGTTGCTGCGGACACGGGAGGCTGTCATGTGCCTCTTCCGGCCCGGCCTGCGCGGCCATGGTGTAACGGAGCAGCAGTGGCGCATCATGCGTGCGCTCGCGCACTCCGGGCCCATGGAAGTGACCGAGTTGGCGGACGCCACGTTCCTGCTCGGGCCGAGTCTTTCACGCATCTTGCCGGATATGGAGAAGCGGCAGCTCGTCAGCCGTAAGCAGGTGGAGTCCGATCTGCGGCGCAGCGTGGTGAGCCTCGAGCCCAAGGGGTTGCGGCTCATCGCCTCCCATGCGCCGGACTCGGAACGGATCTATGGCGAGATTGCCAAACGTTTCGGGGACGAGCGGGTGGCGCAACTGTTCACCCTGTTGCACGAGTTGCAGGCATCCATAGAGGACTTGTCACAAGAGGACGAGTCGACACAACGATCGAGCCGCAAGACGGCCGTCCGGGCGCGCAAGCGCCCCTGATGACGGCCGCCGGCGAGCCCGACGGGGGCGATGAAGGTATGAGTCTGTACAACGTACAAAAGCTGATGTTCCAACTCAACCGGGATCCACTGATCCGCAAGCGCTTCGACGAGGCGTTCGACTCGCTGCTCGAGGACTACGATCTCACCGAGGAAGAGCAGATCGCGTTGCGCGATCCCGATATCGGGTTGCTCTACGTCATGGGTGTCAATGGCCAGATTCTGATGCACTACGCGGCCCTGCGCGGCTTCGAGTGGACAGCGTACATCGAGGCGATGCGCGAAGGCGAGCGCAGATATGGCCCGGTACGCACGGGCTTGTATACGCGGGCCGAAGGTAGATGACATGAGCCTGGTGTTTGCCGGCGTGTGCAGCCATGCCCCCGGGATCACCGGGAGGAAGGATCGTGCCGATCCGGTGGTCCGCGACGCCTTCTATGCCGCTTACGACCGTATGCGGGCGGCACTCGAGGCGGCGCGGCCCGATGTGCTGATCGTCATCGGCGCCGAGCACTTCGCCAACTTCTTCATGAACAACATGCCGGCCATCTGTGTCGGTATGGCTGAGCATTACGAAGGACCGATCGAGGACGAGGCCTGGCTCGGCATCCGGCGGACCCGCTTTCCGGGTGCGCCGCGGCTGTCCAGGGAGCTCATCCAGGACGTCATGAACGATATCGACCTCGCCTATGCGCAGGAGTGGAAGTTCGATCACGGCATCATGGTGCCGCTGCATTTCCTCACCCCGCGCGCCGACTTGCCGGTCATTCCGGTCAACATCAACTGCCAGGGGCCGCCGCTCATTCCGCTGCACCGCTGTTATGAGTTTGGCCGGGCGCTGCAGCGCGCTTGTACCGCGCGTCCCGAGCGCATCGCCGTGATCGGCACCGGCGGCATCTCGCACTGGCCGGCGACGCCCGACTCGGGAAAAATCAACGAGGCGTGGGATCGCGCCTTTCTCGAGAAATTTCTCGCCAACCGGCGCGAGGAGCTGCTCGCCTACAAGGACGACGAGACCTGGCGCGAAGCCGGGCAGGGCGGCTTGGAAATCCGCACCTTCATCGCGCTCGCGGGCGCGGCGGAAGGCCATACGGGGGAGCTGTGGTTCTACGCCCCCATCCCTATTTTCGCGGTCGGTTGCACGGTCGCGGTCATGAAACTGGAGTAACCTCATGCGTCCCCCTTATCGAGCCGACCAGGTCGGCAGCCTGCTGCGTCCCGCGGCGCTCGTGGAAGCGCGCGCTCGCTTCAAGAAAGGCGAAATCAACGCCGAGCAGCTCCGCAAGCACGAGGATGACGCCATCCGCGCGGCCATCGCTCGCCAGGAGTCGGTTGGTCTGCAGTCGGTGACCGACGGGGAGCTCCGTCGCGATTATTGGCACATCGACTTCCTGCGCCAGCTACAGGGCGTGGAAATCAAACAGATGGCCGGTCCGAAGTTCGCCGGTACGCAGGAGCAGCCGCCGATTGCGACCGTGGTCGGCAAGTTGGATTACGCCCGGCCGGTGATGGTCGAGGATTTCACGTTCCTGAAGTCACAGACAAAGCGCACTGCGAAGCAGACGATTCCATCGCCGTCGATGTTGCACATGCGCGCCGGCCGCAAGGGAGTCTCCAGCGAGGTCTATCCCGATATCGATACGTTCTGGGCCGACGCCGCGACGACCTACAGCAAGGCGTTGGGTTCATTCAGCGCGGCAGGCTGCAAGTACCTGCAGCTCGACGATGTGGCTTTCGCGTATCTGGGCGATGAGAAATTCCGCGAGAGCTGCCGTGCCAACGGCGATGATCCGGCGAAATTGCCGCGCCGTTACGCCGACACGATCAACGCGGCGCTGAAAAACCGGCCGGCGGACCTGGCCGTGACCATTCACACGTGCCATGGCAACTTCAAGAGCTCCTCCGCCACACAGGGCGGCTACGAGGAGATTGCCGAGGCGATGTTCTCTTGCGAGGTCGACGGCTTCTTCATGGAGTTCGACTCGGAGCGCTCCGGGAGTTTCGAGCCATTGCGCCTGTTGCCGAAGAACAAGCGAGTGGTCCTGGGCCTGGTGACCACGAAGGTGGGACAGATCGAGAGCAAGGATGTGCTCAAGCGCAGCATCGACCTGGCGACGAAGTACGTGCCGCTCGAGAACCTGTGCATATCACCGCAGTGCGGCTTTGCCAGCACGCACCACGGCAACAAGCTGTCCGAGGACGATCAGTGGCGCAAGCTCGCCCTGGTGGTCGAGGTGGCTGATGAGGTGTGGGGATCGCGGTAGCCCCTTGCGTGGGCGCCGGCTTGTGCCAGCCGGCGCGCATGGGGGTGGTCGGTGCGCGCGTCCGGGCGACCTGGCGGCTCAGTCGGCCGTGCCCAGCCCCCAGCCGCCGTCGATGATGATCTCCTGGCCGGTGATGTAACCCGACCCTGGTGAGGCGAGGAACAGGGCCAACCCCTCCAGGTCTTCGGGAATCCCCACCCGGTGCATCGGGATCACTTTGCCGACGGCTTTCTGTGTGTCCGGGTTGTGAGCGTGGCCGCCGCCTATGTTGGTCACTATGAAGCCGGGCGCGATCGCGTTCACGGTGATGTTGTAGGCGGCGAGCTCCAGCGCAACACTGCGCATGAAATGCGCTGCACCTGCCTTCGCCGCCATGTAGGCCGAGCCGATCGCAGGCTCGACATGGGTGGCGGCTAGTGAGGTCGTCATGATGATTCTGCCGGAGCGCCGTGGCTTCATGTGCCGCGCGGCCGCGCGGGCCGTCGCAAAGATGCCGTTCAGGTTTATGTCGATGACACGGTTCCAGCGCTCGTCGGTGTAGTTCTCGAGGCCGCCCTCGATAACGCGCTGGCGCTGCTGTCCGACCCACGAGCCGACGAACCCGACACCCGAGTCGATGCCGGCATTCGCGCAGACGATATCGAGGCGTCCGTACTCGCGCGCGGCTTCATCTATCGCGGCATCGAGTGATCCATGGTCGGTGACGTCAACTACCTTGCCGCGCACGTCAAATCCGGCATCGCGCAGGCGTTTCGTCTCGTCCTCGATCCGTTGGCCATGGACGTCGAGCATTGTGACCCGCGCGCCGTTGGCGGCGTAGGCCTCGGTGAGAGCCAGCCCGATCCCACTAGCGCCTCCGGTCACTACGGACCCGTAGCCCGTCACATTGAACAGCTCAGAGATCTTCTTCATGAACGTCCTCTTCTCGCACGGGCGTCGCCCGCTCGCGGCTCGGCCAGCCAGTGCGATGCGCGCGTCGCGCCCCCTCAAGTCACCGCCTTCAGATTCTCTTCCAGCAGGTTAGCAGGCGCGCCGGTGTTGGTCAGCACTGCCTGCTTCTTCACGAACGACAGCATGCCGCCGCGACCGCCCAGGCCGGAGAGCTTGAACGACTCCCATTCGGCCACGCCGTAACCGGCGAACGTCAGAAAGGTGTCCTGCAGGCTGACGACCCCGGCGTCGATCCGGTCGGCAATGCGCCGCGCCTCCTCGACAGTGCCTGCAATCACCGCCGCGGACAACCCGAAATACGTATCGTTCGCCAGACGGACAGCCTCTTCCTCGGTGCGGTATTTCATCACCGGCATGACGGGCCCGAATGTCTCGTCCTGCATGATCTTCATGTCATGGGTAACGCCGGTCAGGATCGTGGCGCGCATGTACAGGCCACCATCGATGTTCTCACTCTTCCCGCCCGTGCGCAGCTTCGCTCCCTTGGCGAGCGCATCGTCGATGTGGCCATCGACGATCTGGGCCTGGCGATCGAAAATGAACGGACCCATGTGCCCCGCAAGCGGATCGGGATGGTTCAGTTGCACGCGCTCGGCCTTGGCCGCCAGCAGCTCGACAAACCGGTCGTGCACCTCCTCCTGCACGTAGATGCGCTCGATGGAGAAGCAAACCTGTCCGGTGCTCGTGACCGCGCCGCGCAGCACCGCCGTCGCCGCCCGCTCCAGGTCGGCGGTTCGCGTGATGATCACCGGGTCCTTGCCGCCCAACTCCAACATGCAGGGAATAAAACGGCGCGCGCAGGCTTCGGCGACTTTACGCCCGTTGGCGACACTTCCGGTGAAATTGACTATGTCGACGTTCTCGACCATTGCTGCGCCGGTGCGCCCGTCGCCGACGACATAGGTGAGCACTTCCGCGAGCTCCGGCACTTCGCCGATCGCTTGCATCATGGGCTTCACGAAGCGCGGTGCGACCTCACTGGGCTTGACGATGGCTGCGCAGCCGGCGAACAACGCAGGGATGACGTGTAACGTCGAGAGCATCATCGGGGCATTCCAGGGTCCGATGATGCCGGCAAGCGGGTAGGGGCGCAGGTTCGTGTCGTAAGTGACGTTGGGTGCGCCCGGCGAGGTTCCCGAGCGCTTCGCGGCAGCGAAGATGTCAGGTGCGGCCGCGCAATGACGCATGATCGAGCCGATGACCATGTCCGGGGCGACCTTGGAGATCTGTCCATGACCGGTGTCGGTGCTGTCGGCCTCGATGAGCGCGTCACGATGCGCGCGCAAGCGCTCCGCCCACGCGCGCATGACTGCGATCCGGTGCTCGAGCGGCGCCGCCGCCCAGCTTTTCTGGGCCTCGCGCAGGCGCGTGCAGATCGCTTTGATCTCATCAGCCCCGGGCGGCGCGATTTGCAGGTCGATTTGACCGCTGCGTGGATTACGGACGGACAACAGCTCGGCGGCATTGACGGCGGTCATGGCGGAGTTCCCCCTTGAGGACGGTGGGCGGTGCGATCATTGATTTATCATTGAAACTCGTCAAGTATGGCGGCACGGCGCGGCCGTCCGTCGGGCTTGGAGGGGGTACGTTCATGGACACGGTGTTTCCGGACATTCCGCTCTACCAGGGCTGGGGCGCGCCCTTGCGCCTGGAGTCCGACATTCGCGATTTGCGCCTGGTACAAGGGCAGGTGCCGCGCGACCTCAGCGGAATGCTGTATCGCTGCGGGCCGGACCGGCAGTATCCCTCGATGGCCAAGGACGACATTTTCATCGACGGGGAAGGCATGGCCCACCTGTTCCGATTCGAGAACGGCCATGTCGACTACCGCAGCCGCTGGGTGCGCAACGAGCGCTTCCGCTTGCAGGAGCAAGCCCGCCGCTCGCTCTTCGGGCGCTATCGCAACCGCTACACGAACGATCCGAGCGTCGCCGGCAAGAACATGGGCACGGCGAATACCAACATCGTCTGGCACGGGCGCAAGCTGCTGGCGTTGAAGGAGGATTCGCTGCCGATCGAGCTCGATTCCGAGACTCTCGAGACGCTTGGTGAGTGGCGTTACGAAGGCGCTGTGAGCGCCGTCAGTCTCACCGCGCACCCGAAGCTCGATTATCACACCAACGAGTTGCTCACCTTTTCGTACCAGGCACGCGGTGACGCCACCACGGACATCGTGTTTTATGTCGCGGGCGAGGGCGGCAAGATCGTGCACGAGATCTGGTTCAACATGCCGTATCCCGGCATGGTCCACGATTTCGCCGTGACCGATACTCACGTGATCGTGCCGTTCTTTCCGCTCATCACGGACATGGCCGTACTCAAGCAAGGTGGTCCGTTCTACCAATGGCATCCGGACAAACGCAGCCACTTCGCGATCGTGCCGCGCCGTGGCAGCTCCCGCGACGTACGCTGGTTCCAAGGACCGGCTGTGAGTGCGGGTCATATGATGAATGCCTTCAACCAGGGCTCGCAGCTCCACCTCGATCTGTGTCTCTACAACGGTAATTGCTTCGAATTCTTCCCGAGTCATGACGGCTCGCCCTTCAAGGGCTCACCGCCACAACTCACCCGGCTGAGCTTCGATCTCGCGGGCCAACACGACGGCTACGAGGCGAAGCTGCTCTGCCCGGTTCCGACCGAGATGCCGAAGTGTGACGACCGGTACATGGGCAAGCCGTATCGATACGGCTACGGCATCTGCCGCTCGCCGACCGCGAAGGCCGGTGAGATGGGCATGGGGGCGATCGGGTGCTTCGATCACCAGACCGGCAAGTTGACGACCTGGTCTCCCGGGGAGGGCTGCGGCGTGCATGAGCCTAACTTCGTGGTAAAGCCCGGGGCTCCCGAGGGAGAGGGTCATCTGCTCGTCATTGTGAACCGCTTTGCGGCGAACCATAGCGACCTTGCGATCCTCAATGCCCGCGATATCGCGGCCGGTCCTGTGGCGCTGTTGCGTTTGCCGGTACGGGTCCGGTCAACCTTCCATGGCATGTGGGTTCCGGAGAGTGCGCTCACGACGGGGCGATACGTAGCGTGAAGATACAAGCAGCCGTCTCGCGGGAGGCAACGCGCCCGCCGTCATTGGAGACTCTCGAGATCGAGGAGCCCCGCCGGGGTGAGATTCTGGTGCGGATCGTGGCGAGCGGGATCTGCCACACCGATATCAACGTCCACGAGCGCGACCGCAGTCCGAAGCCGATCGTCCTCGGGCACGAGGGCGCGGGGATCGTCGAGCGCGTAGGTCCCGGTGTAACGCGCCTGGTGCCCGGCGATCCGGTCATTCTCAGCGTGAGCTTCTGCGGCGAATGTCCCAGTTGCCGCGTCAATGCGCACAGTTACTGTTACGAGGTGCTACCGCGGAATTTTGGAGGACGCCGCCCGGATGGGACCACTCCCTTGAGTCAACCGGACGGGGCCCCGATCAACGCCCGTTTCTTCGGCCAGTCATCGTTCGCGACTTACGCGCTTGCAGATGAGAAGAGCGCGGTAAAGGTTCCGCCGGATCTCCCGCTCGAGATCATGGGGCCGCTGGCGTGTGGTGTGATCACCGGGGCTGGATCGGTAATCAACTCTCTCGCGGTCCGGCCTGGGCAGTCCATTGCTGTATTTGGTACGGGCGCGGTGGGCCTGAGCGCGGTCATGGCCGCCAGGATTGTTGGAGCAACACGCATCATTGCGGTCGATGTCGTGCCGTCCCGGCTCGAGTTGGCAATGGAGCTCGGAGCGACGGACTCGATCGATGCCTCAGCCGGGAACCCGGCACAGGCGATCAAGGATCGCACCCGCCATGGAGTTGATTTCAGCTTCAACACCACGCGCTCCGCGGCGGTCTTCTCACAGGCGATGGAGTGCCTTGCCCCGCGTGGCGTGGCCGGCTTCGTCGGTGCTCCGTTGGGTTCCTGGACGCCCGACATGTTCCAGATTCTCAGTGGCGGCCGGAGCGTGCGCGGTATTCTGGGCGGCGACGCTTCACCCGGTTTCTTCATTCCGCTATTGATCGAGTATTACCGGCAGGGACGGCTGCCTTTCGACCGGCTCATCCGTTTCTATTCATTCGCGGATATCGCCCAGGCGTTTGCCGATTGCGAGCACGGCACCACCATCAAGGCCGTCCTGCGCATGTGACCCAACGAGGAGCAGAGGCATGTCGACCCAGCCATCCGATCCGACACAGGCGCTCCAGAGGCTGCTGGCGCGAGTGCAGCGCCTCGAGGATCAGCTCGAGATCCAGAAGGTCCAGTCAAAATATGCCCACTACCTCTTCACGCAGCAATTCGACCGCATCGTCGATGAGTGCTTCGCCAAGCGGGTGCCGGACGTGTCGGTGGAGTTCTCCGACAGCGGGGTTTACCGCGGGCTCGATAGTATCCGTGCGCTCTACCAGGCGTTCATGGCGACGAAAAACATTCCCGGGTTTTTCATTCTGCACATGACGGTGAATCCCTACATCGAGATCGCTGCGGACGGGCTCTCGGCGCATAGTCACTGGCTGTCGCCCGGAGCTGCGGGAAGCGCGACCTCGTCCACCTGGATCTGGGGTCCTTACTACGTCGACTACGTGAAAGAGAATGGCTTCTGGCGCATCACGCATTCAAATCTCGCGCCGTTGTTCCGCAACCGCTACGAGGTGAGCTGGTCGGAAGCGAAGGATCATGGCTCGGTGCGCGGTCCCCTGGCCGTCAAGGCCGATGAGCCCAGCACGCTTTACCGTCCGTATAATGAGGTGAAAAACGAGCGCGACATCTTCAAGCACCACCCGACATTGCCGGAACCGTACTGAGTGACCCATGAACAAACAGATGTTCCGCGACTATATCGACTGCTTCAACCGCGACGATTTCGCGGGCTTCACCCGCTACTACACGGATGACGTGCTGCTCGAGTTGCCGAAGAAGGAGCTGCGCGGACCCCAGGCCATTGTGGATTTCTATCGTGTCGTGAAAGCGCGGATTCGCGAGACTCTGCGGATCAACGAGATCGT
>Ga0335075_10017017_pt1 | contig 10829 bp, 7 predicted proteins | sample Lox_Sample_24_FD_206723 | JGI IMG/M metagenome (GOLD analysis project Ga0335075, IMG submission 206723) | Soil microbial communities from Loxahatchee National Wildlife Refuge, Florida, United States - Lox_Sample_2.4 | ecosystem: Environmental > Terrestrial > Soil > Wetlands | place: USA: Florida... | reverse complement strand
GTCGAGAACTCGCTGCGCCGGCTCGGCACCGATTGGATCGACCTCTACCAGATCCATCGTCCGGAGGCCGACACCGACATCGACGAGACGCTGGGGGCGCTCTCGGACCTGATCCACCAGGGCAAGGTCCGCTACGTCGGCTCCTCCACCTTCCCCGCCTCTCAGATCGTCGAGGCGCAGTGGACCGCGCGGGAGCGCGGCCGCGAGCGGTTCGTCTGCGAGCAGCCGCCCTACTCGCTGCTGGTTCGGTCGATCGAAAACGACGTGCTTCCGACCTGCGCGCGCCACGGAATGGGCGTCATCCCATGGAGCCCGCTGGCCGGGGGCTGGCTGTCTGGCCGCTATCGCAAGGGCGCCGAGACCCCAGCCTCCACCCGCGCCGAGCGGCTGCCCGCCCGCTTCGACCTCTCCATCCCTGAGAACCAGCGCAAGCTGGAGGCGGCCGACGCGCTTGCGGTCGTGGCCGAGGAGGCGGGGATGACGCTGATCGAGATGGCGATCGCATTCGTCATCCGGCACCCCGCCGTCACCGCAGCGATCATCGGTCCCCGCACGATGGAGCACCTCGAGTCACAGCTCACCGCGGCGGAGGTGACCCTCTCCGACGACGTCCTGGATCGCATCGACGAGATCGTGCCGCCGGGGGTCAACGTCAACCCCAACGACGGCGGCTGGCCGAACCCCGCGCTGGATCGCTCCGCGCGCCGTCGATAGTCACGAGCGCGCGCTGACCGGTCGACGGGCGTCCAGTACTGGCGGCGGGTCCTTCATCTCGCCCGCCGTCTGCCGATATCCCATGCATCGCTCGCACGTCGCCCCGACCCACGATGCCCGAGACAAAGCTCGAACATATTGTCGGCAGCACCGCCGACCCACGGCTGCTCATGCAGCGGATCGTCGACGAGGCACAGGCTCTGATCCCGTGCGCGTCGGGTGTCGCGATCGTGATGGACGACGGCGGCAGGCTCGTCCCAGTCTGCGGCGCGGGCATCGGTGTCGACCACATCGGTCGGGTCACGGAGATCGACAGCACGCTCTCGGGAAGCTCGTTGATCTCGGGCGAGATTGTGGTCTGCGACGACATCTCCACCAACGAGCGCGTCGACCCGGGCCTCCGGGCCGACCCGCGGGCCGTGTCACTGCTGTCGGTCCCGCTGCGGCGCGACGGCCGGCCGATCGGGCTGCTCGTGATGGTCTCCAGTGTGTCCGGGGCGTTCACCCCCGAGGTCGCGGCGCGGGTCGTCCGCGTGGCGGACTTCATGGCGGTCACGCTCGCGTCCGTGATTGAGACGGCGCGGGCGGTCGGTGAGGTGCTCGGCTCCCCGGGCCGGCCCGGAGCGGAACTGGACACCGACCGGGAGTCGATCGCGACGTTCGTCGCCAATGTGATGGAGCCGGGGGCGGTGGATACGCTGGCCGCCCGCGAGCGGGTTGCCTCGGTGATCGCCGGCGGGCTGATCGAGTCCGTGGTCCAGCCGATCGTCGACCTCGATTCCGGCGCGATCAAGGCGGTCGAGTCGCTCTCGCGGTTTGCGAGCGAGCCACGCCGAGGGCCGGACGTGTGGTTTGCGGAGGCCGAGGCTGTCGGCCTGGGGCTGGAACTCGAGGATCTCGCCGTGCGCCGGGCGCTGCGCGCGCTCGACCAACTGCCCGGCTCGGTCACCTTCGGGCTCAACATCAGCTACGACATGCTCGTCTCCGGCCGGATGACGGCGTTGCTCGCGGGCCAGCCCGCACAGCGGATGTTTGTGGAGCTCACCGAGCATGTGATGTTCGGGGACTACGAGCTGGCGCGGGAGGCGATCGCCGACCTCCGTGCCCGAGGGGTGCGCGTGGCGATCGATGACGTCGGCGCGGGCTACTCCAGCTTCCGGCACGTCCTTGAGCTGGCGCCGGACGCGATCAAGCTCGACCGTTGCTTCACGTCCGGGATCGAGGACGACCGCGCCCGCCGGGCGATGGCCGCGGGCTTCGTCCACTTCGCCGGGGAGATGGGGATCGACCTGATCGCCGAGGGGATCGAGACCGAGCGTGAGCTCGAGTCGGTGCGGAGCCTCGGGGTGACGCTCGGCCAGGGCTATCTGATCGCCAGGCCGGGTCCCCCGGCCGGGGTGCCGCTTCGCTTCGACCTCCAGGGCGCGCCCGCGCGGCCGGGGGGCACGGCGGCGGAGCGGCGGGCCACGCCCGACCGACGGGCCAAGCGGCTGTTCACCCGCGCGCGCTGATCACGCGTCGGCGTCGTCGCGGTCCGAGACCGGCTGCCCGCGTCGGATGAGCGGCTCGTCACGGGTCGCCGACTGGTTGCCGGACACCGGGGCCGCGGCGCGGTCATCCGTGGCCCCGCGGGAGGCGACCGGCTCGTCACGGGAAACGGCCTCGTCACGGGAGACGGCCTCGTCACGCGCGACCGGCTCAGCGGTGACCTCGCGCCGAGGGACCGCTGTCGTGGTCGCCCCGGGGACCGGCGCCGGCTCCACCGTGCGACCCCCGACACGCGGCATCAGCGCCAGCACGAGCAGCACGACGCCCCCGAGACCCCAGATCAGCTCGGTCCAGTGGTTGGCCGCAAAGATTCCGAGCGCCCCGTGCTTCTGGGAGAACGCGATGATCGTCAGCACGATCAGCACGATGCCGACCAGCATCGCCATCGTCTTGGCGGTGATGTGCGCGGCGGCCGAGAACAACAACGCGAGGCCGGCAGCGATGAACAGCAACGCCGTCCAGCCGTTGACCTTCAGATGCAGCCAATGCTGCCCGTGGACGTGACCCGACGGGAAATGCAGCGCGAAGCCATGGGCGCGAACGATCAGCGCGCTGACCCCGTAGATGATCCCCAACAGCCCGACCACGGCGATCGGACCCTTCGCAAGCGACACTCCTCGCGTGCGTTGCATTCCCGTACCTCCTCAAGGACGGTTTATCCGGCCAGAGATGAGCTACCCGACTCGGCCCGGAATACTCACGATCGGTCCTGCTCAGCGGCGCAGACGCGCTCGGGGATTCCGGCCGCGGCGGATCGTGAACGGCCGCGAGTGGGCGCTCAGAAGGAGATCACGCTGCGAATCCCGTCCTGGCGCTCCATCAGCTCGAAGCCCTTGTTGACCTCATCCAGGGTGATCGAGTGCGACAGGAAGGGGGTCATGTCCAGCTTGCCGTCGAGCGAGAGCTTGACCAGCTCCGGAACCTGGTCGCGGCCCTTCACGCCGCCGAACGAGGAACCGCAGATCCGCCGGCCGGTGATCAGCAGGCGCGGGATCACATCGAGCGTCTCGCCCTTGCCGGCGACGCCGGCGACCGTGCACAGCCCCCAGCCCATCCGCGCGGCCTCGACCGCCTGGCGCATGACTGCGACCAGCCCGGTCGCCTCGAACGTGTAGTCGGCGCCGAAGCCGCCGGTCTGCTCGAGCACGCGCTCGACGACATCGGGCCCTCCGAGCCAGGTGTCGGTCGCGCCCTGCCCGCGGGCGAGCTCCAGGCGCTGGTCGGACATGTCGACGCAGATGATCCGCTCGGCCCCCTGCAGCCGCGCCCCCGCGACCGCGCCGAGGCCGACCATGCCGGCGCCGAACACGACGCAGGTCGAGCCGGGCTTCACCTTGGCGGTGAACATCGCGGCGCCGAGACCGGTCGAGAGCCCGCAGGCGAACAGGCAGGCGTGGTCGGGCGCGGCGTCGGGGGAGACCTTGGCGAGCGCGATCTCGGGCATCACCGTGTACTCCGCGAACGTGCTCGTTCCCATGAAGTGACGGATCGGCTCGCCGTCGCGCGAGAGCCGCGTCGTGCCGTCGGGCAGGTAGCCCTTGCCCTGTTGCTCGCGGATCGCCAGGCAGAGATTCGTGTCGGGGGAGAGGCAGTGGATGCACTCGCGGCACTGCGGCGAGAACAGAGTGACGACGAGATCTCCCGGCACGACCGAGGTGACGCCCTCGCCGACCTTCTCGACGAATCCGGCGCCCTCATGCCCGAGGACGGTCGGTGCGTAGCCGGACGGATCGACGCCCGAGGCGGTGTACATGTCGGTGTGGCACACGCCGCAGGCCGCCAGCCGCACCAGCACCTCGCCCGCGCGGGGCTCGGCGAGGTCGAGCTCGGTGACGTTGAGTGGCTTGCCGAACTCCTCAAGCACGGCGGCTCTGATCTTCACGGCGGCGGTCCTCTCCGTTCGCGGCTGGCTGACCGCGCGAACCCTACCCGTCCGCGGCGCCGCGGCGGGTGTCCAACGCGTCGAACACCAGCTCGAGCATGCGCGGGACGGCATCCGGGTCGACGCGGCGTGCCGCGCGGGCGGCAGCAAACAGCAGGCGCAGATCCTCCGGGGTGGCGTCAGGGCGCAGCCGTCCCTCGGCCCGGGCGGCGTCGAGCAGGCGGCCCTGGGCGGTGACCGCCCGCGCGATCGCGGCCGCCACCTCGGGGCGGTCTTCGACGACCGCCCGCGCCTCCATGAAGAACGGCTCGGGCGACTGCTGGGCGACATGCCGGGAGACGACCTCGACGAGCGCGTCCCAGCGCGTGCCGGGCCGCTCGTACGCCTGGTCGAACGCGGCCGCCATCTCCTCGACGCGGCGGATCACGATCGCCGCCCAGAGCTCGTGCTTGGAGGGGAAGATCCGGTAGATCGAGGCCACGCCGGCGCCCGCTGCGGCGGCAACCTCGTGCATCGGCGCCTCCAGTCCCTGGCGGGAGAAGACGGCGATCGCGGCCGTGATGATCCGCTCGCGCTTGACCTCAGGCGCGAGTGCGGTCCAGGCCGGCGGAGCCGCCGCGGCGACCCCGCCCGTCGTCTGCGGAACGGGCATTCCGCTAGAGTACCGGCACGTGCCGAAAAAGGATGTCGTGACGGAGCACAACCGGGCGAACGGATCGCCCGCCGTGTCCGCACCGGCATCCGGCCCGGATCCGCGCGGCGACGGCTACAAGTGGATCGCGCTGTCGAACTGCACCCTCGGGATCCTGCTGGCGACGCTCGACGGATCGATCACGCTGATCGCGATGCCCGACATCTTCAAGGGCATCGACCTCAACCCGCTCGTCCCGTCCAACAGCTTCTACCTGCTGTGGATGATCCTCGGCTTCCTGGTCGTCTCCAGCGTGCTGATCGTCTCGCTCGGGCGCCTCGGCGACATGTACGGGCGGGTGAAGATCTACAACCTGGGGTTCGTCATCTACACCGTCGCCTCGCTGCTGCTGACGATCGACTGGCTGACCGGCACGAGCGGCGCGATGTTCCTGATCGTCTTCCGGGTCGTGCAGGGGATCGGCGCTGCCTGCCTGCTCGCCAACTCCGCCGCGATCATCACCGACGCGTTCCCCGCCAATCAACGCGGGATGGCGCTCGGGATCAACAACATCGTCGGGGTGAGTGGCACGTTCATCGGTCTCGTGCTCGGCGGCCTGCTCGCGCCGGTGAGCTGGCGTCTGGTGTTCCTGATCTCGGTGCCGGTGGGGGTGTTCGGCACCGTGTGGGCGTACCTGAAGCTCCGTGAGCTCTCCACTCCGCGGCGCTCGCGGATCGATTGGCCGGGGAACGTCACGTTCGCGCTCGGCCTGATCCTGATCATGATCGCCGTCACCTACGGCATCCGGCCGGCGGACGGCTCACAGGTCGGCTGGGGAGCCCCACGCACGCTCGGGCTGCTCGCGGCCGGTGTCGCCTGCCTGATCGGGTTCGTGATCGCCGAGCGCCGCGCCCACGATCCGATGTTCCGCCTGCCGCTGTTCAAGATCCGCGCCTTCACCTTCGGAACGCTCTCCACGTTCCTGTCGGCGGTCGCTCGTGGCGGCCTCATGTTCATGCTCGTCATCTGGCTGCAGGGGATCTGGCTGCCCCAGCACGGCTACAGCTTCGTCGACACGCCGCTGTGGGCCGGGATCTACATCCTGCCGCTGACCTTCGGCATGCTCCTGGCCGGACCGACCTCCGGCTACCTGTCGGACCGCTTCGGCGCCCGGGGGTTTGCGACCGGGGGAATGCTCGGCACCGCGCTCAGCTTCGTGCTGTTGCTGCTGCTGCCCGTGAACTTCCCCTATCCGGCGTTCGCCGGCGCGCTCGCGCTGTGCGGGGTGTCGATGGGCCTGTTCGCCTCGCCCAACCGGGCCGCGGTCATGAACTCGCTTCCGCCGACCGATCGCGGCGCCGGCGGCGGCATGAACCAGACCTTCCAGAACTCCGCTCAGGTGCTGTCGGTGGGGATCTTCTTCACGCTGATGATCCTCGGACTCTCCACCACGCTGCCGCACACCCTGCTCACCGGCCTGCAGGCTCACGGCGTGCCGCACGGCGACGCCGCCCGCGCGGCTCAGTTGCCGCCGGTCTCGATCCTGTTCGCGGCCTTCCTCGGCTACAACCCGATCAAGGCGTTCGTCCCCGCGCACGTGCTCCACAAGCTGAGCGCCGGCCAGCAGCACGCCCTGGTCGGCCGCTCCTTCTTCCCGCACCTCATCTCGGCGCCCTTCCGCACGGGGCTGCACGAGGCGTTCCTGTTCGCGATCGTCGCCTGCCTGGTGGCGGCCGCCGCGTCGTGGTCGCGGGGTGGACGGCCGGCTGATCTCGATCCTTCGCCGGGCGCGCCTGTCGCCGTCTACGCCGCTGATGGGACGGGGGTTGGGGCTGAGGCTGTCGGCGAGGCGAAGCGTGGTGCTCCGGAGGGGCGGCGTCCGGGGCGGGCGCGGCGGCGGACCGTGGCGCACTAACCGCTCTCGCTGCTGCCTCGGGTTGGCCGGGGGGTTGGTTGGGCGGTGATGCGTTGCTGGGGGACGGTGCGTGTGTGGTGGCATGACGGGACGCCGGCTGTCCAGCAGCGCCCGCAGCCGTGGTGGGCTTTGGGCGGTTGTGGCGCTGCTGTGACAGCCGTCGCCCCGTCATGCGATTCGCACTGATCTCGGGCCCACTCCGTGTGCCGAGGACGGGCAACGGGGGACTCTTGACGGCCACGGGGGCGGCGCGCGAGATCATGGCCCTGGTGATGCACATTTGTCGCGCGCCGCCGGCGTATCGCTTCTCGGGTAGAGCGGATCGTCGGCTCGCGCGAGATCGTGGGCTTGGTGGTGCGCATTTCTCGCACGTCGCCCCGGATCGCTCCCCGGACGACGCTGCGGGTCCCTTTTTGGCTCAATGAGCGCCCCGAACGTACCCACCCCGACCCACGGACGACCCACACCAGCCCACGTGCGGGGCGCACCCTGTGCGAACCGACGTGCTACCACCCACGCCGCAGGTCAAAGCGGCCAGCAAAGCGCCTGGACAGCAGGGGTACGATCCAGTACCACTGAGTCAGATCGCGTGCGACCCCGGAGGAGAGATGGCGATCAGCGACGAGCCGCGCAACGAGCAGCCCTTCGGGCCACCGGAGGACGTGCTGGTCACCGACGAGGACCACTGGGTCGACGGGCCTCCGCATGCGCTGTTCGCGCAGTTGCGCGGGCAGTGCCCGGTGCACTGGACCTCGCGGATCGAGCAGGAGCCGGAGGAGAGCGGATACTGGTCGGTGCTGCGTCCCGACGACATCCAGGCGGTGAGCCGGGACTGGCGCACCTACTCCTCGGAGCGGGGCGGCGTGACGCTGATGACCGACGTGTTCCCGCTGGAGCTGATGCAGGCGATGTTCATCGGGATGGACCCGCCGCGCCACGACCGCCTGAAGAATCTCTTCCAGGCAGGCTTCACCCCGCGCCGGATCGCCGCCCATGAACCCGCGATCCGCCGGATCGCGGTCGACGTGCTGGACGCGCTCGGAGACCGCAGCACCGCGGATCTGGTCACCGAGGTCGCCCAGCCGGTCGTCTCCCGGGTGATTGGGTCGTTCATGGGCGTTCCGCCGGACGAGGACGCCGAATGGGCGCGGCTGATGAACGCGGCGCTGTCGATCGCCGACCCGGACCTCAGCCCCGAGGGCTCCGAGACGCTGCTGAAGGAGACGCTGCCGGAGATCTTCCGCCGCTGCCAGGAGCTGATCGCCGCGCGACGGGAGCACCCGACCGAGGACCTCACCAGCGTGCTGGTGCACGCGGAGATCGACGGGGAGCAGCTCACGGAGCCCGAGATCGTCATGGGCTTCTTCCTGCTGATGGCGGCCGGCAACGACTCGACGAAGGCGACCTACTGCAGTGCGATGCGCGCGCTGATGGCAGATGGGAACCAGCGCGCCGCCCTGCTCCAGGATCCGTCGCTGATCCCGGGGGCGGTCGAGGAGGCGCTGCGGATGTTCCCCGCGTTCGCCCATTTCCGCCGCACTGCGACGTGCGACACCGAGCTCGCAGGACAGCCGATCCGTGAGGGGGACAAGGTCGTGATGTGGTACGTGGCCTCGGGTCGCGATCCCGACCGCTACCCCGATCCCGACCACTTCGACGTCCATCGCCACCCCGAGCATCAGGCGTTCGGCGCCGGCGGCCGGCATTTCTGCCTCGGCGCGGCACTCGCGCGGCTCGAGCTCACGATCATGCTCGAGGAGACGCTCGCGCGGTATCCGGAGATGGCGCAGGCCGGTCCGGAGAGCTGGGTGCTGAGCGCGTTCCTGAACCAGATGAAGTCGCTGCCGGTGACGCTCGGACCACGCCGCGCGGCATAAGCCGACCGCGCGGAACGCGCCGCAATCCATATGATGGCGCCGCCATGGCTGAACTGACCCTCATCGGCGGGCCGACCGCCCTCATCGAGTACGGCGGACTGCGCTGGCTGACCGATCCGACGCTGTCGCCGCCCGGGGACCAGGTCGACGAGCTCACCAAGACGACCGGGCCGGCGCTGGAGGCCGACGCCCTGGGCGCGATCGATGTGGTGCTGCTCTCACACGACGAGCACAGCGACAACCTCGACCCGGCGGGCCGCGCGTTCCTGCCCCTCGCCGGAAGCGTGCTGACCACGGCCGGCGGCGCCGAGCGGCTCGCCGCGGACGAGCAGACCGCCGCCGCTCACCTGACCGGCATGGAGCCGTGGGCGGAGGCCGAGGTCGGCTCCGTGCACGTCACCGCCGTGCCGGCGCAGCACGGACCGCCCGGCTCGGAGCCCATGGTCGGCGAGGTGATCGGCTTCGTGCTCAGCGACGGCGCCACGCGCGTCTACGTCTCAGGCGACAACGCCTCGGTTCCGGTCGCGCAGGAGGTCGGCGAGCGCGCCGGGCCTATCGACGTGGCGTTCCTGTTCGCGGGCGCCGTGCAGATCCCCGAGATCCTCGGCGGGGCGTACCTCACGCTGTCCAGTGACCGGGCCGCGCAGGTCGCGGAGAGCCTCGGCTCGCCAACCGTCATCCCGTTGCACTTCGAGGGTTGGACGCACTTCACTCAAGGGCCCGACCAGCTGCGGGCCAGCTTCGCCGGCTACGGGCTGACCGAGCGGCTGCGGATGCCGGAGCGCGGCGTGCCGCTCAGCTTCTGAGCGGCATCAGTCCTCGAAGTTCCAGACGCTCCAGCGCGACCGGGCCTCCTCGGTGAGCCGCTCGTCGGCGCGGATCACATGCATGATCGCGTTGATCAGGGCCAGATGCGTGAACGCCTGCGGGAAGTTGCCCAGGTGGCGGCCCGTCTCGGGATCGACCTCCTCGGCATAGAGGCCGAGTGGGCTCGCATAGCCGAGCAGCCGCTCGCACAGCAGCCGGGCGCGCTCGAGCTCGCCGATCTCGCACAGCGCCGAGACCAGCCAGAACGAGCAGATCAGGAACGTGCCCTCCCTGCCCTGCAGCCCGTCGTCGGTCTCGTCGGTGCGGTAGCGCAGGACCAGCCCCTGATCGGTGAGCTCGTCGGCGATCGCGAACACGGTCGCTCGCACCCGCGGGTCGTCGGGGGGCAGGAAGCGCATCAGCGGGATCAGCAGCAGGGAGGCGTCAAGCGCGTCCGAGTCGTAGCGCTGGACGAACACGCCGCGCTCGTCGACGCCGTGCTCGCAGACGTCCGCGTGGATCTCGTCGGCGGCCGCGCGCCAGCGCTTGGCACGTTCCTCGTCCTCGCGCAGCATCGCCAGCCGGGCCCCACGGTCGCAGGCGACCCAGCAGAAGATCTTCGAGGAGGTGAAGTGCTTGGGCTCTCCCCGCACCTCCCAGACCCCGCGGTCGGGCTCACGCCAGTGTGCGATCGCCTCCTCGACCTGACGGGAGAGGATCTTCCAGACGCTGTCGTCGAGCGAGTCCCGCGAGCGGGTGTGCAGGTAGACCGAGTCGAGCAGCGCCCCCCAGACGTCGTGCTGCACCTGCTCGTAGGCGGCGTTGCCGACGCGCACCGGCTTGGCGCGCTCGTAGCCGTCGAGGTGGTCGAGTTCGTACTCGTCGAGCTTGCGCTCGCCGCCGATGCCGTACATCACCTGCAATTTCTCCTCGCCGGAGGCGACGTCCGCGATGAAGTAGAAGAAGTCGTTGGCCTCCCACTCGAAGCCGAGCGAGAGCAGCGCCCACAGCATGAACGTCGAGTCCCGGATCCAGCTGTAGCGGTAATCCCAGTTGCGCTCGCCCTGGGGCGTCTCGGGCAGGGAGGTCGTCGCGGCGGCGAGCAGCGCTCCGCTCGGCGCATAGGTCAGCCCCTTGAGCGTCAGTGCCGAGCGCTGCAGGAACTGGCGCCAGGGATGGTCAGGGAAGCCGCCGCGGTCGAGCCAGTGCTGCCAGTGGTGAGCGGTCCACACCAGCCGGTCGTATGCCTCGTCGACGTCGCGGGGCGGCGCGTGCTCGGACCACGAGAGCGCGCAGTAGACGATCTCGCCCTCCTTCATGAGGTGACGAGCGGTCGCCCGCGATCCCTCGAAGCCGAGCATCAGGTCGGTGGTGAGCGTCAGCTCGACCGAGCCGTCCGCGCAGGTCGCGGCGCCCTGGTGGTAGTCCTCGCCGGAGTAGCGCCAGCGGGCCGGC
>Ga0335075_10017016_pt1 | contig 10830 bp, 9 predicted proteins | sample Lox_Sample_24_FD_206723 | JGI IMG/M metagenome (GOLD analysis project Ga0335075, IMG submission 206723) | Soil microbial communities from Loxahatchee National Wildlife Refuge, Florida, United States - Lox_Sample_2.4 | ecosystem: Environmental > Terrestrial > Soil > Wetlands | place: USA: Florida... | reverse complement strand
CCGTCACCTGACAAGCATCCCGGTCCACCGGGCCCAGCTCTTTCAGCCGGGTGAGGCTGAGCACCACTTCGCCGTGCAACGGCACGCCGCCGCCGACCAGCCCGGTATTCCCGCCCTGGGGGACCACAGGCCTGCCGGCATCGGTGCACAGCGTCAGCACGGCCGCGACTTCGGCGGCATCTCGGGGCCGCACCACGGCCGCCGCACGGCCCGCGAACCGCCCCGTCCAGTCAACGGAGAACCCCGCGGCGGCGTCGCCCTCCAGCACATGCTGCCCGCCGAGGATGCCGGCCAGCGCCTTGCGGAAATTGTCAGGAAGCTCGTCGTACAACCGTCACGCCCGCCTTTACCGTTCGTCATGCCAGGTATCGAAGTCCAGGTTGAGCGCCTCGAGGTGCTCGGCGCGCGAGCGTGCCTCGCTCGGGTTGCGTCCGATCAGGGTGGCGAGGACGGCGGTGCACAGCGCGAAGATTCCGGCGTAGGAGTCGAACATGCTGACGCCGTCGATGGTCGTTGGAAAGACGAAGTCCGACTCGGCGAGCGCTGCGGGCGGCCGTTCATCGGTGAACACGGCAACCTTCGCCCCGCTCGCTCTGACTGCCTCGACCAGCTTCACGGCGTGCCTGGTGGCCCGGCGTGGTTCGAAGACGACGACCACGTCTCCGGGGATGAGGTCAAGCAGCTGGTCAGCCAGGGTGTCGTCCATTCGGAGCAATCGGACACGGGCTCTGAGCTGGCTCAGCTGGACAGCGAAGTAGCGCGCCACCACGCCGGCCTTCTTGGAGCCAGCTACGTACACCCGCCCGTGCCGTGACTCGCCGAGAAGCTCCACGAGCTCCTCGAGCTTGCGGCGGTCGGTGAGCTCCAAGGTCCGGCGGAGGTTGCTGATCTCGAGATCGATGACCTGCTCCAGCAAGGCTGCGGCGCGCTTGGGCGGGCCGGATTGCGCCAGCAGGCGCTTGCTCGGGGAGGAGAGCTGGGCTCGTAGCGCGCGCCGGAGATCAGCCTGCATTTCCCCGAAATCCTGGTAGCCGAGCTTCGTAGCCAGACGTGAGACCGTGGCGGGACTGGTGCCGGCCTTCTCAGCAATCGCCTGGGCCGTGAGAAGCGCGGACTCGGGGTAGCCTTCCAGGATCACGCTGGCTATCCGGTTTTCCGAGGGCGTCAGCGGCATGGTTCGCAATCGGATCTCAGGGCTAGCGCCTCCGGAGGTGTTCACGCCGTCTACTCCAGTTTCTAATTTCCTTTGGTGCCTGCTGCCGACTGTGCGGCAGGCACCGTTCAGCCGTCGCCCGGGCGGGTGCCTCTAAGCGGGTCACGGCTCGCCCGGCTCGCCTGTCTCTGCACCACTGGTGATGATCTGCGCGAGTCGTCCGGGGTCGACGTTGCCCCCGGACAGGATTACACCGACCCGCCGGCCTGTGACCCGGCCAGCGAGCACCGCGGCGACGCCCACGGCGCCGCTCGGCTCGGTGACGGTCTTCGCGGTCAGGGCAAGGGTCGTGACGGCATCCTCGATCTCCGCCTCGCTCACCAGTACAACCTCGTCGACGAGCTGGGTCAGCATATCGAAGGTCCGCTCCCCGGGAGACGTCGTCCGCAGTCCGTCGGCGATCGTGTCGGGCAGGTCGATGGTGATTCGCCGGCCTGCCGCAACGGACTGGTAGGTGTCGTTGCCGGCTTCGGGCTCGACACCAACGACACGGATCGCCGGGTTGATTCCCTTGGCCGCGACGGCGCACCCTGAGATGAGCCCGCCCCCGCCGATCGGGACGACCAGCGTGTCCAGGTCGCTCACCTCCTCCAGCAACTCCAGCGCGGCTGTCCCCTGACCGGCGATCACGAGCGGGTCCTCATAGGGGTGTACGAACACGGCCCCCTGCTGAGCGGCCGCCTGGGCCGCAAGGGCGTGGCGGTCACTGCCAGGTCCGTAGAACCGCACCGTAGCCCCGTAGCCGGCGGCAGCCATCCGCTTTACCCGCGGACCGTCGCCAGCCATGAAGACCGACACCGGGACGTCGAGCAGTTGCCCGGCCAGCGCCACCGCCTGACCGTGGTTGCCGGAAGAAAAGGCGACGACTCCTCGCCTACGTTCCTCAGCCGACAGCGCTGACAGGCGGTTAAAGGCGCCGCGAAACTTGAACGAACCAGTGCGCTGGAAGTTTTCTGCCTTGAGGTACACGCGGCAGCCGCCGCGTTCGTCGAGACGGTTCGACGTGAGCACCGGCGTCCGGTGGGCGATGCCTGCTAGCGTCGCTGCCGCCTTCTGCACATCCGCCAGCCCGACCCGGTCTCCGCCTGCCGGTCCCGCGGAACTGTCGGAATACTCAGCCATACGTCTCCTCCACTGAGGCCGCAGCGAGCACCGTGACGGCCTTGAAGCACCGGATCGCCTCGAACATCGTCGGCAATTCGAATTTGATGCCCCGCTCGCCGACAGCTTCCACGCCGGGGATGGCGGTCACCGCTGCGACGGGGTGTGTCGCAGCGAAGTCGACCTCGAAGGTGAACGGGCCGACGGGGCGCTCCGGCGGGCCGGAGCGGCGCAATCCCTCCGCCGCGCCGGCCCTGATCGCCTTCTCGGTCCGGGCCGGCGACAGACACCGCGCGGTGTACCGGTCGACGTGCTCCTTGACGGCTACGACCTCGGCGGACCACTCCCGCGCTTCTTGACAGGTCAGGTCGTCACCCGTAGTGAGTACCACTGGCACCCCGAACTCGGCGGCGAGGAGCGCGTTCATCCAGCCCTCGCTGGCGTTGCTGCCGTTCACCCGTACACCGCTGATGGTGCTCGGCAGGTACGTGTGCGAGAGAATGCCCGGGCAGCCAGACCCGGTGTGGTAGCCAAAGAAGGCGACCACGTCTGCGCCGTCTATCCCTTCCATCATCCCTAGGGCCTTGTGCCTGCCGACCACGGCGACCGCCCGTTCGTCCAGCCGGTCCAGCAACAGGTTGCGCTTGGTCGCGTGCGCCTCGTTGACCACCACGTCGCTGGCGCCGGCGTCGAATAGCCCGGCGACCGCGGCGTTGACGTCCCGGGTCAGGAACACCCTGCACTGCTCCCAGCTTCTGCTGCCGGGCTCGACATCGTCCGGGCAGGTGACCCCGGTCACCCCCTCCATGTCTGCCGAGATCAGCGCTCGCATAACACGGACCTCCCCGCCACTGGCTCCGCGGCGTGCCCGGTCATGACTTCCGGCGGCTCGGCGCTGGACCCGATCCGCTGAAGAACGCCAGGGCGGGCCACCTTGAGACAGATGTAGCTCGCGCATGCCAGTCCGACAATCCCGCAGAAGATGAACAGCCAGATGTCGCCCGGGAACGGCACCAGGGGGTTGAAGGACACGTAGAGCCCGTAGCCGAGTGCGGCGGCGCCCACGAGGCCGGCGACGGTGAGGTCCAGCCGCTTCAGCCCGAACTTGTGGATGACGGAGATACCGACGAATAGAGCCGCGCCGATGTACATGGCCCCAGCGCCGTATCCAGCCAGGCTGCCGAAGTTGCCGTAGGCGTTGTCGACGCTAGCGTGGATGGCGAACACGATCACGAGCGGCACGAAGCACCACGCCCCCATGAAGATGGTTGCGCCGACCGGGGTCTTGTGCTTCGGGCTCACGGTGCCGAGAGAACGCGGCAGGAGGCCTTCACGGCTGAGCGTGAGGAAGAACCGCGCGCCTCCCGCGTATGCGGCGATCATCACCGAGAAAATACCGATGATCACCCCGAGGCTGACGATGTACCCCAGCCAGCTGACACCCGCGATGGCGGCAACATCCATGAGCGGGTTGGCGCTCGTGCCCACGTTGTGGGACGTCCCGGAGAAGCCGAGGAAGATCACGTAGGAGCAGAACACGAAGAACAGGCCGGCCAGCCCGACGCTCCCGACGAGCGAGGCGGGGATCGCCCGCCCGGGGTTTCGGGCCTCCCTGCCGTAGACGGTGCACGACTCGAAGCCGTTGAAGGCAAAGATCGTGAGGGTGCCACCCAGCAGGATCGTGTGGAAGGACAGGCCGTGCAGTGTCAGCTCATCGTGGCTGAAGATGCCGCCAGGGTGAGTCGCCAGCACGATGATCATCAGCAGCGTGATGAGGGCGATCGAGGTCATCTCTAGGATCAGCATCAGCCGCGTCGACAGCCTGATGTCGTAATAGGTGAAGAGCCCGGGAACCAGGGCGAAAACGAAGCAGACGATCAGGGCCGTCCACGTGTTGTCCGGGACGCCGAACAACGGCATAGCGAGGTAAGAACCGAGGAAGACCGCAGCCTGGAACATCACGGCAGGCAATGCGGCGGCAACCGCGAGGCCCTCTACCCACGCCACGACCAGGCCAGCCCCCGGGCTCACGACGCGAGCCAGCAGCGCGTAGAGGCCGCCGGTCGTCGTTGCCCGTTTCGCGAGGTAAGACAGCGTGCTACTGACACACAGCAGTGCAACGGTAGCCAGGGCCCACACGAGCCATGACCCGGCGCCGCTCGTGGCGAATACGAGTGCTGAGATGGCACCGACTGCCGCGCTCGGCCCCATGTCCGCCATGGACTGGGCAAACACCTCAAAGAGCGAGAGGACGCCCTGACGCAGGTAGGGCTGGTCCACCCGGCCCGTGTCGTCCTGTGAAGGGTCGACTGCAACCATCGTTTTCTCCTCCTCGATCCGATTGCCGCGATGTTAGCAACCTTTCATTTTGATAGGCAAGAGTGAAAGCCAACTTTCAGAACGGGAGGCAGCGGAGGGTGCCACCGCAGGTAGCAGTGCCTATTGGGCCGCCAGCATCGCCACGCCACTAGGCTGTTTCTGCGCCTCACCAGGCGAACTGGCCCTCGCCCGCCGAGTGGCTGAAACGTAAACATTCAGTCTTCTCCGGACTCGGTATTTGGGTAACGTCCAAGTTGCTCTGTGTAATGGTCAGGGGTTGCAGTTCAGGCGGCGGCTGGGATGGGTGGCATCCAGGGGTTCCCGGCGAGGGCGTCGCGGATGGCGGCGAATGCCGCGATGTCGTGCTTGACAGCGGTGGAGGCGTAGCCGCGGATGGCGTACCGGTCGCGGGTGGTTTCTCCGAGCAGAGCCGGCCGCTGATCTTCTGCTGGGTTTTGGCCGGCCGCAGGTCGCGTTCGGCCTGTTGGAGGTGGCCGGGATGGCGGTATCGGTGAGGAACCGCAGCACGTCGGCTTCGCGGTGGCGGAGGCATTCCAGCAGCGTCCGCCTGGCGGCTGCTTGCTCTTGGGGCCGGGCACGCGGCGGACCTGGGACAGGCCGACGGCGACGCCGCGGCGGAACAGGGTCAGGTCATCGGCGGTGAGGTCTTCGCGGACGGCGGCCAGGCCTTGATCACGGGCCAGGTTTGCCTGGTGGATGAGGCCGCGCAGCGCGTCTGCGATCTGGCCGGGCCAGATCGCCTCCGGGTAGGACTGGGCCGCGTCTTCAAGTTCGCGGAGCAGGTGCTGGCAGCGCAGCTGGTGGCTGATGCCGTCGAAGGAGTCGTAGTTCTGGTACCGGTCGTGCACGATGACCGTGCCGTGCAGGTCGCTGTAGACGAAGTCCTTGAAGGAAGCCAGGTCCCGGCCGCCCAGGAGGTAGTGAGTGAGCAGGGTGGTGGACGCGACCTGCAGGTACTTCTTGCGGGACTTTGGCCCTGGCCCCTCGGACGCCCCGTCGCTGGGCCGGGTGCCGGACGTCGACTCCAGGATGTCGGCGCACCGCTCGACGGGGACATGGTGCAATACCAGTAGGAACACGCACCAGGCCTGGAAGTTCAGCCCGTAGGTGACCGTGCCCGGTGCGCTTGACTGCGCGGGGCATCCGCGACGTGGGCCCGGCCGCAGGCGCACCTGACTTCGTGCCGGTCGTGCTGGACGGTTTCCGCCCGCGCCTCGGGCAGGTCAGCGACCTGGCGGGAATACCGCACCCCGAGGTCCGTGGCTTCCGCCAGGTCCTTCCCGCACCCGCACCTGCCCTTCGGGTAATGGTCGACCGTCGTGTCCGGTACCTCGCGCCAGGCCATGTGCGCGCCCGGGTCCCGCGGCTGCTTGCCCGGCTTCCGCCCACCGCCACGGCGCGGCCTGCGCTGCGGCGGCTTCTTCCCCGGAAGGTCATCGGCGCTGGGCGGCATCGACGAGTTCCCGCTGCTTCGGGAGATCAGCCGCTCCAGCCGCTCGGCCGACTCCCCGCAGCCGCGCGTTCCCCGCGCGCAGCTCAAGCCGCGTCACCGGGGCACCCCACGCACCGGCAACCGTGGACGCATCCCCGGGGTGGCATCGGGCTACCTGGCGGCTGCTCGCGGGTAGCGGTGGACGGCGTGGGGCGCGAAGACGGCCAGGATGCTGGCGCTCCAGGCGATCGAGCCGATCACGGCGGTGGCGGCGGGGCCGCCGAGGGCGAGCGCCCGGATGGCGTCGGGGGGTGTAGCTGACGGGCTGGTGGGCGGCGACGGCTTGCAGCCAGCCGGGCATCGAGGGCACCGGGACGAAGGTGGAGGAGACGAACCCGAGCGAGAACAGGACGGGGAATGCGATGATGCCGCCACCTACCTGGGCGGATCCATGACTCTGGATGCCGCCCGGAGCCAGGCGGCGGTCCAGGCGACGATCGCCGGCCCGCTCGGAATCGACGTGCCGCAGGCTCTGGCACGCATGCTCGACGCCTATGCCGAGCGGCTTACCGACATGCTGCGGCCGGCCGTGACGGCGGGCGCGACGATCGCGGCGTTCCGCGGCGCCGGGCCGATGAGCGTCTGCGCGGCAGCGCGCCGGGCCGGCGTCGCCCGGGTGATCATCCCGCGCACCGCACGAGCGACTGCGCGAGACCTGCGGCTGTTCCTACATCATGACAGCAGCTACACCGCGACCGCAGAGGCAATGCTCATGCACAAGAACTCAGTCAAGTACCGGGTGGAAAGCGCAGAAAAGATCCTTGGCCACCGGATCAGGTCCGACCGCCAGGCGATCGAGCTCGCCCTGACCGCCTGCCACTGGCTGGGGCGCGCGGTCCTCCGAAACCCCTGACTTTCCGCAGCGCGGGACCTTTCGCACTGAGCGTGTGGGTCCAGGACTCCTCGCGCAGCGGTTCAGGTACCAGCAGACCGCGCCTAGGCCGGCCGCGACGAGCAGCCACAGGCTCGGGGCGCCGAACCGCCGCTCGCCGTCGAGCGAGGCCGAGATCGTGGATCATCTTCAATGCCTGCATGGCTCTGAACGCCCCAGCCTCCTGACGCCCGACCCGGCAGCGAAGACTTTTCAGTGCTGATCACCGCCGCAGATGCGGCAGGCTGGCAGTGGCGGTGCGCCAGCCTCGGGCGGCCTTGCATCGCCGCGGCCCGCGACGACCGGGCACGCGGGCGAGTGCACGAGGGTGCCCGCGGGAGTTACCACGGGCGCTGCAGGGTCGGGGAGCTCGCGCGGATCGCCCGGCTGGGTGATGTCAGCGCCGGGCTTGCCGACGTACAGCTCGGCTATCAGCCCGCTGACATCAGCTGGCTGGCCGACCGCGGCCACTCCCCCGAGCCGCATCAGGTAGGCGTAGTCCGCCACCTCGAGTGCGTAGTCGGCCAGCTGCTCGACCAGCACGATGGTGCGGCCCTCGGCGGCGATGCCGCGCACCACCTCGAACAGTTCCTCGACCAGGACCGGGGCCAGCCCCATGGAGAGCTCGTCGATGAGCAGCACCTTCGGGTCGGTTGTGAGCGCCCGGCTGAGCGCCAGCATGTGCTGCTCGCCGCCGGACATCGTCCCGGCTAGTTGCTTCCTGCGGTCGCGCAGCCGCGGGAACCGCGTATAGGCGATTTCCTGGAGGTCCCGCACCGGCACGCCGGGCCGCAGGTGGCTGTGCATCTGGAGGTTCTCGGCCACAGTGAGCCCGGGGAAGATTCCCCGCCCCTCGGGAATCAGGCAGACTCCCTTGCTGGTCATCTGCCGCACCGAGTGGCCGGTCACGTCTACCCCGTCGGCCAGCACCTTGCCGTTCCGCGGGGCCAGCTGGCCGCACAGTACCCGCAGCGTGGTCGTCTTGCCGGCGCCGTTGGGCCCGAGCAGGGCGATCACCTGCCCCGCGGGCACGACCAGGCTGACGGAGAACAGGGCGGTCGTGGCGCCGTAGGCTGCCTCAACAGCGCGCAATTCAAGCGCGGGCGGCATAGCGTGCTCCCAAGTAAACCTCCCGCAGCGCGGGGGCGTTCCTGACCTGTTCGGTGTCCCCGGCGACGATCACCTTGCCGAAGTCGAGCAGCGTGACCCGCGAGCACAGGCTGAGCACCATCTCGACGTGGTGCTCGACCAGGATCACGGCGGTGCCCGCCGCGACGATCCCGGCCAGCAGCTCGGTGAGCTGGCTGGTCTCCGTTTCGCTGAGGCCGGCGGTGGGCTCGTCGAGCAGCAGCAGGCTGGGCTGCTCGGCCAGCGCCCGCGCGACCTCTACCAGCCGCCCCTGGCCGCTGGTGAGCGCGGAGATCTCCCGGTCGGCGAGGTGGCTGATCCCTATGGCGGCCATAACCTCCTGGGCGGTCTCGGCCGGCTGGCGACCCGGCCGCCAGCGGTCCGCTAGCTCGGCGGCAGTCCTGACGTTCTCCGCGACGGTCATGGAACCCCACAGCTCCAGCCGCTGGAACGTCCGGGCCATGCCGCGCCGCGCCCGGCGGTAGGCGGGCATCCGGGTAACGTCGTGGCCGTTCAGCCGCACCGTCCCCGAGGTAGGCCGCTGCAGGCCGGACAGGACGTTCAGCATGGTCGACTTGCCCGAGCCGTTGGGCCCGATCAGGCCGACCGATTCGCCCGGCAGGACGTCGATCGACACCCCGCCGACCGCGGCCAGCCCGCCGAAGTTCACCCTGATGTCCTCGGCGGCGAGCACCGGGGTCACGGTCGCGGCGCTCATCGGCTTCCTCCGAGTGACGGGGCAGAGACGGCGGGCTCCGCCGCCGTGTCTGCCGGGGCGGCAGCAGCCCGGCGCCCGGCCCGTTTCGCCGCCTTGAGCCGGTGGTTGTCGACCCACTGGCGGACGACGCCATCGGGGTTGCGGGCCATGCCGAAAACAGCAAGGCCCACGCCGAGCTGCTGGATCGCCTGCACCAGGCTCGGGTTGTTCACGAGCCTGGGCAGCTCAAGGAAGCCCACCACGTAGAACAGCGCGCCCAGGTACGCGCCGGGGACGTTCGAAGCCCCCCAGAGCACGAGGATCAGCAGCGCGTTCAGCGACGCCAGGTAGTTGAACTGAACCGCAGCGGCCTGCTGCTCAACCGCGCCGTACAGGCAGCCGGCCAGGCCCGCCATGGCGGAGGCGATCGCGAAGGCCGTCACCTTGGTCCCGACGATGTTCAGCCCGAGCGCGCTCGCCGCGGCGGGCGAGTCCCGCATCGCGGCCAGGTTCCGCCCTAGGCGGTGGCGGCGGATGGCAACCACGATGATGCCGTAGCCGCCCGCGGCCAGGGCCATCAGCGGGAGCAGCCGCTGCGCGGTGTCCAGCTGGTACCCGAAGAGGCTGGGGGTCGGCACGTTCAGCGCGCCGCCGACGCTGCCGAACACGGACGCGTTGACGAATACCACCTGGTCCATCAGGATCGCGAAGCCCAGCGTGAGCAGGGCCAGGTAAACACCGGACAGCCGCAGCGCGGGCAGCGCCACCAGCGCGCCGATGGCCGTGGTGGCGGCCACCGCGAGAAGCAGCGCGATCCAGTACGGCAGCACCGACGACAGGTGGGTCACGAGCACGACGCCGATGCCCATGAAAGAAAACTGCGCCAGCGACACCTGGCCGGCCATGCCGGTGATCAGCACCAGGCTGAGCAGCACGCACGCGAAGACCAGGCCGACGTCGGCCATCAGCGAGTAGAAGTTGCCGAAGAAGCCGGCTGCTAGGAACGCGAGGATGATCCCGCCGAGGGTCAGCGCGCCGGTCGCGGGCAGCCGGAGCGGCGGCGATTCCCTGGCCACCCGGATCCGCTGCAGGGCCTCTCCCCGGTACCGGAACACGATGAGGGCGAGCACCAGCACGATGAACGGCAGGCCGCCGGACAGCGACTGGATGAACTGGTTGCTGCTTGGCAGGTAGCCCACCATCAGCGACGACCCGATGCCGATGAGCACCGCGGCCGCGAACGTGACCGGCAGGCTGGTCAGCCGGCCGACGACGGCCGCCGCGTACGCGGACACGACGAACAGACTGAGGTTGGCGATGCTCAAGGTCAGGTCGGGTGCGATGAGGATGGCGGACAGACCGCCGAGCGTCGTGCCGATCGCCCAGGACAGGGCCGTGACCCGGCGCGGATTGACGCTGTGCAGCTCGGCCAGGTCACGGTCCTCCACCACGGCCCGCATGGTCGTCCCGAGGCGGCTGCGGTGCAGCAGCGCCCACAGGCCCGCCGCCACGCCGGCCGCGACGACGACGGTGAGGATCTCGTCGTAGGTGACGTGCAGCCCGCTCATCGGCTCGATGCCGCCGTTGCCGAGGATCGACGGCATCGTCCGGTTGCCCGCCCCCCATAGCAGCTGTGTAAGTCCCTCGAAGGTGAGCAGTAGCGCAAGCGTGACCGCCAGCTTCTGCGCGACCGGCGCGTTCGCCAGCCAGCGCATGATCGAGGTGTCCAGGCCGACGCCGATAGCCGGGGCGAGCAGCAGGACAGAGACGCCGATCGCCGCCCACTCCGGCCAGCCCAGCGTGGCCCACAGCCAGAAGCAGAAGAAGGCCACGAACGTCCCGATCGCGCCGTGCCCGAAATTGAACACGCGGGACGTGCTATAGGTCACGACCAGGCCGCTCGCCGCGACGGCGTAGATCGATCCGGTGGATATCCCCGCGACCAGGTAGATGAGGAAGAGCTGCACCGCTACTCCTTGGGGGCGCTG
>Ga0335075_10017015_pt1 | contig 10830 bp, 14 predicted proteins | sample Lox_Sample_24_FD_206723 | JGI IMG/M metagenome (GOLD analysis project Ga0335075, IMG submission 206723) | Soil microbial communities from Loxahatchee National Wildlife Refuge, Florida, United States - Lox_Sample_2.4 | ecosystem: Environmental > Terrestrial > Soil > Wetlands | place: USA... | reverse complement strand
CGGAGGTCGCTCAGCAGCGAGTGATGCCATGAAAACAAGCTGAAGCAATTCGCAGGTCGCAAGTAGACTGCCCGCCCATGACCGAACTAGACGAGCATGGACGTCCTGAACCGCCGCTGGCTGGCGATGAGACAGCGACGCTGATCGGGTTCCTTGACTACCAGCGGGCGACGCTAGCGTGGAAGTGCTCCGGCCTGGACTCCGGCGGGCTCAACACGCAGGCCGCAGCCTCGTCCATGACCCTCGGCGGCATCCTCAAGCACATGGCTCTGGTCGAGGACGGATGGTTCTCGCGCAGCTTGTACGGCCGCGAGTATCACTCCCCATGGGACACGGTCGACTGGAACGCTGACCGCGACTGGGAGTGGCACACCGCAGCCCAGGATTCGCCGGAGGAGCTTCGTGCGATCTGGCAGGAAGCCGTGGACCGGTCCCGCTCGCTCGTTGGCGAAGCGCTCACCCGCGGCGGTCTCGACCAGCTTGCGCAGCGCACCTGGCCAGACGGCCGCGCGCCGAGCCTGCGCTGGATTATGTGCCACATGATCGAGGAGTACGCCCGCCACAACGGCCACGCCGACCTCATCAGGGAGTCCATCGACGGCGAGGCCGGCGAGTAGCGCTACCGGCAGATTCTGAGCCGGACCCCGTTTACGGACATCCATCATCACGGGTTTGTCCCCCGGAAGGACGTCCGACATCCGGCCGATAGCGCCGGGGGCGACCGTCAGTTAATGTCGAACTCGTTGCCCTCGGGGTCCTTCAGCGCGACCGCGTAGTGGTCAACGCCCTCCTCGAGTTCCTCGCTCAGGTCGCTGAGCAGCGTGGCGCCGAGATCACACAGCCGCAGGGCCTCGGCGTCCACGCGCTTCTTGCGGGTCTCGATCGGGAGGTTTCGCCCCCCGCTGGCGTGGATGTCGATGTGGAGCCGATTGCTAGTGGTCTTGCGGTCGGGCACGACCTGGATCCAGATGCGGGGTCCGGCGCCATGCGGATCGATGATGCAGTCCGTCCCCCGGCCGAGCCAGGACTCGGGCAGTCCGATATCGCGCCGCCAGTCGTCCCAGGTGGCGAAGTCGGCCGGCGGCGGCTCCAGCACATAGCCCAGGGCCTCCGCCCAGAAGCGGGCCAGTAGCTCCGGGTGGCCGACGCAATTGATGACGAGCTGGTATCGGACAGCCATGGTTCTCCTCAAGTCAGGCCGCGGCGTCGCAGGACGGCCCGCCAAGTATGCCGAGAGCCTCCGACAGTCCGGGGTGTCCAGAGCGGACAGGTAGTGACCCACCACCCCGCTGAATACGAGGCAGCCAACAAGATCAACAATGTAGCCTGACCAGGTCAACAGCCCTGTCCGGCAAAGCGGGACAACCCGAATTCAGCGCCTGCTGGTTCTGCCCGCATGATCGCAACCGAGGTGGAGCCGATGCCCAAGGCGCCAGCACGGCGGGAAACCGGCACGTCATCGGACGTTGCCAAGCTCGTCATGCTGCATCACCGGCGGCGCGGGTGGGCCTGGGTGGCGACAGGCAGCGCTGTTGGGGCCGAACCAGTGGCCGCCCAGCTCCGTACGGGCACGCTATCGTTATCCGCCGCGCCACCCGGCCAGCTGGCTGGCCTGCATCTTCGTGCTCGTCGCGCTGACCGGCATCACCGCGTACATCCGGCCAGCCGAAGTGAACTCGTGGGCCTATGTGGTCGGCGCGGAGAACAAGGACACTTTCACCCCCGTGTCGTACAGTCACTGTCCCGTGGTGCACAACGCCGGCTGCCACGTGGTGACCGAAGGCTACCTGTCCGGAACCGGCGCGAACGTTAACTGGGGCACCCAGGTGCCACTCGGCCAGCCGTTCAGCGTTCGCGAGCCGCTCTGGGCCTGGGGCACCGGGCGGACTCTCATCAGTGACGACGGCAGTCACCACGAAAGCAGCACTCGTCGCCGTGCACACGGTGGAGGAGGTAAACGATCGCGCCGGAGGGTGCGGACAGGACGGTGACGCGATAGTGCCGTGCCGTCGGTGACCCGCCACACTGCCGACTGCCCGTCACTCAAGGTCCTCGTGCGACCCTGATCAGAACCGCCGTGTCGGCTTGAGGGCACGGTGCGCCGGCAGATGTCCCGTGAACCAGAGCTAGGAATCCCCGTCCGTAGGTGCCGGAGCCGCGAATTCAAGCTGGTTGTTATCGGGATCGCGGAATACGACGGTGGAGTATGGCCCATTCGGGCGGCGGCGGATGCCGGTGTGCCCGATGTTGAGTTCGTCGAGCCGGTCCATCCAGGCTTCCAGTGCTGCGCGGTCTGCGACCTCGAACGAGATGTGGTCCATGCCTGTGTGGCTCTCCTCGAAGTTCTCGCCCTGGTTGGCCTCGTTATGGTGCAGACCGATGAGCAGGCCGGTGTGCGGCTCGGCGAGCATTTCCGCGAATCCGGTTTCCTCCCTGGCGTAGTGGGGGAGCCGCCCGGGCCACCGCTCCGCACCGAAGAGCTCCTGGTACCAGTTCATGCTGGCGTCGATGTCGGTGACGGTCAGGCAGACGTGATGCACTCCGGTAATGACGGGGCTGTTTGGAGTATTCATGTGCTCAAACTTAATAACAGCTGCTTAATCGGCAGCGACCGCCTCCCGGCGACTCGATCTGGCGGTGCTGGATATCGATGATGTCATGCGCATCACATGAGATGGCAGGCGATAATTTCGCGGCACACGTCTCATTCTTCTCACCGCGATTAGCTTTAGCGGTTATTTTCAGCTTTTAGTCTGCGCGCGTGACCTTCCGCCACTGGCCGCCGACGGTTCGAGCGGCAGTAACGAAACCCGAGTCCGCCCGGGACGGGCTGCGAGCTGGCACGGCCGCCGCAGCGCTTGCGATGACCTTCACTGTCGCCGCCTGTGGTCCCAGCGGGCCCAAAGCGCCAAACTCGGCTTCCAGCCATGCCCCGGCTGCGACTCTGGGTGCGGCGGCCGGAACGACTACGCCGGCGACGAGCGGAATGGTTGGCGCCGGCTGCGCAAGGAGTCCGGCCAGCGGGCCGGGCAGCATCAGCGGGATGCTGCCGACGCGGGCGGTGACGGCGATGTCGCACAACCCGCTGCTATCCGACTTTGTGCAGGCAATCCACACGGCGGGACTGACCAACGCGCTGAACCGTGCTCCGGTATCACATCGTGACCGGCCGCGCGCACCCGCCCAGCTAGCCACCGGCAAGTCGCTCAACACGCTACTCGGGCTCCCGGTGCACCCCGCCCTCGCTGGCAGCGTCTACACGATCGACAAAGCACAGGTGGTCTGCGGCAACATCCACACCGGGTCATGGCCTGCCGGGCCCGGTCCCGGTCCGGCGGAATTGTCGCGCCGTCGCGGATGTACCGCATGACCTCCGGGTCAGCATCCATCGCCATGAGCGGCTCGGCGTCCGAATCCTCCGGTGTCCTCAGGACAAGTCCGCCGGTACTGCACGGGATCATCGGCTGCCTCTCTTCCGCGGGCCTTGACACCGCCGTCCGCACAGAGCTGATGCCGATCGGCACCGGGGCGAGGTCGCCGCCAGCCGTCAGCTGGGGCATCACCGACCGGACGTGATCTGGTCACGAACCGCTGCCATGGTGATCGTCCATCAGCCATTGGCGGGGATGCTGGCCGTTGATGAACCCGAGGTAGGGGGATGGCTGGTTGTAACCGAGCAGCTCCTGGAGCCGCTCAGGCAGCTGGCGGACCTCGGCGGGGTCGGCGCTGAGCGTGTGTGCCTCGCACGGACGCAGCCACGGCTGCTGGTAGTCAATGACAACGCCGAGCCGGGTCTGGGTGCTGCTGTTGGCGCCGGCACCGTGATAGAGCCTGCCACAGAACAGCAGCACCGAGCCTGCGGCCATTTCCACGGGCACGGCCTGACGGGGGTCGGGTTTGCCGCTTGCCGACTGGTGGCTTCCCGGGACCACTCGGGTGGCGCCGTTGCTGGCGGTGAAGTCATTCAGCGCCCAGATCGCGGTCAACATGACGTCGCGGTCGCGCGGCAGCGGGTAGATGCCCTGATCGTAATGCAGGACCTGGGCACCCTGGCCAGGGTGGACCTGGGTGGCGAAGCTGATGCTGAATTGCGCGCCCGGACCTATCACCTGCTCGACTACATCCAGCACCAAAGGGTTCAGCGCGGCAAGGTCCATGCAGCGGCTCCTGGCTAGCAGCGCAAAGACCCGCTTGGTCCGGTTACCGTCAAAGCCAGAACCCCAGCCGACCGGCTCTAGCAACTCGCTGAGCTGGGCGCGGGCCGCAGTCAGATCCTCGTCGTCCATGCGTCCGGGGATCACCGCGTAACCGCTAAGCTCAAGCTCCTGTACGACTTCAGCCGGGTTAGTCATAGCGCCAGTATCGGGGCTCAGACCGTCATCAGGCGCTGGCCCGGCCGCGCGGGCGCTGTGCCCGGGTCCGTAAGCTAGCGCGCCGCTGACTCTCCGTTTCTGGTGGTGCTGGTGCGGCAGCAGAACGTCTGATTCCGGTTGCAGCCTGTGTATCCGAAACGCTGCTCTTGTTCACAGCGGCGCCGCGCCAGCGCATCCTGAGCGCACCGCGCAGTTTCCCTTTCCGGCTTACGTTCGGCGCATGACCGATCAGGCTGTCCCCGCGTCGAGCGCAGGCACCTTCGACGCACTCGACGACGCTGGCGTCTCGCGCTTCCAGTGGAAGATCATGTTCGTCTCGGGCATGGGCTTCTTCACCGACGCCTACGACCTGTTCGTCATCGGCATTGTGGTCTACCTGCTGAAGACTTCGCCATGCAGGGGGCCGGCCTCATCGTCGGCCCGCTGATCGCCTCGATCTTGCTGGCCTCCGGCATGTCCGGCAACGTGACCTGGCGGATCCTGCTCGGCCTCGGCGCGATCCCCGGTCTTGCCGTGTTCTACTTGCGGCGGCAGATCCACGAGACGCCGCGGTTCGCCGCGGCCGGCGGCGCGAGCGACGAGGCGCAGGCCGCGATCGCCGCCGCCACTGGCACGGGTCCCGCGCCGGCCAGCGCCGGCGAGTCGACCGCCCGCCACCCGCAGAGCGCGCTGGAGGGCTTCGCCATTCTGCTCCGCAATCAGCGAATGCTGCTGTGGCTGATCGGCACGGCCAGCGCCTGGGCGCTGCTGGACCTCTGCTACTACGGCAACACCATCTCCTCGGCCGAGATCCTCGCGCTACTCAATCCGCATGCCTCCGAGCTGCACAACGTCCTCATCCAGCTGGCGATCTTCGCGGTGTTCGCTGTGCCCGGCTACTTCGTTGCCATCCTGCTGCTGGACCGGACCGGCCGACGGAATATCCAGGTCTTCGGCTTCGCGGCAATGGCGCTGATGTTCCTGCTCATCGGCCTGATTCCGCGCGTGACCGTGACCGCTGCGCCATTCATCCTGCTGTACGGCGTGAGCTACTTCTTTACCGAGTTCGGCCCCAACACCACGACTTTTGTCTACCCGGCGGAGATCTTCCCGGTCGAGGTGCGCACAACCGGGCACGGCATCTCTGCTGCCGCGGGGAAGCTCGGCGCGTTTCTCGGCGCGTTCCTGTTCCCCGACTTCCTTGCCGCGTCCATGGGGATTCGCGGCGCGGAGATCATCGCGGGTGTGGTCGCCGCGGTCGGCGTGCTGCTGACCGTCGCACTGCTGCCCGAGCCGAAGGGCAAGAGCCCGGAAGAACTCTCCGCGCAGGCGCATGCGACCGCCCGAGTGAGCCTGGAGCCAGCATGACCTACAAAGTGATAGTAGGAGTCGATGGCTCGCCGCACGGTGCGGCCGCGCTGCGCTGGGCCCTGGCCGATGCGGCCGAGCACGCCGGCGAGGTCACCGCAGTGCTCGCCTGGCAGCTGCCGTTCCTGTCCATCCCCGGCGCTTTCGACCGCGACGAGCTTGCCCAGACCTACAAGGAATTCCTGCTGAAGACCGTCGCCGAGGTCGCGCCCGCGCCAGAGGTGCCGGTACGCACTCTGGTGGCCGAGGGCGACCCGATCGAGACCTTGGTTACCGCCGCGGAAGACGCGGACCTGCTGGTCCTCGGGACGCGGGGACGCTCGCCATTTGCCGGGCTGCTGCTCGGCTCCGTCAGCCAGGCCTGCGCCGCGCACGCCGGCTGCCCGGTGGTGCTGGTCAAGCGTGGCAACCAAACGCCGGCCTGAGAGGCGGCTTGTGGCACGTGCAACGTGGTGTGCTGCTATCTGCCGGGTGCCTGGTTTACGTAGCGCCCGGGCACAGTGATCTTTTCCGGCTTGCCGATGTCGAGGAAGCGGATTGTCTGTTTTTCGATGAGGCGACCTTGCGGGCTCTGGGCTTGGTGGATGATCTTCATCTGGCGTACGACGCCGTGCCTGTCGACCCAGACATCGAACGCCGTCAGCGGCTCAGGCCCCATGACGGAGACGAAGGTGAGCGACGACAGGACGCTGGCCGGTAGCTTTTTGAGCTGGGTCGCACTCAGGATCTTTGTCTGCACGCCGTCGATGATCTGGGACCCGATGTCCTCGAACCTGGCGTCTGGCTGGAGCGCGGTGAGTAGTTTGCGCGGGTCGGGGACAATCCGGCCCGCTGCTGTCTTGCCCTGGAGGTGATACCACTGCTGCGGCCGCCCCGGCAGGCCGAAGATGTAGAGCTGGCCGTCGACCCTGCGGCTGGTGAGCGGTTGGCCTTTGCGGTCGCCTGGTGGTGTCGGCAGGCGATCGACTGCGTTGAAATTGTGCCCGGAGAAGGTGAAGTCGATGGAACCCGAGCTCGCCGGGTGGTTTATCAAGCCAACCGAGAATGTCACGAGCACGTGGCCGGCCGGCGCCATGGCTGCCTGGGAGGCGGCCTCGACGTGATGAACCGTGGCCGCGGTCAGCACTGTTGCGCCAGGGGAGCGGTGCGCGGAGCTGCTGCCCGTCTCCTTTATGCCGATCGTCACGGCTGCAACTGCCGCCGCTGTTGCGGCCGCGAGGGCTATTGCCCGGCGCAGGCTCACCTGGCGTCGGATTGAGGGGCGCCCGATCTGACCAGGTGCTGCAGAGCGTCTGGTGATGCTCTCGAGGGGGATCGGGGGTGCCGCGGATTCAACGTAGTCGTGGATCTGACCGGCGATTTCACTGTCCACTTGCGTTCCTTGATGGTGCGAGCGAGGCGCGCAGCCGTGCTAGGCCGCGTGCTGCGTGGGTCTGGACGGAGCTTTTGCTTAGGCCAGTCAGCTCAGCAACTTCGTGCAGCGTGTAGCCGTAACCGTGCACAAGCACCACTGCGAGTCGCTGTCGTTTGGATAGAGCGGCGAGTGCTGCTGGCAGGGCCGGCTCGAATTGATATTCCGGCCACGATGACCTGTCGTGCAGGACCGGCTGGCGCTTGCTCCTGGTCCCGCGTGTCTGGCCAACCCGAAACAAGTAGCCCGGCAGGTTGTCCATGTGACAGAGCCGTTCCCAGTGCTCCCAGGCGTAGGTGAGCGCTTCGGATGCGGCATCACGTCCGAGGTCGGCGCCGTATGAAGCGACCAGGGCTCGCCGTAGCCCGGGCTCGGTCGCGCGGAAGAAAGCCTCGAAGGCACCTGCGGGATCCGGGCCCGGTCCCGGTGCCGTGGTGGTCACCGCCGGTTCAGGAGCTGCCGCGTCCATAGCCCAGCGCCCGCCCGCTTGCCAACAAACCTCACACCATCTAAAGCATCGGCTGCAGTAGTCGTATGACAGCAGCCTGCTCCATCAGCGCTCTGTGTTCCGACTAGAAAGGTCCCGGAGTCCGCTCGTCCCCGATAGCTGCCAAGACCGGCGCGGACCACCGAACTCAGCCAGGCAGCCTGCTCACCGCTGAAGTGGCTCGGCGAGTGCAGAGTCAATCGCCGGTAGGACGATTTCGGCATAGATTTTCTTAAGCTGGCGACTTACCCGCATGATGAGGGACCAGCGCACCCCCGCGCAGACATGGCTGGCCCGCCATCCCGGAAGGCGAGAATGAACCCCCTCACACGCCGCCTGGTACTACCCGCTGCGCTGATTCTGGCCGGCGGCATCCTGGCCATGAACCTGCCTGCCGCCAGTTCCGAAGCAGCCAAGACCACGAGGCTGTGCCACTCGCAGACCGCTTCCGTCAGCGGCGGCGCCTACGTGGTCGACAACAACGAATGGGGCTCCCGCGCCCGCGAGTGCATCACCACCAACGGCAAGGCCGAATTCAGGGTGGCGAACTCCTCGATCGCGAAGGGCGGAGACGGTGCGCCCGGCGGTTACCCCGACGTCTACAAGGGCTGCTTCTACGGCAAGTGCACTTCCCGCAGCGGCTTGCCGATCCGGGTTTCTAAGATCCGCGCCGGTACGGTGACCACGAGCTGGCGGACCGCCCAGCCCGGCGGCAGCAGCATTTATAACGCTGCGTACGACATCTGGTTCAACAAGACCCCCACCACCAGGCGGGGGGCCAATGGCGCCGAGCTAATGATCTGGCTAAACCACCACGGCCCCAAGCATCCGTACGGCTCCGAGATCGCCAGCAACGTAAGCATCGGTGGCCGCAACTACGACGTATGGTTCGGCGCGCGGGCCGGCAGCTACGGCACCGTCACCTACACGATGACCTCCCGTGCGCGCTCGGTCAGCCACCTCGACCTGCGGCCCCTGGAGGCCAATGCGGTGAGCCGCGGCTACTTGAGGAGATCGTGGTACCTGATCACGGTGCAGGCCGGGTTCGAGGTGTGGCAGGGTGGCGTGGGCCTGGCGACCAGGTCCTTCTCCGTCAAAGTAGTGCGCTAGGGTCGGCGTCCGTCACCGCAGCCGCGCTGGCACGTGCTCCACCTCGTTCACGCCGCACGATCCTCGAGCACCATCGACGCGCGCCTCGGGCCCTTAGCTGGCTACCCCAGCCCTCAGCCCAGCCGCTCATACTGCCTTCTCTGGGTGTCGACCCGAACATCCGCTGGAGATGTCTCAAGGCAAGATAGCTGCAACTCGCGACATGCCGCGTTATACTCGATGCCGAGTGATCGGATATGAGTAAGAGACCTGTTGCCTCCGTCCCCGCGCTTGTGCCGGACCCCGGCCGCCAGCGCCAGGCTCGTGCGCGCCCGCTGCCGCGAACGCCTATCGCACTATCGGTGCTGAACCTGCTGAACGAGCGCCCGATGCATCCGTACGAAATGCGGGCCCGCATGCACGAGCGCGGTCATGACCGCGCGTTCAAGATCCGCGAGTCCTCGGTGTACGACACCGTGGCCCGGCTCGCTGACCGCGCCTTCATCGAGCCGGTCGAGGTCAACAGGGCCGGCCGCAGGCCGGAACGGACCGTCTACGCGATCACCGAGGCGGGCCGGGATGAGTTGCTTGTCTGGCTGCGCGAGCTGACAAGCGAGCCAGCGGCGGACTACCCGGCTTTCGCCGCGCCGCTCATGTTCATCTACGCGCTGGGCCGTGACGGTGCGGTCAGCGCGCTGCGCGAGCGCGCCGCCCGGCTAGAGGCCGAGATCTCGAGGTCCGATGCGTTCCGGCTCGCCGTCCTGGCCGACGTGGGCGACTTCCCGCGGATCTTCGGGATCGAGGAGGAGTACGCGCAGGCCATGCGCAAGGCCGAGCTGATCTGGGTGCGCGGCACCGTGGCCGAGCTACTAGACGGCTCGCTTGCCTGGCCGTCGCCCGACGAACTGCCGGGGGAGGGCGGCCAGGACTAATCGAACTTTCATCACGCGAATACAGCGAATAGAGCGGTCTCCGGGGCGGCAACCCCGGAGACCGCGTGAACCCGGAGCGCGGCTGTGCCGGCAACACCGGGCTCGGCACTTCGAGGATAGTGCCGGCCAGCGCCGCTCCAGTCATTAAGTGAAGGAGCACGGTAATGCCGGTAACAGAGTCGCTACCTATCGCGATTCAGGCGCACGGCCTGCGCAAAACGTTCCGCGTCAAGAACCAGGCTGTCGAAGCGGTCAGCGGACTCGACCTCATGGTCGCAGCCGGTCAGATCTTCGGATTTCTGGGGCCAAACGGAGCAGGGAAGACGACCACACTGCGGATCCTGACAACGCTGCTGCCCGCCGACGCGGGCGAGGCCTTCGTGGCAGGCGCGGACGTCATGCGCTACCCGCAGCAGGTCCGTCGCCGGATCGGATACGTCGGCCAGCTCGGCGGTGCCGACGGATCCGCGACCGGGCTGGAGAACTTGCTGCTCCAGGCCCGGCTCTACGGAATGACCGCAGCCGCCGCGGCAAGCCGTTCGGAAGAGCTGATCGAGCTGTTCGACTTGGGCGCATTCGCCAGCCGGATCGTCCGCAGCTACTCCGGCGGGCAGCGCCGCCGACTCGAGGTCGCTCTCGGGATTCTGCATCACCCCCCGGTGCTCTTCCTCGACGAACCGACCACCGGACTCGACCCGCAGAATCGCGCCAACCTGTGGAGCCAGGTCAGGCAACTGCGGGACAGCGGCACCACGGTGTTCCTCACGACTCATTACCTGGACGAGGCCGACCATCTGAGCGACCGAGTGGCCATCATCGACCGTGGTCGCGTTATCGCCGAGGGCACGCCGGCGCAGCTCAAACAGCGGTACTCCGGCGACACGATCTCGATAACGCCAGCCGGGCCGCCAGACAGCCTTGAGTCGCTGGAGCGCGAACTGGCAAGCATCCCCTTCGTCCGCAGCACGCTTATCGAGGACGGCAGCATCCGCCTCGCTGTCACTGACGCGACCGCGTCGATGGCAGCAGTCTTCGCCACGCTGGCCGACAAGGGCATCGCGGTCAGCGCAGCCGCACTCGCCCAGCCGTCCCTGGACGACGTGTTCCTGCACGAGACCGGCCGGTCGCTTCGCGACTCGGGCGGCCCGCCCGGCGGGCCAGCGACAAAGCGGCCAGCCGGAGAGCAGGTGG
>Ga0335075_10017014_pt1 | contig 10830 bp, 9 predicted proteins | sample Lox_Sample_24_FD_206723 | JGI IMG/M metagenome (GOLD analysis project Ga0335075, IMG submission 206723) | Soil microbial communities from Loxahatchee National Wildlife Refuge, Florida, United States - Lox_Sample_2.4 | ecosystem: Environmental > Terrestrial > Soil > Wetlands | place: USA: Florida... | reverse complement strand
TCGGCGAAACGGACGCGCTGGCCCAGAACCTCGCCCAACGCCGCGGCCATCGGGCCGAGCGACATTTCGGGCACGCGTTTGCCCTTGGGCCGGTCAAAATGACTACAGACGATGACCTTGGCGCCCTTGCCCGCAAGCTCGCGGATGGTGGGACAAAGGCGCTCGATCCGGGTCAGGTCGGTGATCTTGCCGTCACGGACGGGCACGTTGAGGTCGGCGCGGAGCAAGACGCGCTTGCCGGCGACGTCCACGTTGTCGAGGGTGCGAAAAGGCATGACGACTCCTGTTTAACCTCGCCCGCGCAGAGGGAGAGGTCGAGGTGCGCAGTACCCTAGGGTGAGGGTGATCGGGAGGGTACGTAGAACAATGTACCGACCCGATCGTTCTCACCCTCGACGCTTCGGCTGGTCCGCTTCGCGGCCCTGGCGAACTCTCCCGCGCGAACCGCGGGAGAGGTATTTTTACAGCGATCCGAACAATGCCGCCGTGTCCGACATGCGGTTGGAGAAGCCCCACTCATTGTCGTACCAGCCCATCACCCGCGCCAATGCGCCATCCACCACCGTGGTCTGCGTCGCATCGAAGGTGCAGGACGCGGGGGAGTGGTTGAAGTCGATGCTGACCAGCGGCGCCGTGTTGTAGTCCAGGATACCCTTCAGCTCGCCCTTCGAGGCATCCTGCATCGCCGCGTTGATCTCATCCTTCGTCGCCTGCTTTGACAGATTCACGTCCAGCGACACCAGCGACACGTTCGGTGTCGGAATACGGATCGCGGTCCCGTCCAGCTTGCCCTTCAGGTCCGGCAGCACCAGGCCCACCGCGCGCGCGGCGCCGGTCGAGGTCGGGATCGCCGACACCGCTGCCGCCCGCGCGCGGTGCAGGTCCTTATGCAGGGTATCGACCGTGTTCTGGTCGCCGGTATAGGCGTGGATGGTCACCATGTAGCCGCGCAATATGCCGAACTTCTCGTGCAGCACCTTGGCCATCGGCGCCAGGCAGTTGGTGGTGCAGGACGCGTTGGACACCACCGTCATGGCCGGCGTCAGTGTCTTGTGGTTCACGCCATAGACGATCGTGGCATCCACATGATCCGCCGGCGCGGAGATCAGGATCTTGCGCGCGCCCGCGGCAATCAGCGGCGCCGCCTTCTCCTTCGACGTGAAGATGCCGGTGCATTCCAGTGCGACATCGACGCCCGAATACGGCACCTTGGATGGATCGCGCTCCGCCGCCACCTTGATCGGGCCATAGACCTTGCCGTTATGGCGGATGGTGATCGTGTCGCCGGAGATTTCGAGCTGGCCCGGGAAGCGGCCGTGCACGCTGTCGAAGGCGAACAAATGGGCGTTGGCCTCGACGCTGCCGAGGTCATTGATGGCGATGGGCACCACGTCCTGCCGTCCGCTCTCGACGATGGCGCGCAGCACCAGACGCCCGATCCGTCCAAATCCGTTGATGGCGACCTTCACTGCCATGGGAGTGCCCTTTCCTGTCCGGTTTCAGGTGTTTCCTGCCCGAAGACTCATTAACCAATCATTGATACGGATCAACCGCGGCGAAATCGTGATCGCGGTCCGGCGGCGGCGGCAAGCCGGCGCCTCGCTCCGGTGTGGCCGCGGGCGGTTGGCGCCGCGCCATGCCCGTCTCCGCGGCAAGAGCACCCCCTCCATGCGGCGCACTTTCCGGCAAGACGGCTACACGAACGAGAGCGTTGCCGACACTCTGGAAGACCCGCAGCCTCGCTCAGCCTGGTGTGCCGCCGTTTCAAGCAGCGAGAGTGCGCAGGGGTTGCCGAATGGCCCCAGTTCCAGGTCCAGCCGCAACTCAAGGCTCTCGCGGTCAAGCACGCATAGCCGGGTTGGTGAGGTGGCGCGGTCTGCATGCTCTGCCGACCAGGAGCCGTATCCCACGACAAGTCTGTCCGCCATGACAATAAGCCCGCGCGGGTAGGGTTTGGTTCCTTGCTCGGAAAGTTGCGCTCGCCCGGCAGAATGGCCGCGTGCGATCAGCGCGCCGCCCTCGCCGTCAAGGACGAACAACGTTCCGCGATCGAAGACGATGTCGTGCGATGCATGGCCAAGGTTGCGATGGATCGTGTGCAGCACCGGGACCGGAAGCTGACCCAGGGCAGCGTCGCAATGCAGCTCAAGCGCGAAACTGCCCTCCTGCCAATTATGTGCCAGGACGAGCAGCCGCCCGCCGGCCGACGAAATCGAATTGAAATGATACGGATCGGCGGGACGATCAGTCCGGCGCAGATCGGGTGGCAACACGGATTGCAGATCGAAGCACGCGGCTAATTGCCGTGTCGCAATGTCGAATACCGCGAGCCGAGACCCCCGCCCGATCACGACAAAAAGCCAGTTCCCGACGGCATGGATCTGATGCAGGTCGAACAATACGGGATGTGCGATGTATGGCTCCGGCGTTTTCGAACCATGCGGCAGAAGCCAGATCGCGTTGCGTGGCAGCCCGGGCGTCACGACGCGGAAATCCAGGCCGACATTCCGCGCGGCAATCAGCGTGCCGCCGGCACAGGCGGTCAGGCCGAAATAGACCGGGCATGCATCGTGCAGGACAGTGACATCGGCTTTGCCGGCCGCGATATCCAGCACGGTGTGCAACAACGCAACATGCGTGGAGACCAGCAGATTCAGCGTGGTTCCGGCCAAGCGCTGCGCTTTCCCGACTGCCCCGAGACGGCAGGGCTATTTAGTGATCCTGACGGCGGTGCCGCCCGACTTGTCACTGCTAAGCGAAGCGAAGCAATCCCCAGCGGGCGAGCGCACGATCTCCCGGCGGAGATCGCTACGCTTCGCTCGCCATGACAGCAGGCGCGATCCGTCAGCGTCGCAGCACGAGCGCGGTCTGCCCATCGTCCCGAACTGACCGCCAGCCTTCCTATCCCAGCCGTTTGCGCACGGAAGCTGCAATAGCATCCGGCGTCAGGCCGAAGTAATTGTACAAATCGGTATAGTTTGCCGACGCGCCGAAGCCGTGCATGCCGATGAACGTCCCGTCGGGGCCAAGCCAGCGATCCCAGCCGAAATCGCAGGCCGCCTCGATACCGATCCGCGGCGCGCCGCCAAGTGTCTGGGCGCGGTAGCTCTCATCCTGCGCCGAGAACAATTCCCAGCAGGGCAGGGACACCACGGCGACGTGGATGCCGTCGGCGGCCAGTTTCTCGCGCGCGCTCATGGCGATCGGCACCTCGGAGCCGGTAGCGATCAGCGTCGCCTGGCGCGGGCCATCGGCTTCCGCCATCACATAGCCGCCGCGGGCACAGCAATTCTCCACCGCACTGCTGCGCAGCAAGGGCAGCGGCTGGCGGGTCAGCACCAGCAGGCTGGGACCGTCGGTGCGGCGCAGCGCCAATTCCCAGCATTCCGCGGTCTCGAGCGCATCGCATGGCCGGTACACATGCAGGTTCGGCATGGCGCGCAGGCTGGCCAGGTGCTCTACCGGCTGGTGCGTCGGGCCGTCCTCGCCGAGTCCGATGGAATCATGCGTCAGCACGTGGATCACCCGCTGGCGCATGATCGCGCCCATGCGGATCGCGGGCCGCATGTAGTCGCTGAACACGAAGAACGTGCCGGTATAGGGGATCAGCCCGCCATGCAGCGCCATGCCGTTGGCCGCCGCGCCCATGCCATGCTCGCGCACACCGAAATGGATGTAGCGCCCGCCATAGCTGCCCGGCGCGACGCTGCCCATGTTCTTCACCAACGTCAGGTTGGATCCGGTCAGGTCGGCCGATCCGCCCACCAGGTCGGGCGTTGCGGGCACCAGCATCTCCAGGCACCGCTGGCTCGCCTGTCGCGTGGCGATCTTTGGCTTGCTGTCAAGAATCCCTTGTTTCAGTGCCGATACGGCTTCATGCCAGGTCTCCGGCAGGCGGCCGGCAATGGCGCGTTCGAAGTCGCCGCGCATGGAGTTGTGCGCGACCCGCTTCAACCAGGCGCGCCGGGCGCCGGCGCCGCGCGTGCCGACCGCGTTCCATTGCTCCAGCAGATCCTGCGGTACGGTGAACGGTTGTTCATGCCAGCCCAGGGCCGCCTTGGCACCCGCGGCCTCGTCCTTGCCCAGTGCCGAGCCGTGCACCGCCGACGTGCCGGCCTTGTGCGGCGCACCCAGGCCGATGATCGTATTGCAGACGATCATCGTTGGCTTCTTGGAGCGGACAGCGAAGGACAGTGCTGCGGCCACCTGCTGCGGATCATGACCATCGACCTGCTTTGTCGCCCAGCCATAGGCGGCATAACGCTTGGCCACATCGTCGGACATCGACAGCGCCGTGTCGCCGTCGATCGAGACATGATTGTTGTCGTAGAGAACCGTCAGTTTCGACAGGCACAGATGCCCCGCGAGCGCGCCCGCCTCGTGGTTGATGCCCTCCATCATGTCGCCATCCGACGCGATCACCCAGGTGCGATGATCCACCAGCGAACGGCCGAACCGCGCTGCCATCATGCGCTCGGCCAGCGCCATGCCGACCGCGGTGGCGATACCCTGGCCCAACGGGCCGGTGGTGGTTTCGATCGCCGGATGTTCGCCATGCTCTGGATGACCCGCCGCGGGCGAATGCAACTGACGAAAATTGCGAATATCCTCGATCGTCATGCCGGCATGGCCGGTGAGATAGATCAGCGCATACAGCAACATGGAACCGTGGCCGGCTGACAGCACGAAGCGATCGCGGTCCGGCCAATGCGGATCGGCGGCATCAAATTTATGAAAGCGCGTCCACAGCGTGGTGGCGGCATCCGCCATGCCCATCGGCAGGCCCGGGTGGCCCGAATTCGCCGCTTCCGTCGCGTCGATCGCCAGCGCACGGATGGCATCGGCCATGCGCCGCTCCGGCGTCATGGGCCGTGCCAATATGGCTGCCTGGCGGGCGAGTATGGGGTTCTCGGTCGTGACGAGTTCGGCTGTGGCTGCCATGGTCCCTCCTCGAGGCGCGGGCGCTATATGAGGAGGCGCACTAGGGGGCAAGTCGGCGGGGCGCGCAACCTCAACCGGCCAATCCAACCAGTTCAATGTCATCGCGGGTTGACCACCGGCCGCCAGGCCGGTGGTCAACTCACAATGATGCGGAGCGCAATGACATCGGCCAAGGAACGCGAGCGCTACGCCGCGGCCAGCGCTTGCTCCACTTCGGCAAGCAACTCGGCTTCATCGACCGGCTTGCGTAGAATCGGCCCCAGCGCCTCGCGCTCGGCCCCGGGAATGTTGAACCCGGTCATGTAGATCACCTTCAGCCCCTGCCGCCGCAGCCGCGCCATGCGCGATAGCGCCAGACCATTGACACTGCCCGGCATGACGATGTCCACCACCAGCAGGTCCAGTGGTTGGTCTGCTTCGAGCGTGTCCAGGGCCAGCCGGAAGTCACCCGCCGCCGTGACGTCGTAGCCCGCGCGCCGCAACATCCGGCTATAAGCGGCGCTGGCCGCCTCGTCGTCTTCCACCAGCAGGATATGACGTTTTCGCGGTGTCTCGACCGAAGGGGTACAGGAAGCGCTCATCGCCCGCGCCTTCAACCTTATGCTCATGCGACAGTCCCTATGCCCAAATCCTGATGAGCGCAAGATTTCTTGAAGTCCACTGTCGCTGTACTGGACTTGGACCGGACCGGCACGCTGTCCGGCTGTGCGCCCCGCCGCGCCAGCCATCGCCGTGAGACGCCGGCACAATGGGCCGGCACAATGGACAGTCATCCCGTCCCGTGACCGGCGCAATACACGATAGCAACGACCGGCGCACTTGCTGCCAACCGCCCTGCGGCGTAATCGGTGTGGTAAGAAGCCGCAACAACCATACCTGGGACATGCATGGCTGAGACTCAGAGCCTTATCCTGACGCTGATCGACAGGCACCAGTCCACAGTGCTCGATGATTGGCTCGATTGCATGGCGCGCAGTTCGCCCTCCGGCGCTGCGCTGCGGCGCGATGGCGAGACGCCGGAACAGGCGAAGCGGTTCCTGGAGCAATTGCGCCGCAGCGCCCGCAACGATCAATACGCGGACATCAACGCCGCGGATTGGGCGCCGATGCGGGAATTGTTGGAAGAGATCTCCCGCGCCCGCGTCGTGCAAGGCTTCACGCCGAGCGAAACCGCAACGTTTGTCTTTTCCCTGAAAGAACCATTGTTCCAATTGCTGCGCCGCGAAATCACCAGCGCGGACAAATTGGCCGACGAGATCTGGACCGCCACGCGGTTGCTGGATTCGCTCGGTCTTTACACCACCGAATGCTACGCCAAGGCCCGCGAGGAGCTGATCAGCCGCCAGCAGCAGGAGCTGCTGGAACTGTCCACCCCGGTGGTGGCGCTTTGGGACGGCATCCTCGCGCTGCCCCTGATCGGCACGCTGGACAGCGCCCGCACTCAGATCGTGATGGAAAGCCTCCTGGAACGCATCGTCGCCTCCGGTGCCGAGATTGCCATCATCGACATAACCGGCGTGCCGACGGTCGATACGCTGGTGGCCCAGCATCTGATCAAGACGATTTCCGCTGCCCGCTTGATGGGCGCCGACTGCATCCTCAGCGGCATCCGGCCGCAGATCGCGCAGACGATCGTGCATCTGGGCCTGGAACTGAACGTGGTATCGAAGGCGACGATGGCGGATGCGCTGGGTCTGGCGCTGCGCCGCAGCGGCAAGGCGATCCAGGACCGCGCCGCCGCGAAACCGCGGCAGCACGACTAGCCCGATGATCGGAGAAACGTGCTTCATGCCCCCCATGTCATTGCGAGGAGCGAAGCGACGAAGCAACCCCGGTGGTGCGGGCGGAGGCACGATCCAGGCATTGCCCCGAACCAGGTCGCTTCATCGCTTCGCTCCTGGCAACACAGCGGCGTGGCCGGTGCCGCGTTGTTCGGATTTCGGATCCTAGCCCGATGGCGGAAATCCCGATCCTGAAAATCGGCGACTGCCTGCTCGTGTCGATCCAGGTGGATATGCACGACCGGCTGGCGATGGCGCTGCAGGACGACCTGACGCAACGCATCGTGGAAGATCGCGCCCGCGGCGTGATGATCGACATCTCGGCGCTGGAGATCGTCGATTCCTTCATCGGCCGCATGCTCAACAATATCGCCGCCATGTCCCGCGTGCTGGACGCGGTCACCGTGGTGGTCGGCATGCGGCCGGCGGTGGCGATCACCCTGGTCGAACTGGGGCTGACACTCACCGGCGTGCGCACCGCGCTGAACGTTGACAAGGGCCTGGCCATGATCCGGACCATCATCGACCGCGGTGAGCAAGAAGATGATCGTCGAGGCGGATGAAACCATGCCGGTCCGCAACTCCGACGACGTGGTGCGGGCGCGGCAGGTGGTGCGGGCGAAGGCCGTGGCGGCGGGTTTCAGCCTGGTGGACCAGACCAAGATCATCACCGCTGCCAGTGAGATCGCGCGCAACACGGTGGATTACGGCGGCGGCGGCACCATGCGCATCGAGGTGCTGCGCAACGGCCAGCGCCGCGGCGTGCGGTTGACCTTCACGGATCAGGGGCCCGGGATCCCTGATATTTCACGGGCCATGCAGGATGGCTACACGTCCGGCCAGGGGCTTGGGCTTGGGCTGAGCGGCGCCAAGCGACTGGTGAACGAATTCGCGATCACGTCCGCGCCGGGACAAGGGACTGAAATAATCCTGGCGCGTTGGAAATGACATGATCACTGCCGTCGCCGATCCCAGCCAGGTTGCGGAAGCTCGCCGGCTGGTGGCCGGCTTCGCACGACGTCATGGTATGCCTGACCAATCTGTGGCGCAGCTTTCGCTGGCGGTGACGGAACTGGCCACCAACCTGCTGAAGCATGGCAGCGGCGGCCACATCCTGGCCGGCATGTTCTTTGACCAGGACGGCTCCGGCATTGAAGTGCTGGCGCTGGACCGCGGCCCGGGCATGGCCGATGTCGAACGTTGCATCGCAGACGGGTATTCGACCGCCGGCAGTCCTGGCAACGGTCTGGGCGCGATCATCCGGCAATCGGACCACGTGCGCATCTACTCGCGCCCCGGGCTCGGCACCGCGATCACGGTCCGTTTCGTGATGGAGACAACAAAATCGCCGCCGCCCATGCGGATCGGCGCCGCCATCGCACCCTATCCCGGCGAACTCGTCTGCGGCGACAACTGGGCCGTTGGCGAGGCGCACGACGGCCGCACCGTGTTGTCCGTGGATGGTTCGGGCCATGGCGTGGAAGCCGAGCGCGCCGCCGATATTGCGGTGCGCATCTTTCACGATCATGTGAACGATCCGTGCGAGCGCCTGGCGGAGCGGGTGCATCGGGCCCTGATCCCGACGCGAGGCGCGGCGATCGCCATCGCGCGCGTCGATGCTGCCGCGCGTCTCGTGCGCTATGTCGGCATCGGCAATATCACCGGCGTGCTGGTTGTGAACGGCACCGCCCGGCATATGATCTCCTACAATGGCACCGCCGGGCACATCGCGCCGCGCATCCGCGAAATGACATATCCGTTCAGTGCGGCGCCGACGGTGATCCTGCATTCCGACGGACTGACGCCGCGCTGGGACCTCGCCGCGTATCCGGGCCTCGCGGCGCAGCATCCGTCATTGATCGCTGGCGTATTGCTGCGCGACTTCCGCCGTGGCCGGGACGACGCGTCGGTGGTCGCGATGCACGTGCTGCTGTAAATTAGGGCAATGAACGTCCGACTGCTACTGGTAGCGATCGCGAATGAGACCGACATCGTGCTGGTGCGCAAACGCACGCGCCGGCTGGCCGAGCAAGTTGGATTCGAAGCGCAGGATCTGACGCGCATCACCACGGCGGTATCCGAGATTGCCCGGAATGCCTTCGAATATGCCGGCGGCGGCCAGGTCGAATTTCGTTTGGAAGGCACCGGCGGCGCACAAGAGTTCGTGATCATTGTCAGCGATAACGGCGCAGGCATTGCCAACCTGCCCGACGTCCTGGCCGGCCTGCACAAATCCGCCAACGGCATGGGGCTTGGTATTCTTGGTGCGCAGCGGCTGATGGATGCGATGACGGTGGCATCCAGGCCCGGTGCCGGCACGACGGTGCGGCTGGTGAAACGGCTGCCGCCCCGCGCAGCGCAGGTAACGCCGGCCGGTCTGCGGCGCATCGCCGCGGCACTCGCCGCCGATGGGCCGGCCGACGCGATGGAGGAGATCCGTCAGCAGAACGCGCAGATCCTGTCGCAGATGGAGCAACTCCGCGCGCGGCAGGAGGATCTGGAGCGGCTGAACAAGGAGCTGCAGGACACCAACCGCGGTGTCGTCGCGCTGTATGCCGAGCTCGATGAGCGCGCCGACCATCTGCGCCGCGCCGACGAGCTGAAGTCGCGATTCCTCTCGCATATGAGCCACGAGTTCCGCACGCCGCTGAATTCGATTCTTGCCCTGTCGCGGCTGTTACTGTCGCGCAGCGATGGCGACCTGACGCCGGAGCAAGAGACGCAGGTCCTTTTCATCCGCAAGGCAGCGGAGAATTTGACCGAGCTGGTGGACGATCTGCTGGATCTGGCCAAGGTCGAAGCCGGCAAGACCGTTGTCACGCCCTCGGAATTCACCGCCGTTTCGATGTTCGGTGCATTGCGCGGCATGTTACGGCCGCTGCTGGTCGGCGATGCCGTTGCCTTGGTGTTCCAGGACCCGGTCGATGTGCCGCCGCTGGATACCGACGAAGGCAAGGTCTCGCAGATTCTGCGGAATTTCATCTCCAACGCCATCAAATTCACAGAGCGTGGCGAGGTGCGCGTCGCGGCGACCGCCGACCAGATAGCCGATACCGTCACCTTCAGCGTGCGCGATACCGGGATCGGCATCGCCAAGAGCGACCTGGAGCTGATCTTCCAGGAGTTCGGCCAGGTCGCACATCGGCTGCAACGGCGTGTCAAAGGTACCGGTTTGGGCCTGCCGCTGTCGAAGAAACTGGCCGAGCTGCTGGGCGGCCGGATCACGGTGGAGAGTACACTGGGCGAGGGATCGACATTCGCGGTCACATTGCCGCGCGTCTATTACGCTGCTGGCGAGTCAATTGATATCTCCGAGGACTGGACCGTCGAAGCCGGAAGAGCCCCTGTCATGGTACTGGAAGACGATGCCGCCGATGCCTTCGCGATCGAGCGGATTCTTGCCGGCTCGCCGTACCAGATGTTGCGCGTCCATACTGTGCGCCAGGCGCAGCACGTGCTGCGGCACGTGAAGCCCGCCGCGGCATTGCTCGACATCGTCTTGCTCGGCGACGAGAGCTGGCGCCTGCTGATGGAAGTGCGCGGCAACGAGGTCAGCGCCGACATCCCGCTGGTTGTCATGTCGTCCTCCGGCGAGCAACGCAAAGCCGTCCATCTCGGTGCCGACGAATATCTGCCGAAGCCGATTGATGGACCCTGTTTGCTGGAATTGCTCGACCGCCTGACCGGCCGCCAATCGGTGACCAACATCTTGCTCGTCGACGATGAGGAGGTGACGCGGTATCTGGTGCGGCAATTGCTGCCGCGCAGCCGCTACAATCTGCGCACCGCCGACAACGGCAGCGACGGGTTGGCGCGGCTGGCCGAGATGCCGGCCGATGTCGTCTTGCTCGACATCAACATGCCGCAAATGAACGGCTACGAATTCCTGACGCGCATTTCCGCCGACCCGGCACTGGCGGACATCCCGGCGATCGTGCTGACCTCGGCAATTCTCGATCCGTACGCGCGCGGCCTGTTGCAGCACGCCGCAATGGTGATGTCGAAATCGAATCTCTCGTCCGCCATGCTGATCGACGCCATTCAGGGCGTGTTGCAGTCGGGCGAGGCTGCGTTGACCGTATGAACGACGTCCGCAAACGGATTCTGG
>Ga0335075_10017012_pt1 | contig 10831 bp, 9 predicted proteins | sample Lox_Sample_24_FD_206723 | JGI IMG/M metagenome (GOLD analysis project Ga0335075, IMG submission 206723) | Soil microbial communities from Loxahatchee National Wildlife Refuge, Florida, United States - Lox_Sample_2.4 | ecosystem: Environmental > Terrestrial > Soil > Wetlands | place: USA: Florida... | reverse complement strand
CGGATCCGAGCCTGTCGCGCATCCACGCGCGCGTCTTCCGGCGCCAGACGCCGGCGCGCATCGAGTTCTTCATCGAGGATTGCCGCAGCACCAACGGCACCTTCGTCGCGGGCCAACGCATCTCTGACCCGACGCTGCTCGGCGACGGCGTGCGCGTCAGCCTCGGACGCCGCACGGCGCTGCGCTTCTCGCTCCAGGACGTGCTCGAAGAGCAAGCGCTGATCCGCGTGCACGAGTCCGCGGTGCGCGATCGCTTGACCGGCGTCTTCAACCGCGGCGCGTTCGACGACCGGCTGCAGAGCGAGTTCTCGGCGAGCCGCCGGCGCGGCACGCCGCTCGCGCTCTTGCTGTTCGATATCGATCACTTCAAGCGCTTGAACGACACGCATGGCCACCAGGCGGGCGATGCGGTCATCCGTGCGGTGGCGCAGGTGGCTCAGACCGCCGTGCGACCCGAGGACGTGCTGGCTCGCTACGGGGGGGAAGAGTTTGCCGTGATCCTGCGCAGCGTGAGCTCGCGCAGCGCTTTCGTGATGGCCGAGCGTCTGCGCGTCGCCGTCCAGGATCAGCGCACGGCCTGGAACGACCTCGTGATCGGCGCCACCGTCAGCGTCGGCGTCGTGCACGCGACGAACGCCAAGGCTTTCGAAAACCCGGCGAAGTTCATCGCCGCCGCAGACGCGGCTCTGTACGAGGCCAAACACCAGGGCCGCAATTGCGTGGTGATGGCCTAGGCCCCCACCTCCGGAGCGCTGGCAAACCGTCGTTGGGGCTGCTGGCCCACAGGTCAGTGTGCCGGCTTGGCGGGACGAGACGATGTGGGGTATACGACGCCGTCATGACGGCATTGAGGCTATTTCGGCCGGATCGAGCGGACTATCGCGACTCGATCACGGCGCTCCGCAACCTGCTCCGCGCCGGCGAGCTCACGTCGGGAGCGAGCTCGGGCGGCAAAGTGGCCGACGTGGTCCGCGGCATCCTGGAGCAGGTGGCGCGAGGCGGCGACGAGGCCGCGGCTCGGCTCACGTCCGAGCTCGATCGTGCGAAGATCACGCCGGAGACGCTGCGCGTCCCGAGCGAGGTGCTCGAGCGCGCGCACCGCGCCGCCGATCCGGACTTGATGGGCCTCGTGCGGCGCGCGGCGGCGAACGTTCGCGCGTACCAGCAGCACATCCTGCTGCGCTCTCCCGAGCCGCTCGAGCGCGACGGGCGCCGGCTCGGCGTGCGCTACACGCCTTTGCGGCGGGTCGCCGTCTACGTTCCGGGGGGCCGCGCCCTGTATCCGTCGACGGTGGTGATGACCGTGGTGCCGGCGCTCGTGGCCGGCGTGCGGGAGATCGCGATGTTCTCGCCGCCGACCGGAGGCGAGATCGCCGATCTGGCGCTTGCCCTGGCTTGGGAGCTCGGGGTGCACGAGGTGTATCGGCTCGGCGGCGCCGTCGGGCTCGCCGCGGCCGCGTTCGGGACGGCGAGCGTCAAACCCGTCGACAAAATCGTCGGGCCCGGCAACGCCTACGTCGCAGAGGCCAAGCGGCAGCTGTTCGGCAAGGTGGGCATCGACTCGATCGCCGGTCCGAGCGAGGTGTTCATCGTCGCGGACGATTCGGCAAACCCGCGCTGGCTGGCAGCGGATCTGATCGCCCAGGCCGAGCACGATCCGGGCTCCGCGATCTTGGCCACGCCTTCGAGCAGCCTGGCGGAAGCCGTCCTGCGCGAGGTCGAGCGCGAGCTCGAGAGCCTCGAACGCGCGGACGCGGCGCGGCGCTCGCTCGAGCGCTACGGCGCCGTGATCGTCACGCGCGACCTGGATGAGGCGTGTGTGCTCGCCAACGAGTTCGCCACCGAACACCTGCAGATCATCACGCGCGACGACGACCGCTGTCTCGAGCGGATCGAGGCGGCCGGCGCCATCTTCGTCGGCGCGCACACGCCCGTGCCGCTTGGCGACTACTACGCGGGCCCATCGCACGTGTTGCCCACGGGCGGCACCGCGCGTTTTTCGGCACCGCTCAGCGCCAACGACTTCCTGAAGGTCTCGAGCTTGATCCGCTACCAGGCGAGCGATCTCGCTGCCGACACCGCGGACGTGATGGAGTTCGCTCGACGCGAAGGGCTGACAGCGCACGCGCGCGCCGTGGGCATCCGCGGCGAGCGCTGAGGCCGAAGCAGTGCCCGGCGCGCCGTCTCAGCCGCCGTACTGGATGTCGTCCACGTAGACGACGCTGTGTTCGGCGTTGTCTTCACGGTGGAACAGCACGCAGAACGGCGTCATCACGCTGGAGAGGTCTGCGTCCATCACGTAGATGGTGTATTCGGCCCAGCTCGGCGTGAGCCGGATCTTGCCGGCGCTGACGTCGAACGACTCCTGATAGCGCGTCTTCACGTTGCCGAGGCCGCCGGCGCGAAACTCCGCCACCTCGCCGCCGGCAGCGCCCTTCGCCCAGAACGACAGGCGCCGGTAGCGCGCCTTCGATAGATCGTCGCCGGGCGCCTCGCCCTCATTGCCCAGCTTGTTTTTCCAGCACACGCCGGCGAAGCCGCCGCTCTTTTCGAAGTCGATCTTCCAAGCGTCGGGCGGCGAGTGCGCGTCGATCGGTGCCGTCTTTTCCCAATGGATGCGCTTCTTCGCCCCGATCGCCTCGACGTTGGGATAGGCGATGCTCACGTCCAGCGCTGGCGTCGTGTCCTTGGGCTTCGGCGCCGGCGTCGTCGGCAGCGGCTCGGCGCTGCGTTCGGCGCGCGTAGACCGCTCGCAGGCGAGGGTGGAGCAAACGAGGCACGCACCCAGGGCCCACGAGCGGACGGGGATCTTCATCCCCTCGTCTTACGGTGCCGCGACGATGCGGTAAATGGCCCCGTTCGGGTTGAACGCCGCGACATACACCTCGCCAGCGTTGTCCTGACCAAACGAGGAGATGCCGCCGAAGTCCGCCGGGTCGACCCCGGCAGGCCGCATCTGGTCGGTGACCTCCACGCGCTCGGCGAGCTGCCCGCCGTTGACGCGGAACGTGAAGAAGCGGGCGCTGTTGTAGTCCGCGTAGATGTAACGGCCACGCAAGCCGGGAACGCCACTGCCACGATACACGTAACCGCCGGTGACCGAGGTGCCGACGTTGCGCGGGTAGGAGTCGACCGGCGCCGTCAGCGTCGAGGTGTCGAAACCCGGGCACACCGTGTCGTTGGGACGGCAGTTCGGGCCCTCCATGATGCGCCAGCCGAAGTTCGTGCCCGCGGTCGCCGTCGCCGGGAGGAAGTCGATTTCCTCGAGCGTGTTCTGGCCGACGTCGCCAATGTAGAGGTCTTGCGTGCAGGGGTCGAAGCTGAAGCGCCAGGGGTTGCGCAAGCCATACGCCCAGATCTCGGGCAAGGCGGCTTGGCCCGTCTGTTCCGCCAGGTTGTTCGGCGGGATGGAGTACGAGTCGTTTACGTCGCGGCCGTCGACGTCGATGCGCAGCATCTTGCCGAGCAACGCCTGCAGGTTCTGGCCGTTGCCCGCCGTCCCGTGCTGATCGTTGCCTCCGCCGCCATCGCCCATGCCGATGTACATGAAGCCGTCGGCACCGAACGTGATGTCGCCGCCGTTGTGGTTCGACTCGGGATCGTTGGCGAACAGCAGGATGTTCCGGCGCGAGGCGGGGTCGGCGACGCTGCGGTTGTTCTGATCCACCGAGAACTCGGCGATCACGCCGTCCCCGTTGTTCTGCGCCGACGAGTGATGCAGATAGAACAGGCCGTTCTCGGCGTACTTGGGGTGAAACGCGAGCCCGAGCAGGCCGCGCTCGCCCTGGTTCACGACGTTGGTCGTGATGTCGATGAACGGTTGCTCCTGCAGCTCGCCGTTCACGATCACGCGCACCGTGCCGCCCTTCTCGACGACGAACAGGCGCGTGTCGTCTCCCGGGGCGCCCGTCACGAACAAGGGCTCAGCCAGACCGCCGGCGACCAGCTCGAGCGCCAGGGTGGGTTGCGCGCCCTCGGGGGCATCGCAGTTCGGCGCCGCAGTGCTCGCGGGCGGCGTCGTGTCCGGCGGCGTCTCTCCGCCTCCGCCCGCCTGCCCCCCGGGGTTCATTTCGCCCGGATTGAGCGGTGCCCCGCCCGGGTTGCCTTCGCTGCCGGCGGAGGCCACCGGCGGTGTTCCGCCCGTACCCGGACCGTCCGGTGGCGTGCTCGTCGTGCCGCTTCCGCCTTGCCCACCGGTGTTGCCCGGATCGGGAGTGTTCGACGAGGTGCCGTCATCGTTGACGGTCGGAGACTGGGAGTCCGACCCGCAGGCGACCCCGAGCAACCCGCCAGCAGCAAGGAGCAGGGCCGTCGATGCGAGCAAGCGAGAAGAAAGCAGGCGCTGAGTCATCGAAAATCAAACCTCCGACGCGAGAATAACGGACGTTGCACCGAACGAAAGCTGCATCTCACGTGCCGCTTTGCCAACTTTCGCCCCGCTGTCGCTCGGACTGCGGGTTAGACAGAATTCTACGCAGTCATGAAAAACTGCGCCGCATCGACGCTCCGGTGGAAGCGTACGATGTCGAGGCATTTTAGAGCGCGCGGTGAGCGCTGCCTCGCCTCGAAGAGGCACGATCGCGGCGGGCTGAGCTCAGGCCTTCAGCGCGGACGAGACGGCGGCGAAGTCGGGCTCGCTGGCGATCTCGGGGACGAGCTGGCTGAAAAGCACCTGGTTCTTCTCGTCCAGCACGAGCACCGCCCGCGCCGTCAGCCCGCGCAGCGGACCATCGACGATGGCGAGGCCGTAGTCTTTGCCGAAGCTCGAGCGGAACGCGGAGAGCGGCACCACGTGCTTCAGCCCTTCACCTTCGCAGAAGCGCTTCTGAGCGAACGGCAGATCGTTGCTGACGGCGAGCACCACCACGTCCGAGCGGCTGCTCAGCGACTCGTTGAATTTGCGCGCCGTCGCTTGGCACACGCCGGTGTCGTAGCTCGGGTTGATGGTGAGGACCTTCTTCTTGCCCGAGAAATCGCCGAGCGACTTCTCGCTCAGATCGCTCGCGACCAAGTTGAAGTCGGGAGCGGTGCTGCCGACGTTCGGCAGAGAGCCGTTGGTGTTGATCGGGTTGCCTTTGAACGTCACTCGGGCCATGGCCTGTCTCCGGGTTGGCGTGCCCACGCATCGACGGATACAGGGGCACGAATCGTGAGCGTCTCGCTCCGGGACGTTCTATACGCCCGAGCTCCGCCCTGCCCAGGCTTTTCGGTCTTGCACCGGAGTGAAAGGGATGGTGGTAGGATTGCCGCGCGACATGAACCGGAGACAGGACGACATCGAGGAGACTCTGCCGCGCGAGGCCTCCGGTCTGCCCGTCGCCGTGGGGCCCGGCGCGCCGGTGCTATTCGTCGCGTTCTTTTGCGACAGCCCTCGCGAGCTGCCGAGCCGCCACAGTCTGAACCGGCTCGAGTCGGTCGCGATCGGGCGCGGGCGCGATCGCACTGCTCAGCGCGACGTGGGGCAGGGCACGCTCGAGCTGACTCTGCCCGACGCCTGGACGTCGGCGCGACACGCGGGCCTGGTGCGTAGCGGCTCGAGCTGGCACCTCGAGGATCGCGGCTCGCGCAACGGCGTGCGTGTCAACGGTCAGGTGGTGGGCAGCGTCCGCCTCGAAGATGGCGACCTGATCGAGCTCGGGCACACCCTGCTCTATTTCCGCCAGGAGGGCGGGCCGCTGCTCGGGCACGAAGGGCTCGACTATTTCCCGCTCGACGCGGGAGACGACCGGACGGGGCTGCTGACGCTCTCGGGCGAACTCTCGCGCGAGATGGCCAAGGCGTGGGATCTCGCGAGCTCCGAGCTTCCGCTGTTGATCCAGGGCGAGAGCGGCACGGGCAAGGAGGTACTCGCGCGCGCGCTCGCCGAGCGTTCGCATCGGCGCGGTCTGTTCGTCGGGGTGAACTGCGGCGCAATCCCGCCGAGCCTGGTCGAGAGCGAGCTGTTCGGGCACGTCAAGGGCGCCTTCACGGGCGCCGACGCGAACCACGAAGGTCTGATCCGGAGCGCCAACCGCGGCACGCTGTTCCTCGACGAGATCGGCGATCTGGAGCTCGGGGCACAAGCCGCCCTGCTGCGCGTGTTGCAAGAGCGCGAGGTGCGTCCGGTGGGCTCGGCGCGCGCGGTGCCGGTCGACGTACGCCTGCTATCGGCGACGCATCGCGACCTCGACGCACTGGTCGAAAAGGGTGCATTCCGGGCGGATCTGCTCTCGCGGCTCGCCGGCTTCCGGTTGCGTCTGCCGCCCCTGCGCCAGCGACGGGAAGACATCGGTCTGATCGTGTCGCGCCTGGTGCGCGCCCGCAACGCCGAGCTCGGTGACGATCTGCGCTTCGAGCCCGACGCTGCCCGGCGCCTGTTTCGATATCACTGGCCGCTCAACATCCGAGAACTCGAAAACTGCCTGCGTGCGGCGAGCGTGCTGGCGCGAGGCGCGCCGATCGCCGACGAGCACCTCTCGGAGCAGCTGCGGCGGACTTCGGCCGAGCCGAGCCGCAAGGTCGCGGCGGGGCTCTCCGCCCCGCAGCAGGCGCAGCGCGACGAGCTGATCGCGCTGTTCCGCGAGCACCGCGGCAATGTCAGCGCCGTTGCCCGACATCTCGGCAAGGCGCGCACCCAGGTGCAGCGCTGGCTGCGGCGCTACCAGCTCGACCCGCGCGACTACCAGGAGTGATCAGTCGGCGAGCGGCAGACGGCCCGTCGTCGTCACTTCCTGCGCAAACAGCACCTCGACGAGGTCTTCCGGGAGCCCGCGCGGTCGATGGCGGGTGTCGATGCAGGCCAACAGGACGTGACCTTCGATCAGCTGCTCGGGCGGGCCTGCCGCGGGCTCGACGCGAGTGACGCTGTAGTCGAAGCGAACGGTGACGCGGCTCAATGCGCCGAGCCGCGTCCGCACGCACAGCAGATCGTCGAAATGGGCGGGCTTGCGGTAGCGGATGTCGAGCTCGACCACGGGCATGTGCAGCCCGCGATCGACCATCTGCTTGTACGACAGCCCCCGGCGCCGCATGTATTCGAGCCGTCCGCGTTCGAAGTACTCCACATAGTTGGCGTGATGCACGATCCCCATCAAGTCGGTGTCGGCGACGCCGACCCGTTGCGAGGTGTCACTGAAGCAGTGCTCGGGGATCGGGGTGTGCAGGGCAGGGCGGCGGCGGGGGGACGTCATCAGTGGTTCAGCTCGATGTGCCGTCGCGGCGCTGGGGATGCTCTTCTTCCCAGTCTTCGACCGTCTTGGGCCAGTCGCTGCCGAGCAAGCGGCTCAGCGAGCGGTCCGCCAGCATGCGCCCCTCCGTCTGGCAGCGCGGGCAGTAGTTGACCTCGTTCTCCGCGTAACGGATGCGCTGCACGGCCGTGCCGCAGGTGGGACACGGCTGTTTGTATTTGCCGTGGACGGCCATGTCGGGGCGGAAGGCGGTCACCTTCTCGGGGAACGAATCCTTCGATTCGGCGCGCAGCGTTGCGACCCAGTGCTTCAACGTCGACTGCGTGGCGCGATGCAGCTTCTTGATGTCCGCCGCCGACAGGCGCGAAGTGAGGGTGACCGGCGACAGCCCCGCTGCGTGCAAGATCTCGTCGGAGTACGCGTTGCCGATGCCGCTGAAGAGATGCGGCGCCGTGAGCGCGCGCTTGAGCGTGCGGTTCTCGAGCAGCAGCTGCTGTTTGAACTGCGCATACGTGCTGCCGATCGGCTCGAGGCCGCCGCGGTCGTGCAGCGCGAGCTCGCTCTCGCCCTGCACGACGTACAGGCTGGCGCGCTTGCGCGTGCTCGCTTCGGTGAGCACCAGCGAGCCGGTCGCAAAATCGAAGGCGGCGAGCCCGATGCGCCCCGTCAGAGGCGCGCCTACCTTCTTCCAGTGCAGGCGCCCGGAGATCATCAGGTGCAACACCATGAACAGCTCGCCCTCGAGCTCGAACACGATGCGCTTGCCCAGCCGGCGCACGCCGCGCACGACCTTGCCATTGACCGCCGCGAGCGGAGGCGCCACCGAGCGCAGCAAGAAAGGGCTCTTGAGCCGCACGCGCTCGAGCACCGAAGAGCCCACCAGCGCCGTCAGACGTTCGACATAAACGGTGACGTCGGGGAGCTCCGGCATGGTGCGCGCTCGCTCAGTGCTTGGACGGCGCTGGCGTGCTCGGCGCCGCCGCCGGCGCTGCTCCCACGGGAGCGGGCGCGGCAGCGCCTCCGACCGTCTTGATCGTCTTGGCCGTCTCCGGCGCGGCCTTTCCGCCCTCCAGGCGGACGCTGTCGAGCAGCTGGTAGAAGGGCACCCGCGCGTTCGTCACGGTGGCGCTCGGACCCGTCAGCTTGAAAAAGTAAGTGCTGTTCTCGGGCGTCACCACGATCGCTCCGAGCAAGCCGAAGTTGTCCGTCGCTCCGCCTTCGCCCATGCCGCCGTCGAACTTGCCTTTCGGGATCTCGACCACGGCCTGCGTCATGTCGTTGACGACGCGATCGGAGCGGGACAGCGTCTTCGGGTCGAAGTTCGAGAACTCGTCCACCCAGCGCTGGATGTTGGACTCGATGTCTCCGCCCAGCACGAACACGTTCAGCTCGGCGATCTCCTTCTCTCCAGCCACGGGCGGGATCTGGTAGCTCATGTAACGCATGCCGCTCGCCGGGATCTTCTTCCATTGCTTGGGGTCGTCCCACTCCATGCGCTTGGTGGGCGGGGCCTTGGGCTTGCTGGAGGGCTGCGCCGCAGACTTGGGGGCGGCCGCGGCCGTCGCGGCGGGCTTGGCAGCAGCCTGCTCCTTCGCCTCGTCCTTCTTCTGACAACCGCCGAGGAGGGCTCCCCACCCCAGCAGTGCGAGGAAGGTGACGGCACCCACCGACGTACGTTCCAGACGTGCTCTCGAGAAATCCTGCATCGCCCCACCTATAGCCAACGACGGGCCGAATGGACAAGGCGCTGATCGGTACAGTCCAAAAAGCGCGTGACTTGGCATTGCCGTGTTAGCCTGCCCGCCGTGGGCCGTGTTCCCTCGATCGCCGTGCCGCGCCGGAGCTCGCGTGTCATGGCCTTCACCCTGGGTTCGTGGCTGCTGCTGACGTCGCGAGGCCTGATGGCGCAGGCCCCGGCGCCTTCACCGCCTGCCGCCGGGGCCGCTGCGGCAGCGCCGCCGGGCCCAGCCGCCCCGCCGAGCGACCCGACGCCGCCCCCAGCGCAGCCCGCGAGCGCGGACCCGCAGGCGCCTGCCTCGCCGTCAGCGGTTCCGGTGGTGCCTCCGCCGGCCGATCGGACTCCGGCGCCTCCGCCGTCGGACGCGCCGGTGGCAGCGGCGGCGGGCGCCGACGTCCCGTTCGAGGCGGTGCGTTACGAGCTCGAGGGCATCGAGATCATCGGCAACACGAAGACGCGTCGGCGCGTCGTCGAGCACTACGTTCCCTTCCGTCGCGGCGACGTGCTCGATGTCGACGACCCGGCGCTCGAGCTCACGCGCTACCGCCTGCTCAACAGCGGCTTCTTCCGCGACGTACAGCTGTCGCTGCGCAAGGGCTCGGCGCGCGGGCGCGTGATCTTGGTGATCGAGGTCATGGAGCGCAACACGCTCGTCGTGACCGATCTGGCGATGGGGCTCTCGGCGGATGCCGACACCGACGGGCGTCGGCGTCCGCTCGCGGCCTTTGCGGGGGTAGCGGGAGCCGAACGCAACCTGGCGGGCACGGGCATCACGCTGGGCAGCGCTCTGGCCATCTCACAGGGCGCGACCACCGAAAAGGCCATCGATCAATTCGCGCTGCGCGTGCGCTTCTTCGACCCGGCGTTTCTCGGTAGCCGCTGGGCGCTCTCGGGCGAGCTGCTGTACAACGACGCGCTCGACTTCTTCGGTAACACCGCCGTCCGCGTCGACGACTCGCGCCCGACGTCCGCTTCCTACGCCACCGTCGAGTACACCCGCTCCGGTGGGCAGATCGGCTTCGGCCACCCCACCTCGCTCAGCTCGCGCTTCTGGCTCACGTATCGGCTGGAGACGATCGGCGACGTGCGGCTGCCGCGCGCTGCCTCGCACGAATACGGCGGCATGGTCGAGCCGATCGAGTTCGACATCTTGCCGGGGCGCAGCGTGCTGTCGACGCTGCGTGCCTCGCTCGAGCACGACACGCGCGACCACCCCTGGCTACCCACGCGGGGCTGGCTCGCCTCTGCGGCGCTGGAGATGAGCCTGGCGCCGGCGGGCAGCGACTACCCGTACGAACGGCTCGATCTGCGCGCACGCCGTTGGTGGTCGCTGCCGAAGAACCACGTCGTGAGCGTCGACCTGTTCGCCGGCGTGATCGCCGGCCAGGCCCCGTTCTTCGAGCAATACTACGTCGGCGATCTGACGGATTTTCAGCCAGGTCGCCTGCTCGGGCTCAACTTCGATCGGCGCCCTGCGCCCAACTTCCTGCGCACGGCGATCGAAGAGGTGCGCTACGCCGAATACGCCTTCAAGCTCAACACCGAGTATCGCCTGCCGCTCTACCGCGGGCAGCGGTCGATCTACGCCATCGATTTCTTCGGCAGCTTCGGCGCCTTCGTCCTGGCGGGGCCGCGCGAGATCAACCGTCCCGCCCCGAAGTATCAGGGCCTGAGCCGCATCCCGATCGATCTGACGGGCAACATCGGGTTTCGGCTCGACACCAGCATGGGTGGTTTCTCGTTCACCTTCTCCAACGTGCTCGGCTTCTTGCCGGTGCGCTCCGGCGAGGGACAGTGAGGTCGGCGCGCGTTCGGGCGCGCCGAGCGCGCGCGCTGCTGGTCGGGGTCGTGCTCGGGCTCTGCGTGCTGGCCGCGACCGTACTGGGCTCGTCGGCGTTCGGGCTGGGCCCGATCGCACTGGCGGAGG
>Ga0335075_10017011_pt1 | contig 10831 bp, 7 predicted proteins | sample Lox_Sample_24_FD_206723 | JGI IMG/M metagenome (GOLD analysis project Ga0335075, IMG submission 206723) | Soil microbial communities from Loxahatchee National Wildlife Refuge, Florida, United States - Lox_Sample_2.4 | ecosystem: Environmental > Terrestrial > Soil > Wetlands | place: USA: Florida... | reverse complement strand
GTCGGCTGCACGCGGACCCCGTCGTTGGCGATCGTCGCGTAGACGCTGGCCATCTGCACATCGTTGACCGAGATGCCCTGGCCGAAGGACAGGGTGTACCGCTCGTCGGCCGCCCACTGGGACGGCGGCGGCAGGGCGGACGACGCGTACGAGCTACTCGGCTCCTCACCCGGCAGCCCGAGGCCGGTCGGCTCGCCGAGGCCGAACGCCTTCAGGTAGTCGTACTGGGTCTGCGGCGATACGTGGGAGACCACCTGGGACATGCCGATGTTCGAGGAGTTCGCGATGATGCCGGCGATCGTGTAGTGCTCGCCAGGCGACCATTCCGCGTCGTGGATCCACTGTCCGCCCCGGTAGATCTCGTACGGGATGTAATACGAGCTCATCGGCGTCTGGCCGCCGTGCTCGAAGGCGGCCGCCGCGGTGATCACCTTCGCCGTGGAGCCGGGCGCGAACAGGTACTGGTCGGGCAGGTCGGTGGCGTCGGCGACATTGCTGAGCGTGTTCTGGTCGTAGCCGGGCCACTGGGCCATGGCGAGGATGGCGCCGGTCTTCGGCTGGATGACCACGACCGAGCAGTTCGCCGCGTGGGTCTTGGCGACCTCCTGCTGGCACGCCTGCTGCGCCTGGAACTGGAGCGCGGGGATGATCGTCAGCTTGATCGACTCGCCGTTCACGGCCGGCGTGTCCTGGCTGCCCGCCAGCGGAATAGGCACGTCGTCCGCGCCGACCTCGACCTGCTCACTGCCGGGGGTACCGGTGAGCAGGCGGTTGTATTCCTCTTCGATGCCCGACTGCCCGGTGATCACGTCCGTCTGCGGGTTGACGTTGCTGAAGCCGACCACGTTGGCGGTCGCGCTCCCGTCGGGGTAGGCGCGCTGGAAGAACGGGGAGGCGGAGATACCGGGAATGTCCATGGCCTCGATCTTCGCCTCGTTCGCCGTGGACACGCCCTTAGCCAGCTGCACCCAGTCCGGTGACGACGGGTGGCGGAGCAGGCTCAGTACCTTCGCGGCGGTCAGGCCGAGCGGTGCGGCGAGTTCTCGCGCGACGGCCGGCTTGTCGGCGTCCTTGATCAGCGGCGGGTCGGCGGCGATGGTGTACGTCTCGACGGTCATCGCCAGGATCTGCCCGTTGGCGCCGTAGATCGTGCCGCGCAGCGCGGGCAGCGCGGTGGTGGTCAGCTTCTCGCTGTTGGCGTCCTCCTTGAGCTGACCCGAGTCCATGACCTGGAGCTGGACGAGACGGCCGGCGAACAAGGTCAGCACGACCGCGGTCGCGAGCAGCGTGATGCCCACCCGCCGTCCGGGGTCGCCCCGTTGAACGGTCAGCCAGCGGGGCCGGCGTCGCGGGCGCCGGGCGCCGCCGCGGGCCTGGCCGCCGCGGCCTGCGGGCCGCCGGGGGCCGCCGGGCGGGGGCGTCGCGGCTCCTGGCCGCTCGGCGCGCGGACCACGCGGGACGCGCGTGCTGGCGTACTCGTTCTCGTCGTGCGGCAGGCGCGGGTTGGGGCCGGTGGCGGCGCGCGGGTCAACGGGCCTCCGCCGACCCGGCGGCGGCCCCTGGACCGGGGCCTGGCCAGGGCCGGCTGGCCGGCCCTTCTGGTCGGGGCGGCCCCCGCCGCCGGCCCGGCCCCGGCTCCCCGGGCCGGTTGGCCCGCCCGGGCTGCCGCGGCCAGGGCCGCCCGTTCCCGGCCCCCGCCCTGTCACGGGACATATCCAGGAGCGTTAACGGCCCCGCTCCAGGTGGGACCGTCGCTCGACGTCTTGCCGGTGGTGAGGTCGACGAACCGCAGTTCCCCGGACCGCCGCATGCCGAGCTGGCTGGCCCGCTGCTCGATCACCTGCGCCGACTGCGCCTGCGCGACCTGTTCCTCCAGGGCCTGCCGCTGCCTGGCGAGCGTGCTTGTCGAGCTCTGCAGGCTGGTGATCCGGAAGGAGCCCTCGGCCAGCGTGGTGCTGATCACCAGCGCCGAGACCAGCGCGCCGCCGAGCAGGCCGCACAGCAGCACCACGAACGGCATCCGGCGCGAGCCGGCCGCCGCGGCCGCGTCCGCCCGTGCCCGCGGCGGTGACTGCCTGCCCGCCTGCGCGCCCTGGCCCGCCTGAGCCTGGCCTGCCTGAGCCAGGCCTGCCTGACCGGGCTGTGGCTGCGGTGCGGGCGGGACCGCCGGCTGTGGCCCGGTGGCGCGCCTGGCCGGCGGAACGCGCCACGGCGCGCCGACCGACGGCCGCGTCCGAGAGCGTGCCGGCGCGGTGACGCCCTGCGGCGCGTCGTACCTGCCGCCCCCGGCCCGCTGGGCGGCGCCGCCCCGCTGGTCGGTGACCGGCCGCTGCTCGCCCGCCGGACGCTGGCCGGCCGCGAGCTGGTGGCCGGGGCGCGGGCCGCGGCGGCCGGCGGTCACCTGGCCAGCGTCCGAGCGCCTGGCCTTGACCGCTTCCTGGTCGGTGACCGGCCGCTGCGGCGGCACCGGCCGGGCCTGACGGCCGTGGCGCGGGTCCTGGGCGGCCTGCCCGGCTTCCTCGGCGCGGTCCTGACGTGCCCGTCTGCCGAGGCGGGTCACGGTGCCGACACCCCCGCGGGTGGCGTCTTCCTGCCGCTCGCCTCTTGCCATCGGCCAGCTCCTGTCCCTCGTATACCGCTCGTCGTTCACGCTGCTCCCCCGATCCCGCGTGCCACCCGTCGGGTGACCGGGCTTGTCGCCGATACCTGACCCCTGATCGCCGGAGGCTGCAGTCCGGCGGGTCGCAGCGCGCCCGCCGCACTGCTTATTGCTGTTATCACGCGGCCTCCCTGAGGCACTCCACCGCGCGGAGGCGGGCGGAGGCCGATCTCGGGTTCGCCGCGAGCTCTTCGTCGTCCGGGCGTTCCGCTCCCCTGGTCAGCAGCCGGAACCGGGGACTGCCGGCCGGCCCCTCGCCCGCCCTGAGCGGCACGCCCGGCGGGGTCTTGTCCGCCGTGCGTGCCGTCAGTTCGCGCTTGACCAGGCGGTCCTCGAGGGAGTGGTAGGCCAGGGCCGCGAGCCGGCCGCCGGGCGCGAGCAGGTCAAGCGCGTCGGGGAGCGCCCGGCGCAGCGCGCCGAGCTCGTCGTTCACCTCGATGCGCAGCGCCTGGAAGGTCCGCTTCGCCGGGTTGCCTCCGGTGCGCCGGGCGGGCGCCGGGATGGCGTTCTTGACGATCGCGCTGAGCCGGAGCGTGGACGTGATGGGTTCCGCCGAACGCTCCCTGGCGATCGTCTCGGCGATGCGGCGGGCGAATTTTTCCTCGCCGTACTCGAACAGGACCCGGGTGAGTTCGGGCACCGGGTAGGTGTTGACGATCCGCTCCGCGGTCAGCTCCGCGGTCTGGTCCATGCGCATGTCGAGCGGTGCGTCCTGGGAGTAGGAGAAGCCCCGGCTGGTGTCGTCAAGCTGCGGTGAGGAAACCCCGAGGTCGAAAAGGACGCCCTGAACGCGGCGCTGCCCGGCGGCGGCAGCGATCTCGGCGATCTGGTCGTAGAACGCGTGCGCGGCGATCACCTGGCCCGGGTACCGCTCGGCCAGGGTGCGGGTCGCCTCGATCGCGGCCTCGTCGGCGTCGATCCCGATCAGCAGCAGCCCGGGAACCGCCTCAAGGAAGGCCCGCGCGTGGCCGGCCCGGCCGAGCGTGGCGTCAACGAGCACCGGCGGACGGCCGCCGGGCATGGGCCCGGTGAGCGCGGGCAGCAGGAGGGCGGCGATGCGGCCGGCCATGACCGGCACATGCGCGTAGCCGTGCTCACCCATCGTGACCCCTTTGCTCCGCTTGCACTGCCGCTTACCCGCGGGTTCGGCGGCAACCGGCCCGGTGGCCTGCCGCCGCATTGATGGCCATCAATAGCCATGGTGACTGATTGTTGCCGCCCGCTGCCGGCGTGTCCGCGAAATCGCCCCCGATTCGGCCCGTCGCCGTTGCGTCATTGCGGTCATATTTACGTCTTGTCCGGCGGCCGGCGGGGTCTGGGGTCCGCGCCCTTGGCGGGCCAGTCCTGGCACCGGGGAAGTGACGCCAGGCTGATGGTCCGGGTGCGGCCTCCAGACCCGCCGGACGGCCGTGGCCGCCGGGCCGCCGGCGGCCGGTCTGTGGTCAGAGAATCCCTGGCAGCACCTCCCCGGCGGCTTGGGAGAAGGAGTCCTCCTGGGCGGCCAGGTAGGTTTCCCATGCCTGCGCGTCCCAGATCTCGAGCCGGGTGTTGGCGCCGATCACCACGCAGTCCCGGTCAAGTCCCGCGTACGTGCGCAGCGCGGCGGGCACGGTGATCCGGCCCGTCTTGTCAGGTATCTCGTCGGAGGCGCTGGCGAAGAAGACCCGGCTGTAGTCCCGCACCGCCTTGGCGGTCACCGGCGCCGTGCGCAGCGCCTCGGTGATCCGCGTGAACTCTTCCTGCGGGAAGACGTACAGGCAGCGCTCCTGCCCCTTCGTGATCACGACTCCCCCCGAGAGCTCGTCACGGTACTTGGCGGGCAGGAACAGCCGTCCCTTCTCGTCAAGCCGGGGCGCGTGAGTGCCGAGAAACATTCGGTCCTCACCTCCACCCCCCAGCGAGCCGAGTTTCGATAGCTATCTCACTCCACCGCGCCCCACTGTACCCCACATTCCTCCACCTACACCAGTCCATTCCGCTCCTGTGGCGCGATCCAATTGACGAAACCGCAGGTCATTCGGGGTGGTGCAAAGTGGGGGACCCGCCCGCCCCCGAGCGTGTCGCACTCCACTTCTACCCACCAGCGACAGGCGTGATCAGAGGGACGCGTGGGAATGAGCTGAAGGCCGTGTCCGTGGGCACTTCCGGCCACCGCGGTCCGCGCGCGCGTGGGTCACGGGCCGCGACCAGGGCCAGCCGCTTCGTTTTGCGGACCGTGAATTGATGTTTGGAGAAAAGGCCGCGTAAGGGGTGAAAATGTGGGGCCTGTGGGGCGTGGTTGAATAGGTGCCCGGAGCGGGACGGATGTGCGGCGTCGCGCATTTTGGGTGGCACGGCATACTGTCAATAGACGACGCGGGCCTACGGCGCCGGAGCGGCCGGGCCTTTTCGAGGAGGGCTTTTGGTACTCGACACGGGGCGCGGTCAGCCGCGAGCGCTCGATGACTTGGTCGGGACCGCGCGGCAGGTCGGGACGGCCATCGAGTCGGTCATCGACGGGAAGGCCGAGGCCGTCAGGCTCGCGCTGACCGTCCTGCTCGCCGAGGGGCACCTGCTCATCGAAGACGTGCCCGGCGTGGGCAAGACCATGCTCGCCAAGGCCCTCGCCCGGTCCATCGACTGCTCGGTGCGGCGTATCCAGTTCACCCCGGACCTGCTGCCCAGCGACATCACCGGGGTCAGCGCCTACAACCAGGAGCGGCGCGAGTTCGAGTTCAAGCCGGGACCAGTGTTCGCGAACATCGTCGTCGGCGACGAGATTAACCGCGCGTCGCCGAAGACCCAGTCGGCGCTGCTTGAATGCATGGAAGAGCGGCACGTCACCGTGGACGGCACCACTTACCAGCTGGACCGGCCGTTCATGGTGATCGCGACCCAGAACCCCGTCGAGATGGAGGGAACCTATCCGCTGCCCGAGGCGCAGCGGGACCGGTTCACCGCGCGGCTCTCCATCGGGTACCCGACCGCGGTGGCCGAGCTAGAGATGCTCGACACCCACGGGTCGTCGTCCCCGCTCGACCAGCTCAAGCCGGTCGCCACGGCGCTCGACGTGCGCGCGCTGATCGAGGCCGTCCGTGGCGTGCTCGTGGCCGGCCAGGTGAAGGAGTACATCATCGCGCTCTGTGCGGCCACCCGGGCCACGCCGGAGCTGCGGCTCGGCGCCTCGCCGCGGGCGGCGCTGCAACTGCTTCGCGCGTCGCGGGCACGGGCCGCGCTCGACGGGCGGGACTACGTCATACCGGACGACATCCAGGCCCTGGCGGGACCGGTGCTGGCGCACCGGCTGCTGCCCACCGCCGAGGCCCTGGTCGAGCGGAAGCTGCCGGAGCAGGTGGTCGCCCGGCTCGTCGAGCAGACGCCGCTGCCGCGGCCCTAAGGCGGGTTCGTCGCATGCGCGGGCTGCTGAGGGCGCTGACGGTGCGGGGCCGGTCGTTCATCGCCGCCGGCGCGGCCGCGATCGTCTGCGGTGTGCTCATCCCCGAGGCCGACCTGGTCCGGATCGGCGCGCTGCTGCTGGTGCTGCCGCTGCTTTCCGCGCTCACCGCGGGGCGGGCCAGGTACCGGCTGTCCTGCGTACGCACGGTGTCGCCGCCCCGGCTGCCCGCCGGGCAGACCGCGTCGATGACCATCAGGCTCACCAACGTGTCCCGGCTCCGCACCGGCCTGCTGCTGGCCGAGGACACCGTCCCCTACGCGCTCGGGTCCAGGCCGCGGTTCGTCTTCGAGGGCATCGGTGCGGGCGGCTCGCGCTCCTACACCTACCAGCTCGGTTCGGAGAGCCGGGGGAAGTACACCGTGGGGCCGCTGCGGGTGCGGGTGGCCGACTCGTTCGGGCTCGTGTCCATCACCCGGGCGTTCACCTCGACGTCGGTGCTGACGGTCACGCCGAGGATCATCCCGCTGTCCCGGCCGCCGCTCGGCGGTTACTGGCTCGGCGACAGCGAGCACGGACGGCGGTCCATCGCGGCGTCCGGCGAGGATGACATCGCGCCGCGCGCCTACCGTACCGGGGACAGCCTGCAGCGGGTGCACTGGCGGTCCACCGCGCGGTACGGGGAGCTGATGGTCCGCCGCGAGGAGCAGTACTGGCGCAACACGGCGTCGCTGTTCCTCGACACGCGCCGTTCTTCCTACTCCTCCGCCTTGTTCGAGCTCGCGGTCACGGCGGCCGCGTCCGTCGGGGTGCACCTTGCGGGCGAGGGGTTCGAGGCGCGGCTGGTGACCGCCGAGGGCGAGGTGCCGCGGCAGGGTTCGTTCAGGGACACGCTGCTCGACACGCTCGCCGTGCTCCGGCCGTCACGCGCCGTATCCCTTGAGGCGGGCACCCAGGCGCTCGGCACGGCAGGCGGGCAGGTCATCGCGGTGCTCGGGGACGTGCCGCCGGCCCAGGCGCGCGAGCTCGCCGCCGCGCGGCGCGGAACCGCGCGAGGGGTCGCGCTCGTCCTCGCGGAGGAAGGCCGCGGTACGGACGCCGCGCAGGTCCTGACCGGGGCCGGATGGCGGGTCGCGGTCGTGTCCGACGCCGCGCGGCTGGCGGCGGCGTGGCAGGAACTGTACCGCGGCGGGGCCGACCGGCCGGCCGGGTCCGGCGGGCTGACGAAGGAGGCGGCGCATGGCTAGCCGCCACCGGCGGACCGCGGCCGCGGCCTTCGCGGTAGTGGCCGCGTCCGTGTCGCTTTACCCCATCTTCGCCGGGGTGCTCTGGTTCTGGGCCGGCTGCGGTGCGGTCGCGGTGGTGGCGCTGACGGGCACGGCGACCCGGCTGCGGCGGCTACCGGTCGCCGTGGTGCTGCTGGCCGGCGTCGTCGCGCTGCTGCTGTACCTCAACCTGGCGTTCTCGAACGCCAGGTCGCTTGGCCATCTGCTGCCGACGCCCGCGTCGCTCTCGGCGCTGTGGCAGCTGGCCGGGCAGGGGTTCAACGAGTCGTCGAGGTACGCGCCGCCGGTACCCGAGTTGCGCGGCATGGTGCTGCTCGCCGTCGCCGGTATCGGGATCGTCGCGCTGCTCACCGACCTGATCGCGGTCCGGCTCGGCAGTGCCGCACTGGCCGGCCTGCCGCTGCTGCTGCTGTTCACCGAGCCGTTCACGCTCAGCTTGTCACGCGACTTCCTGGGCACCACGATCGCGTTCTGCGTCGGCGTCGCCGGTTACCTGGCGCTGCTGTCGAGCGAGGCCAGGGACCGCATCAGGGAGTGGGAGCATCCCGACCCGGCTCGTCGCGACGAGCCCGACACGCGCCCGCTCGCGGCCGCCGGACGGCGGGTCGGGTTCGCCTCGGTCGTCCTCGCGCTCTTCCTGCCGCTGTTTATCCCCGGGCTGCACGTCACCCGGCTGCTGGGCGGGCAGCCGGGCATCGGCGGCCGGGCCGACGGCGGGGGCGGCACGGGCGTCGGGTTCCCCGACCCGAACACGCAGCTCTCGCAGGAACTGCACACCTCGCAGGCGTCGACGGTGCTCACCTACACCGCGCCGAGCCCGGACTACCTGCAGATCTACACTCTCGACAACCTCACGGACTCGGGCTGGCAGCTGTTCGCACAGCCCGAGTCCCTGGTCCCTGTCGGCACGGGGCTGCCGCATCCGCCCGGCCTGACGGTATCGACCGGCCTGACCACGCTCACCACGGCCATCACCATCGCTCCCGACATCGGCGACGACGAACTCGCCGCGCTCCCCCTGCCTTACCCCTCGACGTCGATCACGGCCCCGGGAACCCTGCGCGCGGACCAGTCCACGCTCATGGTGTTCGACTCGGGGGTCTCCATCGGTGGCCTGAAGTACTCGGTCACCAGCCTCAGCGAGGACCCGGACCCGCAGGCGCTCAACGCCGTGCCGCCGCCGCCCGCCGCCATCACCGCCCACTACCTGTCCGTTCCCGCCTCCTACGACTCGCTGCGCTCCCTGGCGCAGTCCGTGGTGCGGGCCGCGGGCGCGAAGACCCCGTTCCAGGAGGCCGTCGCGCTCCAGGACTGGCTGTCCGGCGGAACGTTCACCTACACACTGAACGCGCCGACGGTCGTCGATGCCCCCGGTCTGACGAAGTTCCTGACCGTCACCAAGAAGGGGTACTGCCAGCAGTTCTCCTCCGCCATGGCGGTGCTCGCCCGGCTTCTCGGCATCCCCTCCCGGGTCGCCTACGGGTTCACCGGCGGGACGCCGGCCGGCTCGAACACCTGGGTGGTCACCACCCATGACGCGCACGCCTGGCCCGAGCTGTACTTCCAGGGGTACGGCTGGCTGCGGTTCGAGCCGACACCGTCCGGCGCCGCCGGGCAGGGCACCGCGTACGCGCCGAGTTACTCGCTCACGCCCGCCATCCTGCCGGCGCTTGGGCCGGAGGTGGCAGGACCGACCCCGGCACCGACCGCGACCGGGGCCGCCACGGGCAGCCAGCTCATACCGCCGAACCTGCGGGAAATCCTCGGCAACGACGACCTCGGGAACACGGCGGCCGCAGCGAGCGCGCACGGCACCAGCCCGTGGGAGATCTTCGGCCTGGTCGTGGCCGGCGTCGTGGTGCTCGCGGTGATCGCTCCCTGGTGCGCGCGGGGCGTGGTCAGGCGGCGGCGCTGGCGCCGGGGACGTTCCCGGGAGGCCATCTCGGCCAGGGACATCGCCTGGGCGCACGCGGCGTGGCTGGAACTGCGCGACGACCTGGTGGACTACGGCGCCGGATCCCTGCCGAGCGAGTCACCGCGAGCGGCGGCGGCCCGGGCAGGCGACCGGCTGACCCTCGCCGGGCCGGCCCGGGCCGCGCTCGGCCGCATCGCCATGGCCGAGGAGCGGGCCAGGTACGCGCCCGCGCCGGCCGACGGTTCCGGGCTGCGCTCGGACAGCGACGCCGTGCGGCGGGCCATCGCCGCCGCGGTACCGCGCGGCATCCGGTGGCGGGCACGGCTGCTGCCCGCGTCCGTCGTCGGCCCGGTGCTGAGCGTGATCGCGTCCGCGACCAACCCGTACCGGACAGGGCGCGGGCCTGACAGAACGGGGGGACGTGTGCGTCTCGGCCTAGAGCGGCTCCGCGGGTTCCGCTCCCGGGCCTAGTACCCGCCCTCCTGCCGCCGGCGCCAGCGTTCGTCAATCCGCTCGCCGAACGTGGCGCGCCCGGTCGTTCCCCGGCGCCTGCGCCGCGAGCGGCGTTTGGATCCTGTCCCGGCATTCGGCGCGGCACCCAGCGCGGTGCTGGTCATCTGCCGCCAGTTGTTCAGCGCCCAGATGCCACAAAGCAGCATGACGACAAACCCCGCGACCGCCAGGCCGATGATCGCCAGCACGATGCCGACGGCGATCATGGCCGCGCCAAGAGCCAAGCCGACAAGTGCCTCTGCCGCCCGGCGCCGGTAATGCACGCGGGGATCGCTGGAGCGAACTAGCCGGGCTAGCCTGCGATCCTCCCTGTAGAGCGCTTGCTCGATCTGCTCGAGCTGGCGCTGCTCATGCTCAGAGAGCGGCACGACGCCTCCCATAAAACCCGGGGGGTGGGGTGACTTTCACCTCACGTTAGACACCTGGTTCATTTCCCAGAATACGAGGCTCATCACGCCCCTTGGAAGGGGCGTCCTTGGCCCCGTCTTTCCAGGAGTCGTGCGAAGGTCCGAAAAGTGCCGCGGGCCGCACCGCGTCGGCACCGAATCGCCTGGCTATCCGGTCCACGGCTTGCTCCGCTTCCCGCCAGCCCACCGGGCGATCGTCGAACGCGAGCTGGCGCGCGGCCTGGCCGGCCGGGCGCAGCCCGGCCGCACGGACGCCGACGAGCCGCAGCCGTGCCCTGGCGTCGAGTCCCGAGCCCTCGTACAGAGCGCACGCGGTGGCGTAGATCTCCCTGGCCACGTCGGTCGGCTCGGTGAGCGTCCGCGACCTGGTGATGGTCTTGAAGCTGGCGAGCCTGAGCTTCACGGTGACCGTCCGCGCGACGCACCCGGCGGCGCGCAGCGCCTGCGCGGTCCTGCCCGACAGCCGCAGCAGTTCCCTCCTGATGACCTCAGGATCGTCGACGTCCGCGGGGAACGTCTCCTCGGCGCCCACGCTCTTCTCCTCCCGCCCGGGGGTGACGGGCCGCTCGTCCCTGCCCCAGGCGAGGGCGTGCAGGTGCTCACCCGCGACGCCCAGTTCCCTGCGCAGCGTGGCGGATGGCACGTGCGCGATGTCACCCACGGTCCGCAGGCCGAGCC
>Ga0335075_10017010_pt1 | contig 10832 bp, 9 predicted proteins | sample Lox_Sample_24_FD_206723 | JGI IMG/M metagenome (GOLD analysis project Ga0335075, IMG submission 206723) | Soil microbial communities from Loxahatchee National Wildlife Refuge, Florida, United States - Lox_Sample_2.4 | ecosystem: Environmental > Terrestrial > Soil > Wetlands | place: USA: Florida... | reverse complement strand
AGGACGCCCACATCTTGCGGGCCTCGTCTTCCACCGTTTGGGCGTGCACATCAAAACGGCCCGCCATCGCCCGCATCTCGTGCGGGTCAGTCATAAAACGCGTAGGCATATCCCTATCTCCTTACTGGTAGTCATCCTGAAACTCCGGTCGCTGTGAGCTAAAGGGACAAATGCCCCTTGTTCTCGTCACCTGTCATGCGGCGCATGTCCGTTGGTCGGCAGGTACACGATGGCCGGCGTGTATCCGGGGGGCGCGTGTCCGTTCGTCGGGAATCCGGCAGGTACTGGATAGGCCGCGGCTGGCCGGGATGCCGGATCCGGCGGGTATCCGGCGGCTGGCGAGCGCGCCACCGCGGTGAGGCGCGGCCCGTATTTGGAAGCAACTGCACCGCCTACGCCCGCCGCAGCGGCCAGCCCTGCGGCCCGCCCTGCCCCGCCCATCATCATTGGTAGCCCGGCTGCCATTGGTAACCCACCTGTCGCGCCGAGATTGACGCCCGGCAACGCCGACGCCAACGGCACGCCACCCAGCATCGCCGCCTGAGGTGTCGCGGCCCAGCCCCAGCTCTGCGGCACCGACAACGCGCCGACTGAGGCCGCCTGACCCAGGCCCGCCAATCCGCCCAAACCTCCAGCGAACCCTGACCCCAGCGCGCCCTGGGCGGCCGCCGCCCCCGCCGCGCCCGCGCCCGCTGCGGCGGCCGCGGCGGCTTGGTTGGCTGCGGCGACCGCGGGAGTGAAGCCCAAAGTCATAGAGCTACCCATAAGGGGCCCCATCACGGTCCCGAACACGGTCGAACCCCCTGATATGGCAGCCCACGCTGGGATAGCGGCGTATTCGGAAATCACACTGCTCAGGATGCTTCCGACCGAGAACCCGGACGACGTGGACGTCAAAATCCCTCCTAGCCCTGTCGTGGTCGTGGTCGATCCGGTGGAAGACCCACCTCCCAGAAGCCCACTCAGGATTCCCGAAAGTCCCGACGTCGACGACGTGGACGAACTGGGCGACACGAGGCTCTGTAGCGCCGTTTGTATCGTGGACATCAGCTGTGACAGCGTTGACTGCACGCCGTTGCCAGTCGCTGTGCCGCTGGCCTGAGTGACTGCGGCGGCCTGGCTGGCCGCGCCGGCCGGGTTAGTCGTCGACGGTGGTGCCGTGAACGGCGTGACACGTGAAGCGGCCGCCGAGCTGCCGGCATAGCCGTACATCGCTGTAGCGTCCTGGGCCCACATTTCGCCGTACTGAGCCTCGGTCGTGGCAATCGCGGGGGTGTTTTGGCCAAAAACGTTGGTCGCGGTGAGCGCCGCCAATTGAGTGCGGTTGGCCGCGATCTCCGGCAGCGGCACCATCGAAGTCAACGCCACCTGATAGGCGCTTGCCGCCGCCCTCGCCTGGCCGGCCGTCTGCTCAGCTTGCCCGGCGGCGGCAGTGAGCCACTCCACGTAGGGCGCCGCGGCGTCCTCCATCAATCCCGACGACGGACCCTGCCATTCGTCGGTCAACGCCGAGACCACCGAGCCGTAAGACGATGCCCCGGACTGCAATTCGGCGGCCAGCGTGTCCCACGCGCTCGCGGCGGCCAGCATCGGCGCCGATCCTGGCCCCGCATACATCCGCGCGGAGTTAATCTCTGGCGGTAAGGCCCCGAAATCCATGGCTTACCCTTCGGCTGCTCAGAGCGCCGCGGCCGCATTGGCGGCCTCGGTGGCCGCATACGATCCGGCGCTGATACCCAGCGTGTTCGCAAACATCTCGTGGATCGCCGCGGCTTGAGCGCTCACCGCCTGGTACATCTCGGCGTGCGCGGCGAACTGCGCCGCAGTCAGGGCCGACACCTCATCGGCAGCGGCGGGAATTACCCCGGTGGTGGGAGCGGCGGCCGCCGCATTCCCGGCCGTCATGGCGGAACCGATGCCCTGCAGGTTGACGGCCGCCTCCCCCAACAATTCTGGCTGCGTGGTGACAAACGACATGTGCTCCTCCTAGGCCGAAGCAGGGGGCCGCGATTACCGCGGCGGCGCCTGAGCCGATCGCTAACGCATATACCGATGATACACTAATAGTGAATCTTACATACTATTCGACTGTATTACAACCATAAAGCCAATATCTAGTCTCTGAGCGACGGTAACGCATCCATACACACGAATAGCTTGGGTTGGGCGTATCGCGCAGTCGGCCGCAGCGACGGGCTTGTGCGGCGTCCTCGCTGCGCGACGACGTCGTCATCGGTGCACTGCTTGCGCTCAGCTTCATACCGAGGTTTTCCGAACTCGACGACCCACGTCGGTGAGCACGTTCAACAGGGCGTCCGCAGCGCGGTCGACGCTGAAATGTTCGGCGTAGTGTCGCGATGCCAGGGACCCGCGCAAGGTCGCGGTGCACGGGTCAGCCAACTCATCGAACGCGGCTGTCACTCCGGCGACGTCGTCGACTGGGACGGGGGGGAAGCTCGCAGGCTGGTATTCGGCAAGGCCACCGACCGGGGAGACGATGGGCATGACGCCCAACTGCATCGACAGCAGCTGCACGCCGCTTTGTGAGGCACTGCGGTAGTGGGCGACGAAGCCCTTCGCCGCGGCCATTGTGGCGACCACATCCGCGTAGCGGTAACTGCCGGGCCGCCAGCGCACGTAGGCCGGTAGGGTCCGGATAGTAAGCGGCCCGTCACCGATCAGCAGTAGCTCGTCGCCCCGCCAGCTGTCTCCATCCACATGCCGCTGCCAGGCCTCGAGGACGACGTCGACGTTCTTGTACGAGTCGAGCCGACCAGCCAGCACGAAATCGTGCCGCCCGTCGGGACCGACAAACGGCGGAACCAGCTCCGAATACAGGTCGCTGCAGAGCGGCACCACACGCACACTTGTGCCGGCCACATCGCGCCGCGTGGCGGCAGCGATCGCGGCATAATTGCTGTAAGTTACGGTAGCCGCCGAGCGGGCACCCCACCGGTCGAATACGTTGCGCGCCAAAACTTGTCGCTGACGACCGCCATCCCGGCGTTCATCGTGCACCAGCTGAATACGCGGAGCCAGTCCGGCCAGTGCGATCCAACGCGGATCGCGGACCTGTTCGGCGATGACGATGTCAGGCCGATGCTCACGGATCCGGCGATGAGCCGCCAGGGTCGCCGGCCAGGTCGACGCCGTGCCGTAGTGCGGATCGAGCACCAGCTCGTAGTCACGGGCCTTATCTGACTCCGGGTGCTGGTCGGTGGTCACCAACAGCACATCGATACCCCGCTCGCGCAGCGCTTCGGCCTGCACGCGGGCTAATGGCCGCATCAACGGCGAAAGCCATAGCATCCGAACTGCATTCGTACCACCACGATGATGGCGTGGGATGCTGACACCGCTCATCAGCGTCACCGTGCAGTGCTTTCGCTCGCGGTCGAAACCCCTGCTATCAAGCCAGCCTGGCAGACGCTCACGGCCGCACCATCCCGAAGTCGTTGGACGCCAAGGAAGTCGCATGGTGCAGGGTGGGGAGAGGAAAGACGAGTTCACCGCCCCAATCTGTAATGTAGCTAAGCTGTTCCGTCAGTTCAGTTTCCAGGTTCCATGGCAGCGCCAGCACCACATCTGGGCGATCCTCGGCCAAGAGCCCAGGATCGCGAATCGGGATGCGCATACCGGGCGTGAAGCGGCCGTGTTTGTATGGATTGCGGTCGACGATGTACTCGACGAGATCGCTACGTATCCCGCAGTAATTGAGCAGGGTGTTGCCCTTATGGGGTGCACCGTATCCGACAACACGCTTGTGTTCGGCGCGGCACTCAAGCAGGAACCGCAACAGGTTCTGGCGCAGCGCCTCTGTCCGCCGACGCAGTTGAAGATAACCGTCAGCGCGATGTAACCCTGCGCCTTTCTCCGTGCGCAGCAAGGCAATAACCTGTTGACTCGGCGCTGCGGCGACTCGTGCGGGACGAGCCCAAATGCGAAGCGAACCACCGTGTATAGGCAGCAGTTCGACGTCGACGACGGCCAGCCCGGCAGTGGCGAGCGCACGTGTTGCGGAGAGCAGAGTGAAGTACTGAAAGTGTTCGTGGTGGATCGTGTCGAACTGTCCCTGGGCCACCAGGTTCAACGCATGGTGTACCTCGATGCTCACCCAGCCCTCGTCGGCGACCAATCCGCGGAGCGCTTGGGTGAAGCCCAACAGGTCGGGTGTGTGTGTGTAGACATAGTTCGCGATCACCAGGTCGGCGGAGCCATGTTCCGCGCGCACACTGCGAGCCAATCGCTCGTCGAGAAACGCCGCGACCGTCGGCACGCCGCGGTCGCGAGCAGTGGCGCGGACCATCGCCGACGGCTCGATTCCCATGCACGGTACGCCCGCGGCGACGACGTACTGCAACAGATAGCCGTCGTTACTGCCAACTTCGACCACAAACGATTCGGTTCCGAGCTCCAGCCGCTCGATCGCTCGATCAACAAAATTTTTCGCGTGTTTCAACCGGCTTTCTGAAAACGACGAAAAAGATGAGTATCCGGTGAAGATTTCCTCTGGCGTGATCAGAGCAGGTATCTGCAACAGCAGGCAGTCCGCACACAGCCGCAGGTGCAGCGGCAACGTCGATTCCGGCAGATCGAGTTCGTGAATAGTCAGGAACTTCTCGGACGGCGGAGTCGCACCGAGGTCCAAGATGCTAAGCATCCGTTCCGAGCCGCATAAGCGGCAAAGCAGCGGGGCCGCCGCTGTTTGTGCGCTGCCTTGTGTGTCGCGGGTCACGGCGTGCCCCATGTGCAACCGCTGTTTTCGTAGAGGGGCCCGGACCGCGGCGGGGGCACACCGCGGCCCGGGCGTTTCAGATAAGCCCGGGCCAACTCGCGAATCACACGATCGCCCAATTCGGACGCAGCAACACCACTGTCGATCGATTGGCCGGACCAATCGCCATATTGGTCATCGGTTGAGCGCCAGCGGTGGCCAGCCCATTCACTACCACGCGCTCCGCCGCTGCCGCCAACCGACTCCCGATCATTCAATATGCCCCGTCGCTGGTTAGAACGGCTTTGAGCGTCTTGGCAATAAGTAGGAGATCACTGGCCATTGACCAATTGTCGACATACGACAAATCCAGCCGCACTGCTTCATCCCACGGCAGGTCCGAACGTCCATTTACTTGCCATAGTCCGGTAACGCCCGGCTTGACCAACAAACGGCGCTTGACGTCACCGTCGTATTTCATTACTTCTCGCATCAACGGCGGCCGCGGCCCGACGACGCTCATATCCCGCTTCAGGACGTTGATGAACTGCGGTAACTCATCGATGCTAAATCTGCGAAGTATCCTACCCACGCTTGTGATTCGGGGATCTTCCCGTATTTTGAAAAGCATTCCGCCGGGGATTTCATTGAGATGCAGCAGACTTTCAATTTGGCTATCCGCATCTTGCGCCATCGTTCGGAATTTGACCATTGTGAAGGGCTTCCCTTCCAAGCCGATACGCTCGGATGGGTAAAAGACAGGTCCCTTGCTCGTGAGCTTGATCGCGATAGCCGCTGCGAGGAGCAACGGTGATGTTCCGATCAGGGCGGCCAGTGCGAAACAGAAGTCGAAGGCACGCTTCTGAAAGCACTTCGCGCCTTGGTACTGCGGCTTTTCGACATGAAGCAACGGGAACCCCGCGACGGGCCGTAGCGCCAGCCGTCCCTCCGCGACGTCCATCACGCCAGGAGCGACCACGAGGTCGACATCCATGGTTTCCAGTCGCCACATGAGCTGTCTAATCCCCTGCGCACCAAATCGTTCCGTCCCGGTCAACGCCACGGTGTCCGCGCCGCAGCGACCGATAGCGGCCAGGGCATGGCTCTCGTCGCCGAGAATCGGGATCTCGCGGCCGTGGACCAGGAGCGTCTTGCCACGGGACGGCCCGTAACCTGGGATGCCGGCCCCGACCACGACGTAGCCGTTCCTGGGATTGCGGGTCAATTCCTGGGCAAGTTGCGAAACCCCCTTGCGGTCCCCTATCGCCAAAACCATCGTCTGATATTTGCCGTGTGCTCGCTTGCCGGCGATGTAGTAACGCCATAAGCGACGGCTTGCCAGCAATCCAAGCGTGCCCACCGGAAGTGCGACCGCCAGGTAGCCCCGGGCCAGGAAGATTTTCGCGAGAAGAGTTGTCATCGCGATGATCCCGAAAGTCCAGACTGACGCGCTGACGATGCGCCGATATTCCTCGATTCCCGCACCGATGACACGGATCGATCGAGCGTGAAACATCGTAATTGCCGACAGCCACAGTGCAGCGAATAGAACGGAGAATAGCGTCATCACTTCGCCCGGATAACCCGAGGCGTGCGGGGAATCACCAAACCGAATGTACTGTGCGAGAGCTACGGACGCGCAGATGATCAGCGTATCGGTTATACGCAGACGTTCCGAATACTGGTGCTGCCAACGCCGGGCGGGGCGGGCATCTAATGTCGGGGCTGGTCGCGCGGTAACTGGCGACTGGCCGTTTCGGGTGGGCAGTGGTCTCGAAAGTGAGATTGTCATGTTAAGCCCTATTTCTCGAGCGTGTTGTGGGTCATGACTCGGCCTAAACGTTCGCCATCAGACTCGCGGGACCGCCGACGGCCAATTTGCGCTGCGCCTCGAGCAACTGGTCCAGCCGCCGCCCAGGCGGCACCGCGACGTCGTCGTAGTTCAGGGTGGTGTCTTTCGGAACGTCCCGGATGAGCCTGCACCCCTCCGCCGCGCCGATCGGGAGCAATCGTTCGGCGCGCGCGATATGAGCCTTTTCCGCCGCCCCGTAGTAGTGGAAGCCGCCAAGACGATCCAGCACAGTTCCGGCTTTGAGGTCGATCTTGGCAGTCGTCACTGCCTCGACGTGGCGGGTGCGTAGCGCACGCACCGTCGCCTCGCCCATCAGCGCCGCCCGCGCGGCGGTCATCGGGGTCCCGAAATGGCAGAGGCGATATGGGGTGTTGAAGCTGTACAACGGACCGGTTCCCAGCTGGTAGAGCTCAAGGTAGTGCTGTTGCTTCGGATCTTCCTGTGTCCCAAAGCAATAGATTCCCGGGTTCGGTTTGGCGTGCACCACATAGTCGACGGCGCCGCCGAGCGCGTGTAGCTCGTCGATGTCGTAACACTGGGTCAATTGGTCTACATGACCCCCATGGCTACGGCCGAGCATCCCGCGTCTGTGTACCGACATTCCGGTGGCGTTGGCGACGATGGACTGCTCGACGCTCATCTTGGTGCCGTCGGCGAAACAGCTGACCATCCAAGGGTTCTGGCCCCAGCGCCGGGCAAAACCCTCTTGCGTGGTGGGATTGCGGTACGGGTCGTGCGACCGTCTGATGCTGCCGCTGACCAGCGGAGTGATCCCGATGCTTCGGACTAACCGGATCAAGTTAATCTGCGCGCCAGGTTGATCCCCGTCGCATCCCGTGAGCACGACCCCCGCTGCGTCGGCCAGCCGGCCCAATTCGGCACCGACGGTCGCGTCCAGCTCGGCGTTGATCAATACCAGATGCTTGCCTCCGGCGAAGCAATCCAACGCAAGCTGACAGCCGAACTCGACCGCTCCCGTGACGTCGATCACGACGTCGATACCGTCCGCGTGGGTAATCGCGTGGAAATCCTCGGTGACTGCTGTAACACCCTGTCGGATTGCCTGCTTCAGCGCCGGCGCGCCTTCCGCAGCGATCGCATCGCCGACACCGGCGTCGGTTAGTGCTTTGAAGGCGGTGTCAGCATTTCGCACTGCGATCGCGGCCAGCGTCATACCGGGGACACTGTTGACGATCTGATTGACCAGGCCGCGGCCCATGAACCCGCAACCGGCCATCGCGACGCGCACTGGATTGCTTTGGACGGCCCGCTCGGCCAGCAGTTTATCGAGACCCATCATCGTGACGCCACGCTCCCGATCGGTTCCACCAACGGCCAGCTGGCGTCTTTCTCGGAGATGACCGAGACCGACAGCGGCCAGGCGATTCCGAATTCCGGGTCGTCCCAACGGAAGCCCTGCTCGCTGTTGGGGGCCTTGCTACCGCTCACCTGGTAGAGGATTTCGGTGTGGTCGGTCAAAGTCTGGAAGCCGTGTGCTACATAAGGTGGCACGAACAGTGCTCGGCGGTTCTCGGCGCTGAGCTGAACCATGACGTGCTTGCGGTAGGTTGGCGACTCGGGCCGGACATCGACCGCAACGTCGACAATCGCACCTCGTGTACAACGCACTAGCTTGGCCTCGGGATCCGGGTGCAGACCTCGCAGCGTGCCCCGGGTGTAGTTGTAGGAGATATTCGTCTGCGCCACAGACGAAGTCAGCCCGTTAGCCGCGAATTCGCCTGCACAGAAAGAGCGTGATACGAAGCCGCGATCGTCGCGGTGCGGTTCGAGGTCGACGATCGTGACGCCGTCGACATCAGTGGGTGTGTACTGCATCGCAGCGTTCCTCCGTCGTCTCGTTAACGGTCGGCGCTAGTTGACCGAATAGCCGTCGTCGCTGGGCGATATGGCCTTCTCCACGGTGAACGCTTCGGCGTAGCGAGCGCGGCACTGCACCCCGCGGACTCTCATCAAGCCGAGGAAGACCTCGTCGTCAAACCAGCCGCGGCCAGCTCGAGACGGATAGCATTGCGCGAGCATTCTCGTCTTCTCATGCGCTGTCTCATTTGGAATCGGTAAGTAGAGTGCGGGATTGGGTAGGTTCGATTCCCATTCGAGGATGTCGTAGCCGAGCACAAGGTGGTCGGGGAACTCGTCAGTGAGCAGCTCCGCGACCAAGTGGTGGTCGTGGTGGTGATCGTGGCGCTGCGGCCCGAACACCATGTCTGGTTGGCATTCGCGGCGGAACCTAGCGATATGCCGTTTCACTGATGCCCGGTGGCCGTAAAGCTCGCCGCTCGGCAGATCGGCAACGGTCAAGCGGACCTCTGTCGCCGGGCATATCGCCGCGAATGCGTTCTTCTCCTCGATCTCCCGCTCGGTACCGCCACCGGACAACACCAGCGCGTGAACGATCAGATTCGCGTTGTCCCGGGCGATTTCCATCAACGTGGCGCCCGCACCGACAGCGATGTCATCACACTGGGCTCCAATGACGGCAACAGAGTTAAGACTCACCGGCGTCAGCGAGATCATGCCGACCGCTCCCCACGTTCGCGTGGCTCCCTCACCAGCGGCACATCGGCGGTGAACAGAAACCGCCCACCACCGCTCCTGTCAGCAGGACGGTCCTCGCGAAAGCATCCAGGCAAACCGGCTCTCGGCATACACGGCAGTATACATACTTTTTGGACGGTGTTAAGCCGTTTTGTGAACTCTCAGTTTCAGCAGCGGCTGACGCTGGATCGACTTCCTGCTGCCTTAACCGGCGTATATCGGGCGTTGCGTTACCGCGGGACGGACGTTGTAGCGGGCAGCCAGCGGAGAACTCGGGCCGCCGCGCTCGGCCGCATTGGCCATCGGAGGACCGAGGGGGCCCGCGGGCGGTGCGCCCGACGCGACCGGTGGCGTACCGCCGGGCCCGCTGGCGGCTGGCAGCGCCGAGGGAACCTGGCTGAATGCCGGAGCGGCGGAGGTCCAGCCCTGGGGCACCGACAGCACGCCGAGCGATGCCGCGCGCCCGGCACTCGCGGTCACCGCGGCGTCTCCCATCCCGGATGAGCTCAAACCGCCTGCTCCCGAACCCACACCGCTGCTCAGCGTCGAGCCAAACGCCCCGAATCCCTTGCCGAAGGCACTCGTTGCCGAACCAAATGAGTTGATGAGCGAACCCGCAGAGCCGAGGGTCGTGAGGCCCGACGTCAACATTGATGCGGACGATGCCGTGCCCGACACCAGGCTCGTCCCCGCCGTTACTGCCGTCGACGACGAAGTCAGGCTCGTCAAGGACGATAGCGGCGACGTTGAAGACGAGGACGACGTGGCCGCCGTCGCGAATGCGCTGGGCATCGCTGCACTGGTCAGCGGCGCGGACAACGTAGAGCTCAGCGGTGAAACGATCTGCATGCCCGTGCCGGCCGAAGTGCCGGCCGCTTGCGTCACCGCCGCGCTCAGCCCCGCCAACCCGGCGGGGTTGGTGGTCTCCAGCGGGGTCGTGAAAGCCGTGAACGTCGATGCGGCCGAAGCTGCTCCGGCATAGCCGTACATCGCCGTGGCATCCTGCGCCCACATCTCCGCGTACAGCGCCTCGGTGGCCATAATCGCCGGAGTGTTCTGACCGAAGAAGTTTGTCGCTACCAGCAGCAGCAACAAGGCTCGGTTGGCGGCAATTTCCACCGGAGGCACCGTCATCGCAAACGCCGCCTCGTAGGCGGCGACGGCCGCCATGGCTTGAGCCCCAGCTTGTTCAGCCTGCGCAGCGGTCGCGTTGATCCACGACACGTAGGGAGCGGCTGCGGCCGCCATCGATGCGGCTGATGGCCCGAGCCAGAACGACTCAAGGTCGGTGATCGCGGACCCGTAGGCAATCGCCGTTAAGTACAGGTTGTCGGCCAAAGCGTTCCAGGCGGCGGAGGCGGTCAGCATCGGCGCTGCCCCGGGGCCGGCATACATCAGCCCAGAGTTGATCTCTGGCGGAAAGAGCCCGAACTCCAGCATCTATGGACCACCGTATCTAGCAGCAACGGCACTGCTAGCGCCGCGCACGACGGTGGCCCGCGGTACCCGATTCGGCGGCAGCGAGGACGACCTCGACGAAGCCGCCTGGGGTTCGCGTAGCAGCGTGGCGAACAGACCTGCTGACCACATGACGCCCATTTTACATACTATTGGGATGATGTGAAGTGTATGACAGACTAGTAGTTGTGCATACTTGCAATAATCGGTCGCTCGCTGCTAGCTTTCACTCACTGCAAACCACGGGATGCA
>Ga0335075_10017009_pt1 | contig 10832 bp, 8 predicted proteins | sample Lox_Sample_24_FD_206723 | JGI IMG/M metagenome (GOLD analysis project Ga0335075, IMG submission 206723) | Soil microbial communities from Loxahatchee National Wildlife Refuge, Florida, United States - Lox_Sample_2.4 | ecosystem: Environmental > Terrestrial > Soil > Wetlands | place: USA: Florida... | reverse complement strand
AGATCCTGTCGACGACCACCCAGGGCGAGCGCTGCGTCGTGCAGTGGCGCTTCACCGGCACCTTCGCCGGGCCGGGCGACTTCGCTGGCGTGGCGCCCACGGGCCACCCGATCGAGCTGGAAGGGCTCGACCTGCTGACCATCCGCGACGGCTTGATCCACAGCAACGACGCGTTCAGCGACACCGCCACGTTCGCGCGCCAGATCGGGATGCTGCCGGCGCAGGGCTCGGGCGCCGAGCAGCGGATGACGCAGGCGTTCAACGCAAAGACGCGCCTGAGCGCCTCGCTCACCGGCGCCGAGGCGGAGCTGGTCGCCGAGGGCGTGTGGGTGGTGCAAGGCCAGCCGGGGCGCTGCAACGTGTACCTGATCGAGGACGACGGCGGCGTGACGCTGTTCGACGCCGGCGGGCGCACGATGACGCGCGCGGTGGCCAGCGCCGGGGCCAGGCTCGGGGGCATTCGCAGGATCGTGCTCGGCAACGGGCACACCGACCACCGCGGCAGCGCCCCCGCGCTGGGAGCGCCCGTCGTGTGCCATCCCGAGGAGGCGCAGGACGCGCAGGGCAGCGGCGGCTTTCGCTACTGGCCGGAGGGCCTCGCCGGCCTGCCGCTGCCGCTGCGCATGCTCCACAAGCTGCTTCACCGCTTCGCCTGGGACGGCGGTCCGGTGGAGGTCTCGGGCACGGTCGGCGAGGGCGATGAGATCGCCGGCTTTCGCGTGATCGACCTGCCCGGGAACGCGCCCGGGCAGATCGGGCTGTGGCGCGAGCACGATCGCCTGGCGCTGAGCAGCGACTGCTTCTACACGCTCGACCTGTGGGGTCGCGACTGCGAGCCGCGAGCGCCGCAACCGCCGTACAGCTTCGACGCCGAGCAGGCGCGCGCGAGCCTGCGCAAGCTGGCCGCGCTGGCGCCCGCGGCGGCCTGGCCGGGTCACGCCAAGCCGGTGACCGGCGACGTGCGCAGCCAGCTCGAACGGGCGGCCGACGCGGGCTGAGCGTGGCCAAGCGCGGCCGCCGGCGCCAGACGCCCAAGCAACGCCAGCCCGAGAAGCTGCTGGCGCCGAGCAGCGACTACGAGGACGCCGAGGGCAACGTGCTCACATTGCGCGGCTCGCTCACGCCGGGGGCGCGGCGCGAGTACGCGCGGACGCTGTCGGGGGCCGCCGGGCGGCCGTCGGACACGCGCGAGGACGCGTGGCAGCGGGCGCTGGAGCTGCTGTTCGAGCGCCTGGCGGTGCGCTGGACGATCGCGGGCGCGCCGATCGAGCGCCAGCGCGAGCTGCTCGCGCGTTTTCGGGTGGCCTCCGCGCAGGAGCGCACGTTCGTGCGCGACGCGCTGCGCCGGCACTGCGCAGAGCACTTCCCCGACGTGCAAGCGCCCTGACTGCGGCGGCGCATCGTTGGGCGCCCTAGTCTGTTCGGGCTGTATGACCGAACCCGCTGGCGAGCCTCCCCGGCACGACGCAGGCCCGTGCAAGCGCTCCGAGCATGCGCCCGAGCGGCCCTCGGAGCGCCGCTGGGACAGGCGCACGTTCATCAAGCAGGGCGCGCTCGCAAGCGCCACCGCGCTCGGGTTTCACCCCCACCGCGGACGGCCGCGCCACGGCCGCGGCGCCGGCGGCACGTCGCCGCGACCGCCGTCGCGCCCCAGGCAACCGAACATCCTCACGATCATCGTCGACCAGCTGCGCACACCGGCGTGGATGCCGCCTGCGTGGGGCCCCGAACAGGCGATGCCGAACCTCGCGGCGCTGCGCCAGCGATCGGTGAGCTTCGAACGCCACTACACCGCCGCCAACGACTGCTCGCCGTCCAGGAGCGTGCTGCTGACCGGGCTGTACACGCACCAGACGGGCGTGATGATCACCGGCTCCGGCTGGCTGGACCCGCGCTTTCCCACGTGGGGCAAGCTGCTGCGCGGGCTGGGCTACGAGACGGCCTACTACGGCAAGTGGCACCTGAACCCCAACCCGTACGCGTCGCTCGCCCAGTACGGGTTCTCCGGCGGGACCTACCCGTCGCCCAACGGCGCGCCGGGGCAGGGCACGCTCGTGGACCCGTCGATCGCCGAGCAGTTCATCGAGTGGTTCGCGGCCCATGGCGGGCACGGGCCGTGGGCGAGCACGGTGTCGTTCGTCAATCCCCACGACATCGCCTGGTGGCACCGCTTCACCGAACGCTTCGAAGCGGAGGCCGACCCGCCCCAGCGCGCGGTCTCGCTGCCCCCCAACTACGAGACCCCGGCGCAGATGCTCGAAAAGGCCAAGCCGCTGCTGCAGCGCTCGCTGCAGGACACGGCCGCCAGGTCCTTCGGGTCCGTACCGTTCGCGGGACCCGAAGCGCTCGCCTGGTGGACGGACATGATGGACACCTACCTGCTGCTGCAGGGCTACGTGGACGTCCAGATCGGGCGGGTGCTGGGGGCGCTGGCGAGCCGGCCGGAGGTGGCGGCGAACACGATCGTGATCTTCACCTCCGACCACGGCGAGTACGCCGGCTCGCATGGCATGCGCGGCAAGGGCGCCTCCGCGTACGAGGAGGCGATCCGCGTGCCGCTCGAGGTCTACGACCCGCGCGGGGTGTTGACGCGCGCGCCCGCGCTGGCGCGCAGCCAGCTCACCTCCAGCGCGGACGTCGCAGCGTTGATGCTGACGATCGCGTGGGGCTCCGCCGGCTGGCGCGAGCAGACCGAGTACGCGCATCTCGCCGATCGCCTCGATCTCGCGGAGATCTGCGCGAACCCCCAGGCGCCGGGGCGGGAATGGGTGCTGCACGCCACCGACGAGGACGTCACCGAGTTCGCCGCCGAACTCTACGTCGCGGAAGCGCCGCGCCACGTGGTCTCGTTGCGCTCGCCGCAGGGCAAGCTCACGCTGTACTCCAACTGGAAGCTCGCGACCACCGACGTGGACACCGCCGGCCAGGAATCGGAGTTCTACGACTACTCGAGCGTCGAAGGCAGCCTCGAGCTGTCCAGCCAGGCGAGGGCGGCCTCGGCGCTGGAAGAACAGCTGTGGAGCACGTTGGAGGAGGTCGCGATCCCACAGGAGCTGCGCGCTCCGCTGCCGGGCGCGCTGCACGCCGCGCGCCGCCAGGCGCTCGATGAGTACTTCGCCTTCGAGGAACGCCAGGCGCTGAAGGTCTACGAGGACCACCGCTTCAGCGAAGAACCCACTCCCGAACCGGGGTAGGGGCTGGCGGCGGCGCGGCCGGTGGCCTGGCGGGGTCTCAGCCCTGCTCGCCGGTCAGCTCCAGGCGCGGCCCGCGCGCGCCCGCGCCGGACACGAACCTGGCGGTGGCGGGGTTGAGCGTGAACTCGAGCGTCTGGCCCGACTCGTCGCGCACCTCCAGGCGCCGCCCGGCCTCGTGCACCGCCAGGACGGTCCCCCGTTCGACGCCTCCGCCGAAGTGCACGATCCGCGCCCGCGCGCCGGCGCGGGGCAATGGTCGGGAGGGGCCGAGCAAGGTGAGCGCGATGCTAGCGGCGCGAGGCTGGTGCAGGCCCCCGCGGCGACCGATACCTTGGGTTGATGCGCCGCACGAAGATCGTCGCCACCATCGGACCCGCCTCGCGCGAGCCCGACACGCTCGTGCGGATGGTCGAGGCGGGCATGGACGTCGCACGCCTGAACTACTCGCACGGCACGCTCGAGGAGCACGCGGAAACGGTCCGGCGGGTGCGCGACGCGGCCGGGAGGGCGGGTCGCCCGGTGGCGATCCTGCAGGACCTTCCCGGCCCCAAGCTGCGCATCGGGCCGCTGAGCGAAGACGTCGTCGAGCTGACGCCCGGCGAGCGCCTGACGTTCTTCTGCGGCAACGGCGAGCGCGCCGGCGACGCGCGCCAGATGAGCATCTCCTGGGCGGGCCTGTCCGACGCGGTGGAGACCGGCTCGATCCTGTACCTGGCGGACGGCTCGGTGCGGCTGCGGGTGGTCGCGGTGCGCTCGCGCGAGCACGAGGTGGACGTCGAGATCGAGGTCGGCGGCGCGGTCGCCTCGCGCCAGGGCCTGAACATCCCCGGGCCGGTGGCGTCGCTGCCGGCGGTGCCCGAGGAGGACCTGCACATGCTGCGCCACGGCGAGTCGATCGGCGTGGACCTGGTGGCGCTGTCGTTCGTGCAGTCGCCCGAGGACGTGGAATCCGTGCGCGAGCACACGCGGCTGCCGCTGATCGCCAAGATGGAGAAGCCGCAGGCCGTGCAGTCCGCCGCCGAGATCATCGCGGCGGCCGACTACGTGATGGTCGCGCGCGGCGATCTCGGCATCGAGCTGCCGATCGAGCGCGTGCCGCTCGTGCAGAAGCAGCTTCTGCAGCTGGCCGGGTGGCTGGCCGTGCCGTCGATCACCGCCACGCAGATGCTCGACTCGATGGTCAGCTCCTCGCGCCCCACCCGCGCGGAGGTGGCGGACGTGGCAAACGCGATCCTGGACGGCACCGACGCGGTGATGCTCTCGCAGGAGACGGCCGTGGGCGCGTATCCGGTGGCGGCCGTGGAGATGATGGCGGCCGTGGCCGTGCAGGCCGAGTCGATCGCCCCGTACGAGCTGTGGAACGAGTCGCGCGTGCGCCGCACCCACTCCGACCCCGCGTACACGATCGCCCACAACCTGTGCGACGCCGCGCGCGAGCTGCGCCTGGACGCGCTGGTGATCCCCACGCTGTCCGGCCGCTCCGCGCGCCTGGTATCGGCGCACCGCCCGACGGTGCCGATCTACGCGCTGTCGCCGGGCAAAGAGACCGTCAGGCGCTGCAGCCTGATGTGGGGCGTGCAGGCCACCTCGATACCGCGCCACGAGACCACCGAGGGGCTGATCGCCGACGCCGCGCGGCGTGTGGTGGAGCTGGGCTGGTGCGAGCGCGGCCAGCGCGTGGGCATCACCGCGGGGCTGCCCTCCGGGCGGCCGGGGACCACCAGCCTGTTCCAGATCCAGGTGCTGTGACACGGCGGCGCGAGCTGTGATGGAGTGCGGGACGCGATGAGCGATTCGACCCAGGTGCCCGAGGCGGACGCGCTGGTGATCTTCGGGATCACCGGCGACCTGGCGAAGGTGATGACCTTTCGCTCGCTGTACCGGCTGGAGCGGCGAGGGCTGTTGAAGTGCCCGATCGTGGGCGTGGCGGTCGACGACTGGACCGTGGAGCGCCTGCGCGAACGCGCGCGCGAAAGCATCCAGGCGACCGGCGAAGAGATCGACGAGCAGGTGTTCTCCCGCCTGGCCGCGCGGCTGACGTACGTGAGCGGCGACTTCACCGACGCGGGCACGTACAAGCGCGTGGCCGGCGCGATCGGCGGCGCGCACGCGCCCGTCTTCTACCTGGAGATCCCGCCGTCGCTGTTCGGGGCGGTGATCAAGCAGCTCGCCGAAGCGCAGCTGACGAAGACGGCGCGGGTGGTGGTGGAGAAGCCGTTCGGCCACGATCTCGCCTCCGCGCGCGCGCTGGCGGCGGAAATCCACCAGCACATCGAGGAGTCCCAGCTCTACCGGATCGACCACTTCCTGGGGAAGATGGGCTCGGACGAGCTGCTGTACCTGCGCTTCGCGAACACGATGATCGAGCCGATCTGGAACCGCAACCACATCGCGTACGTGCAGATCACGATGGCGGAGAGCTTCGGCGTGGAGGACCGCGGCCATTTCTACGACCCGGTGGGCGCGCTGCGCGACGTGGTCGTCAACCACCTGATGCAGCTGGTCGCGCTGGCTGCGATGGAGGCGCCGGCGAGCGACGACCCGGAAAACCTGAAGGACGCCAAGTACGCGGTGTTCCGCGCGACGGCCGACGCCGAGCCGGCGCACTACGTGCGAGGGCAGTACGACGGCTACCTGGACATCGACGGCGTCGCCAAGGGCTCCACGACCGAGACCTACGCGGCCTTGCGCCTGGAGATCGACAACTGGCGCTGGTCGGGGGTGCCGTGGTTCATCCGCGCGGGCAAGCGCCTGCCGGTCACGCAGACCGAGCTGCGCGCGGTGTTTCGCGAGCCCCCCCGCCTGGGGTTCATGGCGGAGAAGCACCGGCGCCCGGAACCGGACCAGCTCGTGATCAAGCTCGATCCGTCCACGGGCGTGCGCGTGGTCCTCGACGCCCACCGTGCCGACCTGGAAGGCCCCGAGCCGGTGCACCTGGACGCGGAGTTCGTGCAGCAGGGCGGCGAGGGGCCCACCCCCTACGAGGTGCTGCTGCTCGACGCGATGCGCGGCGAGAGCACGCGCTTCACCCGCCAGGACGGCGTGGAAGAGACGTGGCGGATCATGCAGCCACTGCTGCGCGAGCCGCCCCCCGTCCACCGTTACGCGCCGGGCTCGTGGGGGCCGCAGGAGGCGGACGGGATGATCGCGGGCTTCGGCAGGTGGCACGCCCCGTGGGTGGCGTGAGCGCGCGGGAGCGCGCCGCGATCAGCGCGACCGGCCGGCCGCGACGGAGAAGCTCGCGAGGAAGCGCTCCCCCGGCGCCAGCAGCCGCAGGCCCTCGCCGCTGCGCAGCGCGTTGGTGGGCGCGGTCATCGGCTCGAAGCAGATGCACTGCGGGGAGGCGGGCGCGAACACCTGCGCGCACGGGTAGCCACGCAGGAACGCCAGCTCGATCCGCCGCCCACCGCCCTCGACGCTGAAGCGCGCGGGCTCGCCGACGCGGTCGAAGCCGTCGTCGAACACGCTCGCGTCGAGCCGCAGGCGCCGCTCCGGCTGCGCCGTGCCTGCGCCGACCGGGATCTGGCGCTCGTCGAGCGTCAACGGGCGCATCGCCGGCAGCTCGACGCGCCAGCGCTCGCGCGGCTCGCCGGGCGGGGACAAGTAGGGGTGAAAGCCGAACGCCAGCGGCACGGCGTCGGCGCCGCAGGCGTGCACCTCCAGCTCGATCTCCAGGCGCCCGTCGCGCAGGCGCGCCCGGTAGCGCAGGTCGTGGCGGAAGGGGAAGACCTCGAACAGCTGCGGCTGCTCCGCGCTCCAGCTCAGGCGCGCGACGAGCGCGCTCGCGTCATCGTCCTGCGCGCGCTGCGCCTCCCAAGCCATGCGCCCGCCGACCACGCCGTGGATCGGCAGCCCGTGCGGGTCGAGGCGCACGAGCTGCTGGTCGCGCGAGACGCGCACGGTGGCCCCGGCGACGCCGTACTCGAAGCCGCCGAGGCGGTTGGCCCACGGGTACAGCAGCGGGATGCCCATCGTCTTGCCGCGCTCGGCGTACGCGGACACGCCCGCGTTCTGCGCGAGCAGCTCCTCGCCGCGGTGGCGCAGCGAGCAGCACAGCATCCCCGCGGAGGGCACGAACACCGCCTCCAGCGCGTTCGCGTCGTCGCGCAGGCGCAGCGTGTGGAGCGCGGCCCCGCCCATGGCGCGAGCATATAATCGCGCGATCGCCGACGAGCGTCCCGACACCGCCCCGCCCGAGCTGACGCGACCACAGATCGAGCGGCTGGAGAGCATCTACGGCAACCGCTACCTGCTGGAGCCCGCGCCCGACCACAAGCTGCCGCGCATGGGCATGTCGGCGGCCGAAGCCAAGGGGCTGATCGAAGAGGAGATCGTGCTCGACGGCCTGCCCACGCGCAACCTCGCGACGTTCGTGACGACGTGGATGGAGCCGGAGGCCGACGAGCTGATACGCCAGACCCTGCGCGTGAACTTCATCGACCACGCCGAGTACCCGCAGTCGGCGGAGATCGAGCAGCGCTGCATCAGGATGATCGCCGACCTCTTCCACGCGCCGGGAGAGACGACCGGCGCGCGCACGCAGGGCTCCTCGGAGGCGATCATGCTGGGGGCGCTGTCGTTGAAGTGGAGGTGGCGCGCGCGCCGCGAGGCGCAGGGCAAGGCGATCGACCGCCCCAACCTGGTGTTCGGCGGCGACGTGCACGTGGTGTGGGAGAAGTTCTGCCGCTACTTCGACGTGGAGCCGCGGATCGTGCCGCTGAAGCCGGACAAGTACACGATCGGGCCCGAGGACGTCGAGCCGCACGTGGACGAGAACACGATCGGCGTGGCGGCGGTGCTGGGCACGACGTTCACGGGCCACGCCGACGACATCCGCGGGATCAACGACCACCTGGTGGCGCTCAAGCACGAGCGCGGGCTGGACGTGCCGCTGCACGTGGACGCCGCCAGCGGCGGCTTCGTGTGGCCGTTCCTGTACCCGGACTCGGAGTGGGACTTCCGCCTGGAGCAGGTGCGCTCGATCAACGTCTCCGGGCACAAGTTCGGCCTGGTGTACCCGGGCATCGGCTGGCTGGTCTTTCGCGAGAAGGACGACCTGCCTGAGGACCTGGTGTTTTACGAGAACTACCTGGGCAAGCGCGACGCGACGTTCACGCTGAACTTCTCGACCGGCTCGGCGATGGTGCTCGCGCAGTACTACAACTTCGCGCGCCTGGGCCACGCCGGCTACCGCTACGTGATGGAGATCATGAAGTACAACGCGCGCCTGCTGGCCAAGGAGATCGTCGCCTGCGATCTGGAGCTGGTCGGCTCAGAGCAGGACGAGCAGCTTCCGCTGGTGGCGTTCAAACTGGCGGGCGAGCACCCCTACGACGAGTTCGACATCGCCGCGCAGCTGGCCGCCGAGCGCGGCTGGATGGTGCCCGCGTACACGCTGCCGCCGAACGCGGAACACGTGAAGATCATGCGCGTGCTCGTCCGCGAGACGCTCGGCAACACGCTGATCACCAAGCTCGGCCGGGACATCGCGCAAGCGTGCGCGACGCTGGCGAAGAAGGGCGGCGTTCACCCCGTCGAGCGCAAACGCCACGTGAAGACCAACACCGGCTTCTAGGTGTCGTGCCCATGGAGGTTGTGAACGCGGTTGATGGGTGGCTGGTTGTCGATCCCGCTGTGTGGTCTGCGCGTGTTGTAGTGCTGGAGCCAGTGTGGCAGGGCGCGTGCGCGGTGGTGTGAGCTGGCGTAGCTCAGGCCGTAGCCCCATTCTCGGGCCATCGTCTGGTGGAAGCGCTCCACCTTCCCATTCGTCTGGGGTCGGTGAGGACGAGTCGTCTTGTGCTGGATGCCTTCGCGGGCGAGTAGCTCGGCGAGGGCGCGGTTGTGGGTGTAGCTCCACGCATTGTCAGTGAGGAGTCGTCTGATCGTGATCCCGTGACTGCGATAGAAGGCGAGGGCGTGTTCGATGAACGTGAGCACCGAGCGGGCGCGCTCGTCTGGGTAGAGTTCGCTGAACGCCAGCCGCGAGTGGTCATCGACGGCTGCGTGGGCGTAATCCTGGCCGAGGTGCTTGCGCTGCTCCCGTCCCGGCCGTGAGCGATCGCCGGTGACCGCATGCCCGGGTCTATCAAACCGCGGGTAGGTCTTGACGTCGATATGCAGCAGATCTCCGGGGCACGGCCACTCGTAGCGGTTGGCGGCCTCCCTGGGCATGGCAGGCCGCCGCGAGAGCCCATGGCGGCGCAGAACCTTCCACACCGTCGAATGGGGATGACCTGTGGCTCCCGCAACCAGACGAGGCCCCCAGCCGGTGTGTCGGCGCACTTCACAGATCCGCTCCTGAGCGCCAGCATCCAGGAGCCTCGGTGAGCGACGGGGACGGCTGGAACGATCAGCTGCCCAAGCCAATGAGTGTCGCTCTGCTAGCAAAGCGTCGGCATATCGATGCCACCACCGATGCGCAGTTGCGGGCGAGACGTTCAGGCAAGCCGCGGCTTGCCTGAACGTCATCCCGCCCTCGATCGCCTGGCACAAAGCCAGCCGACCAGCGGGTCCGAGCTTCGCTCTACCGTGGATCTGCATCCGGGTCCTCCTAGGTCGTGAGCCTTCGCAGACCCACAGCCTGGGATGAGGCCCGGATGCCTCCTCAGCCGTTCACAACCTGTGTAGGCACGTCATGTAGGAGGTTCCACGTCGAGCATCTTGTGCAAGCCAAATCGCCACGCCCAGCCAGCTCGATGTCCATGCTCGACCTCAACCTCAAGACCATCTGCCCGAGCACGCAGGCCCCACGTTGCAATTGCCGCTATAACCCACGGTTGGAGGTAGGCCCAGCGGTCGTGAAAGACCAGCCGGGCCGACTGGTCAGAAAACGACCAGTCGCCGGCTTGTCTCATCACGTGGGCTGCCGTGCCAAGGTGAGCAGCGTTCGGTATGTGGATCGTGCCCATGAAGCCAGTATGACGCCCAGGCACGACAAAGATCTGTCTGCAGGGACAGGCGGCGGAGTCCGTTGTCGAGCGCGATCCTGCCCAACGGGACGCACTGGAGCCGCCAAAGAGGGCCTACATCTCCACGGTTCGCATTGAATCGGGTTCGATGGAGCCAACCGACCTCGAGTCGAACCGCTCCGTGCGGCTGCCGGGCGGGCGGATGTCGCTTGACGATGGCTCATGACGAGCGTCAGCTTGTCTGGATGAGTTTCACGGGCAGTCCGCGCGAGGCGGCGTTTCGAGCGAGCCGTCCGTCGAGCGTCCATAGCTGCGTGTCGAGTTCTTCGGCGAGCACGACATACGCCGCGTCGTAAGCGCTGCGGCGCTCAAGACGCTGCGCCATCGCCACGACCGCGGGCGTGTCTTTGGGCTGATGTAGGACGATCGGCACGGAGTCGATGCGCTGCGTGGCATCGGCTACCGCCTGCGGCTCAAGCTGCCCGGCGGAAACCGCGAGCGCCAAGGCGCTCGCTACCTCGTAGCGCAACAGCACCGGGGCGTGCAGCTCCTCCCCTGCGGCCTTCCAGGTGCGCAGCAGCTTCTCGATGGCGACAGCGGCCGCCGGTCGAGCGCGAGCACGACAAGCATTGGCGTCGAGGACGACGCTCAACTGTCGCCGCGTCGTTCGAGCTGCGCACGAGCGTCGCGTGCAAGCACGATCCCGTCGATCTCGGGCAGCCTCGCACGA
>Ga0335075_10017008_pt1 | contig 10832 bp, 7 predicted proteins | sample Lox_Sample_24_FD_206723 | JGI IMG/M metagenome (GOLD analysis project Ga0335075, IMG submission 206723) | Soil microbial communities from Loxahatchee National Wildlife Refuge, Florida, United States - Lox_Sample_2.4 | ecosystem: Environmental > Terrestrial > Soil > Wetlands | place: USA: Florida... | reverse complement strand
TGCGCAGAGTTTTGTCTCTGCGCACTCTGCGCCTCTGCGGTGAAGCTTTCTTCCTTTCCCTCTTGCCGTGAAATCCGACGGGTGAACCGATGTCCGACCGCACCGCCGATGCAACGTTGCCCACCGGCACAGATATTGCCACCATTGCCGGCGGGGCCGTCGGCAATCTGATCGAATGGTATGACTGGAGCGTCTATGGCCTGCTGTCCGCGGTCTTTGCCGGACAGTTCTTTCCCGCCAGCGATCCGACGGCAGCATTGCTCGCTGTCCTGGCAACGTTCGCGCTCGGCTTTCTGCTGCGTCCGGTGGGGTCGATCGTGCTGTCGCCCTATGCCGACCGGCACGGACGGCGGCGCATGCTGGCGCTCTGCATCACCCTGATGGGCATCGGCAGCCTGATCGTCGCGCTCTGCCCGCCCTATTCGACGATCGGCTTGGCCGCGCCGCTGATCCTGCTGCTCGCCCGCCTGCTGCAAGGCTTCTCCGCCGGCGGCGAGTTCCAGGGATCATCCGTGTTCCTGGTCGAGCACTCGCCGCCGGACCGTCGCGCGCTTGCCGGGTCGTCGCAGATGATCAGCATCGGCCTCGCCGTCCTGATCGCGACCGGGATCGCGGCGGTGACCACCAACTTCATCCCAAAACCGGCGCTTGAGGCGTGGGGCTGGCGGATCCCTTTCCTGCTCGGCGCGCTGGGCGCCGTCTACGGTCTGTGGCTGCGCCTGAACCTGCCGGAGACGCCGCATTTCGAGGCGGTCGAGCGCCGCCGCGCCATCTCTCGCGCGCCGATCGTGGAAGCGGTGCGCGCGCATCCGAAGGAGACGCTGATCGTCTTCGTCATTCAGATGGGGACGGTGCAGTTCTATACCTGGACCGTGTTCCTGCCGAGTTATGCGCATCTGATGGGCGGCCTGCCGCTGGCGGAAGGCTTCATCGCCAGTTCCATCGCGATGGCGATTTATTGCGTGGCGGTGCCGAGCTTCGCCGCGCTGTCCGACCGGATCGGCCGCAAGCCGCTGCTGTTCGGCGCGGTCGGCGGCTTCCTGATCTTTGTCTATCCGCTGATCAATGCACTGCATAGCGCGAGCTTCGGTGTGTTCCTGCTGGTGGACATCGTCGGCATCCTGTTCCTTTCCATGAACAACGCCGTGCTCGCACCGGTGCTGTGCGAGCTGTTCCCGACGCGCGTGCGCACCTCCGGCATCGGGCTGCCCTATGCGGTGTGCAGCGCGATCTTCGGCGGCACCGCCCCGCTGATCGCCGCGGCGTTCATCCATGCCAGGATCGATTGGGGTCTGCCCGCTTATATCATGGCGATCTGCGCAATCTCGGTGGTGGTGTTCACGACGATGCCGGAAACGCGCGGCAAGCCGCTCGAGTAAATCACCTCTCCCGCAGAGCGTGAGAGATGAACCGATTGACGCCCTCGAGCCCACCCGCGATCCTACCGCCATGCTCAGGATCGGCATCGACATCGGCGGCACGTTCACGGATTTCGCGGTCTGGGACGGCAATCCCGGCGGCTACACATCGGTAGCAGCATTTAAGGTGCCGTCCACGCCGCCTGCCTTCGCCGAAGGGGTGAAGGCCGGACTACGGCAGCTTCTCGATTCCGGCGCCGTTCGCGCGGACGACCCCATGCTGATCGTGCACGGCACCACGGTCAGCACCAACGCGGTGATCGAGCGGAGCGGCCCGCCGCTTGCGTTGCTGGTCACTGCGGGATTCCGCGACATCCTGTCGATCGCCCGGCTGCGTTTCGACCGTCCGGTCGATCTGTTCAGCTCCCGTCCACCGCCGCTGATCCCTCGGCGGATGGTGTTCGAGGTGGAAGAGCGGCTGCTGGCGGATGGCAGCATCGATACCCCGCTGCAAGCGGAGGATGCGGTGGGAGCGGCGAAAGCTGCGCTGGCGGCCGGTGCCGCTGCGATCGCCATTTGCTTCCTCCACGCCTACCGCAATCCCGCGCATGAACGCGCCGCCGCCGAAGCGATCCGTGCCGCTCTCCCCGGCGTCGATCTCGTTGCGTCACACGAGGTGTGGCCGCAGGCGCAGGAATACGAACGGGCCTGCGCAGCGTTGCTCAACGCCTATGCCCGTCAGGCGCTGGCGGGGTATCTGGACGAGCTCGACCGGTTCCTCGCCGAGACCCTGCCCAATGCACGCTTATTGGTAACGAAATCGAATGGCGGGGTGATGGGCGCCGCCGAGGCGGCCCGCATGCCGATCCACACCCTGCTGTCGGGTCCCGCCGCCGGCGTGACCGCGGCGGCCGAGCTGGGCGCGATGCTCGGCGAGAGGTCGCTGCTGACCATGGATATGGGCGGCACCAGCACGGACGTCTCGCTGGTCGATGACGGCCGCACCATGGTCTCGCACGATGGGCGCGTCGGCGACTTCCCGCTGATGATGCCGGTGACCGCGATCGAGGCGATCGGTGCCGGGGGCGGCTCGATCGCCTGGCTCGACGGACCGGTGCTGAAAGTGGGGCCGCGTTCCGCCGGTGCCGTGCCGGGACCGGCGTGCTACGGCAGGGGCGGTGACGTGCCGACCGTGTCGGATGCCTATCTGCTGTGCGGCTATCTGGCCGAAGATGCACCGCTGGCCGGCGGGCTGCGGCTTCGGCGCCACCTTGCCGAGGCGGCGATGCGACCGATCGCCGAGGCGCTCGGGCATGACGCCACGGAAGCAGCCGAGAGCGTGATCGCGGTCGCAACGTCCAACATGCTCGCGAACGCTCTGCCATTCATCGCCCGGCTCGGGCTGGAGCCGCGCGCTTTGACGTTGATGATCTATGGCGGCGCCGGCGGTATTCACGGCCCGCTGCTGGCCGAGGAGATCGGTATCGGCCGAGTCGTGGTGCCACGCCTGTCATCGGTGTTCTGCGGCTTCGGCGGCTTGGTGTCGGACCTGCTGTACGATGTCGTCCGCACAGTGCATGGTGCGACGCTGACGCCGGCGCTGGTTGTGGAAACCTATGCGGCGCTGCGCGAACAGGGACGTGACTGGCTGGCGGCCCAGCCAGGCTTCATCGAACCACAGTTCGAGCACAGCGCGGATGTCCGCTATGCCGGCCAGTCGTTCGACGTGAACACGACGGTTGCCGAAGACGCGGCTCGGGCCGGCGATTTGGCGGTGATCGCCGAGAGCTTCCACGCCCAGCATCGGCGGCTCTATGGCCATGCCGATCCAGGCGCGCGGATCGAGGTGCTGTCGCTACGCGTGCGGGTCCGCGGCGAGCTGCCGCGCCCGGCCGCGGTCCCGTTGGCCGTGCGTGGGACGAGCGCAGCGCTGGCGGCGCGACGGCAGGCTCGGTTCGCCGGTACATGGCACGACACACCCGTGTTCCGTTGGGCCGATCTGCCGTTGGGCTGGCGCACCGAAGGTGCGGCTATCGTCGAGCAGGAGACAGCAACGGTGGTGATCCCGCCTGTCTTCACTGCGCGTCTGGGTCACTTTGGCGACCTGATCCTGGAGAGGCGCTGAGAATGGACCCGGTCCGCACCGAGGTGATGCGCAACCGCTTCGCCGCCATTGCCGAGGAAGCGAGCAACGTCGCCTATCGCACGGCCTACACGACCTTCGTCAAGCAGACGCAGGACTATCAGGTGGCGCTCGCCAGCACCGACGGCGAATTCTTCGCCTATCCGATGCGGGCAGGCGTCACTTCGTCGGTGTGCCAGAACCTGCGCGGCATGGCTGATGAGATCGGCATCGAGCGGCTTCAGCCTGGTGACATTATCATCAGCAACGATCCGTTCTCGGGCGACGCCCTGTGCACGCACACGATGGACATTCACCTGCTGCGTCCGGTGTTCCGTGACGGACGGGTGATCGCTTTCGGCTGGGCGTTCATTCATGCCTCCGACATCGGCGGCGCGGTGCCGGCCAGCATCTCTCCCACCAGCTACGAGGTGTTCCAGGAGGGCGTGCGCATCCGCCCCAGCCTGCTGTTCCGCCAGGGCGAGATGAACGAGCCGCTGTGGCACTTCTTTGCGGACAATTCGCGCATCCCGGATCTGATCTGGGGCGACTTGCAGGCGATGATGTCGGGGATGGCGCTGTTGGACCGGCGTACCCAGGAGCTGTGCGATCGCATCGGCACCGAGGCGTTCCAGGAGAGCGTCACCGATGTCCTGGCGTTGTCCGAGGCGAAGGCGCGGGCGGCGATCGCGCGGCTTGCCGACGGCGAGTACGTGTTCAACGAATACCTGGAAGCGTTCGGCGGCGACGGCTTCGTCTTCATGCAGGCGAAAATGACGAAGCACGGCGAGACGCTGGAGATGGATTTCTCCGGGAGCGATCCGCAGGTGCGTGCGGCGTTCAATTTCACCACCAGTGAACGGCCGCATCCGTTCCTGTGCATGCCGATCGTCAACTGGATCCAGACGGTCGAGCCGACCATTCCGATCTCCGGCGGGATCATCCGGCCGATCCGCACCTATGCGCCGCGCGGCACCTTCATGAATGCCGAGTTCCCCGCTGCGATGGGCAACCGCTGGGTCGCGGTGATGCGGGTCTATGATGCGATCATGGGCTGTCTGAACCAGGCGGTGCCTGGCGGCATCGGCGCCGCCGGCGCGGGGCAGGCGGGGATCATTTCCGTCGCATCGACAGATCCGGCGAGCGGCCGGCGCCATGTCAGCGTGGTGGAACCGTTCATCGGCGGCTCCGGCGGGCGGGTACGGTGCGACGGGGTCGACGGGATCGAGCAGGCGTCCGGGTTCCTGAAAAGCGCGCCGATCGAGGTGGTGGAGCTCGAGACGCCGCTGGTGATCCGCCGTTTCGCGCTGGAACCTGGCTCGCCCGGGGCTGGCCGCTTCCGCGGCGGGCATGCGATGCGAATCGAGATCGAGAACCGCAGCGCCGATGCGGTGATGACGGTGCGCGGGATGGAGCGGTTCCGGTTTCAGCCTTGGGGCCTCGCCGGTGGCGGCTGCGGTGCGCATGCGAGCTGCGTGCTCAACCCGGGACGTAACGGCGAACGGAACATCGGACGCATCGACGTGCTGGAGCTGCGGCGCGGCGACACGCTGCGCATGATCACCCCGAGCGGCGGGGGCTGCGGCGATCCGTTCGAGCGTGACCCGGCGCGCGTGCTGGAGGAAGTGCTCGATGGAATGCTGACCCCGGAACAGGCACGCGCGATTTATGGCGTGGTGGTCGCCGGCAGTGCGCTGGACCGGGATGCAACAGCGGCGCTTCGTGGTGACCGCCGTGGTCAGGAAGTCGGTCTGTTCAGCTATGGCCCGACCAGGGAGTCGCTCGAAACGATCTGGCCGCCGGCGGTCAGCGCTGTGCTGGCGAAGCTCGTGCAGGATGTACCGGCGACGGTGCGAACGCATCTCGTGAACGCGGTGCGCGAGAGGCTGGGTACGGAGCGGCGGATGATGACCGAGGCAGCCGTCTTCGAGGCGCTGCATTCCTTGCGGGGGGCGCGGGTTTTCGGATGAGTGGGATGGCAACGGGTTCACACGGAGAATCGGACGATACCAATTTCTTGCGCTAATCCTTCGCGACCTGGGAAATCCGCTCGAGGGGCTGCGCCGAACATGAGGGCCAAGGACAGATAAATCAACGGATTAAATCAACGCGTCAAGACCTAGCGAGAAATCCCCCCGCAGTTGTTGGTGACGCCAGGAAGGACACGCGCGTTCAAATCTATTCTCCGGTGCTCCCTGCCGGCGGACCAGATTTCCCACCAGGTGGCTCAGCCGGCGGTGCCTCGCCTGGCCTGAGCATAGCCTCTACGCGGTTCTTGAGTTCCTGCAACATCTGCAACATTACCGTGTTCGCCTTCGCCTGAGTATTCAGCAGATCAAGCGTGCTCACGTCGTCAGCTTTTGAGGCAGATACATTGATTACAATAGGGATTGACAGTCCCAAAAGGAAATACCCGGTCAGTGCCTCGTAACCGGCGAAGAAACGGGCGCCAGCGGATCCCGGAACAAAGTCACCAAACCCCACGGTGGTTATGGTGGTGATCGAAAAATAGAGGCAATCAAATCCGTCCACTACCTTAGCTCCAGATACCCCATCTTTTAGCCCGAATAAACGGAAGACCGCAGCACTAGTAGCAATTATAACGGCAATGTAGATGAAAATCAGCGCAAGCCAAAGCCTTGCGTTTGGGTCGACAGAGTTCCTGGTTATCCTGTTGATCTTTAGAAGCATCCAAACCACAAACACGGGCGCTACCGCTGGGAATGCTATGTAGAAGAAGGACTTCGGGGGTTGCTTGGCTAAGACTGCCTGCAGACTTAGGACAAGCACAAGCGACATTGAGAGGCAGTTGAGTAGAAGATCTCTGCGTATCTCATTGGCGGGGATAGGAGTAGGAGTTCGCGAGGCTGCCATGTCTGTGACGCTACCCCAACGTCACTTACCCCCACCAGCCCCCTGTAGCCCTTCAAGCGGGATCCGCGAGGCGAATGGCCACTTGTGGTCAAGACGGACGCGCTGGTACCCGCGCTGGCGCGTCCGTTCCCATAGTTCAGCAAACTCGTCGGATTCGGGGCAAGGCCAGTCAATCGAAGCTGCGCGATGCACGCTTCTGCCCTATTCGGACCATTTCGGCGGCTCCGAGGATCGGTTCACCTGGGTGACTGATGCTCGGCATCGAACTCGCCCGACCCCTGATGGCGACGGGGCATGCACCCGGGAAATCTCGCGCTTGGCGGATTTGCCGCCGGAAGCCGTATTGATGGCTGCCGGGAGCCTGGCGCCGCGGGCGGGCTTCCTACGGCTTGCGGGAAGGATCCAACTCTTCGGCGGTACTTCGGTCGTCCCGAAGAAAGTCAATGGATGGCCGGCATAAGGCGCACAAGGCCGGACATGGCGGGGTGCTGCGGCTGCGAGGCATTCGCACCATTGCGAGGTCGGCTTGACGTGGCTCCCGCGCGCGTCACATTCCCGCGCATGCGCGATTTCTCCGAGCTTTCCGAACGCGAGGTCCTCGCTCTGGCGATCGCCAACGAAGAAGAGGACAGCCGCATCTACGCCGATGTCGCCGAGGGCCTCCGCGAGGACTACCCAGCCTCGGCCAACGTGTTCACCGAGATGATGGAGGAAGAGGGTGAACACCGCCGGCGCCTGCTGGAGCTGTACAGGCACAAATTCGGCGAGCACATCCCGCTGATCCGCCGCCAGGACGTGCGCGGCTTTCTCCATCGCAAGCCGGTCTGGCAGGTGCGCCCTCTCGGGCTCGACGCGGTGCGCAACCTGGCCGAGAGCATGGAGCTGGAGACGCAGGGTTTCTATCGCCGGGCTGCGGCGCGCAGCACCGACACCTCGATCCGCGCGCTGCTTGGGGATCTGGCCGAGGCGGAGGTCGCGCATGAGCGCATCGCCGGAAAGCTGGTGGCGGAGAACCTGCCCGGGCCGGTGCGCGACGAGGAGGATCGGGCGGCACGGCGCCAGTTCGTGCTGCGGGTGGTGCAGCCGGGGTTGGCGGGGCTGATGGATGGCTCGGTTTCCACGCTGGCGCCAGTGTTCGCCTCGGCTTTTGCCACCGGTCGTTCCTGGGATGCGTTCCTGGTGGGGCTGGCCGCCTCGATCGGCGCCGGCATCTCGATGGGATTCGCCGAGGCGCTGTCGGACAATGGCAGCCTTACTGGGCGAGGGGCGCCGGTTGTCCGCGGCGCGATCACCGGGCTGATGACGACAGTCGGCGGCATCGGCCACACGCTGCCGTTCCTGATCCCGGAGTTTTGGACCGCGATGGCCGTCGCTATCGGCGTGGTGGTCGTGGAACTCGGCGCCATCAGTTGGATACGGTGGAGATACATGGATACGCCCCCGCTCTCGGCGACGTTCCAGGTCGCGGTGGGCGGCGCCCTTGTGTTCGCCTGCGGCATCCTGATCGGCAGCAGTTGACTAGGGCTGAGGCGACCTGTCGCGGTCGTCAACTCGCGTTGGCGTCATCGGCGGTGCGCGACGCGAGTTCGCGAACTGCCTGGGCGGCCGCGTCCGGTGCCTCTCTCGGAAGGAAATGGCCGACTTGCGGGATCACGCGGCGTTCGTATGGGCCGCTGAAGTGCTTTACGTCCGGGTCGGGGTTGTCGGGCGGGTCTACGCCGTCCGCCGCGCCATGAAGGTTGATCGTCGGGACTGCAATCGCGGGGCCGGTCGCGAGACGCTGCTCGATTGCTTCGAGTGCGGGATCGCCGGCCGCATTGCCGAAGCGGTGGCGATAGGATTGGATCACCACATCGACAAAATCCAGATTGTCGAAGCTGGTTGCTGCCAGCTCATAGGTCGCATCGTCAAAGTCGTAGTTCGGCGACCAGAGTTGCCAGAGCAGGCGGCAGACGTCGCGCCGGTTGTGCTGCAGGCCGGCAACGCCGCGTGGCGTGTGGAAATACCACTGGTACCAGAAGCGGTGCTCCTGGGCAGCCGCCTGCGGCCTGTTTGCCGTGGCGATGCTTTGGATATTGTAGCCGGTGATCGAGAGCAGTCCACGCACCCGTTCCGGCCATAGTGCGGCGACGATGCAGGCGGCGCGACCGCCCCAGTCGTAGCCGGCAAGGGTCGCCCGACGGATGCCGAGAGCATCCATGAAGTCGCGCAGGTCGGCGCCGAGCGCCGCCTGCTGGCCGGAGCGCGGTGTGGCGGCATCGAGGAACCGCGTCGGCCCATAGCCGCGCAGCCACGGCACCAGGACCCGAAACCCCGTTCCGGCCAGCAGCGGGGCGGTCTGGTCATAACAATGCGGATCGTCGGGGAAGCCATGGAGCAGGATGGCCACCGGCCCGTCAGCCGGCCCGGACTCCAGATACGCGATCTCCAGCGTCGGGGTGCGGATGGTTCGCTGCATCTTGCGTCAATGCGCCGCGGAGGAGGCGAAACGGTTCCGCACTGCTTCGGGGCGCATGAGGTTTGTGTATTCCCCGATCATGTCGGCGGGCGCGACCTCGATCATCAGCCGGTTCTCTACCCAGAATTCGATGACGTGGAAAGAGGGCTTCTGGCCAGGCGCGCCCCGGCCGAACAGCTTGGTGCGCCAACCCTCGCGGGCGCCGATCTGCTCTACTTCCGTCCGGCTTGCTGGCACCGACAGTAGGAAATGAAACGGGCTGGTCGTCGGCAGCGGCTGGCCGCGCAGCCCGCTCACTTGGGCATCGCCCTGGCCGGGGGAGAGGGTGATGTCTTCCGGATAGACCTCGACCATGGTGCCGTGCTCGTCGCCGCTGACGGCTATGAACGAATCGGCGATCTGACCCGGGAATGGATGGCAACTCCCGTGCATGATCTCGGCAAGAACTTCGGCTACGTGCCGTGGCTGCCGGGCCGAGATGGAGACGTGATGGATCATCGGCTTGCTCCTTGCAGGTGCGGGTGCGAGGACTCTACCATTCCCCGCCCCCTTGCGGGCTATCGTGGTCCCACAATCGCGAAATGGTTAAGTGGACACGGAGTGCACCGAGTTCGTACGGAGTTCCACAGAGAAGGTTTGTGCGCTTCGCGCCGGCAGGGCGTTCTTGTGCGAAGCGACCAGGAAGACGGCGCCTCCCGGTTCGGCGCATTTCGGAGATCCGCGGGCGCGTGCTGTGAGTTGCTCATCGCCTCTGCATAATAGATGCGGACGTCGCCTTTTTTGTAAACGGCATGGCGGTCTCTCCTTGCCTGGGTGTGATTTCACGCGAGAGCGGTCGTGCGACCTGCCGGCTACTGTTGTGATTGTTCCGCTACCCCTAAGAGCAACGCAATCGCCGCGGTCCAGGAGAAGGTTCCGCCGCCGATCCCTTCGCCGGTGAGCGGGTCGAAGTATTCGCTGAAGCTGCCGGTGTGGATAAGTACTGCGGTCGCAGCGCGCACGCCGGCCGCCAACTCTGATTCGCCAGCGTCTGCCAGCCCTTCCGCCAGCATCCAGTTCACCACCGCCCAGACGGGGCCGCGCCAGTATCGCCGCGGCTCGAAGCGTGGATCGGCAGGATCAGTGGAAGGCACGAGATGACGCGCTGCGCGCCCCCATCGCCCGAGGGTCCTGCTCATGGCGGAAACACGGGCTGCCGGCACGCCGCCGCCGAACAGTGGCAACAATCCCGCCGATGTTGCTGCGGCGATTGGCGCATCGCCGATCAGGTCGAAGGACGAATAGATGCCGCCTGCCTCGCTCCAAAGCCGATCGATAGCGATTTCCATCCGCGCGATGCGCCCGGCAATTTCGCTGGCTTCCGCGGTAATTCCGAAACGGCCGGCAAGCGCCAGCAGATCCCGTTCCGCGCGCAACAGGATGGCGTTCGTCCCGACATCCACCACCCGGAACGGCGACACCGCCAGCATTCGCGCCGGCTCCCACCCGACATCGCGAAACCGATCGACCAGGTGAATGAAGCGCAGATATTCCTCCCCGCGCGGCCGCATCGATGCATCCACGTGCGCCGTGTCGCGCCGGACAACGGGCGTCGTGGTCTCCGTCGGCACCCGCGCCAGCGCCGTGTCCCACGCAGGGCTGTTGTCCATCCCCGTCTCCCAGGGATGCAGCGTCGTAACCAGACCCGTGCCGGCGGGATCCCGAGCCCGCTGCCACCAGCGATGGGATGCCAGCAGCCGTGGGTACTGCGCAGCCACCTGCGCCTCGGCCGCCGCGCGATCACGCGCGCGATCCCACATCCGGCGAACGGCGGTGACCAGAATCGGCGGCTGGGTGATACCGGAGGTTGGCGGCGTCCGCCGGATCCCCCAGACAGCGGGTCCGGGGAAATAGTCGTCGGACGGCGCATGGAAGACGATCTGCGGCACCAGTCCGTCCTCCCACTGGCCTTCCAACAGGCGCTCGATCTCGCGGAAGCCGCGTGCCTCGTCGAAGGTCGCCCAGCCCATCGCGACGAAGC
>Ga0335075_10017006_pt1 | contig 10833 bp, 9 predicted proteins | sample Lox_Sample_24_FD_206723 | JGI IMG/M metagenome (GOLD analysis project Ga0335075, IMG submission 206723) | Soil microbial communities from Loxahatchee National Wildlife Refuge, Florida, United States - Lox_Sample_2.4 | ecosystem: Environmental > Terrestrial > Soil > Wetlands | place: USA: Florida... | reverse complement strand
AAACAACTCCAGCCGCGCCCGCTCACGCGGACGCGGCCAGACTGTCAGCCCCAAATGTGAACATGGAGCCTGCTGAAGTGTGAATACCTCACCAGTCGGGACGGCGGGATTTGAACCCGCGACCCCTTGACCCCAGTCACCATCAACACGACGCCGGATGTCGCTCGGAGTCGCTCAGTGAGGCGTTGACCTGCGCGGATCCCAGGTCGACGTGGCTAGAAGTTGCCTAGTATCTGCGGTTGTTGGCTCCCCGAAAAAGGGCGCGAAGAGGGCCAAAACAGGCGCTCCACCGAAGCCATGAACTGGAATTCGAAAGATTCCTCCCACCGCCTCGACGGTTGCGGGCAACGTGCCGACGTCGGACATGCTGCGGGAGCAGCGCTGCTGCCACGCGCGAGCTGGCCGCGACAGTCAGGAGCCACACCGACGACCCGGGCACGTCAAGCCGACTCGCAGCCTCAGGGGGCAACGTCACTCGCATGGCTCCCCTCTGTGTCAGGGCGCCTTTTGCAGTACGGCTTTAGGCTCTTGGGCAGCGGGCTCCGGGAAGTGGCTTATCCGAAACGCCGGCTGCCGGGGTTGGGCCGGCCACGCTGGATTGCAGAGTCGTCCCCGAGTGCCCTCCCGGGCTCGTCTTGCTGTCGCGGGCGTCTGCAGCCATCTGGCGGTAGACGACGTCGGAGAGCCTTCGTTTGAGGCAGCGCATGGCCTCCATCGGCGTCCTGCCAGCCGCAACCTTGCGGTCGTAGTAGGCGCGGCCCTTACTGTCGCGGTGGGGGAGCTGGACGACGGCCATGATGTGCAGCACGCGGATGATTTGCCGGTTGCCGGCACGTGATAGCCGGTGCCGGACCTGCTGGCCGGAGGAGGCGTCGATGGGCGCGGTGCCGTTCCAGGAGGCGAAGTGCGCCTTGGTCGGGAACCGGTGATGTCAGCGACTTCGACCAGCAGCCGGGCAGCGCCGGACGGGCCGATGCCGTTCAGCTGTGTCAGCCGACTGCCGGTGGCCGCCGCATTGACTAAAGAGCCAGGAGGGCACCGCTACTTCGAGCACAGCAAACCCCTCTTGAGCCTCTCCCGACCCATGACGGCACCCGGCCCGCGCAGGCCAGATGAGAGCCACACGACCAGCGTGGGCAGCCGATGTGAGAGCGACGAACCGGATGCCTGGACCGAGCCTGGCCAGGCGCCGGTCCTACCGCAAGTCAACAAGTAGCCGATGGGCGGGTGAGCAACGTCTTGGCCACTCGGCAGTTGACACGTGGTTTGTCCACCACCACGACGAGCACTTGCCATCAACCGGAAGTCCTGGGTCGCCGATCGCGTGCACCGCCGGACCCGCACACCTTGGCACGTCATAATGTTTCATGGCACTATGATCAAAAGCGACATAAGCCGATGTAGGCAGTTCCCAGTACTTGACTGGAATGGTCTATGAGCAAGAGAACCCGCAGCCGCCACAAAGGTCGGCAGGGTCCTCGCGGGCCACAGGTGCCGAGCACGCGCGGAGTGGCAGCGGCCGAGACAAAAACCTCGAGTCACCGTCTGGAAATTCACCGTTCACGCGGCAAGCCAACTAAACAGGGCTCTTCGCAGCCTCCCGATGCTAAGGTCCGACACCGGTGGCGTCCTATGACGACCTGGGCTGGGAGGGTAGCTACTTCTGTTATCGTCGCGGTAGTTTCCGCTCTCGCAGTCTATGGGGTTCATTCATTTCTCTCGCGGGCGACGCGCGCTGATTTGTCAGCACCGCCAGTAAAAGTGGAGGAGATAGAGGTTGGCCCGCTCGATGATGATCTGCTTTCGGCGAGGGTCATACATTCCGCGTGAGCACTTGACGTGAGACGTTACGGGCTGGTACCCGCAATGGGAATAACTGCTCTTATTCACGCGGAGGGCAACCGTAACGGTTTGGTACGGATCGTTGATATACAAGTGATCAAGGCTTGTGTCGCACCTCTACGTGGTACTATCTTCTTCTTTCCTCCACAGGGCGAGATTAGCACGCTCGGTATTGGTTTTGACCTGGATGATCGAAGACCGGTGGCCAGAGAAGTTCCCAGCGTCGGAGCGGCATACGGGATCGAGAAATTCGGGCCGAGTTATTTCGCCAACTACGAATATGACCTGACACTTGGCGAGCCCATCACGCTTGCCATCACTGCCGAGACGACGAGGTACTTCTGTAAGTTCAGATTTGATCTAGACCTACTTGTCAACGATAAGCCCGCCACGGAGATTATCGATGATGGCGGCAAGCCTTTTGTTGCGAGTGCGGAATATGATGTGCCTGATCAAGGGTGGTTGCCGAAGTTTTCGCGATATGGCGCTCTCTACGTAGCACCAGACACGGTCAATGGCTGCGCGGATTCTTATGGGCTCGTCGCAGAAAATCCGAGCAAATGGCGTTACTCGCCGGATACTGCTTTGCCGGAATCAGACTGCACATTGGCCCCTACCGATGGTGACAGGTCGTGAACACTCAACTGGTGTTGCAGCCGCAACGTGTGGCCTTCGAGGTGGTTTTCCCAGTTCATTCATAGGAAGTGCGTCGCTAAATGGCAGTGAATGCCAGCGATCACGGAGCTTGTGCGCGGGAGGTTGCTGATTGGCGCGAGGCCTTGCACCAGGCCCGGAACTACCCGCCATAGCGACGCCCAGTGGCGGCAGTACTGACGGGACTCGCGTGCGTCGGGCCGACTAACCGCACCGCGAAGTCGGCGCATGTCGGCGCGGCGCGCCCAGCAGGACGCCGTCATCCTCCCGGCAGACCGTCCCATTAGAGACGCTGGCTCACGGCGAGATGGCCGCCTGCCGACCATGGCTGATGCCGACCACGCATCAGGGACGGTCTAATCCAGCAAAGCTGGATCAAGCCGGAAACTACAGGTCGCAGGCTGGTCTCCAAGGGTTGACACGTCTGTAACTGAAAACTAACGTCTCGGCCATGCATAAAACGCAACTTGAGTTGCGCTCTGCGCAACCCAAGCCGAGTACCCTTCTCTCCCTGTCCCGGGGGCTGCAGGCGCTGTCGGTCGTCCTCGAGTCAGCCCAGGGCGTCTCACTGACCGATGTGGCCGAAGCGATGGGGATCCACAAGGCGACCGTCCTGCGGCTGCTCCGGACGCTCGTCGAGGAGGGTTACGTGACGGCGGACCCGTCGGATCCGCGCAGTCCCCGCTATCTGCCTGGGCCTGCTGTCCTCAGCTACTCCGCACGAACCCAGACCGGCGCCCTGGCACAGGTCGCAGGCCCGGTCCTTGCGGAGCTCTCCAAGGCCTCCCGGGAGACGGTGGCCTTGTTCGTGCCGGCGTGGCCGGACCTGATCTGCTGCGCCGCCGTGCCGTCACCCGAGCTCATCCGCCGGCACCGCGAGGTCGGCGAGCGGCATGCGATGACGACCGCCAGCGTGAGCCGCGCGTTCCTCTGCCGCGCGCCCGCCGACTACATCGCCGCAACGCTCGAGGCACGCCCGCTGGAAAAGCGGACCGAGCACTCCGTCACGGACCCGGATCAGTTCCTGCAGCGCCTGCGGGACGACCGGCGCAAGGGCTACTCGGCCTCCTACCAAGAGACGAACCTCAACATGGCCGGCGTCGCCGTCCCGGTGGTGGCCGACGATACAGCCCTTCCGCTCGGAGTAATCAGCGTTTCCGGTCCGCTCTTCCGCTGGGGGCCGGAGCAGATTGACGCGTTCGCGCCCGCCCTCATCGACGCCGCCCAGCGGCTCGCCATCCAAGTAACCAGTATCGGCTAAACAACCCCGCCTTAGCTACGAGGAGGCCCCCAGACATGCCCGAAGCCGGCATCAAGGCTGTATCGGCAACCGGACAACTCGGCACAGGATTCAAGGAAGCGAGCCTGCGAACCGCAGCCGCGGGAGCGGCGTATATCGCGGCCGACGCCGGATCGACGGACCCTGGTCCGTACTACCTGGGCTCAGGGCAGTCCCAGCCGTCCGACCAGGCGGTTGCGCGCGACCTGCGGCTGATGCTGGAGATCGGCCTCGAGGCCGGCGTACCGCTGCTGATCGGCTCGGCGGGCACAGCCGGCGGTCGCCCGCACGTGGCGCGGGTGCGCCGGCTGATCGAGGAGATCGCTGCTGAGCGAGGCCTCAGCTTCACGCTGGCGACGATCGAAACCGAGCTCGATCAGGAGGCCGTCGTCACGGCCTGGAAGTCCGGCCGGCTGCGGTCGCTCTACAACGCACCGGAGATCGATGAGGAGACGATCCGGTCCACCGCTCGCATTGTCGGTATGGCCGGTCCCGAGCCGTTCCAGCGGGCCATCGCCGAGGGTGCCCAGGTGGTTCTCGCCGGGCGCTCGAGCGACACGTCTCTGTACGTGGCCGTGCCGGTGATGAGTGGTATCCCCATGGGCGTCGCCTACCATGCGGCCAAGGTGCTGGAGTGCGGCGCAGCCTCCGTCGTGCAGCGCCTGTACCCGGACTCCATGATGGCCACCCTGGACACCAGCGGCTTTACCATCGAGCCGCCCAATCCGGCCATGCGCTGCACCCCGCAAAGCGTCGCCTCGCACACCCTGTACGAGAACGGCGACCCGTTCCTGCTGACCGAGCCTGGCGGCACGCTCGACACGAGGCTGGCACGGTACGAGGCCGTCAGCGACCGTGCCGTGCGTGTGACCGGCAGCCAGTTCATCCCCGCGGCGGAGTACACGGTCCGCCTGGAGGCGGCAACGCTGCGCGGCTACCGCACCGCGGTGATCTGCGGCATCAGGGACCCGCTCGTGCTCCGGCAGCTGGACTCGTTCATCAGTTCAAGTACCCACTCCATCGCCGTGAAGGCACAGGACAGCCTGGGCCTTCGCCGCGAGGATTACACACTGGCCTGGCGCATCTACGGCCACAACGGCAGTCTCGGCAAGCTTGAGCCCGAGACGCAGATCGGCGGCCACGAAATTGGCGCGCTGATCGACATCGTCGCGCCGACCCAGACCGCGGCGGATGCTCTCGCATCGCTGGCGTGGCACACGGCCTTGCATCACCCTGTGCCGGAATATCACGGCCTGGTGTCCAACCTCGCTTTCCCCTTCTCTCCTCCAGCCCTTAGCGGCGGACCGGTTTACGAGTTCACGCTCAATCACGCCCTCGTGCTGGACGATCCAGCCGACGCGAGCGAGATAACCATCAGCCAGATAGATAAGGCACTCCCGGTCCGCGTGTAACGCGCGATAGTTTCCCGCCGGGACGAGAGAAGAGGCGACGACATTGTCAGAACTCTGGGAGATTGCCAAGCTCATCCGCAGCAAGAATGCCGGGCCGTGGGAGCTCACATTCGACATCATGTTTGATGATGCGGCACATTACGAGAAGTGCCGGCAAACGGAACTGGCGACCTCGCCGTTCTACGCGCGGCTGTACAAGGTGCCCGAGAGCTCCGTCCGGGTTTTCGAGTGCCCGGACGCCCTCGCCATCAAAGCCACGATTCCGCGGCCGCAGTCGGCGGGCGCCCCGTCTGACACTGACGTCTTCGGCGGGCAGTTCCATTCCCCGTTTGTCAGATTTACGGTGCCCGACTGAAGCGCCGCCTGTCCAGAATCAGCAACAAGGAGGTAATCATGAGTGACGCGCGCAGCCGGTTTTCCGCGCAGCGCAAAGCCAGCGGCATCATCGTCCAGCCGGTCGTCTTCAATCCGCTGACTGCTCGCATCGCGCAGAGCCTTGGTTATCAGGCGATCGGCCTCGGAGGTTATGCCCTGGGTTCGGCGCTGGCCATCTCCGAACCGCTAATTACCGTGGGCGACCTGGAAGCAGCGACGCTGGCAATCACCCGCGTGACGGACCTGCCGCTGATGGTCGACGCCGGCGCCGGCTACGGCGAGCCGGTCCATGTGCGCCAGGTCATCCGCCGCCTAGAGGATGTGGGCGCTACGTCGATCCACATCGAGGACCAGATTTATCCCAAACGCGTCCATTACCACGCCGGCGTTGAGCACATCGTGCCCGATGACGTGATGCTGCAGCGGCTAGAGGCTGCGACTAAAGCCAGGAGAGACCCCGATCTGGTGATTGTCGCGCGGACCGACGCGATGGCTACCGACGGATATGACGAGGGAATCCGCCGCGCCCGGCTCTACACCGACGCCGGGGCCGACATGATCATGATGTTCCCCAACAACCAGGACGAGGCAGAGCGCGCTCCGAAGGACCTGCCCGGAGTCGAGCTGGCTTACGTGAACAGCAGCGGCAACCGGCTCGGCCGGGGCGTCTTCAAGCCGCGCGACCTGGAGGCCTGGGGCTGGAAGCTCGTGTCCGACGCGATCCTGACGACGAATGTCGCGAGCGACGCGGTCTGGCGCGCACTGGAGACGATGCGCGAGGACGGGACCGGCGGCCAGGACAGCGAGCACATGCGCAACGTCCGCAAGCGGGTCGAGGACACCATCGGGCTCGACGAGCTGTACGACATCGAAAGGAGCACCGTCGAGAAATGACTGAGGCTACTGCAGTAAAGGCCGCGACTCTGTCCGACGTGGAGACCGCGCTGCCCGAGCTGGCGCTGATTCAAGATCCGGCCCTCCGCCAGGCGACGGCGGAAATCTGGGCTGAGACTCTCGCGGAAAGCGACTGGGACACGATGGCGGATGCGCCGAAGAATCCCGAGAACCTTCCGACGCACCGGCGCCTGCTTGAGCACAGCCGCAGTGTCGCCCTGCAGGCCCTGGCGGTTGCCAAGGTCGTCCAGGACCTGCACGGAATCGGCTTCGATCAGGACATCCTCGTCGCGGCCGCGCTGCTGCACGACGTCAGCAAGCTCCTGGAATACGGCCCGACCGACTCCGGTGCCGGAAAGACCCCGACCGGCCAGCGGTTTCAGCACGGATTTCTCGGGGCGATGAAAGCGCTTCAGCACGGCCTGCCGCAGGACCTGGTGCACAACATCATCGTTCACACTCGTCATTCGCACGATCTTCCGCAGACATGGGAAGCGATCATCGTCCACTACGTGGACTACCTCGATTCAGATGCGCTGCTTTTCGCAGAGGGGCAACCGCTGCTGCTCCAGAAATGAGCAGCGGGACGGCGCAGCACGGGCGAGCCAGCAAATGGAGGTGCTGATATGCCTAAGCTATCTACAGGGCGGGTCCGGCAGCGATCCGCCGCAACGAGTGTAATTCTGCGCGCAGGCAGAACCGGGAAAGGAAAAGTCCCGGTGGTCTTCGTGGCAGCAGCGGTGCTAGCCGCGCTTGCGGCCGGCTGCGGGAACTCGTCGCCGGGCGGCTCCTCCGGCGGTGACATCGCTGGGCCGGCGCTGTCGCTCAAGCTGAGCGAGCTGCAGAACGTCAATACGCCGACGACCGAGAGCGCTGACAAATTCGCAAGCCTGGTCAAGCAATACACCGGCGGCAAGATAACCGTGACCGTCTACCCGAACTCAGAGCTCGGCACGGACTCAGCGCAGCTCGCCGGTGCCGAAGCGGGCACGATCGCGTTTTACGCCACACCTGACCTGAGTGCCGCTGTTGCGCAGTCCAATGTGCTGGAGATGCCGTATCTCTTTCCGTCGGCTGAGATCGCGTCCAAGGTGATCAACAGCGCGGCCATCCGCAAGAGCCTGTGGTCCCTGTTCCCCGCCCACGGCCTGACTTTCGTCGGCTCGTGGGTGATCGGCTTCACCTCCACGCTGACCAAGAGCACCCCAGTGACCACGCCCGCGAATATGAAAGGCCTGAAGATCCGGGTCTTCGCGCCGACCACAGGTGACAAGATGTTCTCCGCCCTCGGCGCTGACGCGGTCACCGTCGACTCGACAGAGGTTCCCACGGCCCTGTCGACCGGCGTGGTGACCGGCGCCGACGATCCCGCCTCAACCATGGTCGGAGCCAACTGGTACTCGGGAATGTGCTGTCTCGCCGAGACGGACGATGTCTTTGTTTCCTCGCCACTGATGGCGTCAACAAAGGTCTGGAACACCATGAGCTCGGCGGAGAAGTCGGCCGTGCAGCGGGCATTCAACGCGACGATCTCCTCGAACCTGCAGGAGGCCGCGACCTTCAACTCGGCCGCCATCACCACGATGCAGAAGGCGGGCCTGAAGATCACCAAACCTGACATCGCCGCGTTTAAGTCCGCGACGGCCTCGGTCTACCCGGCGATCGAGCAGCTGTATCCCGGCCAGGTGCAGGCGCTGCAGGCCGAGATCAAGAGTGTGGCGGGCTCCAACTAGCCAGCCGGCCAAGCCAGGCCTGTCTGCCTGCTTGCCGCGCAGGCAGACAGGCCGCAATAAGCAAGTGCGACCTGTCCCGGCCGGCAGCGACCGTCGCAGGCACAGCAAGCGAGCGAGAGTGCAGCACGAGGCGTTCCGTGCACGCCGGACCAGGCGGCGTTCGCGGCCCAGGGCGTTCGAGAGGCGTGGGCCATGGCGGATATCAAGCGGGCGGAAATACCGAACCCGGCAGATGAGACTGCAAGCAACGGCACAGCCGGCCCGGCGACGACAGGCGAGACACGTGCCGCGGCCGGATTCGCGGACCGGTCCGATATCGACGATCGGATCGGGCTGACCACAAGGCACGAGAACGCCGTCACGAACCGCCCGGCCGCACGCACCGTGGCCCGTGGCGGTGACTTGCTCAGCACTGTGCTCGTCATCCTGCAAGCTGCTTTCCTGGTCCTGACAGTCGCCGTAGTGCTCATTGAAATATTCATGCGCTACGTCATGGACAGCGATTTCACCGACTCAGACGAGGTCCTGATCCTGGCCTTCACCTGGCTGGTCTTTCTTGGGATCCCGCGCGCAGTCTGGCTCGACTACTCCCCGCGGCTCGGCCTGTCACGTTCGTGGCCGCATTCCGCGCGCCAGTATCTGCCGGGAATTGCCCTCGGGGCGGTCATTTCGCTGTTTGCCGTCCAGATCTGGTCGTTCATCATTCTGGCTCCCACCCAGGCCGAGACGACCCTGGCACCGCTGAACATCCCCTCATACTGGGCCAGTGCTGCGATTCTGGTGGCAGCGGCAGCCGGCATCATCTTGGCTGCGGCCCGTGCCTGGGCCAGGGTCGAGGGACGCGCGCTCCCGGTGCTAGCAGGTGTGGCAGTAGGAGCGGCGGTGGGACTGATTCCGGTGTTCGCTTCGCTGCCCGCCGACGTGACGGCGATCGCCGAGATCGTACTGCTGCTGCTGGTTGACTGCCCCATCGCCGTCGCGCTCGGCGCGGCGGGCGCGTCACTGATCGTGAACGGTCAACTGGCACAGATCTCGTCCGTCGCCAATCAGCTGCTCGGGCCGATGCAGAACCTGGCCCTGCTGGCGATCCCGCTGTTCATGCTTATGGGCGCGCTGTTCGCGGAGAGCCGGCTGGCCCGCGACCTCAGTACCTTCGTCCGCTCCCTGCTGGGCTGGCTGCCGGGCGGCACGGGCGTGGCCTGCGTCGGCACGTCGGCGCTGTTCGCCAACATCTCCGGGTCCGCGATCGCCGATACCGCGGCGATTGGCAGCGTCTACGTTCCGCAGCTGATCGATGCCGGCTACGGCGCCGCTGATGCTGCAGCGATGCAAGCGGCTGCGGGAGTGATCGGCGTCGTCTTCCCGCCGGCGATCGCCATGATCCTCTTCGCCTCGGTCGCAGACGTGCCGCTCGTCCCGGTGTTCAAGGCGGTGATCGTGCCAGGATTGATGATCGCCGTGATCATGGCGATCGTGGCCGTGCTGGTGGCGCGGCGGCGCGGAATCGAGCCAGCGGCAACATTCCGGATCAGCGCGCTGGCGCGCAGCGTGCCCAACGCCGTCCCGGTGCTTCTCGTGCCGGTGATTCTCGACGGCGGTATCTTTTCCGGCGTTTTCACGCCAGAGGAGTCCGGCGCTGTGGCGATGTTCGTGGTCGTGCTGTTCATCTTGTTGCGGCGCGGGATCTCTCTGAGGGCGGCCGGCCGTGCCGTCGCCAGGGGCCTAGACAACATGACACTGGTCATGTTCATCCTGACCAGCGTCTCGCTGCTGGACTACGGGTTCACCACCAGCGGCATCAGCATGTCCATTACTAGCGCGCTGTCGCACGTCGGCCGTTCGACCTTGCTGATACTCATCGTCATTAACGTCATCTTCCTCATCGTGCATGAGTTTGTGGATGCCGGACCGACGATCCTCGTACTGGTGCCGCTAATCCTTCCCGCTGCGCTTGCCGCCGGGGTGAGTCCCTACCAACTCGCCGCCGTCGTCGCGATCAACTCGACGATCGGCGCTGTCCTGCCGCCGGTGGGTGTCAGCCTGTACGTGAGCAGCCGCATGGCCAACGTCGAGCCGCGGGCCGCCCTGCGGCGCGTCTGGCCCTATGTGGCGGGATCGGTCCTGGTGCTCGTGCTGGTCACCGGAATCCCCGCGCTGTCGCTTTGGCTAGCGGGGTAGTACGGAGGTGACTTCCATAACTGCGTGATAGCGCTGCTCATTACGCTCAACCTTCACGAGTGAGGCAGGGCACGGAAGCGATCCAGACATCGATGATTCAGGCCGCCTATTGGCCGGACGGGCACCCGCTGCTCCGGTTTCCGGGGACCCGCAGACTCTCGCACGCTGGGCGTCGCCGCCTACGGCACCGGCCAGGACCTGGTGACCGCTCTTCGGGTAACGGTGTCATGCGCGACGCAGTTCTGCTGGCTCAGGCGGAGTAGCAGCGAGCGGTATTTCGGTCGCCCGGTAATCATGTTCGCCTAGCACTCGAGAGGACCTCCGGTGAACGACAGCTACACGATTGACGTGATCGCTGGTGATGGCATCGGGCAGGAGGTTGTGCCTGCCGCTATCCGGTGCGTAGACGAGGTGGCCAAGGTAGCGGGCTTCGGGGTTGAGTGGCGTTATCGCGACTGGGGATCCG
>Ga0335075_10017003_pt1 | contig 10833 bp, 9 predicted proteins | sample Lox_Sample_24_FD_206723 | JGI IMG/M metagenome (GOLD analysis project Ga0335075, IMG submission 206723) | Soil microbial communities from Loxahatchee National Wildlife Refuge, Florida, United States - Lox_Sample_2.4 | ecosystem: Environmental > Terrestrial > Soil > Wetlands | place: USA: Florida... | reverse complement strand
GCGTGCGCAGAAACAGGCGCGTACGCAGTTCCCAGCGCACCACGCTGTTCCACTGGTTGATCAGCACGGGCAGATCGCGGTACGACTGAATCCACTTCGCGTAGGCGTGCCCGATAATCGTCTCCGAAGTTGGACGGATCACCAGCGGCTCTTCGAGCTTTTCGCCGCCGCCGTGCGTCACCACCGCGAGCTCGGGAGAAAATCCTGCCACGTGCGATTTTTCCTTGTCGATGAAGCTGCGGGGAATCAAAAGCGGAAACGCCGCGTTCACGTGCCCAGTCGCCTTGAATCGCTGATCGAGCGCCGCCGTGATGTTCTCCCAAAGCGCCCAGCCGTATGGCCGGACGATCATGCAGCCGCGCACGGGCGCGTAGTCCGCCAGCTCGGCTCGCAGGACGAGCTGGTTGTACCACTCTGAAAAGTCCTCCGCGCGCGTCGTCAGCTTCAGATCGGACATATTTCCCCTATTGGCTCGGATTTCCCGCTTGCAACAGCAAAAGTTCGCGAGCGAGCTAGGTTAGGAGACTCACGCCTGCAAGTCAATCAGCCGCGGCGACCACGGCGAATCTACGGTTATCTTACGAACGTATCGACGGCCATCGCTACGGTTACACTCTCAAATGGCCCGGCGGGTCGGCGCCTGCTTCGCTTTATTTGGTGTGCCGGGGACCAAATCCGTGTAGTCTATCGAGCCAGTAATCCTCCACGCGTCGTGTTCGTTCGTTGAAAGGGAGTTCGCACATTATGACGAGAAGCATTGCCGGGATCGCTCTCCGTGTGGCCATTTGCGCCGCTTTGATTGCGGCCCTTAGCGTTGCGCGCGCTCAGGCCCAATCTCAGCAGGGCGCAACGACTCCCGGGACAGCTACCGACGAGTCCTCAAGCGCGAAGCCCGCAACTCACGCGGAGCCGGGCGTGGTCTACTCGCGCCCGACCGAAAGCCAAAAGCTGCACAATTTCATTTTTGACGCTGTGGGTCCGTATCCGTTTATCGGAGCCGTCGGCGCCGCCGGAATCTCCCAGGCGTCTCGAAAACCGCCCGAGTGGGGCGAGGGATGGGATGCGTACGGCGTGCGCGTCGCGAGCGACTTCGGAATCGCTCTCACCACGACCACCGTCCGGTACGGGCTCGCCGAGGCATTCCGCGAAGACACGCTCTACTACCGCTGCGATTGCAAAGGCATTCTGCCGCGCCTGGGCCATGCGCTGATCTCGACCGTCACCGCGCGGCGCGGCGACGACGGCCGGCGCGAGTTCTCGTTTCCGGCCCTCGCCGCTCCGTATGGCGGAGCCATGGCTGCCACGCTCGGGTGGTACCCCAGCCGTTACGGCCCGAAAGACGGCTTCCGCATCGGAAATTACAATCTTCTGGGTCAGGCCGGGCAAAACGTGGCGCTCGAATTCATCTACGGCGGGCCGCACACGCTCCTCAACTCCGTGCACATCCCGGGCCTTTCCGGCAAAGGACGCGTCGGTTCGAATCCGTAACCACGAGCGACCTCGGCGCGTTGCAAAGGCCGCGTGCGTCCGATAGAATTTTGAATGCGTTCGTTACCTGATGAGCAAGTGAAATGATCAAAGAATCGCCCGAATCCCTGCGCATGAGCCGCTCGCTCGCGGAAACCGATCCCGAAATTGCGGACGCGCTGCGCGAAGAGGTTCGCCGCCAAGCCACCGGCCTCGAGCTGATTCCCTCCGAGAATTTCGTCTCCGAGGCCGTGCTCGAAGCGATGGGCTCAGTCCTCACCAACAAGTACGCGGAAGGCTACCCCGGCAAGCGCTATTACGGCGGCTGCGAATTCGCCGACCGCGCCGAACAGCTCGCGATCGACCGCGCCAAGGAACTTTTCGGCGCCGAACACGCCAACGTCCAGCCACACTCCGGCACGCAGGCGAATATCGGCGTCTACATGACCGTGCTGCAACCGGGCGACGTCGTCCTCGGCATGAACCTCGCGCACGGCGGCCATCTCACGCACGGCCATCCGCTGAATTTTTCGGGCAAGACCTACAAGTTCGTGCCGTATGGCGTGTCGAAGGAAACCGAGACGATCGATTACGACGAGCTCGAGCGCTTGGCACGCGAGCACCAGCCAAAAATGATCGTCGCCGGTGCGAGCGCCTATTCGCGCATCATCGACTTCCCGCGCATGTCGCAGATCGCGCACTCGGTCGGCGCGATTTTCTTCGTCGACATGGCGCACATCGCGGGACTGATCGCCGCGGGCATTCATCCGAGCCCCGTGCCGCATGCCGACTTTGTCTCGACGACCACACACAAGACTCTGCGCGGCCCGCGCGGCGGCTTGATTCTTTGCCGCGAAAAATACGCCAAGGACCTCGACCGCTCCACGTTCCCCGGCATTCAGGGCGGCCCGCTGATGCACATCATCGCGGCCAAGGCCGTCTGCCTGAAGGAAGCGATGGAGCCGGGATTCCGCGAGTATCAGCGGCAGGTGGTGGCCAACGCGAAGACGCTTGCCGCCGGAATCGCGCGCCGCGGCTATCGCATCGTCAGCGGCGGCACGGACAATCATCTCTTCCTCGTAGACATTCACTCGCGCGGCCTTACCGGCGCCGACGCGCAGCCTGCTTTCGATCGCGCCGGAATCACCATCAACAAGAATTCCATTCCCTTCGATCCGCTGCCCCCGATGAAAGCGAGCGGCATTCGCATGGGAACTCCGGCGGTCACCACGCGCGGCATGCGCGAACCCGAAATGGAAAAAATCGCCGGATGGATCGCGGAAGTGCTCGATCATCTCGGCGACGCCTCGACCGAGCACCGCGTTCGCGCCGAGGTGGCGGCATTCGCTTCGAATTTCCCTCTCTATACGCGCCGGCTGGAAGCCGCTGAGGCGGCTCTTGCCGGAGTTCGCGCGGCCCGTTGATGCGTACCTGACCGGCAGCTGAACAGCACCAGAAAATCTTTGCCCCCTTCGCCAGTCGTCCAGAAACGAGGATGCCGATGGCAATACGAACGGTTTGGGGCGGCCCGATTACCGAATACGAGCGCGAAGAAGCTCGCCAGATACAGTTGTCGCTGCTGCCCGCCAGACCGCTGGCCGCGCCTTCTTACGAAGTCGCCTTTCGTTTTTCGCCATTCGGCGGCGTGGGAGGGGATTTTGCCGACTTCTTCATGTTGCCCGACGGAATGTTGGGTCTGTACATGGGCGACGTCGTGGGCAAAGGCCTCTCGGCCGCGCTTTACGCATCGCTCGTGATGGGCCTGTTGCGTGGCATTCACAAGGAAGGAACGGATCCCGCCGCCGCGCTCGCAGTCTTGAATAAGCGCATGCTGGTGCGCCCGGTCGTCGGCCGATTCGCGGTCACGCTCTACGCGACATTCGACCCTGCCTCGCGCATACTGACGTTCGCAAACGCCGGACTGCCGCTGCCCTTGATCGCTTCGAAGTCCGGCTGCACGGCGCTAGGCGACGGCGGCTTGCCCTCCGGCCTGTTTCCGGGCGCGTCTTACGAAAACTATTCCATCCAGCTTGCGCCGGGCGATTCCGTGCTGTTCGCGAGCGACGGGCTTCACGAGCTTCGCGACCGCTACGATCAGGATTTCAGCCGCGATCGGCTCGCCGAAATCTGGCGGCGGTCGTACGGCGCATCCGCCGATCAATCGCTCGGCTTTCTCTTTGAGGAAGCGCGCGCCTTCTCCGAAGACGGAAGCGAACAGCGCGACGATATCACCGCTCTCGTCCTCCGCGTTCCCGCACAGTAACCACTGGGCGGGTGTCAGCCGCGCGGAAGGCTTAACACAGAGGTCACAGAGGAAGGCCACAGAGAGCTCAGAGAAAGCGTCGAGAACTCCGAAAACGGCAGATTCACCGCGGAGACGCAGAGAAACCCCGAGAACAGAGAACCACTGGGAATCGATAGGAAAATTCTCCGTGCTCTCTGTCGCCGTTCTCCGTGCTCTCCGTGTTAAGCCCTCCACGCGGGTGGCGACATCATGCCAACCGTCACAGAACCTCGATTTCGAGCTCTTCGGCGCGCCCGTCGCGAATCGAAAACGCCCGCACCGGCTTCGGCGCATCGGCCAGCGGTGAAACGATGAAGTAGATCGCTTCCGAGTAATACGCGAGCTCGATATCGCGAGTGGAGGGCTCGTTCTTGCCATTCGGATGCGAGTGGTAGATGCCAAGAAATTCCAGCTGCCGCTCCCGAAATTCGCGCATGCGCCCGACAATTTCCCGGGGATCGATCTCGTAGCCCTTCGCCGGATCGGCAGCCACATTCACTGCCGGAAACAGGTGCGTGATGATGCCGTCGCGCCCGGCCAACAACCCGCAGCACTCCTCCCCCGGCATACGGCGCGCATGATCAATTATCGCCTCAAGAAGCCTCGAAGGTAACCGCACTCTGTGGTCCCCAATCACCAAGACCTTTTGATGGCGTCCTGGCCAATGTGATGCTAAAAAAGTAATCATTTCCCCAGAGGTGATTGTGCTAGTCGAATTGAGTCTCAAGAACTTCAAATGCTTCAAGAATCACACCATACCTCTGCGTCAAATGACAATCTTGGTTGGCCGAAATAACGCAGGGAAATCAACAATTGTCGAAGCTCTTCGCCTCTTGTCTCTTGTGGTCAACCGACTGGACTACCTACATGTACAACCGGTTCCGCGCTGGTTGGATGTCCCGAGCGTCCAGCGGGGAGTTTCACCTTCGCTTGAACATCAAGACTTCAACTTCGAGCACGTATTCCACAGGTATGGAGACCCACCGGCGTTGATAACAGCCACGTTCGACGGAGGGGCGCACGTATTAATCTATATCGGCGGTCCGGAAAGAGTTCACGCTGTTATCCGGAACGCTGATCGTGAAGTGATCGTTTCCAAAGCTCAAGCTCGCAGGGCAGGCGTTCACTCAATCGGGATTTTGCCCCAAGTAGCACCACTTCCGGCCGACGAAAAAATTCTAACCCCGAACTACGTCCGAGGAGCTCTGTCTTCGACGCTCGCGCCTCGCCACTTTCGCAACCAACTCAACCTCCTGTACGACGAGGCATTTGCCGAGTTCAAGCAACTATCTGAATCTACGTGGCCCGCCTCCAGATTGTGGAACTAAAGGGAAGGGGCGGGAGGCCGGAGGATGAACTCGAATTACTTGTTCGGAATGAGGACTTCGTCGCCGAAGTCAGCTGGATGGGACACGGCCTCCAGATGTGGCTCCAGACCATGTGGTTTTTGGCACGGTCAGCGGAATGTCAAACGGTGATACTCGACGAACCGGACGTCTACATGCATCCTGACCTTCAACGCAGACTGATCCGTTTTCTAAAGAGGCGATATACCCAAATCATCGTGGCAACACATTCGGTCGAGATCATGTCAGAGGTTAACCCCGACGACATTTTGGTCATCGACCGCGGCAAGAGACAGGCCAGGTTTGCTTCGGACGTGCCCGCCGTGCAGCGAGTGGTCGACCAGATAGGCGGCGTTCACAACCTCCAGTTAGCGCGGTTGTGGAGTGCGAAAAAGTGTCTCTTCATTGAGGGCAAGGATCTGACGATATTGAAATATTTTCAGAATACCCTCATCCCTGCAAGCCAGGACCCGATCGACTCGATACCCAACATGTCGATTGGCGGCTGGGACGGCTGGAAGTACGCGATCGGATCTTCGATGTTGATTGACAGTGCGATCGGAGAAGAAATGCGTCCCTACTGTTTGCTGGATTCTGACTTTCATACTGAGAAGCAAATCGCGAAGAGATACAAAGAGGCTGAAGAGCGCGGCATAAGCCTACACATCTGGTCATCCAAGGAGATCGAAAACTATCTCCTAGTGCCAGCTGCCATCCAAAGAATCATCCGGTCACGTGCTGCCGAGGACAAGAAAATCCCAAGCCGCAAAGAAATACTGGATAAGCTGTTTGCGATCTGCGGCGAAATGAAACACGACGTCATGGATGGGTTTGTTTGTGAATACCACTCCGATGACAAGGCTGGGGGACCGACTGGCGCCAACAGGGCTGCCAGACAAAGAATGGAAGGCGCATGGGATGACCAGGCGGGACGGATAGCCATGGCTCCAGGGAAGCGGGTGCTGTCGAAGTTGTCCGAATGGAGCCAGTCTAACTACGGGGTGGCTCTCAGCGCAGCTGGGCTCGCGCGGGAACTCAATGCGGACGAAATCTCCCCCGAGATCCGAAGGGCTATTACCGCTATCGAGAACAAAGATCCTTTTTGAAGTCGAGAAATGCCCTAGCTACGCCTTCTGCGCCTGCCGCCGCAGGAATGTCGGCACGTCGAGATCGTCCGCCGGCATCTCGTGCGACACTTCGTTGACGTTTCGCGCCACCTGCTGCACCACGTTGGTCTGCGGCGGCGCGACGTTCACCGGTTCGCCTGGCTCGCGCCCCGCCTTCCACGTCTTCGGGAGGTACGACGGCCGCGTGTGCGTCTTCTTGTTGGCGACTTCGCGGAAGCCCGCCGCGATCACGGTGATCTTCACCGACTCCTTCATCGCGTCATCCTGGACCGCGCCGAAAATGATATTCGCGTTTTCGTGTGCCGCCTTCTGGATGATCGACGAAGCCTCATGAATCTCGTGCAGCGAGAGGCTCGACGAGCCGGTCACGTTGATCAAAATCCCCTGCGCGCCGTTGATGCAGTTGTCCTCGAGCAGCGGGCTGTTGATCGCGCGGTTCGCCGCGTCCACGGCGCGATTCGAGCCGGTCGCCACGGCCGTGCCCATCACCGCGTAACCCTGCCCGGACATGATCGTCTTCACGTCCGCGAAGTCGCGGTTGATGATGCCCGGAATCGTGATGATGTCCGAGATGCCCTGCACCGCCTGCCGCAAAATATCGTCCGCGATCCGGAACGCCTCGAAGAAGCTCGTGCCCTGCTCGACGCACTCCATCAGCCGCTCGTTGGGAATCACGATCACGGTATCGACGCAGCCGATCAGCTCGGCCAGCGCCTGCTCGGCCTGCTGCATGCGGCGCTTGCCTTCGAACGCGAACGGCTTCGTGACCACGGCGACCGTGAGCGCGCCGAGCTCGCTCGCGAGATTCGCCACCACGGGCGCGGCGCCGCTGCCGGTACCGCCGCCGAGACCCGACGTGACGAACACCATGTCCGAGCCGTCGAGCGCCTCGAGAATTTTCTCCGTGTCCTCTAGCGCGGCCTTGCGCCCGACCTCGGGATTGGCGCCCGCGCCGAGGCCTTTCGTCAATTTCGCGCCGAGCTGCAGCTTTACGGGCGCCTGCGAAAGCTTCAGCGCCTGCAAATCCGAGTTGGCCGCGATGAAGTCGACACCCTCCACTTTGGCGCGGATCATGCGGTTGACGGCGTTCGATCCGCCGCCGCCGACGCCGATCACCTTGATCCTCGCGCCGTCGTGCGGTTCTTCTGCAAATGAAACTCGAATGCTCGATTCTTTCGGCGACATACACCCTCCCTCAGTTCCGGTTCCTTCCACTGCTCCTGCCCGTGCCCCCTCGAATCCGGTTATGCCCCTGCGAACATGCTCTTCAGCTTGCCCATGAAGCCCGTGGGACGCGCCCCTAGAAGGCGCCTCGTGCGCGCGCCGTAAAGGACCAATCCCACGGCCGTCGAATACTCGGGCTGGGAAACTTCTTCGCTCATATGTGCCAAGCCGCGCGGCGCGGCCACACGCACCGGCAAATTGAACACGCGCTCGGCCAACTCCGGCAGTCCGCGGAGATGCGCGCCGCCACCGGTGAAAACGATTCCGGCGGGAATCTGCGATTCGAGGCCGCCGCGTCGCAATTCATCGCGGATGAGCATCAGAAATTCCTGGGCGCGCGGCTCGACGATGTCCGTCAGCATGCGCGCGAAAACGGTGCGGGGCGGACGGTCGCCCACGCTCGCAATCTCGATCGCCAGATCGCCCGTCACCATCTCGCGAAACGCGCAGGCATGCTCGCGCTTGATTTTTTCGGCTTCCGGGATGGGCGTGCGCAGGCCGACCGCAAGGTCGTTCGTGAAATGATCACCGCCCACGGGAACGGCTGCCGTGTGCCGCACCACGCCACCCGCATAGCCGATCAACTCGGTGGTGCCGCCGCCGATGTCGAGCAGGCAGATGCCGAGTTCGCGCTCGTCCTGCGTGAGGCAAGCTTCCGCCGAGGCAAAAGGCTCGAGCACGGTGTCGTCCACGCGCACGCCCGCGCGATTTACCGCCGTCACGATATTCTGCGTCGCCATGCTCGACGCCGTCACGATGTGGACGTTCGCTTCGAGCCGTTGCCCCACCATCCCGATGGCGTCGCGAATGTTGTCCTGCTTGTCGAGGAAAAATTCCTGCGGCAGCACGTGGAGCACTTCGCGGTCTTCCGGCAGCGTCACGCCCTTGGCCGCTTCGATCGCCCGGCGCACGTCTTCGCGTTGCACGTCGCGCGGACGCGAGCCCAGCGTGATTCCGCCCTGGCTGTTGACGCCGCGCACGTGCGATCCCGCGACGCCGATCATCGCCGATTCCACAGGCACGCCGACGATCGTTTCCGCTTCCTCGACCGCGCGGCGAATCGAGCTCACTGCGAGATCGAGATTGACGATCTGTCCCTTGCGCCAGCCTTTCGATTCCGCAGCGCCGAGCGCCGAGAATTTCACGCCGCCGTCGTCGTCCTGCTCGCCCACCAGCGCGCACGTCTTCGTGCTGCCGATATCGAGCGCCACAATGTGCCGTTCTTTCCTGGTCAAATCCCCCGCTCCCCTCTGCTGCCTCGCCCCTTACCGCAAATGTTTCGTCCCACGCACGCGCAACTTCGCAGGCTTCGACGCGTGCTGCTGCGCCACCAGCTTCGGCTGTGCCGCCGTGTCCGGGTTTACCACCGCCTCGCCGCCAAATCGCAGATCGATCGACTCGACGCGCCCAGTCGTCGCGCGCCACTGCCCGATATCTTCGATCAGCGTCTGATACTTCGACGCGAAATCGCCATCGCCGAAATGGACCGCCACCGGCGCGTCCGCCTGCCCCCATTGATTTGTATCGTCCGGCGCCGCGCCACCGTTAGCGCCGATCGGCTGCAGCCCGGTGAGCGTCGCGCGCACGTCGTGCGCGTCCGAAAGATCGACCTCGCTCACCTGCTCGCTTGCGCCCGGATGGGCCGCCTCGATCTGCTGGATGAACCCGGAGAAGAGCTGCATCCGGACCTCGCGGTCTTCTTGGGCCATGTCCGCGCCGATTCCGGTGACTACCGGGAAATGGAAATCGCCCTCGAGTGGCCGCTCGAGGATCACGCCGTGGACATCCACCAGCGCCATGCCGCTGCCGTCGCGCAAAAACGCGACAGGCGTACGCTCGGTCACATCGACTGCAATCCTATTGGGCAGCACGCGCCGCACCATGGCGCGCTCCACCCACGGAATCGATTCGATTTCGCTACGCCGCCGGTCGAGCGGAATTCGCAGGACGCTCTTGCCGCGATCTTCGGCGAAAATCTCGAGCACGCTCGCGCGCGTCACGTAGTGATTTCCGGTGAGCCCCACCTGCTCGGGATGGATCAGCGCCATTTCCGGCGACGCCAGCAGGAAATGCCCGAAGTCGTACGCGATCCACGCGCCCGCCAGACCGACTGCGGCCCACATCGTGGCGCGCAGATACTTCTGCCAGGCTTTCCGGCCGAACTTCCGCCGCTTGATCTCGAGCGGCTTCTGCCGCCGGAGATACTTCGGCTCCTCGTCCGCGAGCACTTCCTGCGGATACGCTTCCGCGTCCATGGCCTTTAGTTTCGCCAGACGATTACCTCGTTCTCGAGTTCCACGCCGTACGCGGTACGCACGCGCTCGCGCACATCGTCGATCAGCTTCAGCATGTCCGAGCAGGTGGCGTGCGCCGCGTTCACGAAAAAATTCGCGTGCCGGTCGCTCACCATCGCGTCGCCCACGCGGTGGCCTTTCAGTCCCAGCTCGTCGATCATCCGCCCGGCCGACCCGCCCGCCGGATTCTTGAAAATGCAGCCCGCGCTCTTCTGGTTGAGCGGCTGGCTCGACCGCCGCTTCTCGTTGCAAACCTTGATGCCAGCGAGAATTTCCTTGAACGGCTTGGACGGCAGCTCGAGCTTCACGCGCAGCATCACGTCATCCGGCGCAAACGACGTGTGCCGGTAATCGAACCGGATTTCGTCGCCGCGCAGCGTCTCGATCTTCCCTGTGGCCGCGCGATAGAGCTCGACCTCGCGCACGTGCGGGCCGATCTGCGTGCCGTACGCGCCCGCGTTCATCCGTAGTGCGCCGCCCACGCTTCCCGGCACTCCGATCAGCCCTTCCATCCCGCCGAGATCGTGCTTCGCGCAAAACGTAACCATGCCACCGAGATCGGCCGATGCGTCGACGTACGCCGCATTTCCCTCAACGCGCATTCCCGGATGCGCCGTCGGCAGATGCAAGATCACGTAAGGCAGATCGCCGTCCGCGATCAGGACGTTGGTGCCCCCACCCAAAAACCGGTGCGGAATTTTTTCGTCCGCCAGCAGGCGCATGGCCTCCGGAATCGTTTCATAATTCCGCAGCAGCAATTCGTCGGTGGTGCCGCCGATCCCGAGCGACGTCTCGTCCGCGAGCGACACGTCCTGCTTCACCTCGACGCCGAGTTCTCTCAATCGCGCCACTGCTGTGTCCTTAATCCGCATGCGGAGCCGCAATCCCCGAGATTCTCGAATCGAGCAGCAGTGCCAGCTCGTCCGTCACGCGGCCCACGCTGCCCGCGCCGATCGTCAGCACTGCGTCGCCCGGGCGCGATTCCCGGAGCATGAACTCGATGCCGCCCTGCAGCGTGCTCGAATACACCACGTTCTTGTGTCCCGCCGAGCTGATCGCCTCGGCCAGCTTCTCGCCGGTGATTCCTTCGA
>Ga0335075_10017002_pt1 | contig 10835 bp, 8 predicted proteins | sample Lox_Sample_24_FD_206723 | JGI IMG/M metagenome (GOLD analysis project Ga0335075, IMG submission 206723) | Soil microbial communities from Loxahatchee National Wildlife Refuge, Florida, United States - Lox_Sample_2.4 | ecosystem: Environmental > Terrestrial > Soil > Wetlands | place: USA: Florida... | reverse complement strand
CGCATCCGGGCCGCGTTCCGGTCGCGCCTCCACGTGCGCAACGCCGCACGCGCGAACCGCACGCCGTAGCCGAAGTTCCCGCCCTTCTTGGTGGCGGTGGCGTGCACGCCACGGTCGCGCATGGTCGTCGGCACCTCCCCGAGGCGGTAGCCGTTCAGCGCCGCGCTGATCATCAGCTCCGAGGCCTGGTACTGCGACTGCTCGAGCGTCACGGCGCCGGTCACCTCGGCCCGCATGGCGCGGATCCCGCAGGCGGGATCGGTGATCCGGTGGCGCACGATGACGCTGATCAGCGCCCCGAACACGAGGACACCGAGATGACGCATCTTGTCCGTCGTCAGCTCGGCACCGAGCCGTCGCGAGCCGGACACGAAGTCGGCCTGCCCGTCCAGGATCGGCTGCACCACGCGCGCGATTTCGTCGGGCTCGTATTGCCCGTCGGCGTCGATGGTGGCGATCACCTGCGCGCCCCGCGCCCGCGCGAGCCAGTAGCCCAGACGGAGCGCCGCACCCTGGCCGCGGTTGACCGGCACGTCGCATACGAGCGCGCCGGCGCCGGCGGCACGCGCCGCGGTGGCGTCCCGGGCGCCGTCGACGACGACGATCACATCGGTCTTCAGCCCGGCCGCCTGACGCGGGATCTCGGCCACCACGCCGGCGACGGTGGGCTCCTCGTTATAAGCGGGGATGACGATCGCCAGCGGCGCGCCGAGGCCGGGTGGGTGCACCGCGAGGAACGCCATCGCCGCCGCGCGCTCGACCGGTTCGAGCCGCGCTACCTCGGCGTCGATGTCAAAGCCGGCCACCGGGGTGGTCACGGGGCCGCGTACGGCGGTCATCGGGGACCTCCGGAGGCGGCGACGGGGGCGGCCGGCGCACCGGCTGCGATCGCGTCGGGGTCGGCTACCGACCACTCGTCCCACACGCCGCGCAACCCGGACTCGAAGTCGAACTGGGGCGACCAGCCGGCCGCGTGGGCGCGGCTCGGGTCGACGATCACAGCCGGCATCTCACCTGGGCGGGCCGGGCCGTGGTGCACGCTCAGCTCTGCGCCGGTGACCTTGCGGACCGCATCGAGGACCTCGAGCACCGACAGCGAGCTGCCGGAGCCGATCACGACGGGACCCTGCCATTGCTCGCGGACCAGGCCGAGGCCGGCGGCCGCCATCACGTCGCTGACGTGGACGTAGTCGCGGACCTGGGTCCCGTCGCCGTAGATCTCAAACTCGCGCTCCAGGCGGATCGCCCGCATCAGCCGGGCCACGATGCTGTCCTTGGCCTGCATGCCCGGACCGTAGACGTTGGTCAGGCGCAGGCACACGCAGCGCACCCCGTAGGACGCGGTGTAGGCCGACATCAGCATCTCGCCGGCCGCCTTGGTTGCGCCGTAGGGGGTGAGCGGCCGCAGCGTCGCGGACTCGACGATCGCCGGAGCATCCATTGGACCCGTGACCGCGTTGGTCGAGGCGAACACGAGCGACTGTGTCCCCGCCGTCCGCGCCGCCTCGAGCACCGCGTGCGTGCCCGCGACGTTGGTGGCGAAGGTCAGCTCAGGCTGCTCGATCGAGCGGAGCACCGAGGTGACCGCGGCCAGGTGGACGACCGAGTCGATCCCGCCCGCGAACGCCGCCTCCAGCGCGTCCGGGTCGCCGATGTCGCCGACGACGATGTCGACGGCGGGATCCGGGTGGGGCTTCAGATCGATCACGCGGACCTGTGCGCCCGCGTGCGACAGTTGCGCCACGGCGTGGCGTCCAATGAAGCCCGAGCCGCCCGTGACGAGCACGCGGCGGCCTTTCACAGCGCCGTCGATCACGTCCGAGCCAGCGCGCTGGCCGTCCGGGGAAGCGCGCTCGTGGTGTCGCGCCAGCTCACGGTCGGCATGATCGCCGCCAGATCGACGCGATCCTTGTGGCGTTCAACGACCTCGAACAGGTGGTCGATCAGCGTCATTGACAGCAGCGTGGGCTCCAGGCCGAGATCGACCAGAGCCGTGTGCTTGGCGTTGTAGTAGTGGTCCTCGGCCTCGACGCGGGGATTCTCAACGGTCTCGATCGTGGCCTCGCCCGGATACTCCTCGGCGATCGTCTCGGCGATCTGGCGCACCGACAGCTGCTCGGTGAACTGGTTGAAGACGCGGAACTCGCCCCGGTCAGCCGGATTCTCCGAGGCAAGCCGAATACATTCGACCGTGTCGACGATGTTGATCAGACCACGCGTCTGCGAGCCGTTGCCGTACACGGTGAGCGAGTGGCCGAGCACGGCCTGGATGACCATCCGGTTGAGCACGGTCCCAAACACGCCGTCGTAGTCGAACCGGGTGGCCAGACGCGGGTCGAGCTTGGTCTGCTCGGTGTCCGCGCCGTACACGACGCCCTGGTTCAGGTCGGTGGCGCGCAGGCCCCAGATGCGGCAGCCGAACTCGATGTTGTGGCTGTCGTGGACCTTGGAGAGGTGGTAGAAGGACCCGGGCCGCTTCGGGTACATCATGCGGTCCTTGCGTCCGTTGTGCTCGACCTCGAGCCAGCCCTCCTCGATGTCGATGTTCGGCGTCCCGTACTCGCCCATCGTCCCGAGCTTGACCAGGTGGATGTCACGGTCGATGTCCGCGATCGCGTACATCACGTTCAGGTTGCCGACCACGTTGTTGGTCTGCGTGTAGACGCAGTGCGCCTGCGAGATCATCGAGTACGGCGCAGCACGCTGCTCGCCGAAGTGGACGATCGTCTCGGGCCGGAAGTCGCCCACCATCTCGTGGACGAAGACCGGGTCGCACAGATCGCCGACGTAGCTCTTGATGGTCTTGCCGGACACCTCGGTCCATGCCGCCAGCCGCTCCTCGAGCGTGCTGATCGGTACCAGGCTCTCCACCCCCATCTCCTCGTCGTAGCCGCGGCGCGCGAAGTTGTCGTTGACCGCCACGTCATGCCCGAGGGCGTTCAGGTGCAGCGCGGTGGGCCATCCGAGGTATCCGTCACCGCCAAGAACCAAAATTCGCATGTAGCCGCTCCAATGCCTGACGTTCGACTAGTGGGGGGAATCTTCAGCGCCCTCGGGGCACGAGGCGGCGCGTCAACTGGCCAAGTTCCAGGCAATACAAGGCCCGCGAGCGCAGGAGGATAGCCGACGAACCGTTCGCAGGACGTAAGAAGCACTGCCGCGACAGCCCGCCCGACCAGTAGAGAGATTAGTGGATGCTCACCCGATTTGGCGCCATAGGATCGGCATGGCGGCGGCTTTGCCGGCGCCTCGACCCCGCGTTCGGCGGGTGGGCGCGGGCTTTGTTGCTACCGTCCGCGCGGCCCCGTGTCTGAGCAGACCCTAGACGTCCCGCCGATCGAAGCCCGGTCCGGTCGGCCTGGCGGCGAGCGCCGGTCGGCCACCGGCGTCGACCTGGCCGAGTTCGCCCACCGCTACCGGTGGGTCCTGACCGCTGCTGGGCTGCTGATTGTCTCGCTGGCGATCGTGCTCTACGCGCGCACTCGTCCGGGCTATGACCCGTACGGATGGCTCGTGTGGGGCAAGCTGAGTATCCACTTCGCGCTCGACACCAACGGCGCGCCGTCGTGGAAGCCGCTCCCGTACCTGTTCACGGTCCCTTACGCCCTGGTCGGGCACTACTCGCTGTGGCTGTGGATGGTCACCTCGGTGGCGATCTCGCTGAGCGGCGTCATCTTCGCCTGGCGTATCGCCTTCCGGCTCACCTATTCGCGGCCCGAGCGGCGCTACGCCTCGTACGTGGCCGGGCTGGTCGCGGCTGGGTTCTTGTTCGCGATGCAGGACCCTGTCGGCAACTACAACTACACGCACTACGTCCTGAGCGCGGAGTCCGACACGATGATCGTGTCGCTGTGCCTGCTCGCCATCGACCTGCATCTTGAGGGTCATCACAAGGCGGCGTTCTGGATCTGGTGGCTGGGCTCCCTGGGGCGGCCCGAGGTGTGGCCGTTCTACGGACTTGCCGGCCTATGGCTGTGGCGTGAGCACCCGGACTACCGGCGCTGGCTCTATGGGTCGGTGGTGGCGCTGGTGTTCCTGTGGTTCGGGATCCCCGGCCTCACCTCCAAGAGCCTTCTGACCGCCGGCAACGTCGCCGAGAACTCCCCGCGGGAGATTCACGGCAACAAGATCGTCGGCGTGGTCACCCGCTTCCACGAGTTGCTCCCCAACACGGCATGGGTCGCGGCGGTGCTGGCGGTGGCCTGGGCGGCCTGGCGCCGGCGGATTGCGATTCTGGTGCTTGCTGCAGGAGTGGTGCTTTGGGTACTGGTCGAGATGGCCTTCGCCCTGCACGGCTTCCCAGCCGTGCCCCGCTACATGTTCGAGGCCGGTGCCGTGGTCGGCATCCTGGCCGCCGTTTTCGTCGGCCGGATCGTGCACGAGCTGCCCGCGTTCCTGTCGGAGCGGACCCGAGGGCTCGGCTCCGGGCGCTTCGGCCCGCGGCTGGGCACGCACGTCGGCACCTGGGGCACGGTCCTCGTCCTGGTCCTCATCGCCGGCTCGCTGGCCGGCGCGGCCCATCGGCAGGAGCGGCTCGAGCGCACCGATCTGCGGTTCGAGCGCGAGCGAACCGTCCTGATCGGCCGACTGTCGGGCGTCGTGCGCACGCTCGGCTCGTCGAACATGTTCGCCTGCGGCCAGCCAAACATCCCGATCGGCTACCAGAGCATCTTCGCCTGGTACGCGGGCGTCAAGACCGGTGTGCTCTACGTAAGCCGCTCCTACATCGCCAAGCATCCGCACCCGCTGGTCAACATCTACCCGACCGCGGGCGCGGGCTGGAAGGTCTTCCCGAGCCTGGTGGACCCGGCTCACGCGGCAGCCTGCAAGTCGATGGTCCTCAACTACCACTGATGAGGACGTGCGGTCCCGGCCCAAGGTTGCCGGTCGCAGGCGCCTCGCGGTCGCGGGCGCACTTGTCGTCCTCCTGATCGCGCTCGTCGTCCTCCTGACGAGGTCGGGCAGCGCTCCGCCGCCGGCGCTGCCGCTCCCGGGCATCGGACAGCCGGCCAAGCCCGGCGATCCGTTCGCGTATGTGTCAGACCGCGAGGCGGACTTCGTGGCCCGCGCCACCGCCGGCAGCGCTCACGTCCTCTACACCAAGAGCCCCGGGGGGGCGCTCGCCACGGCGGCGCGCGTGGCCGCGTTCCGGCCGGCCATCGACGCGGCCGTCGCGGACACGAGCATCGACCCGAACCTGCTCGAGGCGCTCGTGTTCGTCGAGAGCGCCGGCCGCCCCGACGTGATCGTGGACGGGGATCCGGTCAACGCGACCGGCCTCACGCAGATCCTGGCCTCGACCGGCCAGTCGCTGCTTGGGATGCACATCAACCTGAGTCGCAGCCGGAAGCTCACGGCCCAGATCGACTCGGCCGCGGCGGCGGGCCAGGCCGCCCGCGTGACGCGCCTGGAGCGGCAACGGGTGAGCGTCGACGATCGCTTCGACCCACGAAAGGCACTCGCCGCCACCGTGCGCTACCTGGAGATCGCCGAGCACGACCTGGGGCGGATGGATCTCGCGTTCGTGTCTTACCACATGGGGATCGGGAACCTCGAGCGCGTACTCGACCTCTACGACGGCGGTCACGAGGTGCCCTACCCCCAGCTCTACTTCGACACGGCCCCGGATCACAACTCGGCCGCGTACGAGCTGATCTCGGGCTTCGGCGACGACTCCTCGCTCTACTACTGGCGGCTGCTCGGCGCCGAGCAGATCATGCACCTGTACCGCACCGATCGCGGGGCGCTGCAACGTCAGAGCGATCTCCAGACCGACGTCGACTCGAACGCCTACGTCCTGCACCCCCCGGACGCCGTGCACCCGTTCGCGACCCCGGACGCGCTCGACCGCGCATATGCCTCCCGGGCGATCCTGCCCTTGCCCTCTAACGCGGCGCGCCTGGGACTGCGTTACGACCCGAGCATCGGCTCGCTGGCGGGCGGTCTGCACTTCAAACCGGCGCTGTATCGCGGACTGCGGCCCGCGGCGCTCGACCTCCTGATCGAGCTGGCCGCCCGGGTGCGGACGCTGTCGCGGTTGCCGACGTCGACCCTCATCGTGACGAGCGCGGTGAGCGACGAGCACTACCAGCAGCTACTCGGCGTGAGCGACCCACCCGCGGCAGCCGGCTGGTCGTTCACGATCGCGCGCAGCTACGCGGGCTCGGCCCAGGCCGACGCCTTCCAGGCCATGCTTGATCGCCTCCAGGCGCTCGACCTGATCGCGTGGCAGCGGTTCCCGTCGGAGATCGAGATCACGGTCGCCTCCGACGCCTCGCAAGCCCTCGTGCACGGGCCTTGAACCGCTTCCCCGCCGCGCTGGACGACCGATACTTTGACGGACCGTGACGAGCATCGTTCGCACCCCCGACGAGCACCTCGCGAACCTTCCCGAGTTCCCGTTCAAGCCGCGCTATCGCAAGTACGAGGGGCTGCGGCTCGCCCACCTCGACGAGGGTAAGGGGCCACCGGTGGTCTTCATCCACGGGGAGCCGACCTGGTCATTCTTGTGGCGCAAGGTGATCCCGCCGGTCCGCGACGCCGGCTATCGCTGCATCGCCCCTGATCTCCCGGGGTTCGGCCGCTCGGACAAGCCGATCGACCTCGGCTGGTACACGTACGATCGCCACACCGACAGCGTGGCCACCCTGTTCGCCGAGCTCAAGCTGCGCGACGCCACCGTCGTGCTCCACGACTGGGGAGGCCCGATCGGCCTGCGTCTCGCGGTCGAGCAGCCGGACTGGGTGGGCCGCATGGTGATTCTCGATAGCGGCCTGTTCACCGGCCACCAGAAGATGACCGACGCCTGGATGGCGATTCGCGAGCTGGCTACGCGCAGCGAGGATCTGCCCGTGCCGTTCCTGATCCGCGCGGGTTGCCGGCGCCCGCCGACCCGGGGCGTGATCGCCGCCTACGAGGCGCCCTTCCCCAACCCGGCCGCCAAGGCGGGCGCCCGCGCGTTTCCACTCATCCTGCCCACCACGCCGCAGATGGAGGGGGCCGCTACCGGGCAACGCGTGCTCGACGCGCTCGGCACCGATCCTCGCTCCAAGCTGATCATCTGGGGCGAGGGGGACACGATCCTGCCCGTGCAGTCGGGCTGGTGGTTCGCCCGCGCGATCGGCGCCGACATCGACCACGTGATCCCCGGGGTCGGTCACTTCCTCCAGGAGGACGCAGGCAACCAGGTGGGACGAATGATCGTAAGCTGGCTGCGACGCGAGGTGCCGGCGAAGCGCTAAGGCGCCGCCGCCAGGCGCCGCCGACAATCCCAATTAATGACCGACGCCATCCGTACCCCCGACGAGCTGCTCATCGACCTCCCCGAGTTCGGGTTCGAGGCGACGTACCGCGAGTTCGAGGGGCTACGCCTCGCCCACCTCGACGTCGGCGAGGGGACGCCCGTGCTGTTCGTGCACGGCGAGCCGACCTGGTCGTTCTTGTGGCGCAAGGTGATCCCGCCAGTCCGCGACGCCGGCTACCGCTGCATCGCCCCCGACCTCCCGGGGTTCGGCCGCTCGGACAAGCCGATCAACCTCGGCTGGTACACCTACGATCGCCATAGCGCCAGCCTGAGCGCTTTGGTGCAGGAGCTGGATCTTCGCGACGCCACCGTGGTCGTCCACGACTGGGGCGGCCCGATCGGCCTGAGGGTGGCGGTCGAGCACCCCGACCGGATCGCGCGCATCGTCGTGCTTGACACGGGCCTCTTCACCGGGCGCCAGCCGATGAGCGACGCATGGATGGCGTTCAGGGCCTTCGTCGAGCGCACGGAGGACCTTCCGGTCGGGCTACTCGTGCGCCGTGCCTGCGCGCAGGACCCCGGTGACGAGGTGATCGCGGCGTACGACGCGCCCTTCCCCAACGCCGCCGCCAAGGCCGGCGCCCGAGCGTTTCCGTTGATCCTCCCGCTGACCCCCGAAGCGCCCGGCGCGCAGGCCTGCGGCCGCGTGCTTACGGCGCTGCGCGCCGATTCCCGCCCCAAGCTGTTTCTCTGGGCCGAGTCCGACCCGGTGATCCCGCTCGAGACGGGTCGGCGGTTCGCCGCCGCGCTCGGCGGTGAGGTTCACCACGTGATCGCCGGCGCCTCACACTTCCTCCAGGAGGACGCCGGCCCCGAGATCGGGCGCCTGATCGCCGACTGGCTGGCCGAGCGCGCCTAGGCCGCGCTCCGCTCCTGTTCGGGAGCGGCGTCAGAGCCGTTGATCATCTGCTCCATGCGCGCGTCGTAGGCCGCCCGGGCGCCGTGGTCGGCGGCCAGCATCAGCTGGTCAGCCTTGGTCAGGCGCACGATCGCGTCCGCGACGCGGCGCGGCATGATCCACTGCAGCCGAGTCAGGATTCCGACCACGCGAGGCTCGTAGAGCTCGAACTTGCCCGTCTGGAGCAGCTCGACGATCGTGTTCGCGACGTCCTCAGGCTCGGGCGTCTTCAGCCCGCGGGCCGCCGACACGCCCGAGTACAGCTCGGTGTTGACGCCGATCGGGAGGACCTGATGCAGCTCGATTCCGGTGCCCCGGAGCTCGGAGCGCAGCGACTCGGTCAGTCCGACCACCGCGTGCTTGGTCGCGCAGTAGGTGGCCACACCCGGGAAGCCGCCCTTGCCCGCGATCGAGGCGAGCTGGACGATGTGGCCGCGGCCGCGCGGCGTGAAGCGCTCGATGGCGAGCTTGGAGCCGAGGATCACCCCGTGGATGTTGATATCCACCAGCCGCTGGGCGCAGGCGTCGGTCTCGTCGATGAACGGCCCGATCGGCATGATCCCGGCGTTGTTGATGAGGACGTCGAGGGGGCCCAGCTGGCGCTCGACCTCGTCCAAGAAGGCGGTAAAGCTCGCCCGATCGGTCACGTCGAGCGGCAGCCCGATCGTGCCGGCGCCAAGTTCGCCCGCGGTCTGCTCGGCGAGCGGCGCATCGATGTCGCCGATGCCTACCCGCGCGCCCTGGGCGATCAGCGCCGCCGCGGTGGCGCGGCCGATCCCCCGAGCTCCCCCGGTGATCGCGACCACCTTCCCGTTCAGCGATCGCAATGTCTTTGCCATGACAACAGTCCTCCTCGTGGTGTTACCGGGGACGGTACCGATCTGGACGTTCCCCCGCGCTCCTGGCTGGCTAGCCAGTTTAACGTCGCGGGTATCCTGAAACTGATGGCCTACTTCCGCCATGAAGGACATCGGCTCGCCTACACGATCCACGGGCGGGGATCCCGCACCGTCGTCCTGCTGCCCGGCCTGCTCCTCTCGCAGAAGATGCAGACGCCCCTGGCCGGAGATCTGGCGACTCACGGCAACCGGGTCGTGACGCTCGACTTTTTGGGCCACGGCGCCTCGGACCGGCCCAAGGAGACGAGCCTCTACTCGATGCCCGAGTTCGCCCGCCAGACGGTGGCGCTGCTTGACCATCTCGAGCTTAAGCAGGCGATCGTCGGAGGCACCTCGCTCGGAGCCAATGTGACGCTCGAGGTGGCCGCGCTGGCGCCTGAGCGGCTCCGGGGGATGATCATCGAGATGCCCGTGCTGGACAAAGCGATCCCGGCCTGCGCCGTCGCGTTCACGCCGCTGCTGGTCGCGCTAACCCTCGGCGAGCCGGTCATGAAAGGCCTGGCCCTCGCCGCCCGGCATGTGCCTCGCCAGGTGGTTCCCTTCACGGCTGAGCTCGTACTCGACTGGGTCGCTCAGGAGCCGGGCCCGAGCGGCGCCGTCCTCCAGGGGATCCTGTTCGGCCGGACCGCACCGGACCGCGAGATCCGCCAGAGCTTCGAGGCGCCGGCGCTGGTGATCGGGCACCCGCGCGATCCCGTGCACCCGTTCTCGGACGCGGACATGCTCGCCGCCGAGCTTCCGAACGGCCGCCTGATCGATGCCAACTCGATCGTCGAGCTCCGAGTCAGCCCGGAGCGGCTGACGCGCAAGATCGCCGCGTTCGTCGACGAATGCTGGGCCGAGCGCCTCGCCGCCACCGGAACGTGACGGAAAAGGCCCCCATATGGGGCCAAATCCGTCACACCCTCGGCGCCGGCGGTCCCGGTGGGTCGACGATGTCGCGGCAGGTGGGACGCAGCTCCGTATCGAGCTCGAGCTGCCAGTAGTAACGCGTGAACGTGACGCCGGCGCGGAACTCGCCCACGTGGGGCTCGATCACCTCCCCACGCGCCATCCGCACGATCAGCTCGGGGTAGGTCCGGCCGGGCAGCGCCGCGTACATGGGGGCCGGGAAGGCGCCACCGAAGCGCGTGTTGACGTCGGTGATGCCCAGGCCGATCTCGCGGTCGCGGAAGGCCTGGATGGTGGCGGGGCCGCGCACGCCGAGTGTCTCGGCCACGCGCTGGCCGAGCGAGACCAGCTCCGGGTCGGCCATCACCGTGCCCTTGATCGACTCCCCGCCGCGTGATTCGATCATCGTCCGGGGGATCGCGTTCAGGCAGCGGCCGTTCAGGTCGCACAGCACGTCCATCGAGAACTCGGGCCCGTCCATGAACCACTGCACCATGGCCGGTTCGGCGATGTAGTGCACGAAGAAGTCGGCGGCGTGGATGTCGTCGGCGCGGTGGATCGAGCGCGCCCCCGAGCCCCAGCGCGGCTTGACCATCACCGGGAAGTGCTCGATCGGCTCACCCGGGAGGACGGTGGGCGGCGACGGCAGCCCATGACGCTGCAAGAGCAGGTGGGTCTCGTACTTGTCGAAGGTGGCCCGGGCGATCTCGGGATCGGGGACGAACGCCGGCAGCTGGCCCTCCGCGCGCGCGACCGCCAGCACCTCCAAATCCAAATCGGTCAACGGGACCACCGCCACCACCCCGAACTCCGCGCACAGCGCCTGCAGCGCCGGCACATAGTC
>Ga0335075_10017001_pt1 | contig 10835 bp, 12 predicted proteins | sample Lox_Sample_24_FD_206723 | JGI IMG/M metagenome (GOLD analysis project Ga0335075, IMG submission 206723) | Soil microbial communities from Loxahatchee National Wildlife Refuge, Florida, United States - Lox_Sample_2.4 | ecosystem: Environmental > Terrestrial > Soil > Wetlands | place: USA... | reverse complement strand
TGACCGAGTCGCTGCAAATCGACTCGCAAGGCACGATCACGGGCGGCGACAGCGAAAGTTGGAGCCAGTATGAAGCCGGCAGCTACGCCGGCGGCAGCTACGCTTTCAGCAGCATCAACTATCAGGACAGCGGCAGCGACAGCAGCACCGAAACCGACACCTGTCCCTCCCAAAAATAGCATCTGTTCAGGTTCGAGCAGGTTTTTCACGCCGGCATACGGTAGAGAGATCGGTAAAGTCGATGCGAAAAACGACGCCGAGGGCGACGCCAATTATTACAACATTTGAGCCTACGGCCGCACGTCATGGCCGGAGTGGAATCCCGTCTTCGCCTACCAGGTCACGGGACCGGTATCGAAGTTTCAGGTCACGCCGACTTCCGGGGCCGGCAATCCGACTTGCGATCCACGTTTTGCCACGGCGCCGCGCACAGCCGGCATTTTGACCGGGTTGGGCGATGGCAGCGTCCGCATGGTCAGCTCCGCCATCTCACCGAATACATGGTGGTACGCTTGCACTCCGAACATGGGCGAAGTTCTCGGCTCCGATTGGTGAGATTGTTTTAGTGGTACGTTGTTACGGATTTGTTTCCGAGCCTGAAGCGTAAGGGAAGGTTGCCCTCGCTTACGCTCCAGGCTCGGAGATTCCATGGGAGGAGCTTCAATCGATGCGTTGGCTCAAACTAGGGGCAGCAGCCATGCTTCTTGCCCTGATCGGTGGATGCGGGCATCAGCCGCGCTCTCGTGTCTATGGGCACGACTGTCAGCGGCGCTTCGGCTCGTTTCGCTTCTCCAGCTGGACGGTTGGACTATGTCACTTCCTGGGCGGCGGCTGAGGTACGGGAGGCGGTTGCATTTTGTTAACGGAATCCTTGCTGGGCAGAGAGGGAGGCGCCCCTTTGTTAGAGGACGTACCACGACAACCCATCGCAAGGAGGGCAATCAGCGTTCCCAGGACCGCCAAGTTCATCTGAATGCGCATCTGATCCTCAAGGTCCAGAAAAAAAGACAATGAGACGACGAAAGTCCTCGTCACGAAACAGTGCGGGAGAATCGAAGTCTCGTCCGTGTGTCGTTCGTCACTGGCCAAGCGCGCTGAAGTCCACGGGCACGCCATCCTGGTCTCCGGAAGCATAGATATAGTTCGCGTAGCCGGCGGACGCCCAGTTGCTGGGGCCTACCCTTATCACGCCGCGCACCGAGCCGTCGGCAAACGCGAAATAAACGATGGCCGTATGTTGGCTGCCAAAGGTGTACCACTGACAAGGGTCCGGGAGGCCATACGCCGTCGGCATGGCGCCGCCGCCGATCCAGCAGATGCTGTAATCGCGTGTGCCTTGGCTTGTTCCCCCCAGTGTCTCCCCGAAAGCAATGGTCTGCGAAGTGCCGTCCGAAATGCTCGTCATGCGGGTGGACGAGCCTGTGTAGTAGACGCCGGCAACCTGTTGCCAGGAGTCGCCTGGCAAGTAGCCCATCCCTCCCGCGCACGGCATGTAGTTCGTTAAACCTATGCCTAAAGTCGCGTCTGTACCTCCGAAGTCCCAGGCACCGACGTTACCCCCGTTGGTGCCATCAGCCTTTTCATAAAAGTCTAAAAACACTCCTTTCGTGTAGAGATAGAGAGAGGCAACCGCGGGGCACTCGAACGTCTTGACATGGTAACTGTAGGCAATCGAACCATAGTTAAACCAGCCGCCCCCTTGCCAATTCACATTGAACCAGGCGTTCGGGATCAAGTTATAGATGTTCTGTTGTTCCAGGTAGGGCAAGAGGTAGACCAGGCAACTAAGGCCGGAGCCAGTAGCCGAGCCATTGAGAGGATCGCCGCTCAATCCCGGCGGCAGCGTGTCGAAAGCGGCGTGGTAGTTGTGCGACGCCAAGACGATTTGGTGAAGGTTGTTCTGGCAACTGGTGCGTGCGGCAGCCTCACGCACCTTCTGCACTGCCGGCAACAATAGTCCGATGAGAATGGCGATGATGGCGATCACCACCAGCAGCTCGACGAGCGTGAAGCCCATCCTCTTGCGAACGATGCGAGTCATGACTTCTCCTTAGACGTTGGGAAAAGTAAGAAAAAACAACACTGAGCGGATCAGGAGCTCCATGCACCTCCTACTCGGCCGATACGGATGACCTATGGTGCTATTCTTCTCCGGCTTTCAACGCTTTCCAATTGTTCTGTGATGGGTCGGGCAGTTTCGAGGGCGATCCGTCTCAGATCAGGGACGGAATGAAAATGTGTGGCAAAACTCCCTTCTGCAAAGTCCGCCGAAACAAGGAGGGCTTCCTCTGGACCGAGAGCACCCGGACATCGGCAGCACATCTCTACCAGTCTGGCGGATTCCGACCGATAGAGTTAGGTGGCTTGACGATATCGGAGGAGGGTGGTTTGGAGGAAGTCGAGGAGTCCTTGCGTGCAGCAGCAAATTGCTCGCGCAGACTGGCCACTCCGGCGAGCAAGACATCGACTTGGTTGTCGAGAGCATCGAGACGGATTTGCAAGAGTTGACAGTTGCGATAGCAGGACCGGTGTGTCTGGCTATACGCAAAGGGTCACGGGGGATTCGAGTTCCATTCCCTTTCGCAGTCGCCCATCCAGGGTACTCGCGGCGACAAAGTGGTTTGGAAGTGCGACAAGCGAGGCATCACCTTGGAGCCATTCCCGGATGCGCCTGTGCCGGCGAAGACCGCTGTGACACGCGCGAAGCAAATGCGGGATCTCGCGCGACGCTTCAACTGCCGGCTCCTAGCGCACGGCAAAGAGCATCTTCGCCTCTTGACCCAGCCGCTTTACGTGTGGGACTGCAATGGCGACAAACTTCCTGACCTGGCTTTGTTCGCCTTCGTGCAAGGGACCGACCCGGAAGTCGTCTTGTTGCTCGAAACGGCAGACGGCGTGAAGGGCCAAGAATGGCGGTATGCCTTGACTCGCCGGAGTGCGGTAGCGCTCGAAGCTGATTTGGACGGTAAGAAAGTGTGGTCCGTCCCAGGCAGCGTCGGCGCGCGCGACGAGCCTTGGCTTCGCGGCGGACTACCCGCCCCAAAAGATCGAAAATTAGGGTGAGACGACTTTCTCGTTGATGGGTCGTGATATCGTTTGGCGACCTTTTAATAGCGCTACCTCGATGGGACGGCTGGTTCTCAACGTCCTGTTGTCCTTCGCCCAGTTCGAGCGTGAGATCATCGCCGAACGCACACGCGACAAAATTGCCGCCACCAGACGCAAAGGCAAATGGTCCGGCGGCACGCCGGTACTGGGCTATGACCTCGATCGTCGCGTCCCAGCCGCCCTCGAGCGACCAGACACCCACAAACGACGCGAGGCTCCGACAAACGCGGAGCCTCGATAACCCTACCGATACCGTCCCCTTCTACACGATCCGACGCAAGGCGAACTGAGGAATAGGAGCCGAATTAATCAGGTTGAGCGAGCTGATCTGCCAACCGCGTAAGTAGCTCGTGATCGCTCGGATACTCGCTGGTGAGGACTTTTCGCAGCGGGATCGGTACCCCGTCCATGCGATAGACCACACCCGGTCGATGGATCCCGTAGACAGCCGTCGTGAAGCCGATTGTCGGTACGATCGGTGACTCGACCGTGGGATAGTCAAGCACGATGGTGGGAATCCCTCGCAAATGGTTGACTGCCTTGTCCGAAAAGCGGCTCACCCCTTCACTCCCCACGAAGATGCATGCATCGACCTCTTTGCGCTCCAGCATCTCCTGGGCAGAAAACTCGCCGGGGTTGTAGCGTGGATAACCCCTCGCAAGGTTCACGCTAAAAGGGTAACCCGTCTGCCAGATGAGGACCGTGTCGGCCCCGGTCACGTCGCCGGGAACGCGCATCCTCCGGGCGGAAAAGCGGGTGTAATCGTTCAGGTCGCGAACCAGTAACAACAGTGCCGCGACGTTGTGCTGCCCCAGGCCAGACATACTCAGGCCGAGGCCGAAGAAGACGATGCCGTAACGGCACTTCTTCATTCGCTCGGCCAGTTCGCGCAACAGGTGAAGAGGCGCGCCAGTGGCGGCACTTCCCTCCACGCTGCCTCCGCGGACCATCGCCCGCAGACTTGTGAGCGCCTCGAAATCTCTGCCTTTCTCGACCTGCAAGAAGAAATCCGCACGTTCGGCCGTGCCAGTCGGCTTCACGTCGGCCACGACGAGAACACGGTCCATCCGGCCCCTGGGGAGGAAACGGCCGGGCGGGTCCAGCGAGTAGCGTTCGAGGTGGCGTGGGTGGCTGTCGAGCGGATTGCATCCCCAGTAGATCACCAGGTCGGCCCGATTCTTCACTTCGCCAAGAGTACAGGTGGATTCGCCGACCTCTTGAAGCGCCACGACCGAGAGAGCGTGGCAGAGCGACGCAGTCGTGTCGATCGTGGCACCGATACGCTCACCCAGGGCGACCGCCGCGCGCTGCCCCTCGGTGCTACTGCGCGACAGGCCGTAAATCAGCGGCGAGGTAGCGCGGCGCAGCAGCTGGGCCGCACGATCGACGGCTTCTTCGAGTGGCACGGGCTCGCCCGCGATCCGCGCTGCCGGAGGCTTGCAACGGTCCTGACCGAGGAACCACGGTTCGGCAAGTTTGCAAGCGCCCTCGGCCCTGCTGATCCGTCCTTGCTCCACGGTGATTCGCAGATCGTCGCACACACAGCCGCAAACGGTACAGGCGACGTGCTCGAAAAATTCCACGAATTGGACCTCTCTTGCTCCGCATCGCCCCGTTTAGATCCCGGCACCCTCGATGCACTCGGTCCACACGTCCACGCTCCGCGTGTCATCAAGGATCGAATAAGTCCCCATGCGCAACAAGGGTGGAGTATAAACGTGCAACGTGATCAATTCCTTGCCGCCACCCTGAAGGTTCGACACCTGATGCAGGTCGCCATCCTGCGTCCCCATGATGCCGCCGACTGCCACTTCCTCCGAATGCGTTGCCAAGACATCTCCGCTCGCCGACCAAGCGAAATGGGTCACCGTCGCTGTTCCCCGCAGCACGCGCACGGCACAGATCGAAGCCCCGTGATCGTGGATCGGCGAGCGTTGGCCGGCCTTCCAGCACATCACCCATACGTGATAGTTCGTAGCTGCCTTGACTAAATTCCGCTGGTAATGGCTATCGTCGAAGAAAAAGAACCGTTCGAGCCTGTCACCGGAAAGATCAAGCTGAGAGAGGAGGGCAGCCAGCTCAGTCAAGGAAGGGCGTTCTCGTTGGTGATCGAGGAAGAGGAATAGATCTTCGAGTCCGTGTGCCATGATCTGCCCCATAGAGTCCTCCCGTTGGGCATGGTTAATCTTTGCGGTATGGCCGGGCATTACGCCGCCCCGGCGCATGCGATTCATCAGATACTATATTCCAACACGTCGGCGTAAGTCTGCTCGACGAGGCTGACTTCGGCTCGCCTGGCGTGCATGTCAGCGATAATCACTTCGGCCACTCGAAACGCCTGGGCACGCAATTCCGGCACCGCCGTCGTCTCCCAGAGCGTACCTTTGAGCGGCGGGCCAAGCACCATCAGCCACCGCGAGCGCGCGCCTGCGGCGTCTATCGCCGCGAAGTCCGGCATGGCCCGGATGCCCAGGCCGACCTCGTCCGCCGACACCAGCCCGCGCGCCAGGAGATTGCGATACAGCAACGGCGCGGACGCAAATCCTTCCGCCGGCCCGGTGCAGTTCACCACCGCGCCAATTTTCAGTTCCCGTTCGCCGCTCGCGGTTCGGCTGACCAACCGCAGCCCGTCACCGCACGGAGACAGGCTGATTATCTCGCCCTTGATTACTTCCAAATGCCCAGCCTCCATCGCGGCCGTCAACTTGCTGTGTACCGCCTGCGGTACGCGGTGCCGTGTGACGTTCCAGCGGGTGCGGAACTCCTTCAGGAACCGTAGTTTTTCTGCAACCGAGAAATGCTGCCAAAGCCGCTGCGTGTAGGGGCGCAGCTTATCGACGAGTATGGCCGGGTTTAGCCTTCGATTACGCAGACGCTCGCAGTGGACGCGTAGCGTCGTTTCGACTTCGTCCAGTCTCAGGCCCGAGGGATCGCCCTCAGGGAACGCCGGGTAGTCCGGGCCCTTGAAGTGGGGCAGAGGCAGTAACCCATTGCGCGATAGGGCGTAGATTTTTCCCCACCAACCCAGGGCAGTGAGGGTCAGGAAGGCGTCCACCATCGTCAGCCCTGTGCCAAACAAGGCCACTTCCTGGCCAGGATCGCCAATCTGCGCCTCCCAACCACTCCACGGGTTGCGGAAGTAGCGGGAGTGGTCGAGAGCCAACCCGCCCGGATCGGCCGGAGGCAGGTTGCCGGTCGCCAGCACCACCTTGTCGGCCGCTAGGTCCGATCCCGCTGATAGATTCACCGTTACTTGCCGGACACCGGGAACCACGTCTAACGCCTCGGCCTCGCGCCACTCGATGTGAACCTTCTTGCCGTCGGCGAAGGCGCGTGAATACCACAGGAAGAGCGCTTGCAAATAGTCGCCGTAGACGCGGCGCGGCACGAATTGCTCGCGCAGGTCCGCCGCCGGCACTTCCGCGAAGTCGGAGCGGGTACCCAGCCACTCGACGAAGTGGTCGGGCTGGTCGGCGAGAGCCGACATGTTGCGGGCCACTACGTTGAGGAGGTGCTCGGGCCGACGGGTGCCGTAGGCAACGCCTCGACCCAGAGGATGGCCGGCATTGACGACGGTTACCGCCAGCGGGGTGTCGGTCAGCCGCGCCAGGTTGACGGCTGTCACCACGCCACAGAACCCGCCGCCGATTACTACGACGTTCGCCATGCGCAAGCACCATGCCGGCGAGCGGAAATGGGAAAGAACGAGTTTGCATGGATACGCGATCCGGACACCGCTCATCGATCCGTCGCGCCAGGTTATTCCCGGATGAATATAACGACCAGTACGGGGTCCGACAACCCGGGGCGCGGGTTGCTTAGTCAGTCTTCGTAGGCGTAGCTTCAAGGCGAAAAATCCCTTGGCCGGATACGGTCGGTCCAAGGAAATACACTTCACCGCGTTCGTCCTCCCCGAACGAAAAAATCGGCACATTCGTGCGTACGAGCGGACGATTCGCGACGACGCGCTTTTTGGCTTCGTCATACTTGAGAGCCCAAATTCTGCCGCTGACGTAGTCGCCGTAAAGGTAGTAGCCTTCCAATTCCGGCAGACGCTTGCCCCGATACACCAATCCGCCCGTTATCGATTTCCCGATGTCGTGATGATACTCCCAGATCGGCTCGATCAGATCCTTGCGCGGCCCGACCCCGCTTTCCCCAAAGGGATGGAGTCCTTCGCGGACATTCCAACCATAGTTGCCGCCCTTGACAATCAGGTCGATCTCTTCGTATAGATTCTGGCCGACATCTCCGGCCCACAGACGGGCCGTCTTGCGGTCGAACGCGATGCGCCAGGGATTGCGTAGTCCATATGCCCAGATCTCAGGAGCAGCGCCGTCTGTCCCCACAAAGGGATTGTCCTTGGGAATGCCGTATTTCTTGCCTCCGTCGCGTCGATCAACATCGATACGCAGGATTTTGCCGAGCAGCGTTCTCAGATTTTGACCATTCTTGAAAGGATCGTTGGCAGCACCTCCGTCCCCCAATACCACATAGAGGTAACCGTCGGGGCCAAAACAGATCGTGCCTCCGTCATGGTTCCAGAACGGGTGGGAAATGCGGAAAATCTCCTCCTCGCTCTCAGGGTCGGCCCGATCCGGATCATCCTTACTAACGCGGAAGCGGGAGATTACGTTGGTTAGTTTCGGTTTTCGGACGGTATAGAAGACGAAGAACTCTCCGTTCTTCTTGTAGTTTGGGTGAAACGCCAATCCGAGCAGCCCCTGTTCGTTCTCCTGGTCGGAATAAAAGACTTTCTTGTTGATGTCCAGGAAGATCTTCGTTTTCTCAGCGTTGGGGTCGTTGGGGAAAACATGAATGATGCCCTGCTGGATTGCGACAAAGTTGCGCTGGGAGCCATCGCCGGCATGAGTGAGGAATATGGGCCGATGGTCCACAATTTTGCCTTGCTCGGTGATACCCTCCCAGCCGGTCCATTTCAACTTCGGGAAAGCAGGCACGCCCTGAAAAGGCAAGGGCCTCTGGTCCACTTCCTCCCCTGGAATGGTGGTTGCCAAGGCCGTTAGCGTGCCAGCTTTCCTATCCGCAACAAGCACGAACGTTCCAGTCGGATCGGGGCAGAGAGCGGCCGGCGATTGGAAGCCGGAGGCCAACAGCATCGGCTTTTGTCCAGGTCGAGCGATACCCCAGACCTTTGCTTGCGTCGAGCTGGCGATGAATAGCTGCCCGAACCAATCCCATGCCAGGCCGTCGCCACCCTCGAAGCCGTGGGCGACCTTGACGGCGGTTCCACTGGTTATCCGCACGCGCAGCAAATCTCCCGTGATGGAATCGAGCAGGAGCAAATGCGAGACACCATCGAGAACGAGTCCGCGAGGAGTTTTCAGTGAAGGAATACTATGAGTATCCGCGATCAGCTTGGCGGCGCCTTTGCGATCGATGCGATAAACGGCCCCACCCTGGCCCTTTTGGTTCCCAGAGTCGGAGACGTACAATATCCCGTTTTCATCCACGGCGATGTCCGTGAGTAAGTGAGGCTCTCTGGGAAATGCCTCCTTACCCGCGAAGACCATCGCCTTGCCCTTCTCATCGATGCGCCAAACACGCTTGCTGTCGGCGACGAACAAATCCTTTTGTCGGAACACCATCCCCCTGGGAGCATCGAGGCCCGTTGCAAACGGAACGGCCTTGCCTGCCTTGTCCACAACCAGGATTCGTCCATCGCCGTCCTTGGCGGAATCGCCAAGCCGGCAGATGTAGATGCGACCGTCGCTGCCGACGGCGATCGCCTCGGTGTTCTTGAGCCCGCCGATCAGTGGTTGCGGAAGTTGGTCACCGGCCGAAACCGTGGTTCCATTGACGAGGATGCTAAGAAAGAAGATCATTCGGCCCATGTTTACTCCAGACAAACAACGAGAAAGAAGCCCTTGAGGACAACCACTGCGACGTAGCCCCTGTCAACAGCCTATGTCCGACGATGTTTGATCGTCAAGTCGTAGGAAAAGCGTCGAGTGAGGGTCGAGCGTCCCGACCAGGTGTGGAGTGCGGACATCAGCTATGTGCCGCTGGCCGCAGGTTTCGTGTAGCTGGCGGCGACTATCGACTGGTACAGCCGCTCCGTCGTGGCTTGGCGGCTGTCCAACACGCTGGACAGCTGCTTTTGCCTGGAGATGCTGGAGGAGGCTTCACTCAGGATGATCGCGGTTTATCGGAAGTATTTGCCGCAAAACGTACACCACTTTTGCAGTGACCTCGCTCCCGAAGAGCCGCAAGATAATGGCCGATTTTCTTCGGGGGTCAGGTTAGAAACCTGACCCCGAAGAAAATCGGAGATTTGGATGCGCCGAGCGCAATGGGGACAATCAGTTGAGGACAAAGTCGAAGGTGTTCTCCTTCTCCGCGACCGTCACCGTGAGGGGGGTAGTTGATTTTTCCCGATACTTCGCCGGTATCAAGTTAGAATTGCTGTTGGACAGCTCGTGAAGCTCCCGGGGAGTAAACGTCACCTTGTACTCTCCGGCGGGAACTCCAGCCCCGTCGCCATTAAAGCCGAGCTTGTACATCCCCTGGACGTCCACCAGGCAGGCGCCTTCATACCGGATCTTGCTCCCGGCCTTGACTTCAATGGGCGTAAAGTAGATCACCCCGCCCCGGAGCGGAGTTCCATTAGGGAACTTGATCTGACCTTGGACGTGGTAATGGGTGGCAAGAGGCGGACCGGGCGGCGGTCCCTTCGCACATCCGGCCAGAGCGGAGCTAAGGAGCAGTCCTGTCAACAAGAAGATCGAACGTCGCAGCATAATGATTTTTCTCCAAGGTATGTGAAAAAGGGGCCAGGCGAACGGTCTCGCCCGGCCTGCATGGTCTTCGCAATCGGTGATCAGTAGTTAGGGATGACCTCGCCGCCACTGCGGGAGGTAAGGCTCGCAGCCACCACCGGAGGGATGGATTGCTGGATGAACTGCACGTGGCCGTCGGCGAACACTGCGTTGGCGCCGCCGGGGTGGAAGCTAAAGATTTCGTCGTTGGGACCGCAGTTATTGACTAGCTTCCAGCAGCCGTTCGGGCCGTCCGATCCGGGACTGGAGAAGTTGTTGTTGACAATCAGGAAGTTCGTCGTGACTGTATCCAAGAGCGGGTCGCCGGAAACGCCGAAGCCACTGTCCTGCTCGCCCCAGCGCCAGAAGCGGCGTGTGGGGAATGCGGCCCCTTGATCGATGGCAATCCCCAGTGAGGTGGCCGGGTCGAGGTAAGCAGGGTTGGTGATGTAGTTCTCCCGGCGCGCTCCATCATCGGTGATCAGGAAAGTATTGCTGGTCCCGTCCTGGATCTGGACTAGCGATGGCGGCATGTTGTCCAGGGTGCCGCGTTGACGTGCATAAACTTTGTCGCGCTCGCCTACCGGCACTGTTGATCCGCCCTGTCCGGGATAGATGACAATGTCCGTGTACACCGTGGCTCCATAATGCACATAGCCATAGCCCAGCGAATCTTGCGACTCGTAAGGATAGGACGGGCAGATGTAGGTCTTGATAACGTTCTTGAAGGCGGCGGCGTGCAAGGGGTGTGTGGCCGACGCGGCGTTGTAATACTGATCGGGATCAATCTGGTTGTAGAGGTGGAATTCCCCACGAAAAGTGGCCACTAGAGCGGTTTCCCTTCGCATACCATAGGGAATATAATGCCTTAAGTAGGTTACAGGCATTCGCGGAGGTGTCATCATGCGAGCTTTTTCCAACGATTTGCGTGAACGCATTGTGGCGGCT
>Ga0335075_10017000_pt1 | contig 10835 bp, 8 predicted proteins | sample Lox_Sample_24_FD_206723 | JGI IMG/M metagenome (GOLD analysis project Ga0335075, IMG submission 206723) | Soil microbial communities from Loxahatchee National Wildlife Refuge, Florida, United States - Lox_Sample_2.4 | ecosystem: Environmental > Terrestrial > Soil > Wetlands | place: USA: Florida... | reverse complement strand
TCGGTTCACCCGGAACTCGCGTTTTACGTTCTGCTGATTCTCGGCGCCGCGGAGCTCGCGATCGGCCAGCTTCCCATCACGCGCCGCCGGAAATCGGCCTTCGTAATTCTTTCCACGATCGGCGCGGTTCTGCTGGTCGCCGCGATCCCGTTCAAGTTCTCCGGCATGGACATCGCCGTCCTTTGGCTCGCGGAGGCCCAGGCATTCCTGCTGGCGGGCGTGTTCACGCGCGAAAGAGTATTTCGCATTCTCGGGCTGCTCGGCGGACTGCTCGCGTCAGGCTACATGCTCGTGGTCGAAGCCGAGCCGATCGTCGCGGCGCGCTTCGGCGTAACGCATCCGTTTCCCGAGTATCGCCTCGCGGCAACGTTCGGATTCGCCGCGCTGCTTTTCTACGCAGATGCGCACTGGATCCCGCGCCGCTGGAAAGCCACGATCGCCTCCAGCGCCGAACAGCTCTGCTTCCACGCTTTTTCGTATCTCGCAGGCGTGATGCTATTCGCGAGCCTGTGGCTGGCGTTCACGGACGTGTGGATGGCGGTGGCATGGTCAGCAGCCGCGTTCGCTCTCTGTCTGCTCGGCCGGTCTCTCGATCTCGACGATCTGTCGCACCAGGCGCACGCCTTCGCCGCCGCTGCAGTCTGCGCCGCGTTCCTGGTGAACTGCGCCGCGGCGACTCCGTTCGCACAGACCGGCTTCTCCGAGCGACTCGTCACGCTCTCGCCGGTAGCCGTGCTTCTGTATCTCTGCGCGCGCTGGGCCGGTCCGCGAGACGCAAGCTACGCCGGCGCCATTTCGGCGATGTACACGACGGCCGCCGCAGCGGTTGTCGTCGCGATCACCTACTACGAGTGCAACTGGGCCTGGATGGCGGTCGCCTGGGGTGGCTTCGCGGCGTTGCTCGCGGTGCTCGGATTCATACGCCGCCGCAGCGATTTCAGCATGCAAGCGCACCTGCTCGCATTCGCAGGCTTCGTCCGAATGCTGATGATCAATATCGACGCCACGCAAACCTTCCACACCGTTACGCTGCGCTTCATCACATTCTCGATCATGACGGTCCTGTTGTACGCGTGCGCCTACTTCAGTGGCCCGCGCGACACGCAGTACGCCCGCATCTTGTCCGCGGTACACACTTTCGCGGGCACGACCCTCGCGGCGGTGCTGGCGTACAAGGAAGTTTCTTCACCATGGATCGCGGTGGTCTGGGCGGCGTTCACGCTGGTCCTGCTGATTGCAGGAGACCGCCTCAAGCGCGTCGAGCTTCACGTTCAAGCCTGTTTGCTCTCGCTTGGCAGCCTCGCTCAAATCGCGCTCGTGAATCTGCTGGACGGCGAGCCGTTCGCCTGGTATCCGCGCATCACGCTGCGCCTCGTGACGATTTTGCTGACCGCACTCCTGTTCTACGCGTCGGCGCGATGGGCCACGAGGGGCAGCTTCGCGTGGTCTCGTATTCTCGCTGGGATTTACGATTGGGCGGCGTCGTTTCTGGTGGGCCTCGCGCTGCTTTACGAGCTGCGATCCCTCTATGTAGCTCCCGCGTGGGCGACTTTCGGCCTGCTGATTTTCGAAATCGGCGTCGTGCGCAAGTCGGTCAACGCCCGCCTGCAGGGTTACGCCGCGTTCGCGCTCGCCTTCCTGCGAATTTACTACGCCAACCTCGGCGCCTCGCGTCACGATTTGCTCGTCACCACGCTCCCGGTCGCGGCAATCTTGTACTACGCATGCGCGCGCCTCGATCTCCTCAAAGAGCGCGATTTCCTTGCGCGCGAAAAACAGGTGTACGCCGCGGCGATCCTCAGCTATCTCGCCGCTGCGACGGTCGCCACCACGCTTCTGTACGTGCTGGATTCCGGTTGGGTAGCCGCGGGATGGACGGCGCTCGCGTTGGGATCGATCGCAGTCGCTTGGGCAGCGCGCCGCGACGTGTTCCTGCACCACAGCTTGCTGCTGGCCGCCGCGGTATTCTGCCGGGCGCTACTCTTCAATCTCAGCGAACCGAGTCTGGCGATCTGGCCGTGGCTCGGCGCTCGTTCACTTCACGTAGGCGTCGCCGTCGCGTTACTCTTCACCGGCATGGCATTTGCGTTTCCATTGCGTGCCCGCAAAGCGAAGGACAGCGCGCGGTCGGCCAGTCAGTCGTGGCAGATCCTCGTACGGCGCCCCGAGCAAGTCTTCTTCTTTGTTCCGCTCACGCTGCTCACGATCCTCGTCGCGCACGATGTTTCGTCAGGCCGCGTAACGATGTCCTGGGGCGTCGAGGCATTCGTCGTATTCGTCTTCGCGCTACTCGTGGGCGAGCGCAGTTTCCGCTTGACCGGCCTCGGCCTCCTGCTGCTCTGCGTGGCGAAGATTCTGCTGCTGGATGTATGGAGGCAGCAGCGAGCCGACCGCTTTGTGACTTTCATCACGCTAGGCATCGCGCTGCTCATCGTTTCGTACCTGTACTCGCGCTACAGCGAAGCCATCAAACGCTACCTGTAAGCCGCAAATACAATCAGCCTGAAATGCAAAACGGGGAGCCTGGCAGCTCCCCGTTTTGTTCTTGTTCTGTACCGAGCGGGCTCAAGGCCATCGCCATCGGTGCGCACCGCAAAAGCGGTGTGTGAAATACTGTCAAGAATCTAAGCCCGGTGGAGTCATCCTTTCCTCCGTGTCTTAGCTCCTGCAATTCCCGTATTACGCCCGTGTGAACGTCAACGCAAGCACAAAGTTCAGGACGATCAGCGAGCTTTGCCTTTCGTTCCGCCAGTTCCCCGGCCGGAGCCGATCGGCTCTCGCAGCCAGCGAAACCAATTGGAGGCCACGCGTTCGATTCGCGACAGGGAAGTGACCAACGAAACCTGCCCATTCGCTTCGGAACGTGCGGGCACTTTGGGCGGCGCTGACGCTACGACCGCGGGCTTTTGGACCGGCGGAAGAGCCGGAGTCCGTGCCGGAGAGATGCCGGAATCGACCGCGAGTTCCTGCACCAAAGGAGGCACACTAACCGCCGCGGCGGCCGCCGCGAAGTTTTCGGGCGTGGCGCTGACGATGGGCCAGGCGATCGGATCGGGGGAGGGCTCCTCTGGAACGGCGGGCGGCTGAGCGGCCCCTGGCTCAGGCTGGGATATTTCGATGCCGAGGCTCGATGGTGCGGGCACTGCGAACATGGCGCTCGCGCGCTTCGATCGAGCGGCGACGGCATTCATCATCATAAGATCGCCGAGCTGCACCGGCGCACCGACAGGCTTGTGTCCATCGGCTTGGAACTCAAACGCGACCTCTTCGATTGTCTTCGGTTGAACGGGCCGATTCCGTTCGGCGCAGCTCTTCATCAGCGCCTGCTCGCAAAGCGCATTGATCACGCGCGGTGTTCCGCGAGCGTAGTAGTGAACGGCGGCAATTGCTTCGGGTTCAAAAGCGGAGTCGCCCGTGCTTCCCGCAACGCGCAGGCGGTGCTCGATATAAAGGCACGTTTCCTCGAGCGTCAGCGCGCCGAGCCGGCAACGTAGTGCGATGCGCTGCCGCAACTGGCGGAGTTCGGGCAGATTGATTTTCGTGTCGAATTCCGGCTGGCCCGAGAGGACTATCTGCAGGAGCTTTTCTCCTCCCGCTTCCAGGTTCAGGAGCATCCGCATTGCTTCAAGGGCTTCGATTTTGAGGCCTTGAGCCTCGTCCACGATCAGCACGGGATTCGAGTTCGCGCGGTAACAATCCCGCAGCCACTGCTGGAACCGCGCGAAAACGCTCGATTGGGTTCGCGGGTCGCGAGGCGCGCCGAAATCGGCCAGCGCCATCTCGAGCAACTCGTCAATTCCCAGATGAGGATTGAAAATGAAAGCTCGGGGCGTTCCGCGCTGACGCAGCAGGTCCAACAGGCTGTTGAGCAGCACCGTCTTCCCCGCGCCCACCTCGCCCGTAAGCACGAGCAGGCCCGCGCGCGCGTTGATGCCGCCCATGAGTTCGTCCAACGCGTTCCGCGTCTGGCCTGTCAGTAAAAGATAGCGAGGATCCGACGTGCTGCGGAAGGGGTTCTCGCGTAAACCGAAATAGCTGACGAATGCCGGACGGCGGGAATCGTCACTTGTAAATACAGAACGCCGCGCCTGCGGAAGCGGGGCGCTTTCGGCTGAATGCATGGTTCCTCCCCTAGCGTGCCGGTTAGTCGTTCGTTAGATGATGCGAGCTGAGAAACCGCGACACTTTGGCGAGAAAAGATTAGGCGAAGCGGGTTCGAACGCGTGGAATCCTGACCTGCGCCACCGGCTACTTGATGAAAAGGGCTTCGCGAACCTGATCGCGTCCGACGAAGGTCTTCGAAGAGCGGAATTTGCCGAAGAGATCGAGAATCTCGCGATTCTGAAAAACGTGCGCGTGCACCGCAAGCGTGGGAGCGGGCACGAGTTCGACCGTCTGGCTATCCATAATCCGATAGCGGTGAAATCGTTCGGCCGAGCGGCTGTGAAACAGCGCGAGCACGGTGCCGCCGGGACAAAGCATGTTGTACAGCCGCTCCATCAGCGCAGGCACAACGGCGGGATCGAAATAATCGAGCAGGTCCCAGATCAGAATGCCGTGGACGCTGTTCTCGGGATAGCTCAGCGCGCTATCGATAAATTTTCCCGCCAACGCGGGAAGCGAGCGCCGCCCGGCCTCTTCGCCGACCGGGTTCGTCCGCAACTGCTCCTCCTCAGTCGTCAGAAAATCCTTCCACTCGCGCAGCATGTCTTCGCTCGAGACGCGATAGCCCTTCTCGATGAAAAAGGTGACAGTAGACTGCCACACCGGACCAAGGTCAAGGATCCGCGCGCGGGGCACATCGCTGATCAGCCACAGGAATTCCTTCAGGGCGTTCGAGATGCGAACGTTGGCCGCCGGAGCCACAGGGGCGGCCGGCGCTGGACCAGGTTTCGCAGCCGCTCTCGATGTCGCGGCGCCCGCGGCAGACGCGGGCGTCTTAGCACCGGGCGTTGCTGCCGGGTTCGAGGGGCGCGGTTTGGCCATCCAGTTCATCGTTCGTACTTCGTCCTTATGCCCTAAGATATCCCGATTCGCGGTCTGAAGTCGCGGCTATTCGGCCTTTGCGCTGGCAGCGACCGGCCGAAGCGCTTCTGCTCCCGCTGTGCGTGCTGCTGGAGTACTGCTCGTCGCCGTGCTCGCCGTCGAGCCCGCCTTCACCATCTCCACTTTTCCTCGCAACCGAGCGCCGTCGTCAATCCCGATGCGCGGCGTCACGATGCTCCCTTGGACACGGCTGCCAGCGCCAAGGTGCACACCTTCGCCCGCCTTGATGTTTCCCTGAACCGATCCTTCGATGGTTACTCCGCCAGCTTCGATGTCTGCTTGAACCTTTCCGTTGGGCCCGATCACCAGGCTGGCGCCGCCGAGGCGGAGTTTGCCCTGGAGTTCACCGTCGATGTAGAGATCGGAAGTTCCCGATATTTCTCCATGGATCTTGATTCCGGCGTGAATTCGGGACGGTCCGGCCGCGCTCGGCACGGGGAGCGTTTCGATGGCCGTCGCTCGCGGCGCAGGCGCGGGAGGCACAGCCACCGGAGCGGGCGAAACAACAGTCGAAGGTGCAGTAGGTTCTGGTGCAGCCTGGGATTTCATCGGTGCAGCAGCCTGCGGCGGGGGTGCTTCCGCGGACGTCTTGCCATCAGTCTTGTGCCACATGAATCCCTCCAAATCCAGGCGCTGCGCTGGGGTGGCAGACGTCCTATGCAGTACGGGCACTATAGTACAGCCTCCGGGACACTGTAAACGGGCTGTGTTCGTGAATCGTGCGTCTACCCCATGACGGAATAGACAACGAGGTGTGCCGAATCGGTAGTTTGCACGTCATTGCGCCGCATTTCCCACAGCGACACGATCATCCCCACGAACTCGTGCGAGAAAATCACCAACCCGCGCCGCGACTCCCACCAGTGGTTCGGGTCGTATTCTGAGTCCGGAGCGGGTATCACGCGCAACACCGTGCCGGCAGGGAAAGTCCGCGCGCAAATATAGCGCGCCCGGCGGGTGTGGTAACTCGAAGTAACCAGCAGAATCCGCTTCCATCCCTGCTGCAGGATCAATTGACGAAGCGCTTCAGCCTCTTCTTTCGTATTCGCAGCGTGGTGCTGAAACCGGACGATCGCCTGTTCCGGCACGCCGTCGTTCTTCAGGTCGTGTTCCTCCAAATCGGTAATGCTGGCGTAAGGACGCAAAAAGCGCCCGCTCGCCACCACGCGCGGCGCCCAACCCGCCTTGAAAAGCTCCGCCGCCTTGGCCGCGCGGTCCCCGCCGTAGTTGTCGTCACCCAGGATCACGATCGCGTCGGAGTAAGCAGGCCCGTCATCGACGATCCAGAATCCGCCCGCCAGCCGCAGCAAGGGATGCCGGACCAGGTAGATCGCGAAGAGGAAGCAGACGAAGCAGACCAGCAGCAGAAATTTGAAAAAAATCCCGCCGCCCTGTGTATTGCGTGCTGGCGCCGATGTCGAACTTCCCATGCGCGGTACTATCTCGCCGGGTCGAACTGGCGCAATCTATCGGCCGCCTGTTCGGGGTGGATTTCGTTGAAATAAACTTCCTTGATGCTGTACGACTTCGTCCGCGCCGGCACGATCGGCAGAATTTCGATGTGCCAGTGGTAGTCTCCGGCGATCGTCCGCCAGTAGTCGCTCAACTCGCCCTTCGTCTGCAGCGTATTCGGCGCCGTGTGCAGCACCAGGTGGTAGTTGTCGGTCACTTTCAGCAGCCGCCGCAGCGACCGCCCCAGCAGCGCCGCGAGATGCCGGCGCTGTTCGCCCGGCGTGGGCGCCTCGAACAGGTGATTGTGCGTTTTCGGCATGATCCACGTCTCAAACGGCACGCGCGAGGCGTAGGGACAAAACGCGTAGTAATCGCCGGCGCTGTCCACCACGCGCACCTTCTGCCGGATTTCCTGCCGCAGAATATCGCAGAAGACGCACCGCTCCCGGTCGCGATACCAGTCGCGCGCCGCTCGCAGCTCGTACAGAATCCGGCGCGGCACGAAAGTCGTCGCCACCACCTGCGAATGCGAGTGCGGCCACTCTTCGCCCGCTGTCGGCCCCTGGTTCTTGAACACCGTCACGTATTTGAACCGGGCATCGCGCTTCAGGTCTGCAATGCGGATGGCCCAAGCCTCCAGCACGCGCTCGATCTCTTCATCGGAAAGCTGGGCCAGTTGCCGCGTATGCTCGGGTGACTCGACGATCACCTCGTGCGCCCCGATCGCGTCCATGCGGTCGAAAATTCCATCGGCCGCTCGCGAAGGATCGCCCTCCACACGGTACAGCGGCCAAAGGTGCGGGAAAGCGCGAACCTGCCAGGCTCCATGAGCCGGCAAGTTCAAAAGAACATGCGTCTCGAGCCGATTCTCGGGGCACAGAGGACACGAGGCCGCTCTTGCTCCCTCCTGCTCCAGATGTCCGATGGCAACCCAACTGCGCGTAATGGGATCTTTTCGTAATTCCATGAGGCCCTTGTATGTGAGTAAGCCACGCATTTTATACCGAAATACTCCGCGAAGAACAGAGAACCGGGCGCTATCTCGCCGCACCATTCTCCGTGTCTTCTGTGTTGAGTACGGAGGTCAATCCGCCTCACACGGAAGCGGCACGCCGCAAAACGTGCAGATAATTCATCAGCATAGGAAACTTTTGTTTTACACTGCGCGACAAATACGCATTCGCGTTCAACGAAGGAGGAACCTAACTGAACAACGAAAATCGCAACGCCCGCGTCGCCCCCGCCCGCAAAATGACGGTCCTTCCTATGATCGCAGCCACGTATTTCATGGTGGCTGGCGGACCCTACGGCCTCGAAGACATCGTGCAGAAAACCGGCTACACGGCCACGCTGCTGATCCTCGTCGTCACGCCGCTGCTCTGGAGCGTGCCCGTCGCCATGATGGTCAGCGAACTCGCCACAGCCATCCCCGAGGAGGGCGGCTTCTACATCTGGGTGCGCCGCGGCATGGGCCGCTTCTGGGGTTACCAAGAGACGTGGCTCACGCTGGCAGGCAGCGTCTTCGAAATGGCGCTGTACCCGAATCTTTTCGTCGACTACATCGGCCGCCTCGCACCGGCGCTCGTCGCAGGACATCGCGGCCTGATCCTCGGCTTCCTAATGATCGCGCTCTGCACCGCGTGGAATATCCTCGGCGCCGGAGCCGTGGGAGAAGGCTCGCTAATTCTCAACATAGCGCTGCTCTTGCCCTTCATCGCGCTCGTCGTGTTCGCGCTGCACATCGGACCAGCAGCGGGCGCGATTCCACTGCGCCATGCCGATTTGCTCGGCGGCATTCTGATCGCGATGTGGAACTACATGGGCTGGGACAATCTGTCCACGATCGCGGGAGAAGTCTCCGAGCCACAGAAAACATACTCGCGCGCGATGTTGGGCGCAGTGATCCTCGTAATCGTCAGCTACGTCATCCCGGTAGCCGCCGTCGCTCGCACCGGAATCGATCCCAATAGGTGGACGACCGGCGGCTGGGTCGATGTAGGCCGGATCGTAGGCGGCGAAACGCTCGCCATCGCGATCGCGGCGGCAGGAGTCATCGGCGCAATCGGCACTTTCGGCACTCTGATGATGTCGTTCACGCGCCTGCCCGCGGTCATGGCGGAAGACGGCTACCTGCCGAAGATCTTCACGCGCCAGCACGCGCGGACACGCACCCCATGGGTCGCGATCCTTGCCTGCGCCGCCTTCTGGGCCGCATGCTATCCGCTCGGCTTCGAGCGAAGCCTTTTCCTCGACGTGCTCCTCACGGGATTGAGCATCCTCCTCGAGTTCTGGGCGCTAGCCGCGCTGCGCATCCGCGAGCCCCAGCTCGCGCGCCCCTATCGCGTCCCAGGAGGAATCATCGGCACGATCGCCATCGGCGCGCCGCCGCTAGCCCTGATGGTCGCCGCAACAGTCCGCAACAGCAGGGAACTAGCCGGCGACACAAATCAGCTGGTAATCGGAGTCGCAGTAGTAGCCGCAGGCGCCGCATTGTATTTCCTGAGCGCCGCATTCCAACGAAAGAACCAGCCATAGTTCGCGCCGGCAACGCCCTGAAATCCGATGGGGAGGGCAGCCCGGAATCTTTACTGCACTATTCCGTCGAACGCATCCGTGGAGTGCGGAAGCTGGCTTGCCCTGAGTTTCGAAGGGCTCCCGCCGCTTGCCGCCCGGGCTTGCCCGGGCGTGCTCCCAGCATGCGCCACGTGCGCTGTGGCTGGACGCGCGAACCTCGGCTCCTGAAGTTTCTAAACGCCGTATCCACACGGGATTCTTCAGGTTGGCAGCTAACTCCGGTTTGTCCGCGGCCAATCAATCCGCCACCGGCGCCGCGGCAAGGGCGCCCAAACTAATTGTTTAGGCGGAGTGCTACGCGAGTGATGGTAAAGCGCAGCAGTCCGCTGGTAGAAACCGCGCGTGTGCCACGAATCCCCAAACGCGAACCGATGAAAATCCAGGTGATGGCAAAATTCATGGCAAAGCGTGCTGAAGAATGTCCCAAACGACGTAACGTCCTTCCGAATCGCAGTCCGCATCCACACGCGAATCGACATCGAGTCGGGATGATAATCGCCAAACAGCTCGGTCGTGGAACGCTCGCGCACGCGCAGCGGCCGCGCCGCAAGCACGCTCACCCCGCATCGCGGCACGTGATAAAAGTCCCCCGCGCACTGCACGAATTCTTCGCACGTCCGCCGCACGTCGCCCGACATACCGTCGCGAATCGCCGTCTCGATGGCGCGCGCGATGCGAGGCAATCTCTCGTCCGCAGGCAACGGCAGCGCCTGCATCCGGTCGCTTTCAAGGAATGGCCCGTCCTTCTTTCGAGGAGGCGCGTCCGTCAGCATCGTCGGCTATTTTGCACGAACGCGAAAAGTTTTGCGAGCGAGCCGGGGCGGCAAAGTGAGCGCGGAGAGGTTGTATCGGTTTTCTCCGTGGTCTCCGCGCCTTCTCTGCGACCTCTGTGTTTAGCTCGGCTTGTCCGGCAGCAATCAAACGACACGACGAGAGCGAGGGGGCGGCGTCTGGCGTGCTATTCTTGCCCGCCATGGCTGAATTGGAAGCAGACGTCGCATTCATGGAAGCAGCCCTCGCGGAGGCGCGAGCCGCAGCCGAGCAAGGCGAAGTGCCGGTCGGCGCGGTCGTCGTAGCGGACGGCCGCATCATAGCCCGCGCCGGAAATCGCACCATCGCCGATTGCGATCCCACGGCGCACGCCGAAATCATCGCACTGCGCGAGGCCGCAAAGACAGTAGGGAACTACCGCCTGCTAGGCGCATCGCTCTACGTAACCATCGAGCCCTGCGCCATGTGCGCAGGCGCCATGATCCAGGCGCGAATCGCGCGCCTGATCTATGGCGCGGACGATGCCAAGGCGGGAGCAATCCGCTCCTGCTTCGCAGTCTTCGAGCACCCGCAGCTGAATCACCGCGTGGAAGTCACGCCAGGAGTCCGCGCCGAAGAAGCCGCCGCGCTCCTAAAAGATTTCTTCGCTGCCCGCCGGTAACCGCAAGTTGTAGCGAGCTTTGTATCGGCTTGCCCACCATCCTGCGCGCAAAACATACCCGCTTCGCCGTTGTGGGCGTCGAAAGCCTTTGCTACTCTATGACGCGGAGAGGTGTCTGAGCGGTCGAAAGAGCTCGCCTCGAAAGCGAGTGTAGGGGGAACTCTACCGTGGGTTCGAATCCCACCCTCTCCGCCATTGCACAAGAGACGAATTTCAACCTCCGGAGTCCGAAGGACGTAGGAGGTCCCACCCTCTCCGCCGTTCCTCCAGGAAAGACGTTCCTCATTGTCTCCGCGACTCAAGATGGTGTGTACGTACAGATGTATTGACA
>Ga0335075_10016999_pt1 | contig 10836 bp, 7 predicted proteins | sample Lox_Sample_24_FD_206723 | JGI IMG/M metagenome (GOLD analysis project Ga0335075, IMG submission 206723) | Soil microbial communities from Loxahatchee National Wildlife Refuge, Florida, United States - Lox_Sample_2.4 | ecosystem: Environmental > Terrestrial > Soil > Wetlands | place: USA: Florida... | reverse complement strand
GGACAGGAAAAGCGGGCAGGCCACAGGCCTGCCCCGGCCAGGCGCGGGTGCGATAAGGCCAGCCCGTCCCGGCCATGATCACCACAACCGAAGTCTCCACGGTTAGAGGGGAACCCCGATCACTTGCACTGTCTCCGTAGGCTGTTGCGCGTGTTGCTGCGCATCTAGGGAGCGTTGTGCTGCTTTGCTTGCGGTGGGCTTCCTTCTTCGCTGCCGCTGGCGTGCGGCCTCTCGGGATGCTGGTGTTGAGGGGATGCGGGTAATCAGGCGCTGGCTTTGGCAGCCTTTGCTTTGCTTGTGCACAGTTATGCGGCGAGATGCCTAGCGTGCCCCCGGATGTTGTCGTGAGGTAGTCACGTAGTCGTTGCGCTCGAGGCTGGCCTACGTGGAGCTGAGCGCGAATCGTACGCGCCGAGGGAATTCGGTTCGCCGCCAGATGCTCGGCGAACAACTTGGCTGCCCCTCTCCTGCAGCGGGTCCGCGTCGTGTCCGCGGCCGATGTGTCCTTGACATTAACCGGCACCTGAGAGCTACGGATGACCGTCATGAGGAGTCGTAGGAGCCGATAGTGCGACCGCTGGCCATGCGGCTACGGCAGCACCGATCGCACCGTGACCTAGGCCGTGGGCAATGTTGGCCGTGAGCGTCGCCGCAATGTCTAGGCACCGCAATATCTAGGCACGATTACATGAGCCAGGTGCCTAGCTCCGCTCGATGTGCAATACATCGGCCCCGCCTGGTACGCGACACACCCTCAGGATAGGGCTGCCCGCAGCGCTGGCTCCTGGGCGATATCGGTCCGCGATGCGACACCGAGCTTCTTCAAGATGTGGGACACGTGGGTCGACACCGTGCGCCGGGACAGCATGAGGTTGTCGGCGATCTCCCGGTTCGACAAACCCTTGGCCACCAGCCCTGCGACCTTCACTTCGGTATCGGTAAGGCTATCCCAGCCGCTGACTGCCCGCCGGTGCCTGGAGTGCGGCCCGCGGTGGATGCCGTGTGCCCGGAACGCGGCGCGCAGCCTGGCGACGTCGGCGGCGGCGCCGAGGGAGGTGTACTCCTCGATGGCATAGATGAACGCGTCCCGCGCCTGGCCCCGGTCGTCCATGCGGACGAATTCCACGGCGGCGGCCTCGTAGGCCTTCGCCACGAGCAGCGGCCGGGATGCGTCCTCGTAGCGCCTGGCGGCCGCCAGCAGTTGGCCAGCGTCGTGCTCAAGCAAGCCACGGCAGTACAGCGCGTTTGCCTCGCGGTGCGGGATCTCGGATCCCTCGGCGAGCGTGGTTGCCTGCTGTGCCAGGGAGTTGGCGGTGGCCATGTCGCCGGTTCGGATGGCCAGCCGGACGGCGTCTGCGAACAGGCCCTCGAATTCCTCGATGTCCTCCGCACCCGGCTCCAAGCCGAGCGTCAGCGCGGCGAGCGCGTCCGGCAGCGCGCCGACGTACTCACGCTCCAGGCTGCGGGCAAGTGCCAGTCGGCCAACCAATCGATGCCCCAGCTTTTCGTCGTACCGGGCAGCCGCCTCCAGGTGGCGGCGAGCCTCTGCGACCTCGCCGCGATGGAAGCAGATGACGGCGGTAATAGCCAGTACGCGGCAAGCCTCGAAAGGTCCGTTCAGCTCCGCATACGAGCCTGCCATTTCGGTGAGTGCGGGATCCCATCGACCCATCTCGTACAGCACCTGACAGAGGACATTGTGCGCTTGGGCTACTCGGATTGCCGTCCCGGCCTGGTCAGCGCGTTGCCTTGCTCGTTCGGCCGTGGCCAATGCCTCATCGCAGCGGTCAAGGTTGAACAGAACCACAGCCTTGTTGACCTGAAGTAGGAGCCCTAGATCCGCCAGAGCTTGATCGGTCTCTGCTACGGCCAATGCTTGATCGTAAAGGAACAGCCCACCAAGCATGTCCCCCTCGCCTGCGGCCACGCAGGCGAGCACGTGCAGTGCCCAGCCAACCGCCCAGGTGTCCGCGACCTCAGTGGCCGCCGTCCGCGCGCTCTCTGCTTCTTCGCGGGCCGCCTGGCGATCGCCGGAGTAGAGACGGGTACGCGCGGCCAAGACAAGCAACCGGGCGCGATGCTTGGTGGACAGCCCAGGAGTGGAAAGCGCCTGTTCAACTGTGGCGATCGACTCCGCGAAGTGCCCGGCAAGCATGCGGCACTGCGCCAGCGTCCAGTGCAGATCCACCAGCAGATCAGGGTCGGCGGTGTGCTCTAGCGCTTGTGTCGCTACCTGCTCGGCCGCCAACAGGTCACCGGTCCGGTAGAGGGCGTCGGCAAGCCTGCTCGCCAGCCACCGGTGCCTGACTGAGCCGGCCGGGATGCCGTCCACTGCCAGAGCGAGCAGTTCGGCCGCGACCCCCGGCGCCTGGCTGACCAGCGAGTCTGCCGAGGTACTGAGCCAGTCAAGAATCCACTCATCTATCGGCCCAGTCGAGAAGGATGCACCTGGCCCGACTGGCGGCCGCTCGATCTGAATCGCCGGCGTGCGCGTCGAGGAGCTAGCCTCCATGTCCACACCCTTGCCAGACCCGGCCTCGACGCGGGCTAGCGCGTCCGGCTTGCCAACGATACTGGTCGGCTGACTTATCGCGCGTAGCAGCTGCCGGGCGACCCGGTCCGGCGGCGCACCCGCGTCCGCGAGGGCCCGGGCCGCATCGCGGTGCCAGGCGGCCCGGACAACCGCGGGCATCTCGTCGTACAGCGCCGTGCGGATCAGCGGATGCCGGAAACCAAGGGTGTTGCCTGACTCGGTAAGCACGCCAGCCACGCGCGCCTCATCGATCGCCGGGAGAAGATCAAGCACGGTACGGCCGAGCACGGTCGCGAGGTCGCGGATCTCGAAGTCCACGCCAAGCAGTGCGGCGAGCCGCAGCACTTCGCGCACCGGGCCCGCGACGAAGCTGAGGCGATCCGCGATGGCCCCCGTCAGCGAAGGCGAGCCGGAGTCGGCCGTCAGCTGTGCGGTGCCCCACGACGTGATGGTGATGCCCCCGGAGCGGACGAGGGCAGCGACCAATTCGGTGAGGTATAGCGGGTTGCCCGCCGCTCCCTCGGCCAGCCGGAGCAGGCTACCGTCCGGCCTGCCGCCGACCAGCACGGCCACAAGGTCCGCCACCGCCGACTCAGCGAGCCCCGTCAGCTGGATCCGGCCGTCGTCGCCTGCGAAGCGGCGCAGCGCGAGCAGATCATCCCGGTGCGGGACCGGGCGCGCTGCCCCGATGAGCAGCAACGGGAACTGGTGCACCGTCCTCGCCAGCCGCCCCCAGAACGCGACGCTCGCTAGGTCGGCCCACTGCAAATCATCGATGACCAGGACGACCGGCCGCACAGCGCTTTCTTCCTGGACTAGCGCGAGCAGCTGCTCGGCCAGCGTCGCCGGCACGTCCGCGCCCCTGTCGGCGGCTATCTCCCCGCGGAGAAGCCGGACGATCGTATTGCGTCGTGCGTTGATCGACGGTTCGCGGACCCTGAGCGCGTCCAGGAACGGCAGCAACGGCAGCACCTGGCCGAGCTCATCCCCCGCTCCCCAGAAGACCTGATACCTGTCTGGTGCCAGGCCCGCAATAGCCGTGCGCACCAGCGCGGTCTTGCCGATGCCCGGCTCACCCTCGATGAGTACCGCGTTACCGCCACCTTCGGCAAGATCTTTTAGATACCCATCGAGCAGCGCCAGCTCGTCAGCACGTCCGGCCAGCGTGCCGACAGGAAGGAGCGGCCGGGCTGAAGCTGGCCCGTTCGGTCCTTGATCAGCCTCCTGCACCAGTGCGCTTACCACTACGTTCGCAAGTTGAGCCCTGCTGTTGATGCCAAGCTTCTTGTATATCCGGGCGAGGTGATTTTCCACCGTCCGGGTCGACAGCCCAAGCGCCGCGCCAATCGCAGAACTGGCAGTGCCCTGCGCTGCCAGCCTGATGATCTCTTCTTCACGCGCAGTCAACTGCGATGCTTCGGCTGGCGGGTGATCATCGACAACCACCACCTTGGCCGCAGGTCTGTCAGAGTCCCTTTCAGCCAATGCCCTGCTCCATCGCGCGCCGCGCGGATATCCACAGTGCCCGGAAGGTCTCCACGTCCCCATCCAGCGCCTTGACGACGAGTTCTAGCGGCCTCCAACGCGGCACATCCTTGCCCGCCAGTATCCGGTGAACCGTGTCATGGCTGATGGCGTGCCCCGTAGAGCGTGCGATCATCCGTGTGCTCGGCTCGCCTGCGTGCAGGTGAAGTTCGCTAAGGGCCACCAGAAGATCATGGCCTGGCCCTGCAGGCTCCGGCAGTTTGCGTATGCCTCTCATGAGCCACGCCACCTCAGCGTCGTCCGAAGTTGTCATACTCCGTCAGAGAAAACCCAACTGCCTATCAAACGTACGCCAGGTTGCGTACCTTTCACTAGGTAACCTACTCAACAGGCTAGTTCTGTCTCCGTCAATCAGGTGAACATGTCCACAGTCAAGACACCTCGGTCGCAGGCCGCCGCTCACTCCGGGCAGAACCCGAGCGCGATCCGGGTCTTCGTAGCGATGTCGTTCCGGGAGCACGACGAGCCGACGCTAGTCGACTACTGGCATGCCATGTTGAGGGCGGCAGAGAGAGCACGCCGGCAGTTCAACCTAGTACGCCTCGACGAGATCGACGGAGACTACGAGATCGTCAACCGTATTTACGGGGAAATTGACGCAGCACATCTGGTAATCGCTGATCTAACACTGTCGTCCGCGAACGTTTATCTAGAGATAGGGTATGCAAGAGGGCGCCAGAAGCGCGTGATTCAAACGTGTCGATCCGGTACACGGCTCGAGTTCGATGTGCGCAATAGGCGAACCTTGATTTATGAGAATGCCACCATGCTAGAGCTCAAACTTTTGCGCGAACTAGATGCTGTAACCTGATCCTCGAATAGAACTCGCAGGTTATCCCGGCCGGGCCCGGCTGCCGGCTCAGTCACCCGATGCGTCCTCGAGCCGCGGCTATGGCTTCAGGCCCTCCCCCGCAAGCCCGTTCATGCAGCGGGATTTTCTGCCCGCCTTGCGACTCCTGTAGCGAGATAGTCCCGCAGCCGCTGTGCCCGCGGCTGGCCCACGTGGAGCTGCGCGCGGATCGCGCGGATTGAAGGAACGCGATCCGCGGCCAGCTGATCGACGAATATCTCAGCTGCTTGCTCACCCAGCGGCTCCGAGTCATCCGCGCTGTCGGTCGTGACGCCGGGTGCCGCCTGAGAACCGCGGATAACCATCATGAGCAACTCATAGCCGCCGACCAGCGCGACCGCCGGCCACGCGGCCACCGCGGCACCAACAGGTCCGTGCCCTAGCCCATGGGCCACGTTGGCCGCGAGCGTCGCCGCAATACCTAGACCCAGCAGCCACCGCGCCAGTATCGGAACAGGTGTCTTCCGGCGCGCCGAGTCCAGCATCACCATCGAACTCCCGTAGATAAGCCCGTCCACCGTCAGCGGGACCAGATGAGCCGTCCAGCCAGACTCACCGTACGCCCGCACCAAATCGTAGGCGTGTTCATAGGACGCGACCGCAGCCACCACCGCGACACCGAGCACGGCCCCCGCGGTGGACCACCTGATGACCCGATCCGCGCCGCTCATCGCGCACCACCAGCAGCAAGAGAAAACTCCGTGGTCAGGGCGATGTCGATCATGTACGTAAGGTGCGTGTCGGTCCGCGCGCAAGAACCCCAGCCGCGCCTGAAGATCTCCCATCTGCCACGCGCCTCACCAGCGCCGTTGCCGACTCTGTCTCTGCCAACGGTGGTGCCGACGACTACGCACCGCGCACAGAACGTCCGGTTCTGGCCCACGATGCAGTGGCACTGGATTGGCCCGCAGTAGTGAGGGCTCGCATTAGAGACCTTCCAGCATTTCTGCAATCTGTTCCCGTCTGGCCTCCTGTCCAGCCTCTGCGAGTTGCGACGCGGACAGTAGATCAAGCGCCTGTTCCAAGTGCATACGGGCACCGGTCAGCTGGCCTGCAGCGATCTCTGCTCTCGCGACCTTTATCAGTATGTAGCCATGATCGCCGCTCGCTCGCCCGGCGTCAGCCTCAAGCGCCGCATCAACGTGCGCCATGGCCTCGACGTGGTCTCCGGCTGAGGCAAGCGCAATCGCATAGTTCGCTTCATAGACAGGCACCATGGAATCTTTCTTGGGATCCGCGAGACTCACAGCGTGTTCCAGGGTACGCTTTGCCTCATCGATATGGCCCTGCGAGAGAAGCGCAAATCCTATGTTATTTTCGACCAGCGCAATAATCCATGAGTTTGGACCATACTCAGACTCCACGACAGCGGCAGCCTCATAGAAACACTCTAGAGCAGACTCGATCCGGTGCTCATTTAGATAGACCATGCCAATCTCACAGAGAAAGTCGCAACCAGTATCGACTCCGAGTGAACTCAATTCGCCAAAGTCGAGATTTTCACGTAGCCAATCGGCAAGTTCAAGCGTCTCATTGGATCTGGAATTATCTCTCAGTTCTTCGAAGTACCTCCGATAAGACCTGAAAGTTTGCCACGAGCCTGGGCCAAGGCGCTGCATGTTAATTTCCGCAGAGTCGCGGAGCATTTGAAGGGCCACGTTGACGTCACCTTGGGCGAGGGCAATCTGAGCGGTGTCTCTCAGTACTGCCGCGTACGCTGGATGGTGGACACCAACACGATCTCTCTCTGCGCGTTCGGCCAGCCGAGCCAAATCAGAAGCCCGATCCAAGTCGCCACGAGCTAGATGCTGATCGGCTAGATTCGTCAGCATGACACCAAAATAAGAACCTGTTTGATCGGCAGCTAGGACAGACCGTTCAAGCAGACTCATACCTTGTTCTAGGAATTCTGCGCTCCCCTCTTCTCCTTCGCTCTCCTCGGCTAGGTGGATAAGCGTCGCACCGTAGTTCATCATGTGGCCAGCAGGGACAGGTTCGCGATAACGTCTTTTTCGAAAATTATCAATTTCTAGCACTCGTTCAAATATTTCTTTGGCTCTGGTTAGCTGGTCAAGCATGATCAAATTACAGCCCAAATTGTTCAGGCGATCAGCTAGTGCATTGCCGTTCCTGCCCCCGCTACGTTCTGCAAGCACAACGGAGCGTTCGAAGTATGGGTACGCAGTTTTCTCATCGACGCGCCGTTCAAGGTAAATGCCGACGTGGGCCAACAGCCACGAGGCTCTCGCTGGTTCCACGCCCAACTGATCGGCATAAGCTGTTACAGAGAGTGCATGTGTAGCCAACCGTCCGCACTCTGGCCAGTAGTCAACGTCTTCCGGGTGATTCGGGAATATCTGCCGCACCATTCTTACCGCGCGCGCAGCGTAATCCGCTCTCTGATGGGAAGTCAAGGATATGTCGCGAACGACGGTTTGCACAAGCGGGTGAATGCTTATTGCGTCTGCGCTGACCTCTGCTAGTGAATATCGCTTCAAAAATCCTACTGTCTGAGCTAGACGCAATGGATCACTCAATATTGAGCGGAATCGTCGAGGCATTTCAGAGGCTCCCGATGCCAGCAAGCTGAGCGGCAGATCATCTTGGGAGAGGAATGCAGCGAGTCGGAGCACCTCCAGGGCCGCCGGCGCCTCGCCCCGGAGACGCTCGAAAGAGACGGACCACGTCGTCGCGATAGGCGTAGGATAATCCACGCTGTCGGAGCTACTAAGCAATTCTACTGCTCGGTGATGCAGCAACTCGATGTATTCGCGAATGGGCCGCTTAGTAGCAAGTATGAACGAAGCTGCATGCTCTAGCGCCAGCGGCAGGTCGCCGACTGAATCTGCTAGGGCATCAAGTTCAACCTGAGCGGCCTGCAAACCTCGTCCTTGTAGAAATTCCATCGCCGCTGAACGCTGTAGTGTATCAATGGCTAGTGTAACGGCAATATTTCCCCAGCTCGCATCGCGGCTAGTAATAATAACGTGGCCGGACCCTACTGGCACACTGTCCTGAACCTCCGCCGGATCGTCTGCACCATCCAGTATTATGAGCCATCGCGAATGATTGGCTAGCCATCCGTTCAACGCGACCCTAAGATCGCCGTCGCTCGATTTCTCCAACCCCAAGGCAGTAGCAAGTTCTCTAAGATCAGCAGCGAGGAAATCGGCACGAACGAGCCACACCGTATCGTAGTCGTGCCTCAGTCGGTGAGCATATTCAAGCGCCAGCCGCGTCTTCCCAGCGCCACCGATACCGGAAATAACTACTGTACCGGCAACTCCTCGGTGTAGTATTTCTTTCAGACGGTCGACTTCCCTTTCCCGGCCGACGAAGACTGCAGCCCGCTGCAAGCCGCGCACTTGCCATATAGAATGGCGCTCTCGTTTCTGAGCAGGCTTTCTCGTCAGGGATATCGTAGAAAGAAGACCTTGACTTAGCGCCACGATCTGCTCAGCTGGAATCACCCATCCCGTATCCCGAAACCAGCCTTCTCCCGGCGGCGGTATATATCGGCCCGATAGCAGACCCACGACACCCTCAAACGAGCCTAGTGCGACTCCGGCGCCACTCATACCGCGGAGGACCTGGCGACTTTCAATCTCTATAACGGAAATCCCGTCTCGTTGGGCTGGCCCGATCACTCTTCCGGTAGCCGACAGGAAATCGTAACGGTGACGTGGGTCGTCGACCTTGCCGAACCCCTGGATCGTAACGATATCGCCAGGCAATGCCGACTCACTTGCCAGCAGGCGTGCAGTAGCCAACTCAGGTAGACTGACTCCGCTCGCCGGTCGCAAGAGCACCAAATCTTGCCGCAGGTCTGGTGGTCTTACCATCTCGATCGGAAACTTATAATGTCCATCAAGCGTGGCGAATCGAAGGGGCTCGAGCGAGTCAACATAAGGGCTAACCACATGCCAGCAAGTGGCCACCAAGCCAGAAGGATGCACCACGCAGCCCGAACCGACAGGAGATTGAGAGATCTCGATGCGGCCGGCGAATGGCGGCAGCAGGCTCAAGGCGCCTCCTACTGAAGTAGTGCTAACCAGAAACAATACTGCTGCTATCGGTAGCGCCGAAAGTCAGAGTGCACCGCAGACTCGCCTGGGCGCCCCCACGTGCTATTACAGCATCTCCTTCGGCGCTGAAGCTTATGCTAAACTCTACAGCGAGCGACTCAGGACGACTGCTTTCAGGGATCTCTTGGATAGCCCCGGCCATCTCAACAGCCACCCGCGTCACTGTACTACGCGCACGTTTGAGTGCTTGATCCACATGAGCTGCCACGCGGTCGCCTATTGACGTGGACTCAGATCCGTATGCAGGACTTATCTCTACCAAGACTGTCCCGCCCGCCGCCTGCACTTCTATAATGCCCATACCGTAGGATATTACACGCTCAGACCGCAACGATCTCCTCTATACTTGTAAACAACTAGACTTTGTTTCCTACGCTAGGTTGTGAGACTCGATCCAACGCTGACCATTGATTCTATCAATGGAATGCGGTCTTCTCATGGCCAGAACAACGCCGGACTATCTCGGCTGCTCTCCCTAAACTTGAGGGTCGCGTCAGCCCATCGCTAGCTATATTCCCGAGGATGCATAATCTCCAGATATGAAAGAATTCCCATAGAGTCTCATCGGTCATTGAGAACGCACAGATCAGGCGGTTACTCGAGCTTCGCTCGGTCCTCGAGCCTCGGCCTCTCGACCCCCAAAGCTCCTCACGCAGCGAGACTGTCCTCCTGTCCCTGAGTTCGTGCGGCGAGGTAGTCTCGCAGTCGCTGTGCCCGAGGCTGGCCGACGTGAAGCTGCAAGCGGATCGCGCGGATCGAGGAAACACGATCCGCCGCTAGTTGGTCGGCGAACACATGGACCGCGTCCACGCACAGCGGGTCCGGGCTGCCCGCGGTGGTGGACGCGGCATGCGGTGCCGACTGGGAACCGCGGATCACCATCATCAGCAGCTCATAGGAGCCAACCAGCGCGACCGCCGGCCACGCGGAGACCGCCGCGCCGATCAGGCCATGCCCCAGGCCGTGGGCGACGTTGGCCGCGAGCGTCGCCGCGATGCCGAGCCCGAGCAGCCAACGCGCCAGGGCAGGAACCGGCGCTTTGCGCCGGGCTGAATCCAGCATCACCATCGAACTGGCGTAGATCAGACCGTCCACCGTCAGCGGGACCACGCGGGCAGTCCGGCTCGCCTCACCATGCGCCCGCACAAGCTCGTAGGCGTGCTCGTAGGACGCCGCCGCGGCGACCGCCGCCACCCCGAGTACCGCACCCGCGGTGGACCACCTGATAACTTGCTCGGTGCCGGTCATCCCGCACCACCTGCGATGTCCAGTGCGAACTCCGTGGTCAGCACACATTGGTTTTTTGGTGCAGTCCCCCCTCCGACACCTCCACAGCTGCCAGTCCTGCTGAAGAGACCGTCGCTTGGGGGAGTTGACCCAATCCCCTATAGCCGAGTGCGTGGGCCACACCACATATCCAATTGGCGGTTCTGATTAGGCGGGCAGTTCGTGGGCCTCGAAGAAGGTCCACATCGTGATGTTCGCGTCTACCGCGTTGCTTTGGGGGCCTAGGGCCTTGGTGACGGCGGATGGCATTGTCGGGCCGCCGGGCCATTCGTGGCCCTCGCCGGTTAGGGCGTAGAGTTCGACGGCGGTGCCTGCCTGGCAGTTCGCGTAGTCGGTCAGGGTGTAGCCCGTGGCCTTGACGGTTCGCGGGCTGGCGCAGCCGTCGCGGGTTGCCCAGCGGGCAGCCGCCTCCGGCACTGAGTAGGTCCAGTAGGCCTGGCCGTTGCCGTTGAATGGGTCTACCGGGTCGGCGGTGCCGTGGAAGGCGATCACCGGGACCGGCCTGGTGGCCGGGCACGGGCTGGGGAGCCGGAGGC
>Ga0335075_10016998_pt1 | contig 10836 bp, 8 predicted proteins | sample Lox_Sample_24_FD_206723 | JGI IMG/M metagenome (GOLD analysis project Ga0335075, IMG submission 206723) | Soil microbial communities from Loxahatchee National Wildlife Refuge, Florida, United States - Lox_Sample_2.4 | ecosystem: Environmental > Terrestrial > Soil > Wetlands | place: USA: Florida... | reverse complement strand
AAAACTCTGCGCACTCTGCGCCTCTGCGGTAAAGCTTACTTACTGCGACTATCGCAGCGCCGCGACAATAGCCGCCCGCACCTCCTGCGGCTGGTCGCCGAGGGCATCCAGCATTCGCCGGAGCTGCCCGCGCAGCTCGTACACCTGATCGAGCAGCGACAGCACCAGCGGGATTGCGTCCTCTCCCACATCCATGCCGCGGCGCAGGTCGCGGATCAGCCGGATACGGGCGATGTCGATTTCATGAAACTCCCACATCTCGCCGGTGGCGTCCGGCTGCACCCAGCCGCGTTCGACCCAGCCGGTCAGCTCGACCGAATCGAGATCGCCGATCAGCGCGACAACTGCATCGATCCGCATCAGGCGCCTCCCGTCCCGGCGCGTGGGTCGACATTGTGCCGCGGCTTCCATTGTTTCAGGAACTCCGCCAGTTCCGGCTCCTCGCCAGGCGGCAGCACCACGACAAGCTCGACGTACTGATGCCCATGCGCGCCGACGCCGCGGCCGCGCAGGCGCAGCCGCGTGCCGGTGCCGGAGCCCGGCGGGATGGTCAGCCGCACCGTGCCTTTGATCGTCGGCACCTCCAGCGCCGCGCCGAGCACGGCTTCCCGGATCGTCACCGGCAGCTCGACGATGATGTCGTCGCCGTCGCGGCGAAAGCGCTTGTCGGGCGCGATGGTCACCTCCACGAGTGCGTCACCGGGCGGGCCTTGGCCAACCCCCGGCATCCCCTGGCCTTTCAGCCGCAGCACATAGCCGTCGCGCACGCCGGCCGGGATGCGCACGTCCAGGGTGCGGCCGTCGGGCAGGGTGACGCGGCGGGTCGTGCCGTTGACGGCGTCCAGGAAGCTGATGGTCAGCTCGTAGGGGGCGTCCTGCCCGCGCAGGTTGAAGCCGCGCGCGGCGCCGCCGCCCGGCGTGTAGCCCCGGCCGAACGCTTGGGCGAGGATGTCTTCCAGATCCTCCTGGCTCATCCCGGCACTGGAGCGGTATTTCTGCTGCCCAGGGGCATCGGCGAAATCGCGGTAGAACTTGTAGTCCGGCGGCTTTTCCTGGCCGGCGGCGTCGATCTCGCCACGGTCGTACCGGCCGCGCTTTTCCGGATCCGACAGCAGGTCGTTGGCCGCGTTGATTTGTTTGAACCGCTCCGCCGCTTCGGGTTTGCCGGGGTTCAGGTCGGGGTGATAGCGCTTGGCGAGCTTGCGGTAGGCGGCGCGGATTTCGGCTTCCGTCGCGTCGCGCTTTACGCCCAGGATTTGATACGGGTCGTCTGCCATCGGGTGGTTCAGGCGCCGGCCCAGACCGGCGTGCGTTTGGTCAGGAAGGCGTCGATCCCCTCGGCGGCGTCGTGGGCCAGCATGTTGCGGGTCATCACCTCGGCGGCATAGCGATAGGCGGAGTCGAGGTCCATCTCGGCCTGGCGGTAGAACGCCTCCTTGCCGATGGCGACAGTCAGCGGGCTCTTCGCGGCGATCTTGCCGGCCAGTTCGGCGACCGCGCCATCCAGTTCAGCTTCCGGGACGACCCGGTTGACCAGGCCGATCTCGCGGGCGCGGGCGGCGTCGATCAGCTCGCCGGTCAGCAGCATCTCCATCGCCGGCTTGCGGCCGACGGCGCGGGTCAGCGCGACCATGGGGGTGGAGCAGAACAGGCCGATATTCACCCCCGGCGTGGCGAAGCGGGCGGTGTCCGCGGCAACAGCGAGATCGCAGGTGCCGACGAGCTGGCAGCCGGCGGCGGTGGCCACGCCATGCACCCGCGCGATCACCGGCTTCGGCAGGCGGACGATGCGCAGCATCAGCCGCGAGCAGGCAGCGAAGGTCTGTTCATAGGCGGAGCGGTCCGGGCGGGCGCGCAGCTCGCGCAGGTCGTGCCCGGCGCAGAAGGCAGGGCCGGCACCAGCCAGCACCACCACCTTCGTGTCGGGATCTTCGGCAATGCGCGCAAGCTCGTCGTCGAGTGCAGCTATCAGCGCGAGCGAGAGCGCGTTGCGGGCCTGCGGACGGTTCAGCGTGACCCAGGCGACCCCGCCGGCGTCGCGGCGGAGCAGTTCGGTCTCGGTGGCGGCTGGCAGCGCGTCCATGGTACGATCTCCATTGGCGGGGCATATCATTGTCGCGGGATGCGGTCATTCCAAGACATGGCGGGGTCAGATGGCGAATCCGGATGACGAGCCCAAGGGCAGGCTGGAGCTGCGCACGGTGGCCATGCCGGCCGACACCAACCCGGCCGGGGATATCTTCGGCGGCTGGATCATGTCGCTGATGGACCTGGCGGCCGGGACCGCGGCGCGGGCGGTGGCGAAGGGGCGGGTGGCGACGGCGGCCGTTTCAAATCTCGCTTTTTTACGTCCTGTTAAGGTTGGCGACGTTGTTTGCTGCTATGCGGAGCTGCGGCGGATCGGGCGGAGCTCGATCACCCTGGGCGTGGAGGCCTGGGTGCTTCGCGAGGGGCGGGAGGAGCGGTTCAAGGTGACAGCGGCGGAGTTCGTGCAGGTGGCGGTGGATGCGGATGGGCGGCCCCGGCCGGTGCAGCAATCGTGACGGTGGTGGATTTGGCGCCTGAAGCTGGACAGGACCGCGAACGGGAGCGGACAGGGACCGCATATCCCGACAGTGCGAACGCTGACCTGCTGTCGCGCATTCCGCTGGACGCTCGCACGATCCTCGATGTTGGCTGCGGCACGGGAGCGCTGGGCGCGGCATACCGGGGACAGAATTCAGCCGCACGCCTGCTTGGCATCGAGCGCGATCCCGAAATGGCAGCCATCGCCCGGCAACGGCTGGATGCGGTGGCCTGCGTGGACGTGCAGCAGGACCCCCTGCCGTTCGAGCTGCCCGACGGCATCGATTGCCTGATCTACGGTGACGTTCTGCAGCAGTTGCGCGATCCGTGGACTGTGCTGCGACGCCAGCTCGAGGCGCTGAACCCGAGCGGGTCGGTCCTGGTCTGCATCGCCAATGTCGAGCACTGGAGCATGGTGGCCCGGCTGTTACGCGGCAACTGGCATTACGAGCCCGCCGGGCTCTTCGACGTGCGCCATCTCCGCTGGTTCAGCTTGCGGAATGTCATGCGCGAGCTGGCCGATGCCGGGCTTGCCGTGGAGGAGGTGCATCCGCGCATCTTTGCGCCGGAGCAAGCACAGCAGTTCGTTCAGACGTTCGCTCCGGGCCTGCGGCGCCTCGGCATCGATCCGGGCGGATATCTGCCGAGAGCGATGCCGCTGCAATATGTTTTGCGTGCCTGTCATGCCGTGCAACTGGCGGAGAAACCACGACTGTCGAAGAATAGCGACCCTGCCGAAGCGTCAGCTATCGAGGAGCTGGCGCTCCGAAATTCGGAGGCGCGCGGTCCCGTACCAACCGAGGCATCGCCGCTCGCCAACCTGACAGGGGATGTTAAACGAGAAAGCAACCGCTCCGGGACCGCATTGTCGGCTCCGACCGGCCGCCCAATCCAAGCGCATCACACGCCTAGGGTCGCGTGCATCATGATGCAGCGGGATGAGTCTTATCTCATTCGGCCATGGATCTCCTATCATGGTTATCTGTTCGGCTTCGATAATCTGTTCATCTTTGACAACGGATCCGAGAACGCAGGCGTCAGGGCCACACTGGCGGAGTTTGAAGAGAAAGGCGTTCATGTCAACTGGAGCCGTTCGGAGCCCGAGGATTACAAAAGAAAGGGGGAAATCATTGGGAATAAAATCAAAGAAATTGACACCAATGACAAGTACGACTTCGTTATGCCGCTCGATTGCGACGAGTTTGTCGTTCTCAAGACCGAGTCGAACTATTCATGTTCACGTGAGGCAGTATTAGCCTACCTGCGCAGCTTGGTAGGCGAGACCAGGGTTCTGCGGTTCCCGTACCACCTTGCGAACCACCCGGCGGAACCTGATATCTACCATTATTTCAGCTTCTTCAAGGTTTTTTTCCCGGCAGGTACATTTGAATCGATGGACCATGGCCACCACCTTGGCAAATCGCGAAAATCGGAAGGAGACATCAATACTCGACTGGTGCACTTGCACTTTCACCACAGACCGCTGGGGTTGCTGCTGGAGCAAGCCAAGCGAAAGTTAGACGGCAAGGTAGATTACAATGATCCTACTAAGCTTTCGGAGTATTCGGGACCATCAAAGCATCTGGTGCAGTACTTCCTTATGAATGCAGGAGAGTATTATGCGCAGTTCGAAGAAATGGTTCATTTCTATCTTCCTGAATTCAGATCACTGCTGAACGACCTTCAGGCGCCCTTGCACCTCCCCAAGGATCTCGAGTTCGTTGGCCGCCCAATTGTCCCGGACGGTTTGGTTGCGAACACAAGGCTCGGGGATGGAGTACCTGTACTTGTCCCAAAACCGAACGTCAGCGGCAGCGTTAACTTCGAATTCCAGCTCTTCGATGAGTCGGCCTATTTCAGCGCGAATCCTGAGCTTGCCAAGGCGGGAGTAGAGCCCACCGCGCATTTTTGCACGCATGGGGCCAAAGAGGGAAGGCCCATCCGACCGCTGGCCGAAGCAAGCGCTTCGGATCTCCCTTCGGCGCACGGGCGTCCCGTCCCCAATCCAGCGCAAGGCGTCACTGGCGTCAGAGCACAACAGCGTAGCGCAGATGAACTGGATCTGCGCGACCTGCTGATGAATTTCGAAAGCCTCGGCGACAATTGCGAGTTTGGTCTGGTCCAACGGCAGGCTGGGGCGGAACCACTAGGTCTCCTTCGATTCGCCAGTCCCTACGTACCAATCGAGGTTCGGCTTCGGACGGTCGTTGATGCACTAGCACGCCGGTTCGAGGGGCTCGGCAGTCTCGACACCGTGCATTTGAAACTGCAGGGTAAGCCCGATCATCGTGAATTCCTGGTGCACGAGAGCGCCTACCAACTCATGCATCACACGTTCGTGCACGAAGGCGAGGTCGATCCAGAGGCGTTCCGCCACAAAGAGGCGCGCCGACTGACCTTCCTCCGCGACAAGTTGATGACCGACCTTGCCGCCGGCGAGAAGCTTTGGGTTTGGAAATCGAATCTGCCTCTCTCCTACGACGACATCAGGCCTCTGCTGGATATCCTGCGACGGCTTGGGACGAACACGCTTCTTTGGGTTGTCGTCGCCGATAAGGACCACCCACCCGGAACGGTTGAACGTATCGAAAGCGATCTGCTGAAGGGCTACATAGATCGGTTCGCACCATACGACGACGCCACAAACATCTCCTTCGAAAGCTGGTACGCGGTCAGCCGCTCCGCCTATGCGCTTTGGCATCATTCAGAGTCTTGCAACGAAGTTATGGCAACCAACGCGGTTGCCGATAGCGAGCAGGCATCGACCAGTCCGGGCCGCCGGCGCACACCGATTGTATCAAAGTATACGCAATTTGTGTCCCGCTCCCTACTATCAATGACGGAAACGACAAAACTGAAGGATCTGCGAGACAAACCATTCTCGAGAGCGGCCCTGGCCCCTGCTGACGTGATCGACATGCCGCCATGTTTAATCATGAATCCGCCTTCGGCTCCGCTGCCGATGTCGGATACCCCACACAATCGGATATTCCCGCGGCAAATGCGATGCCCAGAAATGTGGGTGGCGAGGTTGGACCATGTGTACTACCTCCCATACGCCGCGCCGTTCCTGCCTGACCCCGGGATACTGCTCAACGACTTCCTGGTGCCATGGGGGCCGGATGCGATCGGATGGTTCAAATATGAGGGTCACAGCACCTACAGGCTTCCAATCGATCTTAACGAGGCCTACCGCGTCGATACAGCTTTCTTCATGGGCCACCCGATATCCGGCGATTCTGGGCACTTTATAGGCGACTGCCTGAGCCGGATGCACGCTTGGCAGACTTGTCGCGAATTGTTCGGCGACGTGAAGATCATTCTCGACCATACCTCGCACGACACGCGATTTAGGAACTTCCTTCTGATGGCCGCGGGTGTGCGCGCGGAAGACATCATATTGGCGCAGGGAGGCGTTTACTGTCGTAGGCTCCTGCTTGCATCCAACGCTTTGGGGGTCTCGCGATATGCGTCTCCAACTTCCGCAAAGCTCTGGCAACAGATAGGGGGTGCGCTCGCTGATCCTCCGAAAGATGGAGACGAACGGGTATACTTCTCCAGATCCGCCCAATCGACGCGGAAATTGACAAACGAGCCGGAAGTCGAGAACTTGTTCCGAAGCTTCGGTTTCAGAATTGTGCGTCCCGAAGAGCTACCGATCGAAGAACAAATCTCGATGGCATCGAATGCTTATTATATTGCCGGGCCGATCGGATCGGCGATGTTTAATCTCGCATTCCAGAAACGACTGAAGTCGGCATTGATATTGGTGCCCGAGACTTTTGTCCAAAATACGGAATCGCTCTTCCTCGCGGGCACAAGCTGCCCCATCTATTATCATTTCGGCCGAGGCGACATGCCTGCCGGCGCTCAGAAATCAGTAAGCGACGCATGGCAGGTCGATGTCCCCCAACTTGCGTCCGAGGTCGCCGACTGGCTGTGGCGAACATGAGAAGCGCTGGTTCCGTGCATCCGCCGTGCAGAAGTCGATGCCGGGTTGCCGGGTCGGCCGCGCTGGGCCAGCGACATCGCGGTCGATGTTGCGGAGATGGCGGACTGGCTACGTGCCCGATCTCATCGGCAAGGAAGGCGAATCGATGGCTGACCCTAAGCGAGTGCCTCAGAATGGACCACCCGACCGATATTATTTCTGGTGGGAGGTGGTGGAACGAATAGAAGGGTGGCTCCACCGACCCGCTGCGATTCACACGATGGACATGCTTGAGTGTCAGGAGCTGCTGGGTGTGACCGGCTCGCTGCTCGAGATCGGGGTTTTTTCGGGAAAGTATTTCTCTATCCTGGTACGCCATGCTTGCCGCTGCCAGCAGGTGGCCGTCGGCATCGATCCCTTCCAGCTCGTCGACAGCGAGGTCGCCAGGAAGAACATTCAGCCTGCTATGGCCGGCGACGGGTCGAACGTGAAGCTATGCCGAGGCTATTCGAACGAAGTGGCTCCGGCGCAGTTGCTCAGCCTCCTCGGGTCGTACGCAAGGTTCATCAGCATTGACGGTTCTCACGAGAAACCCGATGTCTACTATGACCTGGCCCTAACGGAACAGCTCGTCGGACCGGGCGCAATCGTCGCGGTCGATGATTTCCTGAATTACGTAACGCCCGGCGTAAATGAGGCCGTCTTCGCGTTCTATTCGACACCCCGTCGGCTGGTGCCGTTCGCATTCATCAAGAACAAGCTGTTCCTCACGTTCCGTCAATGGGCAGATCGCTACAAAGCAATGCTCGAAGACAAGCTAATGAAGGACGATGTCGAGGAACACAGCAGCTTCTTCCGACATCGGCTCAAGATCGATCGCGCGCTGGTCGAGCAGCGGCTTTGGGGTAGCTCTCTCCTGCTGGTTCCGTGAAGAGGTAGGCGCCATCGTGCGGGGCAGGAAAGTGCTTGTTCAGTCGTTTATCGGTTTCCCGTTAACTCATACAGCTTGGCATCGATCAGCGCCAAGCACCCGCGAATGAAACCGCGAGATCTCTCCAACCCCGGCTTTATCCAGACCGGGCGACGGCGCATAGCTCCCTCAGGTTCACCATCCGCGTTGCGCAGCGTGCCATTCTTCCCTCTCTACGGAATGACCCCTATTGGCCGAGCGACGACAGAGCCTCCCGGTAGGGACCGATCGGCTTCACACCGAGACGTGACGCAGCGCATCCGCCTACCGCGGCAGCCACATTGCTGATCTGAAATCGTCCGCTCCTGTCGGAGGTGTAAGACCGGCGGAGATCGTATCTTCCCGCAAAGTATCCGATATGCCGCGTTCCCTTGAAATTCTTATCCATGAAGAAGACAGCTACGTACGCGGATCCGCTGGATGTATCGTCAAGCCCTCCTTCAGCACGGACGCTGAAGGGACCGTCGGCCTTCACGGGGAAAATATCCGAGTTCATCAGAAGTGTCTGGTTGGGCTGAACATCGGCCTGCAGCGCAGCAGATGTGCCGGACGAGACGACTCTCAGGCGCAGTCCACCTGTGGTTTGCGTTTGCCAGCCGGGCAGGCGCGCGGAGAAGGTAAATGTATGGCTCTCTCCCGGGGAGATGTAATGCACAGCCGTTAGCGTGAGATTGTTCACGCCAGGCTGGCTGGCGTTCTCGGTGTTCACTCGGACACCCACCAGCGCGTAGAGCGCGCCTTGAGGGACCACTCCGCTGAAAGCTATTGCGGGATGAGAGCTTGAGTTCACCGGCGTCCAGCACTCGAGCCGCACTTGCGCGTCGGGGGTCGGGTGGCCTGCCGCGTCAGTGACTGTCCCGCCCACGACGTTGCCTGACCTGGTCGCTGTGAGCCGGATCGGCCGAGCGTTATACTGGACGATCTCGTAGGTTTCGCTTTTTGGCGATGAGTCTGGCAGCAAGTGGCTGGGATAATCCGACCATCCTCCGAAGACTGCCTGGCTCGGCGACAGTCCCAGTCCTTCCTCCGCGGTTTCGAACTGCGTGATGACGTCCTGAACAGCACTGGTGTCGGAGGTTTCCGAATGTATCGCCCTGTAGATGAGTCCAACAGGAACCGCCCTCGCTGCCAGCGTGGCCGCAAACTTGTGGCTAGGGATCGCCCAGTTGCCGGTGTAATCGATATCAAATTGGAGGAAACCGAGTTGCGAGCCTGCATGTTTCTGATATGCCTTCAGGAACCGCTCTAGGTCAGTACTCCACGATGCATGGTCGGTGATGGCCTGGATCGGTTCTATGTCGCCGACGATGATTTGCGGAAACGCGTCCTTGTACAGGGCGATCACCTGGGCGATCCTTTGACCAAGTGTGTTCAAGCTGTATTGGCATGCTCCATTCGCATTCCAGTAATGGCCTCCCCACAGAGGTTCATCCATCGCCGCATATTTTGGTGAAGCGTCAAAACGGACCAAGCGGGCTATCTGCGACTTCGCCAGCGACAGGTCTTCAAAGCCCTCGACGCCGCCGCCGCAGTTCGGGTCGGAAGGCAGGCCTTCGATCTCGAGTGCCATCGCAACGTTGTGCACCTTCATCCAGGCTATCGCCCTCGACAGTTCAGCGTCGGACATTTTGTCGAGCCACCAAGCCGTGAACGCGATCACGTTTACCTGAGACATGGCAGTCAGCCAGGGTGCCGCCGGGTCGAACAGTTCGTTTGCATCGACTTGGCCGTGACTGTGACATGGCGTGCAACCGAACCATGGCTGAAGCCAAACCTCGGTAGCGTGGGCTGGGCGGGCGGCCGAATACCAGAAGCTCAGCAAAACCAAACATATCAGATAGGGAATGAACGTTCTGCGCGTCATCTGGCGGCTCGCTTTCGCAGCCAAAAATCGGCCTCTCGCATCCGATCATATACCCGATTCATATCCGCGCTTCCAGCCGGTGTTGAACGTGCCGGAGGTTTGACGTATCTTATGCGTTACATCTGAATCGATATCGCGCCTCTCGGCATTTCGCCCTAGGCGATCCTTACAGTCACGACCAGCGGACGCATTTTCGAACTGCCAGGTAGCGGGCAGCCGGCTTTGCTGTTGCAACGGTGATGCGTGGTCTCGGATCAGGATAAGAGGGCGACTGTCACCCGCCCAGGAACGACTTCGTCCACCCCTCGTACACACCCTCCCGCAACACCCGCTTCATCAGCTCCGGCGGCGCGATCCCAGTCAGCTTCCCGGGCGGCGTCCCCTCACGCAGCGCCTTCAACGTCGCATAGACCGCCTGCACCGCCGCGGCGAACGGCTGATGCCCCTGCAGCGCGATCCGCACCCGCCGGCTCGCCAGATAATCGCGATCCGCCAGTTCGCCCGACACGCCGCCCAGCAGCAACGGCACCCGCACCGCGTCGGCAATCGCATCGAGCTGCGCCCGCTTCATCCCGCCGGCAAAGAACAGCCCGTCCACCCCCGCCGCCTCGTACGCCCGAGCGCGCGCGATCGCGTCCTCGGTCCCGGTCAGGCTCGGCGCGCTGGTGCGCCCGATCACGCACAGCGCCGGGTCCTGCCGCCCGGCCAGTGCCGCGCGCATCTTGCCGACGCCCTCCTCCAACGAGACAAGGACGGGCTTCGCCTCGCCATAACCACGCGGCAGCCTCGTGTCTTCGATCGTCAGCGCCGCCACGCCGGCAGTCTCCAACTCCTGCACCGTGCGCATAACGTTCAGCGCATTGCCGTAGCCGTGGTCGGCATCGACCATCAGCGGCAGCCCGCCGGCGCGGTTGATGCGCAACGCCTGGGCGGCGAACTCCGACAGTGTCAGCACAATAAGATCAGGCGCGCCCAGGACCGTGTAGCTGGCGATCGACCCGGCGAACATGCCCACCTCGAACCCCAGATCCTCCGCGATACGCGCCGAGATCGGATCGAACACCGACCCCGGATGAATGCACGCATCGCCAGCCAGAATCGCCCGGTAGCGTTCGCGGCGCTCGGTCCAGTGCATGTCCCCCTCCCTTCGAACTAAACCAAAGCGCCCGCCAGCGCCCCGCTCATGCACGTCGCCAGTGTGCCGGACAGGATCGAGCGCAGTCCCAACTCCACCACCTCGTGCCGCCGCTCCGGCACCATCGCGCCCAGTCCGCCGATCACGATGCCGAGGCTGCCGAAATTGGCGAACCCGCACAACGCATAGGTCAGTATCACGCGCGAGCGCGGCGAGAACGCACCCGCCCCGCCGGAGCCCAGGCTCGCATAAGCGACAAACTCGTTCAGCACCGTCTTGGTCGCCATCAACGCCGCCGCCCGCCCGCTCTCCGACCAGGGAATGCCGATCAGCCACATCACCGGCCGGAACGGCAGGGCGAAGATCCCCTG
>Ga0335075_10016997_pt1 | contig 10836 bp, 10 predicted proteins | sample Lox_Sample_24_FD_206723 | JGI IMG/M metagenome (GOLD analysis project Ga0335075, IMG submission 206723) | Soil microbial communities from Loxahatchee National Wildlife Refuge, Florida, United States - Lox_Sample_2.4 | ecosystem: Environmental > Terrestrial > Soil > Wetlands | place: USA... | reverse complement strand
GGATTATCTGTGACAATGATTTGCGCTAACTTTGGACACGATTCGACAAGCTTGAGTAATAATGATTTATCGATGAATTTCCCTGCAGGGTAAAAGAGCTTCAGGACCTCCAAGTGGTGAAAGGCGGCGAAATATTCCAGACTCGTGATATGTTTTGCAGATTGAAAACGTATTTTCTGAAGATTTGGACATGACACTGAAAGTTGTCGAAGATCTTCGTCGTCAACATTGTCAGCCTCGGCGAAGTCACAAATCGTGAGAAGTGTGAGACGTCGACAATGTTTGGCGATCGTCGATACCAGTCCTATGGGTATTGTACAATAGAGTTCTAAATGCTTTAAATTCGTGGATGCAATTGTCGTGATTTGCATGGCGCGCCCCTCAGCGCGAGTCTCAGAGGTTGAAACTACATGAGAAAACAATAGCTTTTCAAGTACCGGCATCTGTTGGAAAATAGTAACAAGTGACCGAGTCCACTCCCCGTACACCATACCTGCGTAAAAATATAGTCGGAGGTTGATAAGATGCGAGAAATGAATCGAGTCGAGCGGCGGGGGTATTGGAATGGTGTCGGCCCAGACACTCTTGAGAGTTGGCAGCTGAGATACTACGGTCCAGAATGTAGTTTCAGCCTGAAGACTCCTTGGTTGGCTTTCTGACACACGGACTTCTAGTGTTTTTAATCTTGGAAAAGACTGAAGTAGAGGAGCCAAAGCGGTGATAGGCGACGTATCTATTTCGAGGTTGTCGACATTTTGTTTGAGGATTGACAAGAGATCCACAAGGCGGGCCGTTTTTCGGCCAGTATGGAGTCCGAGTGCTTGAAGTTTCATTTTTCTGACACGCTTTAGGATTCGCCATGTAGTACTATTGATCGCTTCGATGATATCGTTGCAGTCTGGCTGATAATTATTGGGATCATAGAGACCGACATGGAGATTCATTGTGTCTATTGCCCGGGTGTCTTTAAGCATTCGAAAACAACCAGACATGAATTCGAAAAGTTCATAGAAATCAACTGATGTTGGATAACTATCATCCGGTTCTTCGTAAACCCAGAGAGTAACATTCCGAACGAACGAAAGGGCACGTTTCGAAGCAGTGTGAGGGTATTCGGAGAGACTTCTTGGCCATTCATACGTTGTCGAGAGATATACGTCGTTCCAGAGGGTGCCCATTGCAAGTGGATAGAATCGGCGACAAGTTCTGGCCACGCTTGCCAAGTCGCATGCGGATTCAATGCTCATTCGGCGAGTGGATCCCCAATTGACCCTTAGATGAAGGATGATCTCTAGCAAGACCTCGTTTGGAAGGGTTTTGATAAGACATGGACCTAGCACTTAGTTGACTTCGGTTAGGACATACTTCGTTGCCGTTGTCGACGTCGGCGAACCATTTCTGTCGCAGTCTTGATGAATTGGTGAATTGGATCTTCACCAAGAAACCCCAACAGTCCGTTCCGTGAGGCTCCTTTTTGTATTGTCAGGACCAGAGAAAATGGATTGGGTTTAGGGCTCCGACCAACTTTAGCAACTTTTCAAGTTGATTTCGATGGATTACTTTTTGTTTCAATTGCGTTGGCATAGAGGTTCGTTTTCGGATGAGTCTGAATTTTGGTGGTGGGGGTGGTGGGCCTTCACGCCCAATGGGCCAATTATTCTTGTGCTGTTAAGAAATAAACTTTTTTGTTCATGAGACTGGGAAGGAAGTCGCGAAGTGCATTGAAATTTCGCACGGACCATAAATGACGACAACTTCGACACACCACCAGATCTAATAAAAGGAGTGAGTCGTCTTTCGCAAGGTAGTTCGAATGCAACACAAAGGCTTAGAATTTCCTTCGGTCACATATTCCGGACGCCGAACCACGGGATTGTTGCAAGGACATTGGCACTGGAGGACAACTCCCTTTCTTCCAAGTTTGTGCTGGTAATAAGTTCTAAGAAATCTAGTTTCTAATTCGAATAGATGGGACCATGTCTACACCATGTTGTGGATATGGAGGTATATATTACGACTAAGAAAAGCCGCGGTAGTGATGACTGCTCTAGAATGTAATGTCTTTTGTTGCCAGTGTGCAGGTGGATGTCGGCAGGGCGATTGTACCGAGAATAATTATCCTGATTGTGGGACGGCTTGAGGCAGTTGAAATTTGATTGCTAGTTAGCGGGAATAGAGCGTTGGGTTGGACATTACTCCGATCAAGATTACTCATGAAACTAGATCTATAGATACCTCTCATCTACACGATGAAATTGATCACCTAACCGCGTATTCTTGCGATGACTCAATTTGAAGTGTATTGAACATGGTTCCGTGCTTGGGGAACTGAAACATGCAGTAATGACTCAGTGGAAAATAAAGCTAAGAACGAATATGTGACCAAAGCACTTGTTTAATCCTCTTCCTCTTCCTCCCGCATCAATTTATCCCATAGCTCTTCATTTTGCAAATCGATGCCTTCCGGAAGCTTAAAGACATCAGAAGCCGGAAGGACACCCTCGTCAGTGAACTCCCTTTTCTCCTCTTCATCTTCATAGGCAGCTTGAAAGCTTTTGTGGCCTGTTAGCCAACGAAAAACCTTCACAATCGCCACGTATCTCTCTGTTTCCCATTTTGTTGAAAGCCGCTCCAGGTAAATAGCCATGGATCTGACTCCCAAATTATCATCATATTCAGGTAATTTGCCGTAATCAGAGACACGTCCTACCAAATATCCAGCCTCACGTTTTGCGAGGTCGGGGATGCGTCGGAGGGTTTGCATGACCGCGTCGTATCTGACATACTGCTTCCGTTCTTCAGGAGTAAGTGTTTTAGATTTCCATTCTGAGATGTCAGTGGAAGCCTTACTAGTAGCATTGAGAGCCATACCGTCGCTGCTGTCGGCTCTTTGGTGCCATTCCCTAAAGCCGCAAGTATAATAGAAGGACTCTAAAAAGAGGCAGTATGCCTTTTGTTGTTTGAGGTTCTCTTCCTCTCTGGCAATGATTGTTTCCCTGTAACGGTCGGGGTAGGAATTTGAGAGTAGCTCCCAGGACATGGTTTATTCAATAGCTTCAACTTTAGCCGGGAAGTTTCAAAACGGTTCCCGTGGTCGTGGAGGTGGCGGCAGTGGGAATGATGGCGAGAATGTCTGAGGATATGCCGCAATGTCTGCGCAATTTTGCACCGCTGATCTGATCATCGGTCAGATCACACCCGCCTACACCCGAACAGATCAGATCAAATTCATTGTCGATTGAGATTAATGTTCGCTCGAGATTACTCGCTACAGTGACAGTTTGAATGTGATACCATTAAATATTATGACTCCATCTTCCACTTCTCGCCAATACAATCGTTTACGCGAAGATTGAAGATAAACTAACTAATTCACGGAAACCCTCCCAGACCTAAATACAACTTGTTTCGTTATCCACCTGATAAAAAGCGAACTTCAGAATTACACTTCCCGCTTCTGCACACGAACCAACAACTTTCCGGCACTAATTGTGATGTGGCAGTACTCTGGCTCCGGCTGCCCTTCGACAAGAGATAAATCAAAATTCCAGATCAAATGACACAGCGCCAATCGCATCTCCAGAAGCGCAAGTCTACATTAACCTTTATCTTGAAGAGGTGATACGGTTTGCCGATACAACTCCATTGTCCATATTGGAATCCAATCATGGCTTCTTTGACACATGTCTCTCCGCAATCCTCAATCCATCGTTCGGGGATGAATGTTGCGGGATTCGAAAAGTATCGGGGATCATGCATAAGGCTCCAAGTCGGCACCGAGACATTGGTCTAAATTAATGACGAATCAGTTGGATTGCACTCCCCCGGGGATAAATCTCCCTGCTATCATTACGCCTTCAGGGGGAACATCCCGTTGAATTCCTTGAGCAGCGACTGGTCGAATACGGAGAGCTGAATTAGCAAAATACCAAGGCAAGGTACCTTCATAAACAACTCCTGTGAGATATGGAATTGTCGCAACCGTGGTGCCATTAATTTCCGCCTCCTTCGTGAATGCACTTCGAATACTCTGTGACAGACGATCCCAGATTTTGCGATTCGCTAGAGTAAAGTACAAGGCGAATGTCAAAGTGACCGCCGTTGAATCTGCCCCAGCAATCCTTCCGTCAGTTCAATCCTCGAGATTCATACAAAAAGGTATCTGAATTCGAAACCAATTCTTCAAAAGACAATTGTTCCCCTGTCTCTGGATCCTTTGCCTTTTGAAATATTCCAAGGAGAGTCCGTCCTTTAGCAGAATTACCGTCTGCCAACAGTTTCGTCACCGCGGTCCGTGTAAACTGTAGGTCAGAACAGAACTTTTATGAGCAACATTGGAACATCTACTGCGCATCTCTTGAGCGGCTTTGGGAATTGGCATGATTTCCAAAATCTGTGCCATCCATGGAATTCCGAAAAACTAATATGAGATCGGAATAGTAGAGCATTACGAAATTCATGAATCTGAATCCGTTGTGAATTGCATTGACAAAGAAATGTTCTTCACTTTCCGTGAGCGCGGCAAAATCTTCTCCTAGAGTCAACGCACCAGCGACCTGTAGTCAGAAATGTGTTGCGAGGAATATACGTCAAACGTGAGATTGTGGACCCACTTGTTCAGGTAAACCACTCCGGAATTACTATTTCCTTGTTGCTCAATTCCCGAGATGAATTGCCCAAAATAGGTATCCATTGTAGGCTCCAGGTTCTTGAGCGCACCTGGTCCAAAAGAGGGGCTCATCAGACGTCTCAGAAAATTGTGACGAGTTTGGTTCCTATCGTCAGATGGAACAATGAGAATATACGTCTCAGTTGCAACGGAAGCTGGACAATCTGGAGCAGTCATGAGACGTCTATATATCTCCCCTTTGTTGCACCTACTTCCATGTCCGTAAACCGGATCCACCGCATCGAGATTGCAAATTGAAATATAATTGGGTTGCAATCGAACAAAGTCTCCTGCCATTAGCCTGATATTGCGAAATGTCAATTGACCCATTTCATCGTGCATTTGACGAATTTTGACGTGTGGTCGTTCGCCATGATGCATCGTATAGAATGCCCAATCACTTGCACAGAACAACCATCTCCCTGGAATTCCACGATGACGGAAGTAGACGTTGTACACCACCTTGAGGATGAGGAATGTTCCGATCTAGAGTCAATAGTTTCGAAGTTTGCGAGTACATAGCAGCACGAAAACGTCAGGAGGGAGACCAAAGCAAGATTATGAGTCAAAAAAAGGGCTGTAGCACCGACGCTTTCGATTACAGCGAAGCCTGCAATTGTCTCGAAGAGTGACTTTTGTTTCGGATATTGCAAGGCAAGGTGGTGTAGGATACCAGCCAGCAATGCCAATTGAACGCTCCCAACTCCACTCATCATCTCTCTGCCAAACTTGATTGTATCCCTTATCCCGAGAATGCCGACATTCTGCTATTTGAAGGCTTGGGACCTCGGTTAATTTAAACGAAGTCGCTGCCATTGAGCGCGGGATTGGAGTGCCTTTGACGCACACCGCCACCCAGCATTTAAAATCTCCGACCTGTGCTCGGTTACTCGGCCAATCAGGCCGACCTCTATTATCAGCTCATTATACCGTCACGTCCTCGCAATCGACTTCAGACGTGTTTCCTAATCACAATTCCTAATTCCTCACCAACGAAGACTGCAATAGCGATTGCGGCCGTGGGATCGTACTGTGATGTCTGTCCGATTCAATGCTGTTACATGCCTGTTTGAGGTCACTCTGCAGTATCTTCCCCTTTCCGATCTCTACTCCTGTCCGTTGGTCAATCGACAATTCAACCCTTTACCATTACTCAAAGGGGAGACATTTTGAGTCCCAAGAAAGCTTCACCATAGTTTTGGTATCCATGTCCCAAGTTGGCAAACTTTCAAGCCCGCCGTACTATCCCCTTCTGATGTCACTGACCGATTCAGGTGTCACGGCAATTGCAGACAAGTCGCGGATGGTAACGCCGTCCTTTCAATCTTGCTAACAAATTTAGATGTTGAAGGGATGAAGAATTGGAACAGGGACAAGGACAGATTACGAGAATTTCACGCTGGGAGGATGAAATACCTCACTCAGATATTATCGCAGTATATTGCAACAACTGATGATCAGAATGATGATCAGAATGAAGTGGGTACAAACTAATCGGTCGTCGGAGTTTGATGCTATTCAAATTTGAAATGATTACGTTGAAACTTGAGGAATTAAATAATTGAGTGAGATGTGATTTGCATTTGAAGTATGTGGTATCTTACGGATGAACCACGTTTATTGTATTGTTTTACTCTCGTTAGTAATATGCGCCGTAGGATGATAAAGATTGCATCTGAAGGGTGCTATTGCGGTTCAATCCGGTCAGATGATTGTCAGTATTTCGAATTACTCTTTCTTTCGTGGAAAGCGTCTCTCCGAACTTGCGGGGTTGGTGTTTTAGGTTGTTCCGCTTGACGGCTAACAACATTGCCGCAATTTCCATGTGTCAGTTCCAGGCTCCGACATTGGATCTGCCATCCATTGGTCACGGCTTCGGGGCACTGCAGCGCCGGGACTGCCTCAATTGAAGCAAGGGCCACGCACCTGCCCAACCTAAATAATTCCGCCCAATTGAAATTTGGTTTTGCATTGTCGTCCGCCATCAAACATTGTGCTATATGCTGGATGAATGTTTGTATGTTTAGCTTTAATTTTTCTGCCACGTTCTTTTGTCTTTTGTATTTTGCTTTTTCGTAGTCACTCTTTTGAGGCATGTACTGGCATTCTTATCTCACTGTACGGAATGAAACTAGGTAATTTAAAGTATGTTACTGTATTGAAACTTTCCAACGACCAAAGTTGGTTTCAATTAATTTCGAATTCGGTATAACCTTATTTGCCAAAACCCAATGACCTCTTCCAGCTTACAAACTGACCGCCACACTCGCGCCAAAACCGGAGTACATTATTGTGTGCAAGCGTCAGCACGGCGACGAGCAAGCTAAATCACTAAAGCCGCTTGCGTACCGCCTCGAATTTCTGAGCCAAATGGGACGTCGGACGTTCCGAATAACCTTACAGTCATAATTCTGCACCGCAGAAACGGCTGACCGCCTTCAGTTAGCTTTGTCTCAACTTCCAAAGCCTCATCAAAGATTATATTCCTTGACTTCCGTCAGATGATACGACATTTCTACAATCTTGAGTCATCAGGACCGACACTCGGGATTCACATCTGCCTTTTGGCTTTCTCTTTGTGTTTTGCTGCATATTAGCCACCAAATATCACCCGGCGGTTTACCGGTAATTTGGCAAAAGAACCCAGAATGAGGCATCAGTTTCAGTGCTATTGTCTAAGTCATCCCCCAAGTGCGATAGCCACCTATTCCGACGGTCCTCCACCTATAACTGCAAAGGCCGAATTTCTATTCATCTGTTCTGCTTCATCTCGAAGCGATCCATCAGATCCGAGATTTCTCAAACATTACACATTGGCTGGACGTCAATATATCTAATCTGCCATCAGATGAAATGGATGAACCTTCATTCAACACCGCATGATGAGCACTTATATTGCCTCCGTATCCTTGGTGCAACTGCACGCATCTACATAAAGACCAAAACTCGGCAAAAAGTCAGACTACACCAAACAACGAGAAGCCATGATAGATTGCGTATCCCTGGATTACTTTGAAGGCATGGACATTCGTCCTAACTTCAAGTATCACACGCTGAAGAATCCGTTTCTCTCAACACTATTTGAACTTCGGGGCGAGAAACGTGATTGCCGGCCTGTCGAATTTCTATGGATGGCCGAGATGGTGGAGGAAGATGCTAAGCAACGAAGGCCCGGCGCCGAGATGACAAAGAAAACCAAACAACTGATAGTGAATAGGGCAAAAACCAAGAAGGAGAAGGATGAAGAGCGAGAGCTCCTCTCGATGCAAATGTTGTAGGTGAGCGAACCTATAAATGCCTCGCCACAAGCTACGAAGATGCTCGAAGGTCTATTGTATGCGTCGGTAGATCCCTTGAAACTCCAAAAAGGGCCTATTTTGCCAAGGAATTTGGTGCGGATGAGAAATCGTGCCCTTTATGAGAGTGAGACCGATGCTTTTGGCCAAGAGCCTTAGGAAGCTAAATCGAAGCGGGATTCAGAATGAATGAATGTTTTGCTATGTTATGTTTTGGCAGTGTCTTCCCTATATCCAGCTCTATTTACTGTTATCGTTCCCTATAGTCTCCTTTTTGTAATATTTTGCACGGCGCTCAATAAAGCGCAATCTCTATTCTAAATCCTGGGCCATTTTCTTGGTGGCCTGATATCTGATCAGCCAGCGTCTACGGACGGCCATCCATCCGGGACCCCATCAGTCCCACGCTGAGCAAACTCTTATATTGCTGAGAATCGTCGATATCCAGCCACTGCACCCTTGTCACCGAAGCTCCGGTAAGGTTTGACGTCTTTGCTCGCCGTTTGAGTTTCACCATTACGTAGGAACTGTCGACTTTCGTCGTTCGACTGCCGTGCCCATTACCCCAGAGTGGGGATCCATAGAATTAATCAAACCGAAAACCCCTGAAACGAGGAAACAGAGGCACCCCCGAGCAGAGACAGGACAATGACGTTATGACGATAATTCACGCCTCTTCTCTCTTCATCAGTTCGGCTATGACGATGATGTCGAGCCATCCGATGTTTGTGGTCATCAAGCCGGCGAGATAGACACTTTCATTCGATGCGACCATCATCCACGTGTCATTTTTGTTGACGGCTCCTGTCGCTCGAACGGCCAATACGGCCCAAGAGGTGGTTACCGAGTCTGTTTCGGGCCGAATTCTTCATACAACGTCAGCAATCCTCTTAAATCCAATACTCGTCACACAAATCAAAGGGCTGAGCTCACAGCGTGTCTCGTCGCTCTAAACCAGATCGAAAAATTCCATCTCTTCGACGGGGACTTGTGTCCTAATACGTACATTATCGCAACGGATTCGGCCTACCTCGTCAACGCAATGACCAGTTATGTGTACACTTGGAATCGTAACGGATACCGCACCAGCATGGGAACGCCTGTCAAAAATCAGGATTTGATTCGACGCATCGATAGTAAGCTTGATGCGATGGCTTATGGAAGACAGGATATTGATGTTTTGTTCTGGAAGATCGATCGGAGTGAAAATCAGGAGGCTGATGAGCTGGCGAAGGATGGTGCAGATCGTGCTTGAATGTGATCAGAGGAGAACGAAGTTTGTGCCGGTGTCCAGGCTGCGCAGAATTCAATTGCTTTAAGTACAATTGTGTAGATATTGGCAAACATGTATTAATATCTCGAGTTACAAATCAACCAACTAACTATACTCCTTCCGCAAAGAACCAAATAAAAGCAGAGGATACTGAACGCATATCCGGTTCAACGACCCTACTTCGATGTTAATATTGCAATGAGAGGTAGATACCTTGGACACATTAATCCACATCGTCACGTTTGTGATTGTGATTGTGATGGTGGTCCGGGTGATTGTGATCGTGCAAGTGCACCTCGGGGGTATAGACCCTGGGAACGCACTCCACAAGATCCGGGAGAATTTCTTCAATGATCTCTCCCCAAGCTTCTTTTGTCTCCTTGGCAGAAAACTTGAATCGAACCTCCTTTATAACTTCCGTCTCGGTCATCTTCTTCTCGTATTCATGCCATGCTTTTTTGATGATGACAAGGAGCAATTCTCGATGATGACGCTCAATCTCAATCAACTCAACCTCATATTTCTTCTCAATGATTTCGATCGATTCTTCGAATTTCTTGACAATCTTTTCCGTCCTCTCATGGATTGTATTCTTGATAAACTCAACGATAAAGACCTCGAGCCAACGTTGGATCCTGGGGAACAGGAATTCGGTCTTCCACTTTTCAAAAAACTCAAGTTGGAATTTCCTCATCATTACTTCCAAGAAATGTTCGCCCTTTTCCACAATAATTGCCCCCTCTACTTCCTCTCCAAGAGTCAAAAGTCCAATCACCTCACTCGAAATAGTTTTAATCTCCTTTTTCACTTCTTCATGCACTTCCTCGACAACCTTCTCCTTGAGTTCTTCAACAATCTTTGCGGTCTTGACGATCGCGATCTCAGCCATGGAGCAGCCGTTCGGAATAGGTGGTCCATAGGAGGGGGGAATGGGTAGGTAAGGCTCGTTGGGTTCAATAGGAGGAGTTGGCAAAGGACCAGACCCAATGGTCGGGCCGTAGGAATCGCGCTGCTTCTTGATGCCGTTTCGCGAGGCGATAGGAGTCGTGCTTCGTGCTTTCAAAGACATTACTGGGACTTTTAAATTGAAAATTGAAACTCGTTGAATGACTTCTGAGTGTCGGTTGTCAAGATGGAAACTCGAACGGAGATGGGAATTGAATGAGATACATAGCTCGTTTTATATAGATGTAGCGATTTTGATTGCCAAAGCCGACATCGGCTTTCGTCGTGGGAGAGACGCAGGTCTCGAGATGAGAAAGTTGGGTGCGATTGTTAAAGCGCATATTGTTATTAGCGTTCGGGCGGTGTAAGCTCCGAGCAGAAGATGAGAAAATGGGATAAAGTTGAGATTCTCCAAGTAAACCACGTGTTACACTGGTCTGGGGAGTCCGGGGAGCCAAGAATAGGTTGTTCCGAGTCGGTTAATTAATCCCCACAACTGCGCGCAAACTCCGGGGTCGGCCAACCCCCACATTTTTAGCACCGTCATCGGGCCGGAAACACAGGCAGAATGGCTTCCCAGTCCCGAAGGTTAATTTTCGTGATAGACAAATGGCAAGGCTTTTGATTATATACTAACGTCTTGCGCATGCCAG
>Ga0335075_10016996_pt1 | contig 10836 bp, 8 predicted proteins | sample Lox_Sample_24_FD_206723 | JGI IMG/M metagenome (GOLD analysis project Ga0335075, IMG submission 206723) | Soil microbial communities from Loxahatchee National Wildlife Refuge, Florida, United States - Lox_Sample_2.4 | ecosystem: Environmental > Terrestrial > Soil > Wetlands | place: USA: Florida... | reverse complement strand
AGGAAACGAAGCCGCCCGCCCGACTCAGCTCGCACGATCTCGGTGTGCGCGGCGACCGGCAGTTCGGCATCCGGGTCGCCGCCTTGCGCGGTGATCATCGCCCGGTAGCGGTCGAGAGCCCGGCCGTCGGCGAGCGCGACTGCCGGGTCGGCCTCGATCCCTGCGAGCGCCAGCATTTCGGTAGCCAGCGCAAGCGTGACTTCGAGGAGGTCGGCAGGCCCCTCGCCGCGCAGCGTCGCGATGGCCTCGGCGACTTCGACCCCGTTTCCGATGGCATTGCCGAGCGGCGCGTCCATGCGGGTGAGAAGTGCCGTTGTGGTCACGCCGTGGGCGGCCCCGAGTTCCACCATGGTCCGCGCGAGCTCCCGCGCGGAGGCCTCGTCGGTCATGAAGGCGCCGCTGCCGACCTTGACGTCGAGGACGAGTGCGGCCGTTCCCTCCGCGATCTTCTTCGACATGATCGAGCTGGCGATCAGCGGAATGGATTCCACTGTGCCGGTCACGTCGCGGAGGGCGTACAGACGGCGGTCGGCCGGGGCCAGCCCCTCGCCGGCGGCGCAGATAACGCAGCCGGTGCCGGCGAGCACGCGGAGGATGTCGGCGTTCGAGAGCGACGCTCGCCAGCCGGGGATGGACTCCAGTTTGTCCAGCGTGCCGCCGGTGTGCCCGAGCCCGCGCCCGGACAGCTGCGGCACGGCCGCGCCGCAGCTGGCGACGAGCGGCGCGAGGATCAGCGACACCTTATCGCCGACCCCTCCCGTCGAGTGCTTGTCGACAGTGGGCGCGGCCAGACCGCTGAGATCGAGCCGCTCGCCCGAGCTGATCATCGCGTGCGTCCAGGCGCGAAGCTCCTCCTGACTGAGGCCGCGGAAGTAGATCGCCATCAGCAGGGCGGACATCTGCTCGTCCGCGATAGCGCCTCCGGTGTAGGCGCCGATCAGCCAGCCGATGTCGGCCGGGGATAGCTGGTGACCGTCGCGCTTAGCCCGGATCAGGTCGACGGTGTCAGGCACCGCGGCTGCTCCGGGTCTGCAGGTCGGCGACCGTGAACGCGCCCGGCAGCAGCTCGCCGAGCCGGCGCGGCGCGGGGTCGGCGTCGAGTAGCAGGTCCGCGCCGCCGGCCTCGAGCAGAAGCTGGCGGCAGCGGCCGCAGGGCACCAGCGGCGCGCCATCACCGGCGACGACGCTGACTGCGATCAACGGGCCGGCGTCAGCTGCGTGCTGTGCACTGACCAGGCCGCACTCCGCGCACAAGGTCATCCCGTACGAGGCGTTCTCGACGTTGCATCCGGTGACCAGCCGGCCTTCGGCGTCCACTCCGGCGGCGCCGACGCTGAGTCCGGAGTACGGCGCGTAGGCGCGTGCGGCGACGTCGGTCGCGGCGGCGCGCAGCGCCGTCCAGTCGATCGTCATTCAGTTCTTCCTGTTCTTCCGGCTCATCCGGCGCGTCAGGACTTCACGTACGGCTGACCGTCGGCCTTGGGCGCTCTGACCTTCCCGACCAGGCCGGCCACGGCGATGATCGTGGCCACGTACGGTGCCATGTTCATGATCGGCGGCGGCAGGGCCGAGTTGACGGTGGGCAGGACGAGCGCCAGCTCCAGGCAGAAGCCGAACAACAGCGCCGCGGCGAGCGAGCCCAGCGGCGTCCACCGGCCGAAGATCAGCGCTGCCAGCGCGATGTAGCCGAAGCCCGAGCTGATGTCCGGGTTGAAGCTGCCTACCGATCCGATCGTCAGGAAGGCCCCGCCGATGCCCGCGAGGAGGCCGCCCAGGATGACGTTGCGGTACCGGGTCCACAGCACGTTGATGCCCACCGTGTCGGCGGCAGTCGGATGCTCGCCGACCGCGCGCACTCGCAGGCCCCACCGGCTGTGGAACATGGCCACCTGGATGACGATGATCGCGATATAGGTGATGTACAGGAACACCGTCGAGTCGAAGAAGATCGGGCCGACGATCGGGATCTGGCTGAGCACCGGGATCTTGATGGCACCGAAGGTGACCCCGGTGTTGTAGCCCGGATTCTGGGCCATCAGCCGGTCGTAAAGATAGTCGGTCATGCCGAGCGCCAGGACATTCAGCACCACGCCCAGGATGATCTGATCCATCAGGAACGCGATCGCGAAGGCGGCGAGGAGCAGGCCGACGATCCCGCCGGCCAGTGACCCCGCCACCAGCCCGAACCACAGTCCGCCGAACGCGCTGGCGACGATGGCGGCCGCGAACGCGCCGAACAGCAGCTGGCCCTCGATCGCGATGTTGATCACGCCGGAGCGCTCGCAGAGGCAGCCGGCCAGGGCGCCGAGAATCAGCGGAATCGACGCGGTCAGCGTGCCCTGCATGATGATGATCACGTTCAGCGGGATCGCGCCGGCATCGGCCCAGGACAGCAGCGAGACCGCGAAGCACACCAGAACGACGGCGATCATCACCCGCTGGTTGCGCCGGCTGACGTCGCGCGTCGCGCGGAGCACACCCAGGCCCACCGAAATGGCGCCCAGCACGACGCACGCGGGGCCGGCTGCTATCCGGATGGTGGGGATCTGGATACCCGAGCCGCCGACAGAGAGAGTGAACCCGGCATCGCCGGAATGCGCGAAGGCGAGCCCGCCGAACAGCAGGATGTCGATGAGCCCGAGGACACAGAAGGTCATCGGGGCGAGGAACCTGCGGTGTGTCGTGAGCGGTGTCCGCACCGCAGCCGTAAGAGCCGTCACCCGTTCCACCCCTTCGCGACGGCCTCCATGCCGGTCCCCGCGCTGGCGCGCAGCCGGAAGACGGCGCGGATCAGTGCGGGCGCGGCGACGAAGAGCACGATAAGACCTTCGAGCACTTCGACGATGTCGGCCGGGACCTGGCCGAGGGTGGCAGCTTCGACATAAGTGCCGCCCACCTGGAGGGCGCCGAAGAGCAGCCCGGCGAGCACAACTCCCATCGGCTTGGCCCGGCCGAGGAGCGCCACCGTGATGCCGTCGGATCCATAGGTCCCGTAGCTGTTGTATGTCAGCTGGGTGTTCGTCCCGAGCACGACGGCGGCTGCGGACAGTCCTGCGAGTCCGCCGGCCAGCAGCATCACGAGAATCCAGTTGCGCTCGACGTTGATGCCGGCCGTGCGGGCGGCGCTGGGGCTGGCACCGACGGTGCGGAACTGGAATCCGGTCGTGGTTCGCGACAGCAGCCAGGCGACTGCCACCGCCCCGGCGACGGCGATCAGGAAGCCGACCCCGACCTGCGGCGGCGGCCCGCCGACGTGCCCCAGGTTGGCGCTGTTGTCGACGAACGGCGCGATCTGATCGGTCTGGTGCGGCTGCTGGAGCATCGCCGGATGGGAAAGCAGGTAGGAGAGCAGGTCGTACATCACGTAGTTGAGCATGATCGTGACGATGACCTCGTGCGCGCCCGTCTTGGCCTTGAGGTAGCCGACGAACCAGCCGATCACCGCGCCGCCGACGAAGGCGCCGACGACGCAGACGACCACGTGGATCACGATCGGCAGGCTGACGCCGAATCCCAGCCAGGTTGCCACGACCGCTCCGCCTACCCACTGGCCGGCCGCGCCGATGTTGAACAGGCCGGCCCGGAAGGCTATCGCGACCGACAGGCCGGTGAGGATCAGCGGCGTGGCCTGGGCGCAGGTGGACGACAGCGGGTAGAAGATCGCCGCGATCGAGCCGCCGTGGGCGGCCGCGCTGATCGTCGAGGGATTCAGGATCGCGCCCTCGAACATCTGGGAGTACGCGAACGACACCGAGTCCCACGTCTGGCGGAGCGTGTAGCCAGGAACAGCGAAGAACGAGCTCCAGGCTCGCGTCACGACCGGGTCGCTGAACACGATGAGCACGCCACCGACCACGAGGGCAAGGAAGATCGCCAGGACGGTGATCACCGGCGAGCTACCCTGCGTGATGGCCTGGACGATCACGGCGCCGGTCAGCCGTGCGCGGGACTTGCCGGGGCCGGTCGTCTCGCTCGGCGTGGGCGTCCCGCCGGACCCGGGTGTCTCGGGTGCGGCGGATACCGCGCTGCTGGTGTCGGGCTCCGGGTCGGCGCCGGTAGCGGGGATATCAGTCACTACTCAGGCTCCTGCACTTGCGGCTCCGCGTGATCGGCCAGGGCGTCCGGCAGCTCAAGAATCTCGTCGGCGTCTAGCTGATGCGGCTGCCCGTTGTCGTCGTGCGGCCCGGTGGCCCTGGCTCCGGCCATCAGCAGGCCGAGCTCATGCTCAGCGATATCGGGCGCGCAGAAGCCGACGATCCTGCCCTCGTACATGACCGCGATCCGGTCGGCGAGGGCGTAGATCTCGTCGAGCTCCGACGAGACGATGACGACGCCAACACCGTCGTCGCGCGCCCTGACAATCTGGGCATGCACGAACTCGATCGAGCCGACGTCCAGACCGCGAGTTGGCTGGCTGGCCAGCAGCAGCGTGTTCGGCCGGCTCAGCTCGCGAGCGACCACGACCTTCTGCTGGTTGCCGCCGGATAGCGTTCCGGCCGACGTCAGCGCCGAGGATGTCCGGACGTCGTACTCCTCTACCAGCCGGGATGCCGCTTGCCGCACCGCATCACGCTTCATGGTGATGCCGGAGGCGTACGGCGGCCGGTCGTGCACGTCGAGGATGAGGTTTTCGGCAACCGAGAACGCACCCACCAGCCCGTCTTCCTGGCGGTCCTCGGGGATATATCCGATTCCGGCCCGGAGGCGGTCCTTCGTGCTGGCGGCGCTGATGTCTTTGCCGCCCAGCGTGACCAGGCCGGCAGCGGGTCGCAGGCCCATCAGCGCCTCGCACAGCTCGGTCTGCCCGTTGCCCTGGACGCCGGCGATGCCCAGGATCTCGCCTGCGCGCACGTCGAACGACACTGACTGGACGGCCAGGTCGCCGTGCTCGCCTGGCACGCTGAGGTCGCGCACGTCGAGCACAACTCCGGCCGGCTTCGCGGTCTCCTTGCTCACCCGCAGCTGCACCGAGCGCCCGACCATCAGAGCGGCAAGCTCGGCATCGCTGGTGGCAGGCGGGCGCTCGGCGACCACTTTGCCGCGGCGGATCACGGTGATGTTGTCGGCGATGGCCTGGACTTCCCTGAGCTTGTGCGAAATGAAGACGATCGACCGGCCGCTCTCGCGCAGCTGGCGCATGATCTGGAACAGGTCGTCGGTCTCACCGGGGGTCAGTACCGCCGTGGGTTCGTCGAGGATCAGGATGCTGGCGTCGCGCAGGAGTGCCTTGATGATCTCCACGCGCTGCTGTACGCCGACGGGCAGATCCTCGACGTAGGCGTCGGGATCGAGGCGCAGCCCGAACCGCTGCGACAGCTCGCGGACGGACTCGCGTGCCCGGCGCCGGTCCAGCAGGCCGAAGCGCCGGACGGGCTCGGCGCCCAGCGTCACGTTCTCGGCGACGGTGAAGACCGGGACGAGCATGAAGTGCTGGTGGACCATTCCGACGCCGGCGCTGATCGCGTCCTTCGGCGACCGGATCTGCACGGGCTGGTCGTTGACGAGGATCTCGCCCTCGTCCGGCTGGACAAGCCCGTACAGGACGTTCATCAGCGTCGTCTTGCCGGCGCCGTTCTCCCCGAGCAGGGCCCGGATCTCGCCCGGCTGCACGACCAGGTCGATGTGGTCATTGGCTACCAGACTGCCGAATCGCTTGGTGATTCCGCGCAGTTCAAGCTTCACCGGCAGTCTCCACTTGCGGCAGACCGTCCGGCTGCCCGGGGATAGCCCGGGCAGCCAGACGGCTCGTGAGTCGTTCTCGTTGGGAAGGCCCGGCGATCAGACCGGGCTCTTGGTTGCCGGCACGATCTTTCCGCTGATGATCTCCTGCTTGATGGTGTTCAACTCGGCCTGGAGGGCGGCGGGAACCTTGCTGGCCAGGTCGTGGAACGGCGAGAGGACGGCGCCGCCGTTGGCCAGAGTGCCGATGTACGTGCCGCCGGAGAACTTGTTGTCCACCGCCGACAGCACCGCGGTCTTGACCGCCTGGGTGATTCCCTTCGTCACACTGCTGAGCATGTACTTGCAGTACTGGGCGGCGCTGATGCAGCCGTCCGTATCGACCCACTCCATGTAGACGTGCTTGCCGCTGTTGTCGGCGGTCTGCACGGCCTTGGCGGTACCCAGGCCCACGCCGCCCGCCACCGGGAAGATGACGTCCGCGCCTTCGCCGATGAACGTGTTGGTCAGCGACTGCCCGGCCCCGAGGTTCGTGAAGTTACCGATGAAGTCGCCCTTCTGGGTCTTCTCGTCCCAGCCGAGTACCTTGACGCTGGCATTGTGCTGCGAGTTGTAGTACTGCACGCCGTCCCAGAAGCCGTCTTCGTAGATGGTCACCGTGCCGAAGTTCTCGCCGCCATAGGTGGCTACGATGTGCGACTTGCTCATCCCGGCCGCCAGGTAGCCACCAAGGAAGCCATCCTGGACGGTGTTGAAGACCAGCTGGTCGATATTCGTCTCCTTCGTGCCGGTCAGGCACTCGGAGGCGTACGAGCAGTCGACGATGGCGAACTTCTGGCTCGGGTTCGCCTTAGCGGCCGACTCGGTGGCGTCTGCCATGAGGAATCCGACCGTGACGATGATGCCGCACTTCTTCTGGACGAAGGTGCTGATGTTGGACGCGTAGTCCGCCGACGTCGTCGACGGCAGATAGGTGACCTGGATCTTGCTCGGGTCGGTCGCCGCAGCCGCCTGCATGCCTTCCCACGATGACTGGTTGAACGACTTGTCGTCGATGCCGCCGGTGTCCGTCACCATGCAGCCCAGGAACTTGCCGCTGGCCGATGTGCCCGTGCTCGTGCTCGTGCCGGCCGTGCTGGTCTTAGGCGCGCTCCCACACGCCGCGGCCAGCAGTGCCACCGCACTGAACGCAACGACGGCCCTCAATGACGCTCTCACGGATACCTCCTCTGCGAGGGGCGGCCCGCGGCTGCCCCGAAGGACCGCCGGCTTGCTGCGCAGTCCCCGCCGGCTGGGGGTCAAGCCGTCCCGGAGGTACCCCCCGGGATTGCCCGAAGGCTAATCCCGGCAGTTCCGTCAGGGAAGCGCTATATCTGCGTCATGACGCCTATGTTGCCGAATCGAGACCGTCTGGGAGCGTACCTTCCGGTTAACGCCTGCTAGCGGCGTACCACCGTCGTGCCACGTTTCCTGCCTGCAGAGCTGCATCAGGTGACAATGTCCGTATGTCGCTGACCGTGGAGGAGATCCGTCGTGTGCCGAAGGTGCTGCTGCACGACCACCTGGACGGCGGTCTGCGCCCGCAGACCATGGTGGAACTCGCCCGGGACGGCGGGTACGTGCGACTGCCAGCCGGTGATCCGGCGGGACTGACCGAGTGGATGGCCACCGTCGCGCAGCGCGGCCGGCTCGAGCTGTACCTGGAGGCGTTCGAGCACACCGTGGGCGTCATGCAGACCCGGGACGCGCTGATCAGGGTGGCGGCTGAGTGCGCCGAAGACCTGGCCGACGACGGAGTCGTCTACGCCGAGGTCCGGTTCGCCCCTGAGCTGCACCTGGAGCAGGGCCTCAGCCTGGACCAGGTCGTGCAGGCGGTGCTGGACGGATTCCGCAGCGGCGGCGCTGGCCGGAACATCACGGTCTACGCATTGCTGACGGCGATGCGCACGGCGGCCAGGTCACTGGAGATAGCCGAGCTTGCCGTGCGGTACCGGGACGCGGGCGTAGTCGGGTTCGACATCGCGGGCGCCGAGGCCGGCAACCGGCCCAGCCGCCACCTGGACGCCTTTCAGTACGTGGCACGCGAGAACTTTCCGATCACGATTCACGCCGGCGAGGGGTTCGGACTGCCCTCGATCTGGGAGGCACTGCAGTGGTGCGGTGCCGACCGGCTCGGTCACGGAGTGCGGATCATTGACGACATCCACGTGCCCGATGAGGGTGCGGGCCACCCGTCGCTGGGCAGGCTGGCCAGCTACGTTCGGGACCGCAGGATACCGCTGGAGATGTGCCCGACCTCCAACGTGCAGACCGGCGCCGCGGCGTCGATCGCGGACCATCCGATCGGCCTGTTGCGGGAGATGCTGTTCCGCGTCACGGTCAACACCGACAACCGGCTGATGAGCGGCGTCAGCCTCTCCTCGGAGTTTCATGCGCTGAGCGAGGCGTTCGGGTACGGGTGGCCGGACATCGAGTGGCTGACGATCAATGCCATGAAGAGCGCCTTCGCGCCGTTCGACGAACGGCTCCGGATCATCAACACCGTGATCAAGCCTGGCTTCGCCGCATTCGGGTCGCGCATGTCGCCTCATGTCGCCCGGCCGGCGGACGTGCACCACAGGTAGCGTGAGCACGTGGGAATCGAGTCGACGACGCAGGCGGCGCCGGTCCGGTGGGCCTTCGAGGGGAGCGACGCCGTCACTTCGGACGCTGCGCTGCGCCAGGTGCTGCACGGCCTGCCAGGCGTGGACACCGTGGGAGCAGCGGAGCGGGCTGCCGGGCTCGCCAGCCGCTCGATCAAGAAGGGCGCGAAGCTTCAGGCGCTCGACATGGCCATCGCGATGGTAGACCTGACGACGCTGGAGGGCGCCGACACGCCCGGCAAGGTGCGGGCCATGTGCGCCAAAGCCCGGCAGCCCGATCCGGGCGATCTTTCGGTCCCGCCGGTGGCGGCTGTCTGCGTGTATCCCGACCTCGTTGAGGTCGCCCGGCACGCAGTGGCGGGCAGTGCCGTTGCGGTCGCGTCCGTGGCCACCGCGTTCCCGTCCGGCCGGGCGTCGCTCGCGGTGAAGCTCGCCGATGTTGCCGACGCCGTTGCCGCGGGAGCCGACGAGGTCGACATGGTCATCGACCGGGGCGCGTTCCTGGCCGGCCGCTACGGTCAGGTATATGACGAGGTCCGGGCGGTGCGCGACGCCTGCGGTCCGGCCCACCTGAAGGTGATCCTGGAGACGGGCGAGCTCGCGACACTCGACAACGTCGCGCGTGCGTCCTGGCTGGCGATGATGGCGGGCGCGGATTTCATCAAGACCTCGACCGGCAAGGTCACGCCGGCCTCGACCCCGCCGGTGGCTCTGGTGATGCTGGCGGCCGTCCGGGACTTCGAGCAGATGTCAGGCCGGCGGGTAGGAGTGAAGGTGGCAGGCGGCATCCGGACTGCCAAGGACGCCATCCGCTACCTGGTCCTCGTGAACGAGGTAGCGGGTTCCGCCTGGCTTACCCCCGGCCTCTTCCGGATCGGTGCCTCGACGCTGCTCAACGACCTGCTCATGCAGCGCAGCAAGCAGCTCACCGGCCAGTACGCCGGCCCGGACTATTTCACGGTCGACTAGGGGAGAGGTTGTGAGCAGCAGCGAGAAGGGCCGGGTGGCCGCGAGCCCGGGCGCGGCCCCGGCGGCGAGTGGCCGCGAGCCCGCGACTGAAACCGGCCAGGCGCCGTGGCGGTACGCGCCGGCCCCCGAGTCGCGGGACGTCGTCTCGATTGCTTCGGAGTACGGCCTGTTCGTGGCGGGCGACTTCCGGCCGGCCGCGGACGGTGCCGCATTTGCCACGATCAACCCGGCGACCGAGGAGCAGCTGGCCCGGGTGGCCGCCGCCGGCGCGGACGACGTCGACGCCGCCGTCGTGGCGGCGCGCACCGCTTACGAGCAGGTCTGGGGCCCGATGCCCGGCAGCGAGCGCGCCAAGTACCTGTTCCGGATTGCGCGCCAGCTGCAAGAGCGGGCACGCGAGTTCGCCGTGCTGGAGAGCCTCGACAACGGCAAGCCGATCCGGGAGACGCGCGACGTTGATATCCCGCTGGCGGCAGCCCACTTTTTCTACTACGCGGGCTGGGCGGACAAGCTGGAGCACGCGGGATTCGGCCCGGATCCCCGTCCGCTCGGCGTCGCCGGCCAGGTCATCCCGTGGAACTTCCCGCTGCTGATGGCCGCGTGGAAGCTCGCGCCGGCTCTGGCCGCCGGCAACACCTGCGTGCTCAAGCCCGCGGAGACAACTCCGCTGACCGCGCTCTTGCTCGCTGAGGTCTGCCAGGAGGCAGGGCTGCCGCCAGGCGTCGTGAATGTGCTGACCGGAGCCGGTGACACCGGTGCCGCGCTGGTCAGTCACCCGGGCGTCGACAAGGTTGCCTTCACCGGCTCGACCGAGGTGGGCAAGCAGATCGCGCGCGGGGTGGCAGGCACCCGGAAGAAGCTCACGCTGGAGCTCGGCGGCAAGGCCGCCAATATCGTGTTCGACGACGCGCCGATCGAGCAGGCCGTGGAGGGCATCGTCAACGGCATCTTCTTCAACCAGGGACATGTGTGCTGCGCCGGATCGAGGCTCCTGGTGCAGGAGTCGGTTGCCGAATCCGTTGTCGAGAGGTTGCAGCGCCGGCTGGCCACACTCCGGCTGGGTGACCCGCTGGACAAGAACACCGACATCGGCGCCATCAACTCGCGCCAGCAGCTCGACAGGATCGAGGAGCTGACGCGGGCCGGCGAGGCGGAAGGGGCGCAGCGGTGGTCGCCGGCGTGCCCGCTCCCGGAGAAGGGCTACTGGTTCCCGCCCACGGTCTTCACCGGCGTCAGCCAGTCGCACCGGATCGCCCGAGAGGAGATCTTCGGCCCCGTCCTGTCCGTGCTGACGTTCCGGACGCCCGATGAGGCGGTGGTGAAAGCGAACAACACCCCGTACGGCCTGTCGGCCGGGATCTGGACCGAGAAAGGCAGCCGGATCCTCTGGCTCGCGCAGAAGCTGCGCGCCGGTGTCATCTGGGCCAATACATATAACCGGTTCGATCCGGCGAGCCCGTTCGGCGGGTACCAGGAGTCCGGTTACGGCCGCGAGGGCGGCCGGCACGGTCTGGCGGCTTACCTGAATGCCTGACGCCGCAGCGGG